>Ga0169931_10007996_pt1 | contig 15552 bp, 8 predicted proteins | sample Kivu_15m_20L_FD_129675 | JGI IMG/M metagenome (GOLD analysis project Ga0169931, IMG submission 129675) | Freshwater microbial communities from Lake Kivu, Western Province, Rwanda to study Microbial Dark Matter (Phase II) - Kivu_15m_20L... | ecosystem: Environmental > Aquatic > Freshwater > Lake ... | reverse complement strand
CGTGCCGGAGGGGGTCAGACCCCTTTTCGGATAAGCTCTCGGAGGAACTATCATCGTTGCCAGATCATTTGGAATCAACTGAGACCCTATCCGAAAAGGGGTCTGACCCTTTGGAGGCAAGTTGATTTCATTGGTTTTTGGGCCGTGCCAGAGAGGGTCCGTGCTGGAGAGGGTCAGACCCCTTTTCGGATAGGCTCTGAGCTGAGAGTAAGCACGAGGTAAAAACGGTAAAAATTGCATAGCTCGTCTCAGGAATCGGAGTCGATGGCGCGAGTCGCCATGCGGTCGACGCGGCGAGGAACCGCGAGAGAGATACCCACGGGCGTTGATTGCTTGCGATCCGGAGTCCTCAACACGTTCCGCGGATGTTATGCTGAGAATCGGTATCCGAAGTCTCATGCGTTCTGTCCTCAATCGTCACTCTTTCTTCGGGATGTGGAGATGCACAGCAAGTTTGCTCGCGCACAACGTCTAGTGTTGGAATTCGCACTGCTCCGTCGGTTTTTATTGCTCGGGCTCTCATTCGCTGCTTGGTCGTGCGGGTTGAGCTCCGAGGCCATTGCCCAGGCGAGGGTCTGGCGACAGAAAGTTGAGAATGCACCGAGCGAACCTTTTGTGGCTTCCGAAGTGCAGGCGGCGAAAAAGGCCGAGGATCCGTTTCCAAAAGTTGCCTGGAATCAGTCCCCGCAGGCTTCCTGGATTTGGGGTAAAGAGGAGGACTCGCGTTACCGGCTCAGCGTGCCATTCTCGACAACAGCAAAGCGGGCAATTCTGCGTGCAACATGCGATAACGCAGTCCAGTTGTACCTTAATGGCCAGCGTGTTGGCGGTGGCGACGCGTGGGAGGAGACCATCGAGGTCGATGTCAGCAAGGTGCTCAGTAACGGCGAAAACATGCTCGAGGCGAACGTTACCAACCAGGGCGGAATCGCTGGGTTTGTCTGCAAACTCGCGTTGGTCACTGAAGATGGCTCCGTTCAGTGGGTGGTGTCGGATTCTCAGTGGGTAGCGAAGAAAGAAGGAAGCGATCAAGCCGCCGCGGTGCAGATCGTGGCAAAACTGGGGGATGGGCCTTGGGGGGATGCACTGAATCGGGTCGCGGCACCAGGGAGTCAACCTCGGGATACGTTTCTCACTCAGCCAGGATTTCAAGTCCAGCGCCTCTTCACCGTTCCGCGCGATGACCTCGGTTCATGGGTGGCATTGACCGTCGACCCCCAAGGACGCCTGATCGCCAGCGATCAAGAAGGGAAAGGTTTGTGTCGAATCACTGTTCCCCCACTAGGGAGCGAGGGAGAGACGATCGTCGAAAAACTGGATCTTCCCATCTCTTCTGCACAAGGTCTGCTTTTTGCCTTTGGGAATCTTTATCTGTCGATTAATGGCGGGCCAGGAAGCGGGCTTTATCGCGCATCGGATTCCGATGCCGACGGGGAACTCGATAAAGTCGAACTTCTCAAGCCCTTTCGTGGAGGAGGGGAACATGGGCCGCATGCCCTGCGACTCGCTCCCGATGGAAAGAGTATCTACGTGATTTGCGGGAATCATACGCTGCCCCCTGAGGGTTTTGAGCGGAGCTTACTTCAGCCGAATTGGGGTGAGGATTTGCTGCTTCCACGACAGTGGGACGCGAATGGGCATGCTCGAGGAATCATGGCTCCCGGCGGTTGGATTGCGAAGACCGATCCCGATGGTAAAACATGGGAGATGGTCAGCATCGGATACCGCAATCCGTACGATATGGACTTTAACGCGGACGGGGAATTGTTTGCCTATGATGCAGACATGGAATGGGATTTGGGTGCTCCCTGGTATCGCCCGACGCGTGTGGTACATGCGACCAGTGCCAGTGAATTCGGCTGGAGAAGTGGCACCGGCAAATGGCCGACCAACTATGAGGATAGTTTACCCCCGGCGGTCGACATCGGTCCTGGTTCTCCCGTCGGTGCTGCATTCGGGTATGGCGCGAAGTTTCCCGGCAAATACCAGCGCGCGCTCTTCATTTGCGACTGGACGTTTGGAACCATGTACGCCATTCACCTCCAGCCCGCTGGTTCCAGCTACGTGGGCACGAAGGAGGAATTCCTGGCTCGCACACCACTACCGCTGACCGATGTGGTGATCGGATCCGACGGTGCGATGTACTTTACGATCGGTGGACGCGGAACCCAGTCGGAATTATTCCGCGTGACGTACGACGGTGGCGAGTCGACTGAAGCCATCGATCCGCGCGACACAGAAGGTCTTCAGGCTCGCAAGCTGCGGCGCACGCTCGAGTCCTATCATGGTCAGCCCGCGAAGAACGTCGACGCGGCGCTCCGTGAAATTTGGCCTGCTCTTGCCAGTAATGACCGATTTATCCGCTACGCTGCTCGCACGGCCCTCGAGTTCCAGCCAGTGGAAGCATGGCGGAGCAAGTTGCGAGATGAGATGAATCCCAATGCCGTCATCGCTTCTTCAATCGCCCTAGCGCGACAGGGGAATCCCAGCGATCAGACGCTGATTCTCGAGAAGCTGCAGTCACTCCGGTTCAGCGATATGTTGCCTGAACAAAAACTCGCATGGGCTCGAGCGATGCAGTTGGCATTCATTCGACTTGGGCAACCGAGCGATGAACTGCGGATGCAAATCGCCGCGGCACTCGAAAACGAGTTTCCGGCGAACGATGAAGATCTCAATCGAGAATTGGTGCAATTGCTGGTCTGTCTCGGCAGCGAACCGGCCATTGCCAAAGCCGTAACGCTTTTAGAAGTCGAGCACAAAGGAGCAGTCGATGACCTTCAATCGCTGCTTGAGCGAAACCGAGGTTATGGCGGAGCGATTGCTGCCATGATCGCCAATCTTCCGGATGCCCAACAGATTCACTATGCATTCGTTCTCCGCAATGCAAAGGCGGGGTGGACGATTCCGCTCCGCGAAGCCTACTTCCGCTGGTTTGAAAAGGCACGGTCATGGAGCGGCGGTGCAAGCTATCAAGGCTTTCTCACAAATATTGATCGGGACGCTTACGAGCAAGCCTCCGATGTCGAGCGACTTGCAGTCGAAGCGCTCGGTGCCCGCGCGCCATTCGTCATGCCCGAGCGACCGGCAGCGATTGGCCCCGGTAAAGCATGGTCGGTAAGCGATTTGACCGCAGCGGCAGGCGGGGAACTCAAAGGCAGGAACTTTGAAAATGGAAAACGGGCTTACAGCGCCGCGAGCTGCATCCTCTGTCATCGTTTTGCGGGAGATGGTGGTGCGACGGGGCCCGACCTCACGCAAGCAGCAGGACGGTTTGGAATCCGGGAAATGGCCGAAGCGATTATCGAACCCAATCGAGCGATCTCCGACCAGTATCGCGCAAACCGGATTCTCACGGCTGATGGGGCGGTGATCACCGGACGAGTCGTCTCGGAAAATGAGACAAGTTACATCGTCTTGACCGACCCTCAAGATTCCTCAAAGGTCGCCGAGATTGCCAAAGAGGATGTGGAACAAATGGAACCTTCCCCGATTTCGCTGATGCCAGCAAATTTGTTGGACGCACTGAATGAGAACGAGGTTCTGGACCTCATTGCTTACATTCTCTCTCGCGGAAACGCGGAGGATCGAATGTTCCGCTAGTCGTCACAAGGAATGGTTCCAAAAGACAAGAATCGCCTCAAGAAGCTGTATCGATTGTTCCGTATCTGCGGCCCGTCATTATTTGAACAAGGCTTACAACCGTCATTTAAGGACGAGACCGACGGGTCGCAGCGACGATCGAATCCGCATGGGTTTGTTGTGCTTCATCCGATACAGCTTTTTTGAGGAAGCCGGAGCCATGGGAGAACAAGACTTCGATCGCAACTGCCAAGGCCAGAAAGCTTTGCGACGGAGAGTCTACCGAGAGCCGCGCTCTTTCTTTCGGCAGAGATCCGCTTGTGGTTTCTTCGCTGCGGTGCTGGGAATTGTATTTGTTGGCTGTGCTTCGCATCCACCAGCCGACTGGTCACCGGCTCAGCCGCTCCGATCAAACGACGCACAGGCGAGCTCTTTGCCCCCTTCGGATTATCCAGCGATGCCACTAACTCTTGCGGGTTACGAGGAAACTAGTGCACCTGCGCGCACGGAATCCGCAGCTGGTACCCCGGTGGTTCAAGCAGCGCCTCGAGTACTGATGGAGCAACCGCTGGTGCCGATGCGGCTGGAGGATTTCGAGTCGCTCGCACTCTCCAGAAACCCTTCGATTCAGCAGCTGATCGCGACCACGCAGAAATCCGCTGGCTTTCGCACTCAAGTGGGCCTCCTTCCTAACCCCACCGTTGGCTATCAGGCCGTCCAATTGGCTGATGAAGGGACCGATCAACATACGGTATTTATTGAGCAGGAAATCGTTACCGGAAAGAAGCTGCGGATGAACGAAGCAGTCTTAAACGAGACACTTCGTGCCCAGCTTTGGGATCTCGAGGCACAAAAGCAACGAGTCCTCACCGATACGCGGACAAAGTTCGCTGTGGTTCTCGCTGCACAGAAGCGACTAGCGCTTGTGGATGATTTCTATCATGTTGCAAATCGCGGTGTCGAGATTGCAAAGCTTCGACTCGATGCTCAGGAAGAATCGCGAATCGATTTGCTACAGGCCACGATACAGCTGAATGAGCTTCGGTTACTGCAGCAACAGACGCGCATCGCGCTGCAGGCAGCATGGCGCGAGTTGTCTGTGGTAGCTGGCATCCCGGAGGCCGATTTCCTTGGAGTTGCGGGGGATTTCTCTTCGCACCCGCTCGAAGCCGACTCAGAACAGATCGCCAATCAGATTCTTGCCGAGAGTCCACAGTATCAAGCGGCTCGAGTACGAATCGACCGAGCCCGCCTGAACCTCCGGCGGCAAGAAGTTCAGCCAAAGCCCAACTGGACAATCCAGCTTGCATCCGGAGTCGATAACGGCACCGACTCGGGGATGATCAATCTTGAGGTCGGAGCACCACTTGCGATTTACAATCGCAATCAAGGGAATATCGCTGCGGCAAAGGCAGAGTATTGTCGTGCGGTCGCGGATGCGGCGCGAGTGGAAGCAGCAATCCGAACGCGAGCGGCAGAAGTTGCTGGAAGTCATCAGCAGGCTGCAGCCGCCACGAAAATGTACGCGGAATCGATTTTACCGAGCGCCCAGGAAATACTTGACCTCGCCGAGATTGCTTACAAATCAGGCGAGACCAGTTTCCTGCAGTTGCTTGCTGCCAGACGCACCTTTTTCGAATCACAGCTTCGATACGTTCAGTCGCAAGAGGAACTGACAATCGCGAAGACGCGGATCGATGGCTTACTGCTCGAGGATTCACTGCAGGAGTCCGGCGACGACAGTGGCGATGCTGGATTACGAGATCTGACGCTCAGCCAACAGTAAACGGGCCTCCCCATCGCATAGTTTTAGTCTTGCACTCCAGCAGCGTTTTTGGGTAGCAACCTAGACGTTCGAGCGGTCGCACACTGTTTTAATTGGGGTTGCCGTCAACAGAGGCGGTTGCGGTCACTCGAAGGATCATCTTTTGAGGGACTTTCTCATGAATTTGCAATTACCATCTCGGCTCAGCCTGCCTGCGTACCGTCTTGCACTGAGCTTCTTTGTTCTCTGGGGCCTCTCGCCGTCGGCTTTCGTTTGGGGACAAGAACGAGACCCCGGTCAGCAGACTATACGAGCGACTAAATCCGACGATTCAGCAAATGCGTCCTCCGAGACCGTTGCTAGCGAGCAGCGGATCGCCTTCAGCCTTGTCAAATGGAAGACTCTCCATTTTCACGATTCGACTAAGGCAGAGCAGTTTCTTGCTTCAGCGACAAAGCTCGGCTGTGAAGTCAAACAAGAAAACCATGATGGGCATATCGATGTCAAGTATCGCTGCGCCGAGTGGAAGGAACTGAGGTTCACAGATGGAAATGCAGCCGACCAGTGGGAGCAATGGCTTTCAAGTGCCGGTTTTGACCTCTCGCGGACAACCGTACTGGCCGCTTTCAGGGAAGGCGCCGAGGAGATCGAATTTCGCCTCGTCCCTTGGAAAACGGTACACGGTCAGGGACCCAGTGAAGACCAAAAAATGGTCGAACAACTCAAGCAGATGGGATGTGAAGTCCGCGTGATACCTCATGGAAACCACAACGATATTCGCTACCGGGCACCAACTTGGCGATCGATTCGCGTTGCGGATTCGGTACAAGCGACGCAGTATGCAACGTGGCTCACCGCACGTGGGTTCGAGACCTCGACGGGCAAAAAATACTGATTGGCTGCTGGGGGTGGATGCCAATTCACCGAAGGGACCGAGCATGGCCAGTTGGGTTGATGCTTGCGGTGCTGTTTCGAGGCGCTTAAGCTTGTAGAGGTGTTCAGGACCTCTTGTTTCCTCGGTTGTTGCACAATTTGCATGCGCCCCAGGACATGGCTTCTTTCCTTCCAGTGTACGCAACTGGTTTTTGGGTTCTCCATGCTCATGGGAGACCCATTACCGCTCTTTGCTGCCGATAAGCAACCGGTGAAGGTGCTCCCAGAGTCGATCTCCTTGAGTCGACCTGAGGCCAGCGAGCAGATGCTCGTACTTCGGGAGGCTCAAGGTCGAAATGCCATGCGCGATATCACTCGCGAGGCAACGTATCGAGTCCGTAATCCCACGATTGCAGAGGTGCTGCCGAGTGGTCTCGTGATTCCACGTGGTGATGGCGAGACGGAAATAGCGATCAGTTTTGAAGAGAGTATGTCGACTGTTCCGCTGACGGTCCGTGGGATCGCCAATCCCCCACCGGTCTCTTTCGAAGATGAGATTCTCCCGGTACTGACAAAGGCGGGTTGCAATTCCGGTGGATGTCACGGTAAAGCCGAGGGCCAACAGGGATTTAAGCTCAGTGTTTTTGGGTTTGACCCTAAGAGCGATTATGAGTCGCTGGTGCTCGAGGGACGCGGAAGGCGGATTTTTGCGGCGGTCCCCGAGAGAAGTCTCCTCCGGATGAAGGGTACATCGCTCATGCCGCACGGTGGGGGACGTCGCATAGAGCCGGGTGCGGCATGGGATCAGTTGATTCTTCGTTGGATTCGCGAAGGCGCTCGGCGTTCAGCCGATGCCGAAAGATCATCCGGGCTTGACCAAGCGGCAATCACGGAGTGGGTTCGCGTTGAGCCAGCAGAAGTGACGATGACCGGCGAGAGCCAGCAGCAATTGCGTGTGATCCTTGAAAGATCCAATGGTCAATCTGAGTGTGTCACGCGTAGTGCCCAGTTTGAGTCCAACAATGACACTGTTGCTACCGTCGACCCAGCTGGCTTGATCACGACCACGGCTGTTCCAGGAGAGGCAGCGATTCTCGTGCGTTACCGCGGAAACGTTGGCCTTTGCCGAGTCAATCGGCCCGCTCCTGCAATTACCTTCGTTCGTCCCATGGAGCGAAACTTTATCGATCGCTTGGTGTGGGACAAATTGCAGCAGCTGCACATTCAGCCCAGTCCGGTAGCGGAGGACGCGGTGTTCCTCAGACGCGTCTACCTCGATACGATCGGGACCTTACCGACGGCACAGGAAGTAGAGCAATTCCTCGGCGATGGGGGTCCTGGGAAACGTGCTCGGACCATCGATGCTCTTCTGGAGCGGACGGAGTATGTCGATTACTGGACACAGAAATGGTCGGATCTGCTCCAGATTGATAAAGATACGATTGCTCCGCAAAGCGCAGTTGCCATGACGCGGTGGGTTCGACGGCAGGTACAGCGGAATCTGCCATACGACGAGTTTGTGACTGCGATTCTCACGGCCGAGGGGTCATTGCTGGATGAATCTCCAGCACCGTTTTTTCAGGTCCAAGGGGATGCCGAGAAAGCAGCGCGAGCGACAAGCCAACTGTTTCTTGGGGTGCGTCTCGAGTGTGCTCAGTGCCATCATCATCCGCAGGAAAAGTGGGACCAGCGAGACTATGTCGCTTTCGCGGGATTTTTCACTGGAATCGAGCGAAAACCGGCTCCTCTGGGAAGTACGAAGATTGTTTCATCCTCGGGTACCGATTTGACCCATCCGCGTACGGGAAACCCTGTCCCAGCGGCCGCACTAGGCGAACCACCGGCAGTTTTTTCCGATGGAGTCGATCGACGCAATTACCTTGCCCAGTGGGTGACGCGACCGGGTAACCCATTTTTTGCGAGGCTCATCGTCAATCGATTATGGGGGCATTACTTCGGACGCGGCTTGGTCGAACCGATTGATGATTTACGCGACACGAACCCGGCATCCAATGAACCACTTCTCGAGGCGCTTGCAGAACATCTGATCAACCAGCGGTTTGATTTAAAAGCGCTGACCAGGACGATATTGAATTCAAGCGTCTATCAATTGGACGCTGAGCCGAATGTGACCAATCGAATGGACACGCAGAATTTCTCCCATTCATTGTGGAGACCATTGCCCGCCGAGGTCCTTCTCGATGCGGTTTCCCAAGCGACAGGAATTCCCGAGCAGTTCAATGGATGGCCGCAAGGTTATCGGGCCATTGAAGTTTGGGACAATAAATTACCTTCGCATTTTCTCGAGGTCTTCGGCCGCCCTCGCCGTCTGAGCGTTTGTGCTTGCGAGCGAGGGACCGAACCAAGCATGGCACAGGCATTGCATCTGATGAATTCCTTGGCGACTACGGAAAAGATCGAGCACCGCTTTGGGCGTGCCGCAGAATTGGCCCAGACCGGTTACGCTGATCGAGAAGTGGCCGATCGAGAAGTGGCCGATCGAGAAGTGATTGATCAGCTCTATCTTACGACCCTCTCGCGATACCCCACTCCGATGGAGCAGGATCAGATGGTTCGAGTCCTTGCGGCTGCAGCCATGCGTCGCGAGGCGGTGGAGGATATCCTCTGGACGCTACTGAATACACGGGAATTTATTTTTAATCACTAGCAGGTGTGCCGATGGTGAATCTTCGATTCGGGTCGCTTCGCCACTGCGATGGCATGACACGCCGGCGCATGCTGCGACTCGGCGGCACAGGCCTCTTGGCAGGCTATTCGCTGCCCCACTTGCTGCATCTGCAGCATTCCGCGGCTGCAGAGATCGCTCCTAAGGCGAAAGGCTGCATTTTTATCATGCTCGAAGGTGGACCGAGCCATATCGACATGTGGGATCTCAAGCCGCATGCCCCGCTCGAAATCCGAGGTCCATTCAAACCGATCTCCACCGTCGTCCCCGGAACTCAGATCAGTCAATTGTTACCAATGTGTGCGCAGATCGTCGACAAAATAACGATCCTTCGCTCGCACAGCCATAATGACAACGCGCATCAGACGGGTCGGCACTGGGTGCTGACCGGATACCCACCGAATTTTGCCGATGGACAGGCGCGTGGCGTTCCCTTTAATGAGCTCTATCCATCGATCGGCTCGATCATCTCGAGAGAGCTAGGACCGCAGGGCGCCGTACCTCCGTATGTGGAGCTTCCGAATGCTCTCGGACCCGGCGGACCGGGGTTTTATGGAGCCAAGTACGCTCCGTTCACGATCGAAAATGATCCTTCCCAGCCTGATTTCGAGGTGCTCGACTTAAGCACTCCACCATCCGTGGCTCCCGAACGATTTGCGAGACGTCAGGAGCTGAGAAAGATGGTTGAGCAAAGCGGTGCTGGGAAGCATGCGGAAGGCAAGGCGGATTCATTCCAGTCCCATTATGAAAAAGCACTGAGCCTCGTGACTTCTCCGCAGGCGCGAGAGGCTTTTCAATTGCAACTTGAATCCCCACAAACGCGAGAACGATACGGTTACACTTCCATCGGACAAAGTGCATTACTGGCGCGAAGGCTTGTCGAAGCAGGATGTCGATTTATTGGAATCGATCATGGCAGCTGGGACACGCATACCGACAATTTCACGAGCCACGAAAAAACGCTTGTGCCGCCGACAGATCGTGCCTTCAGTGCTTTGATCAGCGATCTCGATGAGCGAGGATTACTCGATGAGACTTTGGTAGTGATGATGGGTGAGATGGGTAGAACTCCGAAAATCAATGCTGACGCGGGACGCGACCACTGGTCTCAATGCCAAACCGTGATCCTTGCCGGAGGGGGTATCCAACGTGGCACCGTCGTTGGTGCCAGCGACAAGACGGCGAGCTTTCCTGTTACAGAACCCTACGGTATCCAAGACCTGCTTCGGACCATTTTCTCTTTACTTGGTGTGGATGCAGATAAGGTCTATCACACGCCGCTGGGGCGGCCAGTTCCGCTTGTCAATGGCGGAAAAATCATTGATGAAGTTCTTGCATGACACCGATTGAGCAAAAACTCGTTTCGCAAAAACGCTTGGCATTCCCCCTCCGCAACCTCGAGTTTCTCATGCGGTGCCGGCATCGATTTTCGTGCTTGCACTGGCTGGGTTGTGTCTTCATGGTCTTCGCCAGCGGATCCGTTGCCCTCGGACAAAAACCGCCGCAAATCGGCTATCTTTTCCCACCAGCGATCACTGCCGGAACCGAGTCTGACGTCCGCCTTGGCGGCTATGACTTTACGCCTGACATGCAGTGGTTTGTTTGGCATCCTGACATCAAATTGGTCGCTGATGACAAGCTCGGCCCCTACTTGCTCACCCCTCCTCCGTACTGGACTGGACCGCGGGCAGGAGTTGCCGCACTGCCGATTCCGCGGGAGGTCCATGGAACAATCAAGGTTGGCCCATCGGTCGCAGCAGGACTGGTTCGCTGGCAGGTTGCCAATGCCAATGGCGGTTCATCCAGTGGACTGTTTTATGTCAGTCGTGATCAGGAACTGATCGAATCGCCAAGACATGAATCCGCTCAATTGCTTCCCGCTATTCCTCTGGGTATTTCGGGACGGCTCAGTCGGCTGACCGAGGTCGATCGCTACGAAATTGTTGCCCCGGTAGATGGTCCGATCCGTGTCGAGCTCATGGCGCGAAGGTTAGGCTCTATTGTCAATGGCATCTTGGAAGTTCGTGACGCGAATGCTCGTCTAATCGCTGATTTCGCGGATACTCGCGGCGTCGATGGCGCCGTCGCTTTTGAGGCAAAACAAGGCGAACGTTACGAGATCAGCATTTTTGACGCTGATTTTCGCGGCGATCCAGCAATGATCTATCGTCTATTTATCGCGCCCGAAAGCTCTTTGGCACAGTCGCATCAGCGTTCCAGTCAAGCTGTGGACGAGGTCGGGGAGGCTCCAGTGATTCTCACTGTTCCCAGTGAATTGGCAGACGCGAGGTTTGCCGGCAGTCGACTGCGGAAATACCAGTTCGCGAGTGCTGGAAATGAGTTTTTTGACCTCCGGCTTTTTTCATTCTCAGAGGGTGGACGTTTGGATTTAGCGTTTCGTGTGCTGACCCCTGCGGGTGCGATTCTTGTAGAAAGCGATGATTCACTCGGATCGACAGATCCAGCAGCCGAAATACGAACGACTGACGCAGGCCTCTATACGATTGAAGTGCGCAGCCTCACATCGTTGCAAGGGCTTCCTGACGAGCATTTCGGTTTGCGGCTTGAGCACAGTCCACGCGGTTTCAGCTTGGTGATCCCTCAAGTCATCGCTGTCCCTGTCGGCGGAAAAGCGGAATTCGTGGTCCAGGGGTCGCGAACAGGGGGCTTTGTTGGAGAGATTTTATTACGAGCCGAGGACCTTCCTCCTGGTGTTCGTCCGTTTGGGGATTGGAAGCTGGCGGAAGGAGCTGGAGAAGTAAAATGCCAGCTGGAAGCGGACGCAGATGTTTCCGTAATCGCATCCCCGATTCGAATTATTGGACAGGCGTCACCAGACAGTGGCCTACAGCAAGAGGCTCAGTCTGTGATCGCTGAAAGCATCATCGGCAACCAATTTGCAGTGCGATCTGCGACGGAAGCACGTGCTCAATCGTCGCTATGTGCGATCACGATGATACCGCCGTTTGAAGTTTCTCTGCTCGACCGAACACGGCAACGAGATGTTCCACGCGGTTCGTCATGCCTGGCAGAATTTGAGATCACTCGAAAGAATGGATTTTCTGGTTCGGTTCTTTTGCAAATGGCGGCAAATCAATCGCGTTATCTGTGTGGAACGCAGGGGCTCGATGTCCTCGTTCCCGAAGGGGTTCAGCGAGTGACCTACCCAACGCTGACCTCCGAGTGGCTCGGGACGGAATTCACGATTCGCATGGCGGTGCAGGGAATTGCGGAGGTTGCAGATCCAAAAGGTGCCAGGCGATTCCTAATCAAGGCGGCAGACGCACCGATCACGATGATCATGGAAGGAGCTCTTATGAAGATCTCCTCGGAGAAGGTGATTGCACCGGTGGTTCCTGGGGAGAGTTTTCGGATTCCAGTCCGGGTCAGTAGGTCGGATACGTTTCAAATTCCTACCGAGGTCTCATTGGAAGCACCCCCTGAAATCGTCGATCTGATTCAGTGCGAAAGCTGTCGCTTGAAAGCGCAGGAGAATGCCGGATTCCTCGAAGTATCAACAAACCCCGATCGACGCCTGAGCGGGTCTTGGACTTTCACGATCACGGCACGATCGCTGAAGGATGACCGCTGGCCTGTGGTTTCAAGGACGGAAACAACGGTTCTCTTTGAGTAGGTGGTGTTTTAATCGCGCCAGTCAAGTCCTTCGTGGATCCGATTCAGGTTCCTTGGACCCTGGCTGGTGACGACGATCATGTCCTCGACGCGCACGCCACCATCGATCCGTCCATAAAGCCCAGGTTCAACCGTAAAGACTTCGTTTTCCAGCAATTCACCACCGCCATCATCCAAAAGAATCGGCTCATGGACCTCGAGTCCAATCCCATGGCCCGTGCCATGCTGGATGGTTGGCTCGTCCGAGATGGTGCCACGGGATAGTCGGAATCCATGTGCCTGCAGCACCTCAACAGCCCGTCGATGAACGGCATCGGCCGTCATCCCTGGGAGCAGCAGTTTTGTGGCTTCATTCTTGGCAGCAAGGACTGCGGTGTGCATTCGGGCAACTTCCGCGGGAACATCCCCATGCACGACTGTCCGCGTACAATCGCCAAAATAATGCGTTTCTTCACAACGAGGAAAGATGTCTACGATAACTGGACGCCCTGTTTTCAGCGCTCCCTCTCCGCGATCATGACAGTCGGCAGATCGAGGTACTGTGGCAACAATACTGCCATGGTCGCAAAGATAGCCGAGGTCGAGCAAGTACTTCGCAATGCTCGCGCGGACCCGCTCGCAGGTCAAGGGAAATCCTTCCGAGGACAACGTTCCGTCCTTCTGAACGTCCGCCGCTGCTATCGAACCGCAGGCCATTTGCATTGCGCGTTCGGTCACTTCCTGTGCTGCGGCAAGCCACTGCAATTCCTGGTCTGATTTCTGCCTTCGCTCAGCAACACCCAGATCGGGATCGTAGAGGATTTTGATCCCTAAACGTTCGATATGCCACACATAGATCAACGGAAGTGTTCGATCGGCGCGAACTGAATCGACATCCATACTGTGGAGCGCGTGCGCCAAAGCCTCCGCTGTCGCTGTTTCGCGATCTGCACTAAGGCCTCCGGGTGGGGTGAAGTCTCGGGGTGAACGAACGATGGTCGCCCTGCTCGCGCGACGCGCCCGCTCAACTTCGATATCTCGGATGATCAGCGTCGACTCACCGCCACGGGCTTCGATCCATGCTGCCGGGTCTCCTGCCGCAATTCGAGCGCGACGAAACAAAGCAGGGTTCGCGGCGGGAATCCCCGCAAAAATAGTAGCTTGGTATTTCATGCCAGAATCGTGACTCAAGGTCTAGAAAGCCTCTCCGAAAAGGTGCTGCCCCATTTGAATGGTCAGAGCCCTTTTCGGAGAGGCTCTACGTACGTGATCCAGGCCAGAATTTCTTCCAGCCGCTCACCGGAGCCACGGATGCTGCATTCTCAGCATCGCCTTTCGGCACCTCCGATTGCGACAGTTTAGCAAGAAGATCGCGCAGTGCAACGGTGATCGCAGCCTTCGGGGCATGTTCGATCAATGAGACTCCATTATTGCGGACCTCGACCATCGTTCGGTAGTCGTTTGGAATCTGCGCAAAAATCTCGCGTCCAAGGATCTCCGTCGCTTTTTTCGGTGATATCTGCCCGGCTCCGAGCCCTGCGCGGTTGACAATCACGTGGGTCTTCGATGGCAACGGATCAAACTCTTCAAAACTGACCAACAGACGCACAACATTGCGCAGGCAAGGGAGGTCGAGCTGTGTCACTAAGATCACATCGGTGGCAACTTGGAGCGCAGCCATGTCGATGTTGGTGTAACTTTTCGAGAGATCGATGATGACGTGGGTGAAGGAATTTTTAAGCAGACCAATCACCTTCGAAATCCCATCCGGGCGAATATGCTGGGCTTCCTGCAATTCCACCGGTCGAGAGAGCAGGTAGAGTCCTGAGGAATGCTTTGTAAGCGTTTTCTTGAGCAGCTGTAAGTCAAGTCGTGACGTATTGAGCGTTACATCAGCCAGCGTATATTCGGGGATCGCATCGAGGAAAACGTCCGCATCGCCAAGGGCAAGGTCGAGGTCCAAAAGGACAACGGAGTTCCCGGGCTGATCGCACAGGATTGCCGCAAGGTTAACAGCGATACTTGTCGATCCGACTCCTCCGGTCGCCCCAGCAATGGCAATGATCTCGCAAGAGCGAGTGCGTCCATTACCGGATGCCAAGATGCTTCCGCCGACGCGGAGGAGGGTCGTATCAAGTTCCTCCTTCGTGATCGGAATGGGGAGAAACTCTTTCGCGCCAGCGCGCATCGCCCCGAGAATTGTCTGCCCATCTGTCGTTGGCGAGGCAGCCAAAACGATGACACTTGGGTACTCGGACTGGATTTTTCGGATCAGCTCTAGCGCCTGACGCGATCCAGCATCCACGGAGACAACTGCGATGTCGGGATTCGACTCCCGCACGACATCGAGGAAGAACTCGTAACGCGAGCATTCCGCCTCGAGCCATACGATCTCAGAGCCGACAAGTAGCGTTTTAAGCTCTGCTCGTGTGGCGTCGTTGGGGTCAACAATGGCAAGACGAAGGATTTGGGACATGCGAGTCAAGGAAGGTACAGGTCTGGTGTAATTATCGATCTTCGGGCGAAACCACAGAGATTCCAGGGGCGACGACTTGGGGTTGGGTAGACGGTCGAATGGGTCCCATTGACGTCTTTGCCGAAGACGTATCAGTGGTTGAATTGACCGCGGGCGGTAAAGACCCATCCTGTAAAACCGGAACCTCACAGTTTGGTTCGGTACGTGGTACTTCCAAATAACCGCGCAGGTAGAATTCGCTGTCCGACGGAGAATCGGTTTCAAGCCCGGGGCCGCCCGGCGGTACTTGGAAGGCATCCATTGGTTCGGCAAGCTCAGGGGTCACCGTAATCAGAAGTTCAATTTCGTTGTTTTGCTCGGAGATACGACGAAAGAAAACACCAACCCACGGAAGTTCCCCGAAGAATGGCACCGATCGACTGACCGATTCCAATCGGTTTTGGAGTAACCCCGCGATCGCAAAAGTCTGACCTGCATTCATTTCCACCGCGGTATCGACGTATCGCTGGCGAAACGCCGGGATCGTCGCCCCTTGAACGGTGATCGAGCGAGATGGGT
>Ga0169931_10007994_pt1 | contig 15554 bp, 5 predicted proteins | sample Kivu_15m_20L_FD_129675 | JGI IMG/M metagenome (GOLD analysis project Ga0169931, IMG submission 129675) | Freshwater microbial communities from Lake Kivu, Western Province, Rwanda to study Microbial Dark Matter (Phase II) - Kivu_15m_20L... | ecosystem: Environmental > Aquatic > Freshwater > Lake ... | reverse complement strand
ATTTATGAAATCAATATAAAAAATATTATCATTCAATTAAAGTTTTTATATTTTGCGTAATCTAATAAAAATTATACATCATTGATCAGGTCCAAGGAAAACCCAAAGGATACATAAAGTTTCCTAATAAACAATAGAAAATAACCCAGATTATAATTATTTTTTGAATTTGACCAACTCCTAAATAAAAAATCGGATGAGTGCTTAGAAACCTCGTTGCGGACTGAATGTTAGTCATAGATACAATCATTATAAGTAAAAATACATAAGACATGTATAGACCTTTAATATAAATGCTCCATGTTTTTTTAAAGCAACTAAGACAATAAAAACCAACTAAAATTGCGGGGAAACCTATAATTATGAACACTATATTTGAAAGATTGTAATAGCTAAAAAAACCTACATTCCAGAAACGAGCTTGAACGTATGAATATATATTAGGCAGACTTAATTGACAAAATTACGTGTGAAATTGAGATTAAGATTAGCAAATTTTTATGAATCCGAAAATCAAATAACTAATAAAAGGTCCAACTATAAAACATAGACTTATAAATCCTTTAATAAGAAATCCGAAACATTTTAAAGATGGTTTACATATACTATTGAAAAATTCATAGAGAATACTAAGACCTATCACTGGCGAAAGAAAAATGCTGTTGCTTCTTAGAAATGTGCTTAAACTTAAAAGAATGATAGCTTGAATAGATATGCCTTGATATTCCAAGGCTGATTTTATTGCTTTGAAGGTTAGAAAACAAAAAAGTGATTAAGTGTATACACTGTGAAAAAATATCGAAGCAGGGTTATAGTAAAAAAGAATAACTACAGTTTTAGATTTTAGGTGATCGTTGGTTATCAGAGAAATTATTGAGTAAAGATCTTTTGCAGCGAAAAAAATTAAGCATTTATTTAGTGCAACAGCTAAAAATAAAGCGATATTTTACTAGAAACAGACGCGTAAAATGTGTAAAAAAGACGGATATAAAGGCAAAAAAGCAAAATTAGGTTCAAATCTGTAGAAATTAAACCAATAGTGCATTCCGTCAAAATTTAAGACTACATAGATCATCTATTACCCCAAGAAGTATTGCTTATTTTGGACTATAAAGAGTAAGAGTTGAAAAGATAAACAGAAATCAAGGGTAAAATGATATGAAGAATACAGCTTATGAACCAGTGTTTGAAAAAGAAAGCCTCAGTTAATCCGTATGTATGAGAATTAATCATATATTTTATAGTGATTAATAAGTAAAATATTTTTTCATTAGTAGGATTTAAAAAATACTATCAGCACACTCACTGTAAAAAATACAAAAATATTAAGTGATAAAAAAACAAAGTAAAATCTTATCACCATCTTTTTGTTTATATGAATTAATTTGTAAATTTTTTTACTTAAAAAAATATAATCAAACGTCTTTGTATTTTGTTATAAAAGGATGGCCTAACACAACTTAGGCAGTCGGTCTATTATCCGGTTATTTATTCAATAAAAGTCTTATGAAATTTCGATACTAAACTGATCCGAAATTCAGATTGACATCGTTAGTGACGATTTTAGATAACTGATGGGCACTATTTATATTAAAAGGATTAGAGCGGGTCATTAACTCATATGCAATGTTGCCTATCGACCACACATCTATCTTATTTGTGTAGTCCATCTTCAGAAGCACCTAAGGCGACAAATAAAGAGGAGTACCGCAAAGAGTCTGTCTAAACTATAAAGGCGCATGCACTGACCAGCCAAAATCACATATTTTAGCAACACCCTAAATAATTTCTTAGTTACATAAGTCAGCACTATATTCTATAGCTTGAGATCTCTATGCATAACGTGTTTCTAATGCATATGAGCTATTCCACTAGCGATATCTTTAGCTATACAAGAAGTCGTTTATTATTAAAATGTTCCTTTTTTCTCTAAAAGCTAATATAACTGTCCGTTGAAAGCTAGTTCCATGAAGAGATATATGTATCTTTAGTCACTGAAGCAGTCGTAGAGTTTGATCAGATTCGGATGATTCATAAAAAATTGTATTTTTATTTAATTGGTCAACTGCTTAATGAATTGTTTTTTATCTTCTTAGTTTTAACGCAAAGATGACATTTTATCTATTATTTTAAGTGCTCCTACAAAACCGGTTTCTGAATGCCTGTATAATGATGTAATTACATAGCTAAATAAACTGATCCGAAATTTCCCTGTCCTATTTTTCTTATTCTAAGATATTTTTCAAGCTTGGATGCATTATATTTATATCCTTATTTAGGAGATTGGCATTGCGTTGATTGAGTCTCCCTTAGTTTTTCAACTTAATTATCGATTTAAATAGTCAATTTTTTTTTCTATTCCTTTATAGAGTTAGAGAAAAGAACTTCTTGTTCTTATATTTTATCGCAAGAGAACTCTTGACATAACTCATTTTCTTTCTAAAAAGACTTTTTTCTTTTAATATTTTTGATAAACGAAGGCACATGTTTGGATATGTTTGGTCGTGGGATTGCACAGACTGAGACATTTCTGCTCAAATTTGCTTGCTTTTTAGAAAACAAACTTTTAGGTTGTGCAAATTAAAAGCTGGACTGTTGTCTTTGTAGCTGTTTTTAGGAATGGAAGAATATTTTGCTTTGAGGAAGCATTCTATTATTGCTAAAATACAATATTCTATAACTGTCTTTTCGATACTATAAAGTCTACATTAATCAATTCTTATACATCATATGAAAACAAAAGTATTTGTTTATTATCGTCAAAAAAGACTTTTGATTGACGATTAAATTTGAGTACTAATATATCGAATATTGTTGGTTTAAATAATATTTCTATTCAGGTATCCGATGTAAGGCAATATGTCTAAAATACATACAGCTATTCTCTTTATTCCAGTTCTAGGATTCATAGTTCCCAACGAAGAGATAAGTTCCTACGCTTATTTTCTAGCAATCGTCTCGTTAATCGCATTAGCCTATGCATGCTATTCTTTCAGCCCTAAGTCATAAATAATCGATCTTTCTCGCAAATGCTTAGGTTGCTTTTGCACGGCTTTGCTGATTCTGTTTCTTTCGGCCGAGGCCAGCTACGTGCTTACTGATGTTTATGCCATAGAATATGGCAGTGAAATAAGCTTTATGATCAAAATAATTCTCATGCTCAGTAACATGGAAGGCAATCTGTAGCTGTGCTCTTAAAGCAAGCATTTATCGGCACAGTAGGGTCAACCGACCACATCAGTCATTTGATGAACATGAACTTACTTATATTGAATCCTTTATTAAAATTTTCAGAATAAATCTATCATATTAATCAGGACTTATCAGAGCTTTAAGGGCTTGATTAGTTTACTCTATCTTCCTCTTATTTTTTCATGTTAGATAGAGTAACTTTGCTGAAATCTACAATCGTTACCAAAGAAGGATGACGTCTCAAAGGTGATGACACTTATGCAAAGGACTGAATCATAGTCTTTTTTTCTTTATGTTAGCTTACTATTTCGTGAAAAGTGGCTGATTTGTCAAATTTATCAGGCGTCAATAGAGAACATTTAACATCGTGCTATTTTTTCTAATGACCCCCATAGTTATCTTTTGTTTTTCTAAGTGCCTTCAGACTAGATGCGGATTCTGACTTATGCAGAGAAGGATTAGAATTTCTATCTCCTTTTTTGCCATGCCATTTGTTTTTAAGCTATATTTTTTCGACAAGTTCCTTGATTGATTCCAGTTAATCGATAGCCACCTTGAAGCCTTCTGACTTCTCATCGCTCTAGCTCTAGACTTCACAATCAGGTTGATAAATAAATTTTCGTAAGGATTTAGCCTCGTAGACCTGTAAGCTATGTATTACAAACTACCTCCATTGCTGAAAGTAATCTTTAATATTGTGACGCATTTACGCCTTTTCGAACTAAATGCTGATTATTCTCGATATGTTATAAAGTGAATGAAGATTTCCTTGAGAAATCATCCTTATTGAATTTAGAAACACGTATTTTTTATTGCTGAATGCCTAAATAATAAACTTTAAAAATTTTAGTACCTCTGTTTTTGAGTCGTGGAATATTTAAGGGGTAAAGAATAAATAAACTATTTTTTAGACCATACACTGCATTATGTTGTTCCATCTATTCATTGACATTGCTTTCTAATTCTACCTTCAAGTACCTCTAGCATGTCAAAAAGCTAATTAGGCTTTAAGTAGAGCTTCATTTCATGATCGTTTCCGCTTTACTAGTGACTCAACTACAAACAATTTTTGACCAAATTCAAAAGCTGGTATCTGAACATTGAGACCATTTTAGCATTTTCGCCGTTCGATAATTTCAATGAGTGAGGATGCGCATATCTTGACAAAAATATTATGTTAGGCAGTTTTTCGAAAATAAGTTTTATATCTTTTTTCAGTTTTATCATTTGTCCTGCAGATCTGTTCATCCCGTTGATTCTTAGCTGAGAATAAATGTTTACTAAAGAAGAAAGTACCTTTAAATTTAACTATAAAATATATTAAAACTACCATGTAAACTCCATCTACGATAGCTCCTAACAATTTTCTGCAAAGCTTAAAAGATTATTGAGAGCTGCTTCAGCTAAACCTGCTTAAACAAAAGCATTAGTAAATGCAAAAATAGAATTGTTTTACTAATTTGTTATATTTTCAGATACTTAATTTACCATCTCGTATACATTCTATACGTGATCCTTTGATAAATACTTTTATTGAATGCAGGAATGGCAAAGTCCCGTAAGTACTTATAGAGATCTTTTCCATTCATTTTCAAATAGAGATTTGATCACTAATTGAAACAAAATATTGAAAATGGGTTTAAGATGAGTATACATATATAAATGCTGTAAAAGAGAGTCGGGGAAAAGATTTATTATTAGTATTGATTTTTGTTCAGCTTATTAGGGATACTAGGCATCGAAATAATCGCAAACCTAAATATGTTTTGTTTTACTTTAGACGAAGTACTGTATTTATATTGTACAAATAACTAAAAAATATTTGAAAGATAGGCAAGAGAAGTATCAAAGCTCTATCTTGAAGGCGAATACAGAAATACAAACCACATATCATATGTTATAGATAAAAGATTTTCTTCGAAGCTTGATTTCACTTGAAGATTTCCTTATTTGGTCAAATTTTATTATTAATTTTGCTTTTTTATTTATGGATTGCCTTAAACTTTTATGAAAAAATGCTCCATGAAGTCAAAATGACGAGTCATAAATGCGACGATAACTTTGATATACTACTTAAGCTGCTAAATCTAAATTTAGTATTTTTATTGGATAGTTTCAGGCTCGAGAATGCACTGGATCATTTATTTGATCAGTTATGGCTTGTAGAAAAGTCTGCTTAAGCTTAAATTTACTCTTCGGTAAACTAACGTTAATCCTTGAGCTCTGGGTATTTTTGTAACGATGAAACAACTCCATGAAAATCCAAATTATGTAGGGCTGTAGCCCTTATTATTATACTTTTAATTTCGCTTTCATTTTTAGATTAGTGACGCACCACTGTCTGCCTTGTCACATCTCGCTTGGAACCGTGTTAGTGTTCATTTTATTAATCTATTTCGTCTTCTCTATCCATAAGCTAAAGCTATTATACAAAACGATCTTTTATTGTGCTATTAATAATTTAGTAACCTCTTCAACAATATACAGTCATAAGAAGATTTATTAATGAGTAAGTATTACTTGTCTTAGGAGTTATATATATGTAATTAATCGCATATTTTTATGTAATTTATTAATCATAAGTGTATGCAACAACGCCAAGACCCAGCCTATTAGACGCCCGTTCTGCTGGTATGCATCTATAATCAATATGGGAATGTCATAACACATGACTATCTCTATCAGCTTTTTACTCCCTATGGCAATATAGTAAAAATCCTTATCTTCTAAAAAGCCAAAGTCTGGAAAACGTTTGTTTAATATTCTTAAGTTTTCTAAGCCGAAAAAGCACTCATTAACCTCAACAATAAAGTAATTTTCGAAGACGGGAGCAAAATGAATATTTTTAGATCTAAGCTCAAATACGTTCAGTTCCAAAACGATAATTTAGGGGGCGTCAACTATCAGGAATTACACTAACAGCAACAGCTTGTCTAATCACTAGAATCCAATAATCGGAAAAGAAGAAGCACCTTCCAAGATTACATCGAGCCATACTGTACCCAAGATTTCAACGAACAGACGTACTACCCTATGGCTGAAAAAAAATCAGAGTTCAACTCAACTTCTGCTAAATATCATTCAGAATCTCTTTCGGCAAACAAATCGCAATAAAGCGGATCGTTTCAATTTCTTGATATCTAATAACAGTTCAGATAAATTGCCCTAGAGAGCTAATAGTTCAGAAGCTGGTAATAAACTAACGAGGTAAATAGACGTAAGTCAAAGACCATTGTAAATCCTAATTCATAACAGTTCCTTCTTTAAAACTGCCCTTCAAAGGTTCTTTTTGCCCGCTCATTGCCCGAAGCCTATGATCACGACTGCATTTACAATATTTTTTCTAACTTTGGAAGGGTTTCCAAGGTCATTTTCATTCAGGAAAAAAATAGTGCCTTAGTTTAATTCGATACACTTCAAAATGCTATTCAGGCAAAAGATGAAATCAACTATGCCAAACCTAATTTTAAGGTTTTTTATTCGCACTATGAAACTTTGGTGTTGAAAAAAGTGGCCCAAAACTAATAATAATACGAGTATAAAAGCTAAGGCAACAGCAATAAAACTAATAATTTCAATCCTCCTTCAGAAATCCTATACATGACTATGATAGCCCCTAAGCAAGAAGAAGACGTAAGGGACCTTTGCCAAGGATTAGGCTGTCAAATATACACGATGGAATGGAAACAAAACAGCAAGGACAAGTGGATGTGTCTGGTGGAGTTCGGAAGTATAAGTTAAAGTTTGCTAGTTATGGGGAAGCTTCAAAATTATCAATTAAAAGGAGGAAAAAAAATTAGATTTTCCTTTACACGATCTCGACTCAAAAATAAAAATTTCGTCAGCACTAAGCAAATCATCTGATGCTTATCCTACCTATATTTAATTAATAATATTAAGAAAAATTTTCTCTAAATGTCTATTTTTTCAGAATTCATTGATAGCCACAATCATTTTTTATTCGGAGACATCATCGCTTTTACCTTGGATTAAACATTTTTAAACTTAGATAACTTGAAATATTCTTATCCCTCCTTTTTTTTATCTGGCTCTTTGTGCTACTTATGCTTGACTTCAAACTTTTCAGGAATCTTTTTTTTGTCTTAATTAATCATTTTAAGAACAGCTTCTCTTTATTATCTCAACTCATTCTAAGTCTAAGCGTATGTATTGCAGATCACATTTTTTATAGGGGTCGAAGGACTAAATTAATATTTTTTTACCGATTTGGGATTCCGTATGTAAATTATTATGTAGGAATCGATATGCCGATATACTTTTGACCTTCCTTGACTTTGACCTTTATTTAATTGTCTTTTCTAAAACTAGTAAAATCCTTTGTTTTATTTTCTTTACCTTAGCGTTAACACATCCTTGCCTAGCACCTTCTTTATTCATAGCCACGAAGTTTTTATCGGGATTTTTGATAGTTGAGGCTATATGTTGTTGCCATCCAGAAACAACTTGATTAACAATCTACTACCTTATCTTGCACCGAATTAGTCTTTTTGAGGGGCCTTACCGTAGACGTGATTTTGGGGTGGAAGCACATGAAAACCAGCTTTCTGTTTTCCTAGTTCAGCCTTTTGCAAAATAATGTTTGCTTCTTTCTTTGACATTTGATATTAAGTTATATTAAAATTAAATGTTCTATAATATTAAGAAGCTACTTATTTTACATAATTACTAAAAAAAAGTAAAAAATTATGCATAATTAGAATCTATGATGATTTTAGATCAAAAAATAATTAATTATTTAAAGCTTTTTAGTTTTTATAGATATCATTTTTAACCTGAGACTTATTATAGCAATAAACTTATAATTTTTGTTATGAAGAAAATAGTTTAGTTGCAAAAAGACATTAACATTAAAAAAATCGATCTACTTTACGATGCTTTCAAAAATATCTGCTTGGTAAATGGAATTTCTTCAAACTACAGCAAAAGTTTTTTGTAATCGATCGATAGAAAACACTACAGAAACAAATCTGAATAGTACAAAGTAAAAAAATATATAATCGCTTAATAAATAAACCTTATATAAAAAGAATAGTCAAGTCCACAGAAAATAAATACTTTGTTGCATTAGCGAGAATAATTGGTACGTAGTTTAAGAAAACTTTTAATAGGAAACATTAGCACTTAATAATCTATTGAAAAATGTTGTATTTTGATTGACAAAATACGCACTTACAATTTGATAGTGCTTTAGTCTGTTTAACAATGGAGAAAGTAATTAAAACTTTCTTATCAGTCTGCCTATTTCATTGAAATAATCTTACAAATCAATCAGGACATCGATTTTATAAAAATAAGTTACCTTCGAAAATATATGTAATTCGCTATATCGAAAGATCCTCTTTTTATTTGGCCCTTATAGCATTAGCTGCAAAATACGTCTATTTCAGAAAAACACGTAAATGATCTGTTTAATATTACTCTTAGATTCAAACAAAGACTTTACCGAGCGAACGATATTTTATTACAAATATAAAAAATCAACTAATTTAGGTCTATTCCTATCGATTCGAATAAATTAAATAAACACTCCAGTTAATACCTTAATCAAAATATCAATTCTATATAAAGCAATACAACTAATCAAAACACTTCTATCCGCAAAAATATAAATAAAAATATAGTTCTACTACCATTTATATGTCAAAAGAAAAAATATCAAAATTTAGTTATTAGAAAGAAGCCAGAGGTCGAATAAGTTATTAGATAAGCTATTATAAAATATCAAAAGCGAAAAAGATAACAAAAACTTCACAGATCATTGATATCTTCAGTAGCTAATACAAATAGTATAAAAACATCAACTCCATCTCAAAATAGAAATTAGAAATTATACAGCTAATCAAGATCAAATATCAGAAATATCAGTCAAAATAAACTTAATACTCCGATAGCACGCTACCATCCAACGATGGATGTTGAGAGATTCGATACCTTAAAGTCTCATAAAAATCTAAATTTAACGCCATACAAAATAAATAACACAAATAATTAAACATTTAATTAGGCAAAATAATAATAAAGTATAGCGAAAAGTTAGACAACTTACAAATTATTTGAAAATGAACAAAAGTAACAAAAAAAGATAATTAATTAACATTTTTTCGACAAGATAAGAAAATCAAAAAAAAGACGATTGATTTAAATCCATGAAAAAGAAGAATATACTGCAGATATTGTTTAACCACCACATTAACTTATAAATCATTATAAAAGTCCGTTTGATTTGATGTATTAAATAAAGAGTGGAACTAAAAAAAGTTCAATTTCACAATACTAAGATGAGGAAAATGAAAAAATATAAAAAAAGGATAAAATAGATATTAGCTAATCGAGCTTTCAATAAAAAATTGCGCAAAAATACAAAATTTATCCACCGTAGTAAAAATAAGTCATATAAGCGTAATAATTCTAAAAAAACTAGATTGAATAGCAGAAAATTAACAATAGGCATTAAAATAAATTTATAGAGACATCGTAGAACAATTAAGTAAAATTAAAATAAACAAGCAAAAATTAAAAATTAGGTGATAATACTTACGATAAGAATAATGATGTAGAACAGGTTAACGCACTATAATCTTCTTACTTACCTATAAATTAGTATTAACAGAGCTAAAATGAAACTTAGTAATATTCTTTTTCTAGATCCAGACCATATAAAAATGATATTTACTTATACAGAACACCATAGAGGTAAATAGGTCATATCAAACGTATCTAACATCGCAAATTACATACTGAAAATATCAATTACTAACCAAAAATGTCAGATATTTATTAATCACAATATGACTAAGAATAGTTGGAATATTCAAAAGATAGCTAAAGCCGCTCTTCTTATTATGCGAACGCCAGTAGAAGAAATGTAAAGCGAAATCTTTATGATGAATCTGATATTATAACATGATAGGCAGCTCAGGAGTGAGCCCCAGGGTCACCCTGTAGAGGGCATATGATCATATCATATAACAGGATAGATTATTTCTTTATCTTTTGATTTATTTTTATGTATACTGCCTTGAAAATTCATCAGGCTAGGCATACTATATATATAAAAAATTAATCTTTTTTAAAATTTTAACTTATAAAAGCATTACTATTTTTAATAATTCTTCTATTTACATGAACTCACAATCTTCTGATCCTAGTATAAGCTTGCGATTCAGACGTGATCAACCCTAATCTGTCTGTTTTAGTAGAAAAAATATTCAAATAGAAGCTTACAACAAACTTGCTAAATAATTTAAGCAATATGTCTAAGATCTCTCACCTAAAATAGATTAAATCTCTCACAAATAAAATTATAGAACTTATCTAAAAGAGCAGTTTCTAAACAAAATCTAGCAAAAATTGAACTGTCGAAAAATGAATTTACAAAATTAAATACTAATATCGCAAGATCCTTCAAACTCTCCAAACGCAAGTCTATATTAAGAATTAGCTTAATTGGGAAAAATGGAAGAAGTTTATAAAAAAATGGTTAGCGATACTTAAGCCAGCTTTATTTAGGCCAAGAAACAAGTTAACATGCTAGAAGAATAAGTTAAAAAACGTCATATTATATATAGGTATCAGTTAAAACAAAGCTAAAGCTCAAGGATCCCTAAACCGTTTGAAACATCTTTGAACTGTTCTTTTTAAAGCCATACCGCTTAGAAAAATCAAAATAGCTATAGAGGCAGTAGATGTAAGCTGATCGCTAAGGTCAAAAGTGATATCACACAAAAAATATAAAAGCAATTGTAAGAATACGAGATGAAGCTACAAATGCTTAAATTTCTCAGAGGATATGCCAAAAATCAAAAAACATAAAATCCTTACACCTCTTACGACAAATTAGCATCAGCCCTTGATGACTAAATTCAACAACAATCATATATTTTATGCGAAATTCGCAAGTTATTACAGAATTAATTACAATAAGAGTGTCAGTGAGCAATCAATGATCGAAAATACTCCTCTATATCTTCTATTGCTTTTATTTAGTTTCTAGTATTTTGGTTAATTAATTGAAATTCACCAAAAATCTTTTATTAAGCATGCATTTGATTCGCAAGACAGTTCGGAAATTCGTGCTTGTTAGTACCCCCGATATATTGGTAGTTCAGTCTATTAAAATTTTAGTTTTATCTGCTCAAATCTTCTCTTAAGTATTTAATTTATTTTATAAAGCTTGTTGTTTTGATATCGTAAAGTTGGTCAACGATCGACTTAAATCCTTAACATATTAATTTATAATTCTTAATGCTTTTCGTTGATTTTGTTTTAGGGCTATTTTTTTAAAGCATGTTTTTGAGCAAAAAAAATTAAAATTTTTTCAAAGTACTGTTATCAATACTCTTTATGTGATTAATCTAGCAGAATTATCGAAAAGGTTAATTAGTTTGTTTGATTTTTTATACTATTTTATTTATTTTTATGATGCTAGTTTGATGTAAAATTTGCCTGATAAAAGCGGTTTGTTTTTATTGCTCTTACTTGAACGTTTTGGAATCTCTCATAACTTAAGAGTATATGCAGCTTACTAAACCCAACTCACTTTGATGCTTGGTATACATTTTTTATAGAAGAAATATGTGAAATTATATAAAGCGGAATCAAATAGATAAAAATAAAAAATCAATTTTATGAGGTTAAATTATAACCAATTATCAAATAAAATAGCAATCAAGACTGTTTTAAAACATTTTATCAAATATATTCATACTTAATCAATTATAAGAATATTCTTTTCATAAAGTAGATTAGATTATTATCATTAAAAAGACCTCATTAAATTAATTATTTAGTGCTTTACAACTCACGTTTTTGCTATTTAAATTACTTTTAATCTTAATTTTATATTTATTTTTTCATTAATTTAAAATTTAGATCCTTAATCTACAATTAAAATTAGTTAATAAGCGACGAACAACTATTCGAAGTAAGAACTTCTGTTTATGGTATCGGAGATACATTCAAACTCGAATTCAAACTAATTATTAATGATGTATCGTTGCTATTTATTCGACTTAACTTGTCTAATTTTCTTTTCTTGATTCTCTCTATCAATCTTCTGTCAGATTCATCTATCGTTTATTTTATTTTTTTCATCGCTTTTTTCTATTTTTAAGCTTGTAGATTCATCGCTTGTTCAAGAATTTGTTTATAATTTTGCTTGTCGCTTTCTTTTTCTAGTTTATGTTAAAGCTCTTTTCTTCGAGTCTATAGAAAATTTTATTTTTTCTCGAAATTGTTATTAAAGCAACGTATGATATAGGGCTCGGACATTAGTTTATGCATCTTATAGGTAAAATATTGCTATCGTACATCACAAAGAGAGTTAAGTTTTTCGATTATTTTCTATTGTCAATGCATACTTACGACATACTATTGCGTTAATTTTTAAATTTTATCTATTCCCATCACGTTTCCTGTGTACATAAAACTTTCTAATTAAAGCACTCGCCATGCCATTTACACGTCCTCTCCGAATATCTAGAATCTCTGTGTTAGGCATCTTTACAAACTTTGTCGCTTGATTATAACTTTACTTGGCGTTAAGCTTCGTTTGTAAGAGAAAGTCCTATCTTTCATAGTTTTACAGTGATATATATATATAGCTCAAAGCTGACAGATGATAATTAATTTAAAATCAAACTGTTTAAACTTCAGATTAAAAATATACAGACATTCGTTCAAATAGCATTTATCATTTTATAGCAAGGCAAAGAACACGCCAGTTTTGAACTTTTAGGTAGCTTATATTTGCTTATTTTTCCACAGTTGCTGCAGGGTTCTTTCATCTTGATATCCCTCGATTGAGTCATTTCTTCAGGAAACAGTGTAGTGTTGTGAATCATGATCAACTTACCGTTTTCATTATTAATTGTGATTATTTTTGGTGCATTTCCTAGAGTTCTGTATGTTTTTTGTTATCTTTACATCTCTTACTTCATCTACTTCTACTCTCGCAATCTCAATTTACGGCCAGTTTCGTTTAAAATTTTCTACAAAGTTGCCTTCTCATGAGCCTAAGTTTGCTTCTTTAAATATTGTTTTCGTTTTCTCTCTTTTTCTTACTTACGTATCAGTTCCGAGGCTTCGTCCATTTTTTTATCTTTTCTTGACCGACGATCTGGCAGTTCTACTAAATCTTTCGTTTCTCCTTTTTGGCGCTTTGTTTTTTGTTTCGGATATCCTTTCATATTGGGCTGACCTGACAGCGAAGACAAGTCAAGCTATTATTATTCTTAAGAGTCTTAATCATCTGAATCAAAGTTGTCTTCCTAGAGCTACTAAAGAGCTCTCTAGACATCCTACTGTCTATCCTATTCATCTTCAGGTTGATTATCTTAATCATTCTCAGCATCCATCTAAATTCCTTAGTTATTCTAATCTTAATCAAACATTTAATCGTCAGATTCTTTTTTGCTTTCACTAAAGGGTTGTTTGCCATTCTTTTTGTCTTCTGTGTATTTTTGGTTAAATCCTTATCTTTATCTTTCCTCGATTCTTAGCTAAGGAATGTTGATGGCTTAGGCTCGAGGAATATAGCCTTGCATTTGAGCATAGTGCTGTTTTTCGAAATAGAAGCCCACATTGATGGTGATTCTGCTTGACATTTATGAATTAATTATTTGCGCTAGTTGAGCTTATTATCAAATTTATATCAACACCTACAATAACCTCCTTAATATTTTAGAATATTAAATTAAAATGAGTTAATCTTTCCATTTTACAACTCTAACTGACAACATACCAACTCAATACACAATATATCTCAATCATTGGCAGTTCCTAGCAAACGGAGAATCACATATCGTTTTAGAAAACAATACTTCTAAGGATCCTCTCTTCAATAAAGTCATCAGAATATGTATGCATTCTATCCATTCAATACCTCACGAAATATTGGATTTCTATGACGAAATAATTAACTAAAATGCCACTCTTTGCAAAAATATTTGTCATCATCATAAAATACTTATGGAAGAAAAAGATAGGGAACTGCTAAAGCATTACATCATTGATATGATGAAAGAAAACAAGGAGATTCCTTCTAATTTTTAAATCTATCTATGCTAAAATTTAACAAAAAGTCAAGGATATTGGACCCATTACCTCTAATTTAAACCTAAAACCCCTCTTCCAGATGTTTATTCGCATAAAATTCTATAAAAAATAACTAACAACCTCAATATTTCTTCATAATAATTAGCACTAATGCTAAAAGACCGCCCTCTATCATAAAAGACAAGATGGTTCAAAAAGAACGCCCTTAAGAAAATTAAAAAAAATCACAATCCTGTGTCAATCTTTAAAATTGATTCGAATTTAGATTTTAAACCAGGGGAGCTGATGAGATCGATGGAAAATCGTTAAGTCTAGCAGTTTGAAGATTGCATCGAAGAAAAAATAACTATTTCTATCTTGAACAGTCTTAATAATAGCTAAATCTTAACAAATATACTAAAATTACAAATGTTGTTTATGAACTCAAATGATCAAGTTTGCTACGATCTACAATAATTTTGGTCACAGATTGGCGACACTAAACAATTTTTAGGTTAAACAAAAAGCAAGATTAGTAGTGAACTCAATCAAAGAAAAGATGTATTAAAATAAGTAAAAGATATATTAAAATAATCTCCTTGCGTTTCTAACTCTAGTACAGGAAGCATAGTTTAAAATATGATTAGATTTTTGATTAGTTGGTCTTGGAGAGATATTTCTTTAATTTTTAGAGCTAAAATACGTGATTCTGATTATTATTTGGAAGATTGTGATTGGAAAATAATAGATTTTTAGTTAAAGGAGGCCTGTAAACTTTCTAAGACAGTTGTAAAAGATTAAAAATTTCTCAATAATTATCTCAAATATCTCAAAATTATTTGATAATTTACTGTACTTTATATATTAAATTTGTTTAATTTTAGAGTAAAAGTTTAAAATAAAAAAAAGCTTTACAATCATTTAAGAATTTTGAGTGTAGTTTGCTTTTTTCGATATTGTTATTCTTTCTATTTTTTAAAAGATGTTTGTAAAAGAACTTTTCTTTTTCTTATTTAAGGTAAATTGTTTTAGCTTTTAAGATTGGGATTATTTAATGTTTTACATGAAGAGGCTTTAGTTTTTTTAGTTAAAATAAGATCCAACTAATTTTTATTTTTCACATTTGATGAATCATGCGAATCACTAAACAAATTAACTAAGACGCCATATTTGCTGATAAATTGAGTCTTTCCGTAAAATTTTTAGTAAAATTTTTGCTTTATTTATTAACCTTAGGTCAAACTTTTAGATCTAAATTTAGCTGCCATTTAAAGAAGAATTTTATATTATCGAATACCTGTTTAGAT
>Ga0169931_10007993_pt1 | contig 15555 bp, 15 predicted proteins | sample Kivu_15m_20L_FD_129675 | JGI IMG/M metagenome (GOLD analysis project Ga0169931, IMG submission 129675) | Freshwater microbial communities from Lake Kivu, Western Province, Rwanda to study Microbial Dark Matter (Phase II) - Kivu_15m_20L... | ecosystem: Environmental > Aquatic > Freshwater > Lake... | reverse complement strand
GTTGTGCTGCTCACCTGGGAATGGGCGCGGTTTTGTGGCCTTTCCATCTGGCGCTGGCCCTTTGTGCTGATGCCCGCCGTCAGCCTTTGCGTGATGCTGCTGGCTGCCTTCGGGCCGCCGTTGTCCGCACTTGGGCTTTTGGCGGCGGGGACGCTGATCCTGTTCTTGCTGCAACGCAGGGGCGATATCTGGCCGGCGGCAGGGCTTTTCTACATTGGCCTTGCGGGGTTTTCGCTGGTGCTGCTGCGCGGTGAGGATCATGCCGGGCTGCTCAATACGCTGTTCATGGTCTTGATCGTTTGGGCATCGGATACCGGGGCCTATATCGCGGGGCGCGCCTTGGGCGGGCCGAAGCTGGCGCCGGCCATCTCTCCCGGCAAGACCTGGTCCGGTGCGGCGGGCGGCTTGCTAGCCGCGACGCTGATCGGCGCGGGGGCTGCGGCGCTGCTCGCACCAGGGGGGGCTTCACGCGCAGCGGCAATCGCGGCCATGCTGGGGGTGATGTCTCAGGCAGGTGATCTATTGGAAAGCGCCATCAAGCGCCGCTTCGGGGTGAAGGATAGCTCCGCGCTGATCCCTGGCCATGGCGGTGTTTTTGACCGGCTGGATGGCGTGATGGCGGCAGCACCCATGGCAACCGCCCTTGCCCTGCTGGCCGGCCGGGGCATGCCGCTATGGCATTGAACCAGGAATTGGGGCCACGCCGCGTGACCGTGCTGGGCAGCACAGGTTCGGTCGGCAAAAGCACGGTGTCCCTGCTGGAAGCGGCTGCCGAGGATACATTCGATGTTGTGGCGCTGGTCGCCGGGCGGGATTGGCAGGGCCTGGCGGCGCAGGCGCGGCGGCTCAAGGCGCGCCATGCGGTGCTGGCGGATGCCGCGCAATACAAAGCGTTGAAGGAAGCCCTGGCCGGGACGGCAACCGAGGTCTCCGCAGGACCGGAAGCGGTGGTGGCGGCGGCGGGGCTGCCTGCCGATTGGACCATGGCCGCCATTGTGGGCGCGGCCGGCTTGCCCGCCACAATGGCCGCGCTGGCGCGTGGCGGCGTGATGGCGATTGCCAATAAGGAAAGCCTGGTCTGCGCCGGGGAACCCGTTTTGGCCGCCGCCCGCGCTGGCGGGGCGACCATCCTGCCCGTGGATAGCGAACACAACGCCATTTTCCAGGCGCTGGATATGCGCGACCCCTCGGCGATTGCGAAAATCATTCTGACCGCTTCGGGCGGGCCGTGCCGGACCATGACGCTGGCCGAAATGGCCGCCGTGACGCCGGAAGTTGCCGTGCGCCACCCGGTCTGGTCCATGGGCGCCAAGATCAGCGTCGATTCCGCCACCATGTTCAACAAGGGGCTGGAATTGATCGAAGCCGCGCGGCTTTTTCCGGTGCCGGAAGCGCGGATTGAGGTTTTGGTCCATCCGCAATCCACCGTGCATGGCCTCGTGCAATATACGGATGGGTCGGTGCTGGCGCAGCTTGGCACGCCCGATATGCGCACACCCATCGCCCATGCGCTCGCCTGGCCGGCGCGGATGGCGGCCTCGGTCCCGCCGCTTGATCTGATTGCGCTTGGCAAGTTGGAATTCTTCGCGCCCGATCCGGTGCGCTTCCCGGCACTCAGGCTTTCGCGGGAAGCGCTTTGCGCCGGCGGCGGTGCGCCCACCATTCTGAATGCGGCGAATGAGATCGCGGTCGGGCTCTTCCTTGAAAAACGGCTCCGCTTTCTCGATATCGCGACAGTGGTGGATGAAACGCTCTCGCGCCTTGGCGCGCCAGAGGCCGCTGATCTGCCGGCCATTATGGCGCATGATGCGGCGGCGCGGTCCGAAGCGGGGCTGATTGCCGCCAAACGTGCCGCCCTTGTTTGATTGCGTCCGTTTAAGGAGCCTTTCTCTTGGAATTTTTGCCTGAACCCTTCCGCAGCATTGCCGCCTTCGTGGTCGTGCTTGGGGTCCTGATTTTCATCCATGAGCTTGGCCATTATCTGGCGGCGCGCTGGCGCGGTGTGCATGTGGAGCGTTTTTCGGTGGGCTTTGGCCGCGCGATCTACACCTGGATCGACAAGCGCGGCTGCGAATGGCGGATCGGCTGGTTGCCCCTTGGCGGCTATGTGAAAATGCACGGCATGGAGGATTTGGGCGAAGCCGGGGCAGAACAGGCCGCTGGCTTCCGCCCCGGTGAGACCTTCCACGAAAAGCCGGTGGGTGACCGCGCCCTGGTGGTGGCCGCCGGGCCTTTCTTTAATTTTGCCCTGGCGGTGTTGCTGTTTGCCGCGCTGTTCGTGGTGGTGGGACGGCCTTCGCCGGTGCCAACCGTGGGCAATGTGGTGGAAGCTTCAGCCGCGGCGCGGGCTGGCTTGGCGCCGGGTGATCGCATCATCGCCATGGATGGGCAAAAGGTCGAACGCTTTGAAGCGCTGCAGCGCTATGTCCAGGCGCGCGCCGGCCAAGCCATTGAAGTGCTGGTGATGCGGGGCGAATCCCAGGTGAAACTCATGGCGACGCCCTTGCCGCGGCCGTCTGACGGGCTTGGCATGCTGGGCATTACAGCGGGGCCGCCGGTCTTCGAGAAACTGGACCCCTTCAGCGCCGCCTGGGCGGGCGTGACCCATACTTTGGACATCACCGGGCAAACGCTTGTGGGGGTATGGCAGATGATCTCCGGCAGCCGCGGGGCCGAGGATTTGGGCGGGCCGCTTCGCATTGCGCAAATGTCGGGGCAGGTGGCGCATATGGGGCTTTCGGCCTTCATCACCTTCACGGCCCTGCTTTCGGTCAATCTGGCGCTGATCAACCTATTCCCGATCCCGGTGCTGGATGGCGGGCATTTGCTGTTTTATGCCGCCGAGGCGATCCGGGGCCGCCCGCTGCCGCTGAAGGCGCGGGAATATGGCTTCCGGGCCGGCTTTGCCCTGCTGATCGGCCTCATGATTTTCGCCACTTGGAATGACCTGGCACAGCTTGGCGTGGTGCGTTGGGTGAGCGGGCTGCTGGGTTAATCCCGTTTGGGGGTGGCGAGGGGGGCGCGCCTCGGCTAGGTAAGGGCGTCAGCTTGAGAGAGATGCCGAATCCGTGAAGCAGCTACGTGCTCTTTTCGCCCTTTTCGTTTTTTTGACTCTGGCCATGCCTGCCGCCGCGCAGGAAGTCGGCCGTGGTGGCGGGCGCATTGCGGCAGTGGATGTGCGCGGCACGCAGCGTATCGATCCGGATACGGTACGCAGCTACATGCTGGTGCAGGTTGGCGACGCGGCGGAACAGGACCGCATTGACCGCAGCCTGCGCGCACTTTTCGCGACTGGCCTTTTCCGTGATGTGACGATCCGCACCGAAGGCGCGCGCGTGGTCGTGGATGTGGTGGAAAACCCGCTGGTCAATCGCGTGGCGTTTGAAGGCAATCGGCGCATTTCCAGTGAAATTCTGCGCGGTGTTGTCCTGACCCAACCGCGCAGCGTTTTTACCCCCGCAGCGGTTCAGACGGATCGGCAACGCATTCTTGAAGTCTATGCGCGGCGCGGGCGGTTTCGCGCGACGGTCGAACCCAAGATCGTGGAGCTTGACCAGAACCGCGTTGATCTGGTGTTCGAAATTGTCGAAGGCGATCCGGCACTGATCGCGCGCGTGAATTTTGTTGGCAATAATGCTTTCTCCGAAGCACGGCTCAGGGATGTGGTTTCGTCCCAGGAACAGGCGTGGTTTCGCCTGCTGTCTTCAAGCGACATCTATGATCCTGAACGTCTGGTCTATGACCGTGAATTGCTGCGTCGCTTTTATTTGCGCCAAGGTTTTGCCGATGTGCAGATCACCGGTTCCGCCGGTGAATTGACCCCCGATCGCAGCGCGTTTTTCGTGACCTTCACCATTGAGGAAGGCCAGCGCTATCGCGTCGGCCAGGTTGAGATCATCAATGAAATTCCGCGCCTCAGTATGGAGGGGCTGCGTCGTGAAATCGACATCGCAAGCGGCGCCTGGTATGATGGCGATGCCATAGAGCGCGCGAGCACAGCACTTGCCGATGCGCTGCAAGGGCGCGGCGAAAGCTTCATTGAAGTGCAGGCGCGCGTCACGCGTAACCCCGAAACCGCAACCATTGATCTGGCCTTTATCGTGCGCGAAGGCGCCCGCGCCTTTGTTGAGCGCATTGAGATTTCCGGCAATACGCGCACCGAAGACCGCGTCATCCGCCGCGAGTTCCGGCTTGCTGAGGGCGACCCGATGAATGCGCGGCAAATCCGGCGCTCGCGCGATCGCATCCGCTCGCTTGGTTACTTTTCTGATGTGCAGATCACCAACCAACCCGGTTCGGGGCCGGAACTCGTGAATTTGCGAACATCAGTTGTGGAACGCGCGACCGGTGAGTTCACGCTGGGCGGCGGCTACGCGACAGATGCAGGGCTTTTGTTGGATGTCGGTGTGCGTGAACGCAATCTGCTTGGCATGGGGCTGGATGCGCGTGTGGGTGGGGTGCTTGCGCAAAAGCGCAGCCAGTTGGATCTTTCGGTGACGGATCCGCAATTTCTGGATCGTAACCTTGCCGCCGGGGCAGACGCCTTCCTGATCAATCGCGACCTGCGCTTCGTGACCGGCTACCGGGAGAGGCGCGCGGGCTTTGCGCTGCGCACGGGCTATGAGATCAATGACCGACTGAGGCAAAATTGGTCCTATGCGCTGATTGACCGTGACATTTTCGACATCAACCAATTCGCGTCGCGCTTCATTCAGGAACAGGCGGGCCGAACTGTGCTGTCGCAGGTTTCCACCACCGTGACCTACGACATGCGCGACAGCCGTGTTGAGCCGCGTTCAGGCTATGTGGTGCGGGTTGGAGGCGATTACGCAGGCATCGGTGGTGATGTGAATTACTTTCGCTCCCGCGCTGATGGCCAATACTATATCCCCTTTGAACGCTGGTTGAACGATCCGGATTTTGTGCTGGTGCTGGCGGCAGGTGGCGGCATCCTGAGCCCGCTTGGCGACAAGGATGACCGTATCGTTGACCGTTTCTTCCTGGGTGGCGAAAATCTGCGCGGCTTCCGGCTTGGTGGCGCCGGTCCGCAGGATACCTCAACAGGCGACTCACTCGGTGGTCAGGTGCTTTGGACAACATCGGCCGAAATGCGCTTCCCCTTGCCGCTGCCCAATGAGCTTGGCTTGCTGGGCCGCACCTTTGTGGATGTGGGCTCACTTTCCGGGATTCCGGATAGTTATTTCGATCAGGCGAGATATCCGGGTGCAAAACCGGTAGATGAAGCCGATCCACGCGTCAGCGTTGGTATCGGCTTTTCCTGGCGGAGCCCGATTGGCCTCATCAATATTGATTTCGGCAAGGCGGTTGTGAAGAAAGACTATGACAAGACACAGCTTTTCCGCCTTGGCTTTGGCACACGCTTCTAACCTGGGATGATTGCCCCATGATTCGCCTTGTCCTTGCCGCCCTGCTTGCCTTCCCGATGGTGGCGGCAGCGCAGAACCAACCCGGCTGGTTTGTGCCCGGCCAACCTCAGGGCCAACAACCGCAGGGCCAGCGTCCTGCGCAGCCGCCGGCCCAGCCGCAACGTCCGCCGCAGCAGGCCCAGGCCCCCGCGCCCCTGCCGCCTGGTACGCCGCCGCCGGCGGCGGTGATTGGCGTGGTTGATGTGCCGGAAATCCAGCGTGTCTCCACCGCCTTCAACCAGGTGCGCCAGGAAATTGAACGCCGCCGGGCCAAATTGAATGAGGATGTGCAGAACGAACAGCAGCGCTGGCGCGACGAACAGCAGCGCTTTGGCAATGAACGTGGCGGGCTTTCGCCTGAGCAATTGCGCGCCCGTGAACGCGCGCTGCAGGATCAGGTCACGGACGGTCAGCGCATCTTCCGTGACCGGGCGCGCGATTTGGAACAATTGGCCCAGCAGGCATTGCGCGAGATTGAACAGGCGCTCGCCATTGTCATCCGCCAAGTGGCGGCCAGCCGGAACATCAATATGGTGCTGCCAAGGCCTTTGGTGATCTTCAATGAACCGCCGTTTGATATGACGGAAGAAGTGGCGGTGCAGCTCAATCGCATGATCACCAATGTCAATCTGCCGCCTGATCCTTCGGCAGCGCCGCCACCGCGCCCGGCGACCACGCCCGCGCCGGCGCCTGCGGCACCGAGGCGGAACTGATCGCCTTGGGTGCTGACGGCCGCTTTTACCCAACCGCTGGGCCGATTGCGCTTGGCGTGCTGCGATCCATGCTTGGGCTCGCGGCACTGCAAGATGATGCGCGGCACTTCACCGGTGTCGCGCCGTTGCATCTGGCCGGGCCGGATGATGTGGCTTTCATGGAAGGGCGCAAGAACCTGCCCGCGCTGAAGGGCACCAAGGCGGGTGCCGTGGTGATCGAGGAAAGTTTTGCCGAACATGTGCCTTCAGGTTGCGTGCCCTTGCTGGCCACTTTACCGCAGGCCGATTTCATCAAGATCGCAAGGCTGTTTCATCCGCCCGTACAGCCAAAGCCCGGCATTCATCCAAGCGCGGTAATCGCCCCAGATGCAGTGATCGGGCCCGGCTGCGAAATCGGTGCCTTTGTTTTCATCGGTGCGGGCGCTGAAATCGGCGCGCATGCCATTCTGGAACATCACAGCGCGATTGGCCCCGGCTGCAAGCTCGGCGCGCATGGCCGCATCCATGCCCATGCGAGCATGGCCTATTGCATCGCGGGGGATCACGTGGTGGTGCATCCCGGCGCACGTATAGGCAATGAAGGCTTTGGCTTTATTACCTCGTCGCAGGGTCAGCATGTCACCGTGCCGCAGCTTGGCCGTGTGATTATTGGCGATGGTGCCGAAATTGGCGCGGGCACCTGTATTGATCGGGGCGCGGGTGGCGATACGGTGATTGGCGCTGGGGCGCGAATAGATAACCTGGTGCAGATTGGCCATAACGTGACCATTGGGCGCGGTGCGGTGATTGTTGCGCAGGTGGGCGTTTCAGGCTCGGCCAATATTGGCGACTATGCCGTATTGGCGGGGCAGGCTGGCATAGCTGGACATTTGACCATTGGCGCGCGGGCGCGCGTGGGCGCGCAAGCCGGGGTCATGAACGATATTCCTGCCGCAACCGATGTTGTGGGCAGCCCCGCCTGGCCCGCCAAGGAAACGATGCGCGCTTTTGCGCGCCTCAGGCGCCTTGCCTCCAGTAAGACCAATGAAAAGACAGGGTGACGATCATGTCCGAGGAGAACAACACACCCGCCGAGCTTGGCGTTTTGGACATCGCCAAGATCATGCATGCGATCCCGCATCGCTACCCCTTCCTGCTTGTGGATCGGGTGGTTGATCTGGTGAAGAATGAAAGCTGCATTGGCATCAAGAACGTCACTATCAACGAGAATTTCTTCCAGGGACATTTCCCAACCATGCCGGTGATGCCAGGCGTGCTGATCATTGAATGCATGGCGCAAACCGCCGCCGTGCTGGTGGTGGAAACGCTGGGGCCTGATTGGGCGGGCAAGCTGGTTTATTTCATGACCGTGGATAATGCGAAATTCCGCAAGCCCGTGGTGCCTGGGGATCAGATGCGCGTGCATGTGAAAAAGGAACGCCAGCGCGGCAATATCTGGAAATTCTCCGCCGAGGCCAAGGTGGATGAAAAGGTCGTAGCCGAAGCAACCTATGCCGCCATGATCCTGGACCGCTGAGCATGAGCGAAATTCACGCGACCGCCGCGGTTTCGCCCGGCGCGCAGATCGGTGCGGGCTGCAGGATCGGCCCTGGCTGCGTCATTGGCCCCGATGTGGTACTGGAAGATGGCGTTGAACTGATCGCGCATGTGATGGTGGATGGCCATACGCGCCTTGGGGCGGGTGTAAAGGTGTTTCCCTTCGCCACAATCGGCATGGCCCCCCAGGACTTGAAGTACAAGAATGAGCCGACGCGCTGCGAAATCGGCGCGCGTACGCAAATCCGCGAACACGCCACCATTCATCGCGGCAGTGTTGGCGGCGATGGTGTCACGCGTGTCGGTGCCGATTGCCTGATCATGGCGGTGGCGCATGTGGCGCATGATTGCCAATTGGCTGATCGCGTTATTCTCGCCAATAACGTCATGCTGGGTGGGCATGTGGAAATCGCTGATACGGTGTTTGTTGGTGGCGGCACGGCCATTCATCAATTCGTGCGCATTGGCCGCCAGGCGGTGCTTGGCGGCATGAGCGGGATTGAGGCGGATGTGATCCCCTACGGGTCCGCCATGGGCAATCGTGCGCGGCTGATTGGCCTGAACCTTATTGGCCTCAAGCGGCGCGGTTTTTCGCGCCCGGAAATCCATGCGCTGCGTGCGGCCTTCAAGCTTATCTTCCGCGAACCGGGCGTTTTCAATGACCGGGTGGCGGAAGCCGAGCGTCGCTTCGCCGGTGACAAGAATGTGGGCGAAGTGCTGCATTTCATCCGAAATACGTCTCGCCGGGGCCTCTGCAAGGCAGGGCGCGGGAGCGATGATATGGATGATGATTCGGAATGAAATCCTGCTGCCTTCCCGCCCATCCGCGCTGAGGCAAGGCCCATGTCAGCCCCCCTTGGCGTGATTGCGGGCGGCGGTTCGCTACCGCTTCGGGTGGTGCAGGCGGCATCTGCCTTGGGGCGGCCCGTGCATGTCGTGGTGCTGGAAGGCCATGGCGATCCGGCGTCCTATGCCGGGCTTTCCCATGTGACGCTCCGCTGGGGCTTGGCCGCGCAAATGCTGTCCTGGCTGAAGCAGCATGGTGTCAGGGAAGTGGTGCTGGTGGGGAATGTGGCGCGACCTTCGCTGCTGTCACTTCGGCCGGATGCGGCTTCGATGAAATTGCTCGGGCGGATTGGGCGTGCTGCCTTTAATGGTGATGATTCCATCCTCCGCGCGGTGATCAACGTGCTGGGCGAGGAAGGTTTTGAGGTGGTGGGCGCGCAGGCCTTGCTCGCGGGTTTGCTGCCGGATGCTGCCTTGCTCGCCGGCCCCATGCCGGATGATGTGGCGCGCGCCGATATCGCGCGGGGGCTTGCGGTTTGCCACGCGATCGGCGCGGTGGATGTGGGGCAGGCCGTCGTCGTGCAGCAAGGGCTGGTATTGGGCGTTGAGGCCATTGAGGGCAGTGACGCGCTGATCCTGCGCGCGGGCGGGCTGAAGCGCGAAGGCCCCGCGCCCATTTTGGTAAAGGCGCCCAAGCCCGCGCAATCCACTCTGGCCGATCTGCCGACCATCGGCCCAAGAACGGTTGAAAGCGCCCGCACCGCCGGGCTGCGCGGCTTGGCCTTTCAGGCCAATGGGACCATTCTATTGGACCGCGACGCCACCATTGCGGCGGCCGAGGCGGCAGGCATCTTCCTGCTCGCCTTCAACCCCGCCGATTACAGCCAAGGAGATTCCGCATGAGCCAGTGCCGCTTTCTGCACACCATGATCCGCGTTGGAAATCTGGAAAAGAGCGTTGATTTCTACACGCGCCTTCTGGGGATGAAGGAATTGCGCCGACGCGATGTGCCAGATGGCAAATATACGCTGGTCTTTGTGGGCTATGCCGGTGAGGAAACCGGCGCGGGCGTGATTGAACTGACGTATAATTACGGCGTCGAGAAATATGAACTCGGCACTGCCTTCGGACATTTAGCAATCGGCGTGCCGAATGTGACTGCCACTTGCGATGCGCTTCGCGCAGCCGGCGCGAAGATCACGCGCGAACCGGGGCCGGTGAAATTCGGCACCACCGTGATTGCCTTTGTCGAAGATCCGGATGGCTACAAGATCGAGCTCATTGAACGCGCCTGATCGGGCGCGAACCTTCGAACAAAAAACCGCGCGGGACGCACCCCGCGCGGTTTCTGTTTGGCGCAATAGCGCGGATATCAGTTGATCCGCTCACCATGCAGGGCGACATCAAGCCCTTCGCGTTCCTCTTCCTCAGTCACGCGCAAGCCAACGATGACATCGGTGATCTTGAGCAGGATCCACGTGCCAATGGCCGTAAACGCCATGGTGGCGGCCACCGCGATCACCTGCTTGATGAATTGCTCCATCCCGCCTGACAGGCCTTCCGGCGCTGCCGCGGTGGCGGAAAGCGGGCCATACGCCAAAAAGCCCACCAGCAAGGCGCCAACAATGCCGCAAACACCGTGCACGCCAAAGGCATCCAGGCTGTCATCATACTTCAGCGCGCGCTTGAGCGCGGTGGCACCCCAATAACCCGCCACACCGGCAACCAGGCCGATGATCAGCGCGCTGCCCGGCAGCACGAAGCCCGCCGCCGGGGTGATGGCAACCAGGCCCGACACCGCACCGGAAATCGCGCCCAGCACGGAAGGCTTGCCCTTACCGATCCATTCCGCCGCCAACCAGGATAGCACCGCTGCCGCCGCTGCGATTTGCGTCACCAGCATGGCCATGCCCGCACGCCCGCCGGAGGACCCAAGCGCAGACCCGGCATTGAAGCCGAACCAACCCACCCACAGAAGCGCAGCACCAATCACCGCAAAGCCGAGGTTGTAGGGCGAGAGGTTTTCCGAACCATAGCCAACCCGCTTGCCGAGCACGATGGCGGCCACAAGCCCCGCCACGCCGGCATTGATATGCACCACCGTGCCGCCCGCGAAATCCAAGGCGCCAAGTGAGAAAATCCAGCCATTCGGATGCCAGACCCAATGCGCGACCGGCGAATAGACCAATAGCGTCCACAGCCCAATAAACACCAGCAGGGCAGAGAACTTCATGCGATCCGCAACCGCGCCCGTGATCAGCGCCGCCGTGATCACCGCGAAGGTCATCTGGAAGGTCAGGAAGATCGATTCCGGAATAGTGGTGGCGACGGCCGCATCACCCGATCCCAGGGTGAAGGGCTTGTCCCAATTCTCGGCAAGGCCGCCCAGGAAGAAGCGGGAAAGATCGCCGATCCAGGCATTGCCCTCACCAAAGGCAAGGCTGTAGCCCGCCACCATCCACAGCACGGACACCAGTGCGCAGATGGAAAATGATTGCATCATCGTCGCCAGCACATTCTTCTTGCGCACCATGCCGGCATAGAACAGCGCCACACCCGGCACTGTCATCATCAGCACGATGGCGGTGCTGATAAGCATCCAGGCGGCATCACCCGTATCCACTTTCGCCTCATCGCCGGCAAAGGCGGGTGCGGTAGCCAGGCCAAGGAAAGCCGCGGCCATACCGCAGCGAGCAAGGAACCTCATGGGTTTTCCCTTCTTGTCAGATGTTTCGGAATTCGGGCTCACAGCGCGGATTCATCCGTCTCACCGGTGCGGATGCGCAAAGCGCGTTCCACATCCATGACGAAGATCTTGCCATCGCCGATCTTGCCGGTGCGTGCCGTTGTTGCGATGGCTTCCACCACCGCGTCCACCATCTCGGCCGGCACGGCCACTTCGATCTTCACCTTGGGCAGAAAGCTCACATGGTATTCCGCGCCGCGGTAGATTTCGGTCTGGCCCTTCTGCCGGCCAAAGCCTTTCACTTCAGTCACCGTCAGCCCCTGCACGCCAAGCGGGGTCAGAGCCTCTCGCACCTCGTCGAGCTTGAAGGGCTTGATGACAGCCATCACAAGTTTCATCGCGCTTTCCGTTCCTCTCTCTGGGCGGGAACCGACCCCCGCGTGGGGGAGGGGTTTCCAAATCCCGTGCCAGCCTGAGGGGTTGAAATAGGCTGTTTTTTGGCGATTAGGGCGGGAAAATAGCCCTATTTATCGCCATATGCTGAATTTATAGTCATTTACTCGGCGCGCGTTTTATCACTTGGTGCCCCCCGACAGCCCCGGTAAACTACGCCCATGAACGCTTCCCAGGATTTTGATGTTTGTGTGGTGGGCGCCGGCCCCGTTGGCGCCACTTTGGCCGCGCGCCTCGCAGGCGCGGGCGTCAGGACCGCAGTTGTTGATGCCGCGCCTTTGCCGCCCATGGAAATGCCGGCCTTTGATGGCCGCGCCTATGCCATTGCGCTGACCTCCAAACGCTTGCTGGAAGGGGCCGGCGTTTGGGCAAGGCTGCCCGTGGACCCCTGCCCCATCCTTGGCATTCGTGTTGCCGATGGCAGGCCGGGCGAGGCCCCCTCCCCGCTTTCACTCCATTTCGATCATGCGGCGCTTGGCGATGATCCCTTCGGCTGGATGGTGGAAGCACGGTCGCTCCGCATCGCGCTCAATGCCCATTTGCCGCAATTGGCCAATCTGACAGTCCATGCCCCCGCCAAGGCCGAGGTCGCCCGGGATGCGGAAGGTGCGACCATCACCCTTTCATCGGGCGCGCAGTTCCGCGCGCGATTGGTGGTGGGGGCCGAGGGGCGCAATAGCCCGCTCCGCGCCGCTGCCGGCATTCGGGTTTCGCGGCTCGATTATCATTGCATGGGCATTGTCGGGTCCATCGCGCATGAAAAGCCGCATCGCAACATGGCCTTGGAGCAATTCCTGCCCCATGGCCCCTTCGCGCAATTGCCCATGCCGCCGCTGCCAGACCACCCGCATGTCAGCGCCATTGTCTGGACCGACAAGACCGCGATTGCGGAACGCTGCCTCGCCATGGATGATGCCGCTTATGGGCGGGAGATTACGCGGCGCCTTGGCGGGCATTTGGGCTCTGTGAAGCCGATTGGCCGGCGCTGGTCCTATCCGCTTTCAGCCATGCATGCCGCGCGCCACGTGGATACGCGCATGGCGCTGGTGGGGGATGCGGCGCATGGCATTCACCCCATCGCCGGCCAGGGGCTCAATCTTGGCTTTCGCGATGTTGATGCACTGGCTGAGATGGTGATTGAAGCGGTGGCGCGTGGTGATGATCCAGGTAGTGCCGCGCTACTGGCGCGCTATCAGGCAAAGCGCCGGCCCGATAGCCTGCTGATGCTGGGTGCCACCCATGCGCTGGAGAGGCTTTTCGCCAATGACATCGCCCCCATCCGCATCGCGCGCCGGCTTGGCATTGCCGCTGTGGACCGCATGCCGCGGCTCAAGAATTTCTTCGCGCGGCAAGCGATGGGGATGAATTCATCTGCGGGGGCCTTGCTGGGAAGCTAATGGCGCGCCCGGCGCTTTAACGCTGCGCATTCCATGGATTGATGACCTTGAGCCCAGCGACGGCAAAGGGGCTTGCGTCGCGCGTTGCCACCACAAATCCCAGCGTGGCGGCGATGGCGGCGATATAGCCATCAGGTGTCGGAAAGCCCCGCCCGGCGATGCGCGCCTTGGCAGCAAGCTCTCCATAGCGTTGCGCCGCCGCCGTATCGAAGGGCAGGATACGCGTGGAAAAAAGCGCCAGCAGCCCCTCCAGCCCGGCGGTCAGGTTGTCCTTCCGTCGGCCCTTGGGCAGCGCGGCAATGCCAAAGGAAAGCTCGGCGATGGTAACGCTTGATAGAAACAGCGTCTCGGCAGCTTGCGCGTCCAGCCAATCGCGTACGGCGCGCTCTGGCGCTGGCTTCATCGCTTCAGAAATGACGTTCGTATCAAGCAGAATCATTCGAAGCTGAGGGGCTCAGCCGCGCGGGCGCTGCGAGGCTTTTCTAGCGCTTCGATATCGGCGTTGGTCAGGCCGATTTTACGGCTCATCTCCGAAAGCGCCGTGCCAAGATGCAAGCGGCCTTGCGGGCGGACAGCTTCTTCCAGAATGGCGCGCATTTCCGCTTCCGTGCTGCGCTTGTGCTGGGCGGCGCGGCGCTTCAGCGCACGATGCGCTTCGTCGGACAGGTTGCGGATGGTGACGGCGGCCATGATGGCAATCCTGAAGCCTTGATTGCGATGCTATCACTATGCTTATCTTGCCATCAAATTGCAAGCTCGCCCAAGCCCCCAAATGATTCTCTCCGAAACCGTGTCCGGGCCTATCGGCCCATTCTCCAAACGCCTGGATCGGGAGATGAAAGCCCCATCATTCCACCAGCGATTGACGCACCCGCCCGCAAGCCGCAATCCTGTTCCGAATACTGGAAGAAAGGGTGACTGCAATGGAAATAAACCGACGGGCCTTGCTGCTGACCTCCGCCGCCTTGGCCGCCAATGTCGTGGCACCGGAAGCCGCCTTCGCGCAGGAACAACCGCGCCGGGGGGGCATCATGACGGTGCATTTCCCGACCGAACAGCGCATCCTGAACCCAAGCCTGCAGGCTTCCACTGGTGTCTATATCGTGGGTGGCAAAATCCAGGAACCGCTGGTGGACCTGGACGCTGCCGGCAATCCCGCGCCTTGCCTGGCCGAATCCTGGGAAGCAACGCCGGATGGCAAGACCATCACCTTCCGCCTGCGCCGTGGTGTCACCTGGCATGATGGGCGGCCCTTCACCTCGGCCGATGTGCAATTCACCGCCATGGAGATGTGGAAGAAGATCCTGAATTACGGCACGACGCTGCAATTGTTCCTGGATGCGGTGGACACGCCAGACGCGCATACGGCGGTCTTCCGCTACAGCCGGCCCATGCCGCTGAACCTGCTGCTGCGCGCCATTCCTGATCTTGGCTTCGTCTCCGCCAAGCATATTTATGAAGGCGCGGATATTCGCCAGAACCCGGCCAATACGGCGCCGATCGGCACCGGGCCCTTCCGTTTTGTGCAATATGAACGCGGGCAATTCATCATCGCCGATCGCAATCCGAATTACTGGCGCAATAACCTGCCCTATCTGGATCGCGTGGTCTGGCGCGTGGTGTCGGACCGTTCAGCGGCGGCGGCGCAAATGGAATCCGGGCAATTGCTGTTCAGCCCCTTCTCCGCGCTTTCCATTGCCGATTTCACGCGGCTTGGGCGTGACCCGCGCTTTGAAGTGACCACGCGCGGCAATGAAGGCAATGCGCGGACGAATACGCTGGAATTCAATTTCCGCAACCCGATCCTGGCCGATATTCGCGTCCGCCGCGCCATTGCGCATGCGCTGGATATTCCCTTCTTCATCGAAAACTTCTTGGGCCCCTTCGCCAAGGTTGGCACGGGGCCAATCCCGACCACGTCGCCCGATTTCTATCCGGCGAATATGCCGCAATACCCCTTCAACCGCGCCCAGGCGAACCGGTTGTTGGATGAGGCCGGGCATCGTCGCGGCGCGGGTGGCGTGCGCTTCAACCTGCGCCTTAACCCCGCGCCATGGGGTGAGGATATCGCGCTATGGTCCACCTTCATTCAGCAATCACTGAATGAGGTCGGCATCCGCGTTGAAATCGTCCGCCTGGATGCGGCTGGCTTCCTCCGCACTGTCTATAATGATTGGAATTTCGATCTCGCGACCGGCTGGCACCAGTATCGCAACGACCCTGCGGTTTCCACGACCGTCTGGTATCGTTCCGGTCAGAACAAGGGCGCACCCTGGACCAATCAATGGGGCTGGACGGATGAGGAAACGGACCGCGTGATTGACGCCGCCGCGACTGAATTGGACCCTGCGCGGCGCAAGGCGCTTTATGCCGATTTCGTCCGCCGGGCGAATACGGAATTGCCGCTTTGGATGCCGATTGAACAGATTTTCGTCTCGGTCATCAATCGGCGCCTGCGCAATCATTCCAATACGCCGCGCTGGGCGTCTTCATCCTGGCACGATCTCTGGCTCGCTTCCTGACGCGCGCCTGATTTCTGATGCGGGTATTGAGCCTCG
>Ga0169931_10007991_pt1 | contig 15558 bp, 14 predicted proteins | sample Kivu_15m_20L_FD_129675 | JGI IMG/M metagenome (GOLD analysis project Ga0169931, IMG submission 129675) | Freshwater microbial communities from Lake Kivu, Western Province, Rwanda to study Microbial Dark Matter (Phase II) - Kivu_15m_20L... | ecosystem: Environmental > Aquatic > Freshwater > Lake... | reverse complement strand
TTCCTTTCTTGACACGTGATTCTGACTATTTTTGTATGGAATTAGCACTTACATGGATAAAAATCAGGATTTACTGAACAGGCGTAAAGCGGCAAAGCTAGGAGGAGGCGCAGATCGTATTGCCAAACAGCACCAACAAGGAAAGCTCAGCGCACACGAACGGGTCACCTTACTGCTTGACGAAGGAAGTTTTGAAGAAATAGGTGCTTTGGTAGAACACCGAGCAACGAGCTTTGGCCTTGACAAGCAACATTTTCCAGGAGACGGCGTCGTGACCGGGTTTGGTAAAATCCATGGTCGATTAGTCTATGTTTTTTCTCAAGATTTTACGGTATTAGGCGGTTCTTTATCCGAAACCCATGCTGCCAAAATATGTCGCATTATGGATCTCGCCATGAAAAATGGTGCGCCTGTCATCGGTTTAAACGACTCGGGAGGAGCCAGAATTCAAGAAGGGGTTGTATCATTGGCCGGATACGCGGATATATTTTACAGAAATACGCGTGCCTCTGGAGTAATCCCCCAACTATCGGTAATCATGGGGCCATGTGCCGGTGGAGCTGTGTACTCGCCAGCGCTAACAGATTTTATTTTCATGGTGGAGGAAACTTCGTACATGTTTGTAACAGGCCCGAATGTAGTCAAAACCGTTACGCACGAAGAAGTTAGCTCCGAAGATTTAGGAGGTGCAAAAGCACATGCTGAAAAATCAGGGGTCAACCACTTCACCTCCGCAAATGATGTAGAATGCCTAAAACAAGTGCGCGACTTATTAACGTATCTACCGCAAAATGCCTACGAACTTGCTCCCGAACCACGTGATTTTCATTATAACACGACGAAAGAGCAACAGATAGAAAAAATATTGCCAGACAACGTAAATGTACCGTATGACATTAGAAAGGTAGTAGATTGTGTAATAGACGACCAATCCTTTCGAGAAGTGCAAGCGGACTTTGCCAAAAACATTGTTGTAGGGTTTGCGCGGATAGAAGGAAAAACCATTGGCGTCATTGCCAATCAGCCTGCTGCGCTTGCAGGAGTTTTAGACATCGATGCATCGCGCAAGGGCGCCAGGTTTGTGCGTTTTTGTGATGCCTTCAATATTCCTTTGTTGGTGTTTGAAGATGTTCCTGGTTTTCTTCCCGGGACAGACCAAGAATGGAGAGGAATTATTACCCATGGGGCAAAATTATTATACGCCTTTTCCGAAGCAACAGTTCCGAGAATTACGGTTATCACAAGAAAAGCATATGGCGGAGCCTTCGACGTAATGAACTCAAAAAGTATTGGTGCCGATTTGAATTTTGCATGGCCAACAGCGGAAATTGCTGTGATGGGAGCCAAAGGTGCTGCCGAAATTATTTTCAAAAGAGAAATCGCTGCTGCCGAAGATCCACAAGCAAAATGGCTGGAAAAAGAAGCAGAATATGCAGAAACTTTTGCAAACCCTTACCGAGCGGCAGAACGCGGTATTGTAGACGACGTAATTCTCCCTAGTGAAACCCGTCGAAAAGTAATCGCAGGATTTCAAATGCTCGAGAAAAAAGCAGAAACCCTACCTAAAAAGAAACACGGAAATATTCCATTATAATTAGCAAAAACCAACTTATGAAATCATTAATTGTAGCTTTCCCGCAAAACATTGTTGATGCGCTTGATATAGCATCAAAAAGCACTATCAGAACAACAGATAAATCCTTTAAAAACGTAGTTCTATGTGGATTAGGCGGCTCAGGGATTGGAGCAAAAATTGTTGCGAACTGGATTCAAAATGAAATAAAAATCCCTGTAATCTGCTTGAGTGAATATTCCTTGCCTGCGTTTGTCGATGAAAACTCCCTAGTAATTGGATCTTCTTACTCTGGAAATACAGAAGAAACCACTTTGTCGATGCTAGAAGCCCAAAGCAGGGGAGCGCATATCGTAGGCATCACGAGTGGTGGTCAACTTGCAAAATTCTGTCAAGAAAATAAGTATGATTGTATCCTAGTTCCTGGTGGTAATCCACCAAGAAGTGCGTTAGCTTTCTCGCTTGTTCAGCTCTTACACATTCTTTCCGTTCACCAATTAATTGGAACGAAAACCTTAGAAGAAATGCGATCTTCTGTTGAGCTATTGAACACGAACATCGAAGAAATTCATGAGATTGGTAAAGCTCTAGCAGCACATTTATTCCAAAAAGTTGGGATTTTATACGCAGAAACAAAATACGAAGCCATCGCAGTAAGAGCACGGCAGCAATTTAACGAGAATTCAAAGTATTTGTGTTGGCATCACGTCATTCCAGAAATGAACCACAACGAATTAGTGGGTTGGTCCGGTGGTGATAATCGCTTTGCCCCAGTTTTTTTCTACACTAACGACCAGCACCCAAGAAATAGTAAACGTTTTGAAATTACACAACAAGCAGTAGAGAAAAAATGCGGAAAAACCTTTTCCCTTCATGCGAAAGGCAACTCGTTTGTTGAGCAATCACTTTACTTAACTCATGTGGTAGACTGGGCATCTTACTATTTATGCGAATTAAATGGTGCGGATATCATTGATATTGAAATTATCGATTACCTAAAAGGCGAACTAGCGAAATTTTAATGCAATCCAGACCCGTTGTCAACGTTTTAGATTGGGGCTTAATTGCCTACAAAGAAGCTTGGGATCGGCAAGAAGAATTATTTAAAAAGGCAGTAGATCTCAAGATTTCCGCACGAAACGGGGACACGGAAGAAATGCCTGAGCACCATTTAGTGGTGTGTCAACATCCACATGTATATACGTTAGGAAAAAGTGGGAAGCACGACCATTTACTTTTGGATGCAAACGAACTAGATGAAAAAGAAGCAACGTTTTATAAGATAAATCGTGGCGGCGACATTACCTACCACGGTCCGGGACAACTAGTAGTATACCCAATCTTGGATTTAGAACAGTTTTTTACAGACATCCACCGATACATGCGTTATTTGGAAGAAGCCGTCATTTTAACACTTCAAGACTATGGTATTGTAGCAGGACGTGTTGAAGGGTTGACAGGTGTTTGGATAGAAGGTGATAACGCCGCAAAAGCAAGGAAGATTTGTGCGATGGGTGTGAAGAGCTCACGATGGGTAACCATGCACGGCATCGGTTTTAATGTCAATACAGATTTGAGTTATTTCTCACATATTGTACCTTGCGGAATCAACGACAAGGCCGTTACGTCGATGCAAAAAGAATTAGGAGGCCCTCAAGAGATCCAAGAAGTTTTTGGTCATTTACTGCGGCATTTGCAAGAATTATTTGAATTTGACGTTAAATAAGATATGAAAAGAGGTTGGCTTATTTTTCGGTATCTCTTATACACATTAGGTGTATTAATTCTAGCTATTAATCTTTTTATATTATTGAGTGGCCGTACTTATTTATACAATGGTATCGCAAAAACCTACATGATAGGCAAAGCTGGGCCTGGAATATATGACCATGACATGTTTCCGAACGCCACAGTGGCAATTGGGAGTCAGCACTTTAATTGGTTGGTGCATCCAAAATCTGATGAGATGATTCTTCCCGATGAAAAAACAGCTTATTTGGAGGATATGAAAACCCGTGCTTTTCTGGTCATACGCAACGACTCTATACTTTTTGAGCGTTATTGGGAAGGGCACTCCAAAGAAACTACCAGCAATTCTTTCAGCATGGCAAAAACGGTTGTTTCATTACTAGTCGGAATTGCCATTGACGAAGGAAAAATCAAAAGTATTGATGAGCCGGTTTATCATTACATTTCAGCATTTAAAGAAAATGGGCGCGATGTTGTTACGATTCGTCACCTTTTGACTATGTCTGCGGGGTTTGATTGGGACGAAAGTGGTAAAAACCCTTTATCAGAAACTGCTGAAGCCTATTATGGTAATGATTTGGAAGGTTTAGTCACAAGACAGCGTGTAGTGGAAAAACCAGGCACCATTTTTCATTACCAAAGTGGCAACTCACAACTGCTTTCCATGGTCGTAGAAAAGGCAACAGGAAAAACGATTGCTGATTATGCGGCTGAAAAACTTTGGAAACCTTTAGGTGCTGAAAAAGAAGCAACTTGGAGTATGGACCGAGAAAACGGAGACGAAAAAGCATATTGTTGTTTTTATGCCACGGCACGAGACTTTGCATTACTGGGAAGACTCCTGCTAAATAGAGGAGAATGGAATGGAAAACGCATCATCTCTGCTGATTATATTGATAAAATGACAACCGCAAATACGTCACTTCTAACGGAGGACGGGATTAGCAATTTGGTTTATGGTCTACACATGTGGACATTTTATAACAATGGAAATCCTGTACATTATTTTAGAGGTTTATTAGGTCAATATATCATGGTTATTCCCAAAGAAAACACGATTATTGTAAGATTAGGTGAGCGAACAGACAAAAATTTCAAGCTTCATAGATTGCCTATCTTGCCAAAGCAGATTAATTCATTTGATTATCTTGTGGGGCATTCGGTGGATATATTAGAATACCTCAAAATCAAAGAAATTGTATTAAACCAAGCCAAAAACAACTAATGAGAGAAGAATTAAAGGGTCCAAAAGTAGATCATGTAGCAGTGGCAGTGGTTATGGATGAAATTGAAGGGGAAAAGGAGTTCTGTGTGTATTTAGTCAACTTTCGCGACGATATAATGGAAGGAATTATTATTTCGAGCACGGGTTATGGTGAAAATGCTCAGACAGGAGAAAAAATAAAAACCTCCACACTTCGACATAGCCTTGAGGTACTACTTCCGAATGAAGCGGCTAAAATAGAGCCCATTATGCCTGATTTATTCGGTTTAACGAATGAATACTGGGTGAGCTTTTGGGTAAACGACACGATGTATGACAAACGCTTTATTTTTCCGGCAGAATCGATTTCAGAAAAGAAAATGAAATACTTAGAACATTTTAAGAAACCAGGAGTTATTATTAAATGAAAAAAAAGATTGGATTTGTTTTTCTATTCCTATTGCTGAATTTCGGAGCTTTAGGCCTAGGAAGTTTTTTAATGGGTGGAAGTCCTGCAGCAAATGACTGGTACCAAAATCTGGCAAAAGCTCCTTGGACGCCCCCGGGTTATGTTTTCGGATTAGCGTGGACAAGCATAATGATTTGCTTCAGTTTTTACATGGCGCATCTCATGACAACAGCAAATTGGCGAACTTTTCTCAGGATATATGCCATACAATGGTTTTTGAATGTCTTGTGGAATCCTATTTTCTTTCAATTTCACCTTATTGTTGCGGCGTTGTTTGTGATTACATGTCTGTTTATGGTCGTCATTTGGCTTGGTTTTGAAAGTCGAAAAAACGAATCTGCCTATTGGAATATTTTATTGATGCCTTATGCAGTGTGGCTAATAATTGCGATTAGTTTGAATGCTTATCTGGTATTCTATTGATTTTTTTTACCTTTAAACATGACTTCTACACAACCTGCACTTTGTCGACTTTTGCAAATCGAATTTCCTGTTATCATGGCGCCGATGTTTCTCGTTTCCAATGAAGAAATGATAATTGAAGGAATAAAATCAGGTATTACCGGGGCTATTCCCGCTTTGAATTATCGAACAACAGATGAATTAAGAAATGCCATCCGAAAAATAAAGAAAACAGTTACGGGTCCTTTTGGCATTAACCTAATCGTTAATAAATCCAATTTCTTATACAAGGAGCAATTAAAGGTCTGTTGTGAGGAAAAGATAGATTTTTTCATCACGTCACTTGGCTCTCCGGAAGAAACAATAAAACTAGCTCACGCTAATGGAATACTAGTCTTTTGTGATGTTACGGATGCACATTATGCTAAAAAGGTGGAATCACTTGGTGCTGATGCAGTAATTGCAGTGTGTAAAGAAGCAGGTGGACATGCGGGTCCAACCCCCTATACCGAACTTATTCCTGCTCTTAAAAAAGCATGTACAATTCCTGTTATTTCGGCAGGAGGAATTGGAACAGGAAAAGGAATTCGCGATATGTTAGCACTTGGCGCTGATGGTGTTTCTATGGGTAGCATTTTTATTGCCACGAAGGAAGCTCCTGTTTCAGAGGAATATAAGCAAGCCTGTGTCGATTATGGCGCAAAAGATATTGTGATGACAACAAAGCTTTCTGGAACTCCATGTACCGTTATAAACACGCCATACGTTCAGAAAACTGGCACTCAACAAAACTGGTTAGAAAGACTTTTAAACAAGAACAAGAGGTTAAAAAAATGGGCAAAAGCGCTCACCTTTATGCGTGGAATGAAAAGCTTACAAAAGGCCGCATTTTCCTCTACTTACAAAACGGTTTGGTGCGCCGGACCCTCCATCGAACATGTGAAATCAATCCGATCGGTAAAAGAAATTGTATCTGAACTTAAACGCGAATTAGGTTAAGACCAAGTTGTGCCCTCTTTTCCATCCTTTACAACGATTCCTGCTGCCGCAAGTCCGTCTCTGATTTTATCTGAAGTTGTCCAATCTTTTTGTTCTCGCGCTTGACTTCTTAAATTAAGGACCAGATCCATCACGGGATTAAGCCGGTTATCTTGCCCTTGTTCCTCTGAAAACAAACCTAACACTTGAAAGATAAAAACTTGCATAGCCGCTTGAAGAATCCCGAGGTGCTCTGACGTAATAGTCTCTTTTCCGTCGTTTATTAAGTTGATATAACGGACCGCTTCAAATAAATTTGCAATTAATATTGGGGCATTAAAATCGTCTTGCATGGCCTCATCGAATGAATCTACTAATTCTTTCCATTTGAATGAAGTGCTTACCGAATGTGAAACCTTCTCTATTAACTTCAATCCTTCCATCAGTCTGTTCAGGCCTTTTTCTGCTGCATCTAAACCTGTTTCTGTAATATCTAATGTGCTGCGGTAATGTGCCTGCATCATGAAAAAACGAATCACATTGGGTGCGTATGGTTTCTTAAAAAGTGGACTTGTTCCTTCCACAATCTCTTTGGGTAAAAAGAAATTGCCAAGGCTTTTACTCATTTTCTGCCCATTTACATTTAACATATTGGCATGCATCCATATTGAAGCCGGTTGACAACCGAATGAACCACAGCTTTGGGCAATCTCATCTTCATGATGGGGAAATTTCAAATCCATACCTCCTCCGTGAATGTCAAACTGTTTACCTAGGTATTTTGTACTCATTGCTGTACATTCAATATGCCACCCTGGGTTACCATCACCCCAAGGAGATCTCCAAATTTGCATATCTTCAGGATTTGCTTTTTTCCAAAGAGCGAAATCTGCAAAGAACCTCTTTTCGTCTTGGTTATTTAATGTACGAGTTTCATTTTCAAGCTCCTCAACCTTTCTACCACTTAAAACACCGTAATTGAAATCTTGCATGTATCGTTTTGTATCGAAATATACACTTCCATTAACAGTATACCCGTATCCATTTTCCAGAATTTTCTCGATAATTTCAATTTGCTCTTGAATGTGTCCTGTTGCTGTTGGCTCTATACTTGGCGGAAGCATGTTGTAAAGTCGCTGTAATTCCTGAAATTTGACATTGTATTTGTATACAATTTCAAGTGATTGCAGTTGCTCTAAACGAGCTGCTTTTCCAATACTGTCTTCCTCTTGTCCCGCCGAATTTGTTATGTGCCCAGCATCTGTTATATTTCGAACATATTTTACTTTGTACCCAGCATGTAAGAGGTACCTGTAAACAAGATCGAAATTGATAAAAGTACGCATGTTTCCCATGTGAGGCTCACTGTATAGGGTAGGTCCACACACATACATACCAACAAATTGTTCGTTTCTCGGAGTAAGAATTTCTTTTTTACCTGATAAACTATTGTAGATTTTGACTTTGTGTTCCATGTTGACTTTACCGGAAATTATTGCTGTGTTCTAAGTTCCTTGAATGTGTGGAAAACAACTATTCCATAACCAGCAGCAACCATTCCATGAAAGACTAATGTTCCTATATTTCCATCAATCAACATGAAATAGGCACTTGTGCTAAAAACCAGAAAAAAGACGATTTCAAGCATGTTAACAATGGAAAGTTGCTTTTTGTCGTATTTATTTCCTGAAAATTCTGATTTCTTATTTACATTAAACTTCGGCGTTCGAACAAAGGAACTTTTGATGCCAAGCCAACCCTCAATTACCGCCACTGCATTACTCAAAGCTAAAGCCGATGAGATGGTAAGAAATAGAAAAAATTGGGGTACAAACTTGACTAAATCTTTGACCGTATTTCCTGTTTTATCACGATAGGCAATCCAATAATATAGCATTAAAATGAAGGTGCTTGTGTAGAAAAAATAATAAAACTTAAGAAAATCTCGTAAGTCCGGAAATGATCCGGCTATGTTGCTCATAAACAGACTTGAAATTGAAAGCGTCATAATGAAAAGGAACACGGATGAATTGAACAAATGAGACATTCCATGAAACTTATCTGATAAACGCACACCTTTAGCAAACACAAGTCTTCTCCACATTTTCAAAAAGACCTCTGCACCACCCTTCATCCAACGATGTTGTTGATTTTTGAGTGCCGACATGGTAATTGGTAATTCTGCCGGGGAAACGACATCGACTAAATATGTAAATTTCCACCCTTTAATTTGTGCCCGGTAACTTAAGTCTAAATCTTCTGTAATCGTGTCGTGTTCCCAACCACCTGCGTCTTCAATACATGATTTTCTCCAAACCCCTGCGGTTCCGTTAAAATTAATAAAGTGCTCGTTACTGTTTCTTCCGCATTGTTCGATAATAAAATGTGCATCTAATCCAAAAGCTTGAAGCTTAGTTAGGGAAGAATAATCTTTATTTAAATGTCCCCATCGCGTTTGAACTACACCAATTTTATCGTGTTTAAAATGTGGTATGGTTTTCTTCAAAAAATCAGGGTCGGGAACAAAGTCGGCATCAAAAATAGCGATGAATTCGCCTTCTACCTGATCCATGGCGTCATCTAAGGCTCCAGCTTTATAGCCTTTTCTATTGACGCGATGAACATGAGAAATATTTAATCCTTTGTCTTGCCACTCCTTGACTTTTTTTGCGATAATATCCTTTGTTTCGTCTGTTGAATCGTCTAGTACTTGAATTTGAAACTTATCTCTCGGATAATCAAAAGCAGCAACAGTATCAATAATTCTGTCTGCCACATACATTTCATTGTACATGGGCAATTGAACGGTTACTTTTGGCGCATTTAATTCGTCAAAATTTGCTTTCTGCTGCTCTTTAATCTTTTTCATGTTCTTGAGATAACCAAATCCCAAAGAAAGTTGGACGGTTGCATATAGAAAAATAAACACTGAACATGCTGTGTAGATAATCATAATTGCAGATGCGACCAAATGCGACCAAAAGTAAGGCTGAACCTCTTCTTTTCCGTCAATTGTTGTTGTTCTGTTGCCCCAATCGAAAAGCCATGTTGCCTGCTGTTCTTCCGCAAAGAAAATAGATGGAATTAACACAAATGCAGCCAATGCAAAATGCGTTAATTTGATTTTTTTAAAGTTAAAATTACTCACGAGCATCAAAGATAAGTCATTATTATTTAACCAATGTCATCTCGTCAACCAAATGCCGGGCTCCTGAATAAATATCCATAACCCATAAGACGTAACGAATGTCCACCACTACATTTCTACAGCGCGAAGAATCAAATAAATAATCGCTCATGGTACTTTCCCAAGTTCTGTCAAAATTCAACCCCATTAGGTTCCCATTTTCGTCCAATACAGGCGAACCTGAATTTCCGCCGGTTGTATGATTTGAGCCCGTAAAACAAACCCAAAGTTGTCCATTTTGAGCATAATTTCCATAATTTTTCTGCTTGTGTAACTCTAGCATGCGCGGTTGCAATTCAAAATCTGTATTCCCACTGTTATATTTTGCAATCATTCCATCAAGAGTCGTGTGTTCTGTGTATTTCATTCCATCAGTTGGGGTTGATCCTTCTAATTTACCATAAGTTATGCGTAATGTGCTATTTGCATCTGGCCAATGTTTTTCATTAGGGAACATCTCTTTTTTACCTTCAACATATAGTTGAAGTAAAGCGCTCATGTCGCTCGAAAAGTCTTGATAAGCCGGGATAACGTAATTTCTAAAAGGCGTGATGTAGCTTGAATAATGTTTAAAACCAAGGTCTTTATTGAGTTTTTTAATGCTCTTTTCGTTGAAATTTGATAGAAAATTCAAATAACGTTCTTTGTTTGTAAAAATTGATTTTGTGTAAATAACATTGGAAATCGACTTGATGTAGTTATCGTACCACCCCGAAGCTAGGGAATACTTTATGTCCTGTGTAATCCCTTTCCATTGTTCCGTGTTGTTAAAATATTCTTTTGTTAGTCTATTAAAAATTTCATTATCGACTTGTGGGTTATAATTTTTGAAAAACCCTTCAGCTCCGACCTTAAGTCGTTCCAAGACGGCATTCAATTCACCACTTGTTTTATATTTCTGATAGTTCGAAACTAAGTCATTAATAGCTCTTGCTAACTTAAAATATTCAGGGCCATACGAAAAATATTCAACCCCCATGGCGTATTTAAACTCCCAGTTGACGTCGCGTTCTACCAAGGCATTCATTTCATTAACGACAGATGCATATTTCTTCCATTCTTCTTTGGAATTGGCGCGTTTAATATATTCTGCTTCTTTGTTTTGTTTTAACGTAACTGCGTCTAGCGTTCTTAAACCATCAATTTGCCCTATCCATTTTTTCCATGCATTAGCAATTGATGCCTGTTTAGCGGCGTACTGTATTCTGGTAAGGTCAGATTCCTTCATTGCAGCATCAATAACTCCCAATGACAAATCTCTCATGTGAATTCTAGCTGGTCGTTCTTTTTCAATGATAAATTTCAAATATGACGACACCACGTGTTGTTCTGTTTGACCTGGAAATCCATAAACCATGGTAAAATCTCCTTCTTTTCTATCTCGAAATGAAATATTTAAATACCTAATTGGGGTGTAAGGAATGTTTTCTTTTGAATAGGCCGCAGGTTTATTATCTTTCCCGGCGTAGATACGAAAAACCGAAAAGTCGCCCGTATGACGAGGCCAAACCCAGTTATCGGTATCACCACCAAACTTTCCAATTGAATTTGGAGGAGTGCCCACAAAACGAATGTCAGTAAATATTTCTTTTACCATCATATAATAGTCATTTCCGTAATTAAAGGCTTTCACCTCTGCTTCATAACCAGAATTGGCAGCTGTTTCTGATATGATTTTCTTGATATTACTTTGAATTGTAGATTGATCATCTTTTGAAGACGCGCCTTTTAGTACCATAGCCGTTACATCTTCAATTCGCACGATTCGCACTGCAGTTAAACCGGGGTTTGGAAGTTCGTCAGCTAAGGTTTGAGCCCAAAATCCATTTTTAAGGTAATCTTTTTCAAGAGACGAATGTGATTGTATTTGCGAATAACCACAATGATGGTTGGTTAAGAGTAAGCCTTTTGAAGAAACGAGTTCTGCGGTACACCCTCCACCGAATTGAAAAATAGCATCCTTCAAACTGGCCTTATTTACAGCGTAAATATCTTCCGCCGAAAGTTTCATTCCTTTTGCTTTCATGTCGGATTCAAAAGCCGCAATCAACGAAGGTATGAGCATTCCTTCATCCGCTCTTAAGTTAAGCGTTTGAAAAAAAATGAATAAGAATCCTATAGTTTTCCGAATAAAATGATGAGTTTTTTGCATAATCAAAATGAACTGTTAAATACGTTTTCTCCTTTAAAGCAAGGAAAGATGTCAAATTTAGTCACAAAAATCTATTTTAAAAACAGGAAAAAGAAATGTTAACTTTGCCACGAATGAAGGTTTTTGACGGAATTGAAAATTTTAACGGAATTAAGAATCCTATTCTAACCACTGGTACTTTTGATGGCGTGCATGTTGGACACCAACATATCATACGTCAAATGAATGAAGAAGCAAGCAAAGTAGACGGTGAAAGTACCCTGCTCACGTTTCATCCTCATCCAAGATGGGTGGTAAATAACGACGACGAAAACATGAGGCTCATTCAAACATTAGACGAAAAATTGGAAAAACTCGCAGAGGTTGGGTTGAAAAATGTAATAATTCAGCCATTTGATAAAGCCTTTTCCCATTTATCTGCTACTTCATTTATTGAAGATGTGCTCATTTCTAAAATAAAAGCTCATCACCTTTTTATTGGATATGATCACCGGTTTGGGAATTCAAGAGAAGGTAATGTTGACTTACTTAAAAATTTTTCCGATAAAGGTTTTTTTAGTCTCACGGAAATTTCTGCTGTTGAAATCAATGAACTTAACGTAAGTTCAACCAAAATTCGTAATTCTTTAATTTCTGGAGACATAACACATGCCAATGCCTTATTGAATAGCAGGTATTGTATTACAGGGGTAGTTGAAGAGGGAATGAAAATTGGCAGAACTATAGACTTTCCAACAGCAAATATCGGTCAAATTGACCCACACAAGTTGCTCCCCAAAAATGGCGTTTATGCTGGAAAGGTCCGTTTTGATAATCAAACTTACAACTCAGTTTTCAATCTAGGACTAAGACCGACGGTAAATAATAATGAAAGCCAACCCAAACTTGAGGTGCATTTACTGAACTTTTCAGGTAACCTTTACGGGAAATCGGTCTGTGTTTCTTTTGAACATCGCTTAAGAGATGAAAAGAAATTTGGCTCTATTGTTGCGCTCAAACATCAAATTCAATTGGATGAAAGTCTTGCTCGTACTTTGCTTAGGATTCATTAGTTTTTGTGCTTTTTCACAAAAAAAAGGACCGCGCTACTACCGTTTAGAAGAACTGTCTAAGGCTAATCCCGATACTATATTTTATTTGACTTTGTCAAAAGAAAGGTTGGACTCCATTCCTTCCAGTATTTACCGTTTCACCGAATTAAAGGGACTTGATTTATCAAAAAATAAATTAACCGACATTCCTTTGGAATTTAAAGTCTTTTCGAAATTAGAGGTCTTGAATATTAGCCAAAACAAACTACCTTTTTTACCTATGGCGGTCACGAAACTAAGTCATTTAAATGAACTACTTGCTGCATCTAATCGAATAAGCTCGCTGCCTGATCAGATGGAAGACTTGACAAAACTAAAGACCTTAGACCTTTACAATAATGAAATTAGTAATTTCGGAAGTGGGTTTTTTAAATTAAAACAACTGAAAGTTATCGATATCCGTGGTACCATGTACGGAACTAAAATGCATAAAGAAATCGTAGGTAATTTTCCAAATACAAAGTTAGCCATTGATCCGCCTTGCAAGTGTATGGATTAGTTTTTTGGCAGGTTAACTTTATGTTATTAATTAGTGCTTAGTAATACTACTTTTGATTACGTGCACAATACTATTCTTAACTTTAAACTGATTTTATTTCTTTCAAAACACTTTTTTTCTAAAAACTTAGTGAGCATATACAACCGTTTAGGGAATCTTATTTATCAGTCAAAGACAGGGCAATATGAAACTACCCCTTGGGATGGAAAGTATAATGATGAAAATATGCCAGTTGGATCGTATTATTTTGTTATTGAATTTAATGATAACTTTACTGGAAATAAAACAGGAATTGTAACACTAACAAACAACTAATGAAGAAAAGAATATGTTTCTTGTTTTTGGCTCCTTTTCTGGTCTTTTCGCAGTCTTTTTCACATCAAAATGCTGTGATGATGGACGCACAACTTGCCAACGGCAATACGGCAATTCTTTTGAGCTGGGAAAGCGATCCGGTAGCTACTCAATATAGCCTGTACAGGAGGAATTATGGTTCCGGGAGCTGGGGTTCAGTAATAGCCACGCCCTCAGGTACTGAAACGAGCTATTTGGACAATACGGTAGTATCAGGTCAGCAGTATGAATACAGAATTATCCGGAGCAGCACAACTACAGGTTATGGCTATGTGGTGGCAGGAATAGATACGGAAATAGACTATGATCCGGGAGTACTGCTTCTTGTCGTTGATGATTACTTCTTGCCTGCTTTGCAAACGGAGGTAGATCTTTTAATCAGTGATCTTGAGGCGGATGGTTGGTTTGTGCATGTGATCGAAGTGGATCGCCTGCAAACCGCGACACAGATTAAAGCATTGATCACGGCTGAATACAATACCTCTCCTCTTCGAGTAAAAAGTGTTTTTCTATTAGGTCATGTTCCTGTTCCTTACTCGGGTGAAATGAATCCCGATGGTCATTCTGATCACATTGGAGCATGGCCGGCTGATGTTTATTATGCCGACATGGATGGGATCTGGACAGATAATACAGTGAACAACACTTCAGCCGTTTCAACGAGAAATCACAATGTGCCCGGTGATGGGAAATTTGATCAAGCCATCGTCCAAAATGCCGAGTTGGAAGTTTCGAGAGTTGATTTTTACGACCTGCCTGCATTCTCTCAATCCGAAACTGAACTGATGTCTACTTATCTTGCTAAGCTGCACGAATTTAAAATCCATCAATATGTGCCGTCAAACGCAGCAATTGTGGAGGATAATTTTTTGTCAGTAGATGAGGGTTTTGCGGCAGGAGGATATATGTCTTTTTCACCGATAGTTGGGAGGACAAATGTTACAGATGGAGACTATAGTGCTTCCTTGGCTGCGCAAGATTATTTATGGAGTTATGGGACCGGCCCAGGTTCGTATATTGACGCACAAGGCATAATCAGTTCTGGAGAATTTGCTTCAAACGACCTTAATTCGACATTTACCATGCTTTTTGGTAGTTACTTCGGTGACTGGGATTCCCAAAATAACTTATTAAGATCGGCATTGGCTTCTGGAAGGATTCTGTGTAGCTCCTGGTCGGGACGACCTAACTTGTTCTATCATCCGATGGGGTTGGGTAAAAACATTGGCAGCTGTATTCGAATGTCTCAGAATAATACAACAGGGTATTTTGCCAGCACTACAAGTTATTTCAAAAGATGGGTTCACATTTCCCAGATGGGTGATCCTTCTTTGAGAGCCCATTATATTGATATTCCTTCCGGATTGATTTCAACAGGTCAGGCAGATGGTTCTGTTGAGCTGAATTGGACTGCTCCTGCATCAACCGTAGTTGGATATTATGTGTACAGAAGGGCATTGGGAATTGAATCTTGGACAAAGCTCAACACAACACCGATTACTGCAACCAATTATACGGATGTATCCCTTACGACTGGTGGTCAATATGAATATATGGTGCGCTCTGTTGAATTATTGACTACGGGAAGTGGACGTTACAGAAATCAAAGTCTTGGGATCAAAGGAACAGCCAATTCAGTTGCAACTCTTGCAACGATCGAAGCGCCTTCTTTCGGACCAAACCCATTTGAAGAGGAGTTGAAAATCTCATCCTCAAATAGCCAGATTGAAATAACAAATGCACTTGGACAGATAATGTATCGGTCAAAAGACAATTCGAATGGCAATGTTACAATAAACACCATTAACTGGCCGAAAGGTTTATATTTACTATCGTCAGATCAAACTACTTACAGAATAATTAAAAGATGACAATGAGAAGAAGACAGCTTTTCTTGAAT
>Ga0169931_10007990_pt1 | contig 15562 bp, 12 predicted proteins | sample Kivu_15m_20L_FD_129675 | JGI IMG/M metagenome (GOLD analysis project Ga0169931, IMG submission 129675) | Freshwater microbial communities from Lake Kivu, Western Province, Rwanda to study Microbial Dark Matter (Phase II) - Kivu_15m_20L... | ecosystem: Environmental > Aquatic > Freshwater > Lake... | reverse complement strand
TTGCATCTCAGGTTCTGGCGGTCAATGACGACCTGCCAATTCGTACCCATTCACCCGTTCACTCCGGCAAAGTCCGCAGTGTCTATTGGCTGACAGCTGAAGACAGTGAACGCTTAATCCGGGAAAAAAATTACCCTGTTCCAGCCGACACGCCACTGGCGATCATGGTCATTAGTGACAGGATTAGTGCCTTTGATTGCATCTGGCATGGTGAGAACGATTTAAACGGCGTGCCAGGTAAAGGCGCAGCGTTAAACGCCATTTCTAATCATTGGTTTGGTCTTTTTAAACAGCATGGGCTGGCGGATAGCCATATCCTCGATATCCCACACCCATTAGTGTGGATTGTGCAAAAAGCACGGCCAATCAAAATTGAAGCTATCGCCCGGCAATATATTACCGGCTCCATGTGGCGTGCTTACAGCAAAGGCGAGCGCGAGTTCTGTGGTATTACACTACCGGAAGAACTGAGCAAAGATGAAAAACTACCCGAGATTTTAATCACACCATCGACCAAAGGCATTTTAACCGGTCTGGATGGTGTCCCTGAAGCGGACGATGTAAACATTTCACGCGCGGATATTGAGCGTCATTCACAAGCTTTTGGTTTTAACAGCCCGGCTGACATCAGCCTGTATGAGAAACTGTTAAAAGAGGGCTTTGGCGTCATTAGCGATGCGCTGGCGGCCCTTGACCAAATGTTTGTCGATACCAAGTTTGAGTTTGGCTACGTCAAAGGTGTGGATGGTCAGGACAAACTGATTTATATGGACGAAGTGGGCACACCTGACAGTTCGCGGATTTGGGATGGCGCGGCGTTTCGCGCTGGCAACATTATTGAGCAATCCAAAGAAGGCTTCCGTCAGTGGCTGCTCAATCATTTCCCCGAACCAGATATTCTGCTCAATAAAGACCGTATGCCAGAGCGTGCCGCCCTCGCGCGCGACAATGCTCTGCCAACGGAGGTGATGATGGATATCTCCCGTACTTATTTAGGCATCGCTGAAAAAGTTGTTGGACATAAAATTGAGCTGTCGGCCAACCCGAAAGCAGAAATTATTGCGGTGTTAAAACAGCAATATGGTTTGATCGACTAATAGGACGACAGCGCACTATTTGAACGGGGGAGCATTGCTCCCCCTTTTTATTGCTCAAGTGCATATTTCTCCAAAACTAACGATGGCAAACTGCGGTTCTCAGACAGCAATAGCCAACCGGTTGCGTCCCTCAGCTTTAGCCCGATACAGCGCCTGATCAGCGCAAACCAGCGCTAAGCCAGTTAGTTGAAATTGCTGCATTCCGGTCAAACCAACACTAACGGTAAAGCGGATTTGCTGATCGCCAGATACAACACAGAGTTGCTCTGTTTGCTGACGAATACGTTCACAGATTTCCTGTGCCAATTGTAAGTTGCCACTATCGAGCAGCAACACAAACTCCTCTCCACCGAAGCGGTACAACTGATCTTGTTGGCGGATTGATAATCGCACGGTCTGACAAAACTGTTTTAGACACTGATCGCCCACATGGTGACCATAATTGTCATTAATAGTTTTAAAGTGATCAATATCAAGCACCGCTAAGTAATACTGCGACCTGTCGTTGCTGCCCATTTTATCCAGTTGCTGTTCGCGCTCTTCCCACGCGCGCCGATTCAGGCATTCGGTCAACTTATCACTGTTGGCTAATTGCCAGGCGACGTCGCGCTCTTGTTTGTAATTGAGCGCACGATCGGCCAGACCAGCGGCAAACACCAGGATTTCGACCGCATAACCCAATGGCAGCCAGAAATATTCAGCATTGAGCCGCAGCGGTAGCCCTAAAGAATTCAACAACATCGCTGCACTCACCGGTAGCAGAATAGATTGGCCGGCCAAGGCAAACATCGCGTAACGGCTACCGGCAATCGATGACACGATGCAAATAGCAAAGGCGGTAATAGTCGTCAGTAAATACAGCAAATTGGTAAGATGGACCTGCACACGCATATCCACGCCAATCAGACGCAGCAACATTTGCAAAGCTAATAAGGCTGTTAATACCAAGCCAAATTTGTACCAGCGCGGCGCATACAGACGGCTTTCAGCCATCGTCATCGTGAACAACATGCCACTGGCAAATAATAAACACAGTGCCATACCAGCAACATTATATTGGTAGGTCGCCGCCAGCCACTGGCCGACCGTACTTAAATATAAAGGCCCGGTTCGTTCAACAAAAAACAGCACACTGGCAATCACATAACACCCGTAGGCCAGGTAAACCGGCTGACGGAAATGGCTCCACATCACTGCGGCAAACAACAAACCAAAACACAAAATACCAAAACTAAACGGCCAGAAGCTGCGCAGCCAATAATCATGTTCAGCTAAACCCAGTGCAGTGCCCACGCTGACCTGACTTTGCCAGCGACCTTTGTTCAGTTGCAAATAGACATATTGGCCTGTACTGGCTGCTGGAAGCTGTAAAGTGAAATGTTGCGGTGACAACGCATGGCCGGTTGGTTGGTTAAGCTTTAACTGTATGGCTTGTTGATAGCTTGGTAGATACAACGCCGCATCCAACATGCCCACTTTCGGCAAATACACATACAGCGGCTCATTGGCCTCCGGTTGCGGGGGAATTTTAAACCGCAACCATTGTGCAGATAGTAAATTTTGACCAGAAACACTGACCTGCCAACCGTCACTGGCGCGCACTTGTGGCCAGCTGCCGCCCGATTTTAATACTTCAATCGACGGATGCCAGACCTGCTGGGCCGTACTGGCAAAGCTTAGCAACAATGACAGCAAAAAAAGAATACGCATGGCAAGCTTTATTGGGAACAAAGGTTCAAACTTAGCGGTTAAGTTAATCAACTGATTGCATAAATGCAAACAAATATGGGAATGTGGTCACTACTAGCCCCGTCATAGCCAACAAATAAACAAGGAGTTTTACATGGAGATTGACCAGCTACAAAGCGCGGATCTACTATTGTTTTCGTATATCCCGGGCGATTTTAGTTCTGAATTGATCCATTTGTTAACCGGCTCGCCGGTCTCACACGCCGCGATGGTATGGCAGGATCCAAGTCAACTGATTGAACAATCTCCGCCATCGGTGCAGCTAAATCCTATTGCAAAACGGGTGCTCGGCCGCACCGTCACCGTGATGCGTTTTGCCGGTACTGCCGATTTGGACAAAGTACTGAGCGCTGCCAACCACTATTTGCAGGCTAAAGTCCCCTACAGCCGGGAACTGGAAAAAGCCTTAGCATTGTTATTTGCCGTCCAATACAGCAAACCAGGCCCAATTGAGCAGACCGTGCTGGCGGAGATCCTGTTATTGGCCACACATCAACTGACCACACCAGCCGACCAGCCGCTGATGGTCTGTTCAACATTCGTAGTGCAAAGCTATATTGATGCTGGTGTTGATTTGCAATTAAACCCAAGCGTGTTGCCGCTGTCGTTTATCGATCGGATGATTGCCATTTTATCCGCAACCGAAACCGGCTCGTCTGGCAAGACGTCAGCTGCCGAACATCCGCAGTTGACGGCGCAATTAACTGACTTACAAAGTTTAACCAGCCAGCTGGCTCAACGTTTAAGCCAGCGCAGTGAACATGAGCTGGCTCTGGCTGCCGGCAAACTGGCGCAACAAATTTGCACTCAGATGCACTGGACAACCGATGGCAGCTTACTGCAGGCGCTGGAGACACTGAAAGCCCACCGGGCGGTATTTGTCTCGCCGTATGATTTACTGTGCCATGCAGCAGCATTGCAACAAGTCGGCGTGATAGACGGGAATACGTAAACAACAGGGAGCCAAAGCTCCCTGTTTTTACATCGAAATACCACCGTCGATTTCAACCACCCGCCCAGTGAAGAAATCATTTTCAAAGATGTATTTGGCGGTATGGGCAATTTCACCAGCTTCACCCAAGCGGCCAACCGGCTTCATTTTCTCCAACCGTTCGCGTGCTTCCGGTTTCATTGCATCAGTCATGGCGGTGCGGATGACGCCCGGCGCAATCGCACCAACCCGAATACCATAACGGCCAAGCTCACGGGCCCAGGTCACAGTCATCGCCACCACACCGGCTTTTGAGGCGGCATAGTTGGTTTGGCCCATATTACCGGCACGCGCCACGCTCGACATATTGATGATGACGCCTTTGCGGCCTTGTTGCACCATCAAAGCAGCAGCCTCCCGGCCACACAAAAACACGCCGGTTAAATTGACATCAATCACTGACTGGAACTGCTCCAGCGGCATTTTGCCGGTCAACTGACCGTCTTTGTACTTCAGCAACAGGCCATCACGCAAAATACCAGCGTTGTTAATCAGCCCGTCAATGCCAGCAAAATCAGCGGCAATGGCGGCAAAAGTGCTGACCACCGACTCTTCGTTGGCGACGTTACAGACATAGCTGCGCACAGTCACGCCAGCGCTGGCCAGCTCATCTTTCGCCGCTTGTAGCTGGGCATCGTTCATATCCAGCAGCGCCAAATGGGCGCCCTGGGCTGCACACATCCGTGCCATTTCTAAACCGAGGCCCTGAGCGCCGCCGGTTACCACAATCACTTTGTCGCGTAATTGCATATCAACCTCATTATCTAAGCGCTAAACCGCTTATTTTTTCTTAAAGAAATTAAAAATACTGGAGAAATCGAGCTTACCATTGCCCTGACGTTGGTGCTGTACGTACAGGTTACGCGCCAGTGCGCCCATTGGCGTGCTGCTTTGGCTTTGCTGGGCGCAATCGCTGGCAAGGCCCAAATCTTTTGCCATCAAATCGACCATAAAGCCGCCCTGATAGTTGTTGCTGGATGGCACATTTGGTAAGACATCCGGGCATGGGTTATACAGCTCCAACGTCCAGTTGCGGCCGGAGCTTTTCAGCATAATTTCCGACAACACCTTTGGATCTAAGCCGTTATCGATGCCCAGTTGCAGCGCTTCACTGGTACCGACCATTAGAATCGACAGCAACATGTTGTTGCAGATTTTGGCGATTTGACCGGCGCCGACATCACCGGCATGGAACAGGTTTTTACCCATCGCCGACAACACCGGCTGCGCTTTGGCAAAATTATCACTGCTGCCACCGACAATAAAAGTCAGGGTGCCGGCTTTAGCACCGCCAACCCCGCCAGATACCGGCGCATCAACAAAATCGATACCGCTTTGCGTCAATAAAGCGCCAACGGTACGGGCACTTTGCGCATCAATGGTCGAGCAATCCATCACCAACACGCCTGGTTTTAATGCCGTTTTAACGTCCGTGTAGAGGCCTACCACATGTTTGCCGGCCGGTAACATCGACACGACAAAATCAGCGCCGCTGACTGCGTCCAGCGCCGAGCTTGCCGCAATGGCACCTTCACTGGCAACTTGTTGTAATACAGTTTGGTTTAAATCAAATGCCTGCACGCGAAAACCGGCTTTCACCAAGTTTAACGCCATCGGGCCGCCCATGTTACCAAGGCCGATAAAAGCTACTGTTTGTGTCATCTTAGAAAATTCCCTGTTGGCCTGCGGACATAGCGCAGACTTTAGTCATTAATTAGTGTTTGGACAGTTTGCCAAGTGCTGCCAGTGGGTGCTCATCAGCTGGCCATGGGCTGTTAAATAGCTCATTGATCACCGTCTCGGGCACTGCATCGACACTGGCATATTGCCAGTTTGGCTGCTGGTCTTTATCAATCAGCAAGGCGCGTACGCCCTCAGTGAATTCACCCAGTTTGCCGCATTGCACCGACAAGCCGAGCTCTAAGCGAAAGCTGTCAGCCAAAATTTTGCTCTGCCCCAGCTGTAACAACCGATAGACGATATGCGCGGTAATTGGGCTGCCGTACTGTAACGAGGCCTTGGCTTTCGTCAGCCAGCTATCATCACCCGGAATGGCCATAATGTGCGCCATCGCCGCACTTAATGACTCTGTGCTGCGCAACGCGCTGATACTGTGTTGATGCAAACGAATTTGACTCAGCGGCTGCTGGTGCAGCGTTTGGCTTTCTAAATGCAGCAAGACATCGGTCAGTTTTTGATGATTCAGCGCGACTGTATTACCAAAGCGGATGGTTAACAGCGCGTCCAACACCTTCTGACGTTGCTCGTGTGGAATAAAATAATCTGCTAAATCAATGTGCTTGGCGTCAGCGGCGTTAATCGACGCACCGGTTAAGCCCAAAAACAAGCCACAACCGGCGGGCATGCGGTTTAAGAACCAGCTACCGCCAACATCCGGATACAGGCCAATCGCCATCTCCGGCATGGCAATACGGCTACTGCCGGTGACCACGCGATGTGACGCGCCGGCCATCAGGCCCAAACCGCCACCCATCACGATGCCATTGCCCCACACCAACACAGGTTTATCAAAGGTGTGGATCAAATAATCCAGCGTATATTCTTTGGTGAAAAACTCGGTGACGTACGGCTGGAATGTGCCAGGCGCTTCTTTCATGCTGTGATACAGATCGCGAATATCGCCACCGGCACAAAAGGCTTTGTCGCCAGCCCCCTGCAGCACCACCATCGCGATGTCGTTGTTATCCTTCCATGCTTGCATTTGCGGCAGCAACAACTCAACCATCGGCAAACTCAAGGCATTAAGCGACTTTTCGCTGTTAAGCGTTGCCACCCCGATGCGTTTACCGTTTTCACAGTTTAATTCAGCAAATAACACTACTGCGTCAGACATCTGTGCGTTCCTTGACTTAACCGTTAACCCAATGTGGGGCGCGTTTTTCTAAAAATGCCGCCACGCCCTCAACTTGATCTTTAGTATCAAACAACCCAACAAACAGCTCGCGCTCCAGCGGCAGCGCAGCAGCGATACTGCCAGAGCGGCCTTGCTGAATGAGCTTTTTACAGGCTGTCACTGCTGACGGGCTTTGCTCGGCAACTTTAGCCGCCAACGCAAGCGCTGCTTCTAACACGTTCCCGGTTGGTACTACTTCTTCTACCAAGCCGATTTGCAGCGCTTTATCCGCTTTTAAGCGCTCGCCGCATAAGATCATCCGCTTCGCCCACCCTTCGCCAACCAGCCAGGCCAAATTTTGTGTGCCACCGGCGCATGGTAATAAGCCAACTTTGGCTTCCGGTAATGCCATCTGCGCTTGTTCTTCGGCGATACGAATGTCACAGGCGAGAGCAACTTCTAAACCACCGCCCATCGCATAACCATTTATCGCAGCAATAGAAACGCCACGGAACTGGCTTAAGGTTTCAAAGGCCTCACCAAAAATCCGTGCCATATCACTGGCCACGCCTTTATCACCACTGGCAAACAGGTTTAAATCGGCACCCGCCGAGAAAAACTTCTGGCCCTGGCCGGTGATCACCAGCGCATACACGTCCTTATTGGCGTTTAATTCGCGCACCAAATCACGTAACTGCGTTAGCGTCTGGGCGGTCCAGGTATTGGCCGGCGGGTTGTCGATGGTAACCAGCGCGGTGTGGCCTCTTAACTCAAGTTGTAACTGTGGCATAACTACTCCATGTCACGCCGGCAAGATAACCAGCGTGCAGTTAATGTTTAAGTGGGCCGGTACAGTACCGGCCTGCTTTGTTGGCCGCCTGAAACGGCAAAAGCCCGCAGCTGCGGGCTTTGGGCTATTACAGAATGTCGCCGGCGGCGCTGTCGAGCAAACGACGGCCAATGATCAGGCGCATAATTTCGTTGGTCCCTTCCAAAATCTGGTGCACCCGCACATCACGGAAATGCCGTTCCAGCGGATACTCTTTGATGTAGCCATAACCACCGTGGATTTGCAGTGCCTGATCACAGACCTGAAAACCAATATCGGTGGCAAAGCGTTTGGCCATCGCACAATATGCCGTTGCTTCCGGATCCTGGGTATCAAGTTTAAATGCGGCCAGCCGCACCAACTGCCGCGCCGCGACCAGTTCAGTTGCCATATCCGCTAGCTTAAATTGCAGCGCCTGAAAGGCCGCCAATGGCTTGCCAAACTGCTCGCGCTCTAACATATAGTTGCGCGCCGTGTTCAGCGCTTGTTGCGCAGTACCAATCGAGCAAGTGGCAATATTAATGCGACCGCCATCTAAACCTTTCATCGCAAAAGTAAAACCCTGGCCTTCTTCGCCTAACAGGTTATGCGCCGGCACCCGCACGTTATCAAAAGTAACCAAGCGGGTTGGCTGGGCGTTCCAGCCCATTTTTTCTTCTGCTTTGCCGTAAATCACGCCTTCGGCATTGGCAGGCACCACAAAAGCCGAAATGCCTTTGGGCCCTGCTTCGCCGGTCCGTGCCATCACGACTAACACGTCCGTGCTACCAGCGCCAGAGATAAACATTTTTGAGCCGTTCAGCACATAGCTGTCGCCATCTTTTTTCGCGCTGGTTCGCAGCGAAGCTGCATCAGAACCAGCACCCGGCTCAGTCAAGCAATAAGATGCCAACTGCTCGCCGGTCACCAGGCCGTCGCACCACTCGCTTTTCGCTGTCTCGCTGCCCCAGGTGGCAATCATCCAGGTTGCCATATTGTGGATGGTCAGCATCGCGGTGGTGGCGGTACAGCCCATCGACAGCTGTTCAAAAATGATCGATGAATCAAGCCGCGACAGGCCCATGCCACCGGCATCTTCCGGCGTGTACAGGCTGCAAAAACCTAATTCACCGGCTTTTTGCAACACGTCACGCGGGAAATGATGCTCGCGGTCCCACTGCGCAGCAAACGGCGCTAACTCGGTCTCAGCAAATTGACGGGCGGTATCGGCAAAGGCTTTTTGATCATCAGTTAAGTTAAAATTCATCAGTAAACCTCAATAGAGTTTTATCAGTCTACCGCCAGGCAGAAGCCTGCGACCTGGGTCGGTAAGTGGCTGCGGTAGCCCGGCTATATTTGGCAACAAAGCCCGCACACTGGCGGGCTGCAGGCAGTCTGGCTGCCTTGGCTCATGCGGCCGCCAGCGACCGCGTTGCATCACACCAGCCTGTTACTAACGCAGGTTAATTGACATATTCGGGCCAGACACCTGAATGTCATCATCAAACCAGCGCGCGGTAATAGTTTTCGTTTCTGTGTAGAAACGTACCGCTTGTTTACCGTAAGCGTGTTGGTCACCGTAGAACGAGCCTTTCCAACCAGTGAACGAGAAGAATGGCAGTGGCACCGGAATTGGGATGTTAATACCGACCTGACCCACTTCAATTTCGTGTTGATATTTACGGGCAGCAGCGCCTGACGCAGTAAAAATTGAGGTGCCGTTGCCGTATGGGCTGGCATTAATCAACTTAATCGCCTCGTCCAACGAGTCGACCGTCATCGTCGCCAGCACCGGGCCGAAGATCTCTTCTTTGTAGATAGTCATGTCAGACGTGACATCGCTAAATACGGTCGGGCCAACCCAGTTACCGTTTGGATAACCTTCTACCACCACGTCAGAGCCATCCAGTACACAAGTGGCGCCTTCTTCTTTCCCTTTGGCAATCAACGACAAAATCCGCGCTTTGGCTTGCGGGCTGATTTGCGGGCCGTACGCTGCGTTTGGATCTGTGTACACGCCAGGCCGTACTTTGGCAATCGCCGCCGCCACTTCCGGGATCCACTCAGCTGCCGCACCAACAAACACTGCGACTGAAATGGCCATACAACGCTGACCGGCCGCGCCAACAGAGGCGCCGACTAAAGCATTGACCACCTGCTGTTTATTGGCATCCGGCATCACCACCATGTGGTTTTTGGCGCCGGCAAAGGCTTGCACACGTTTCAGGTGTTCAGTACCGGTTTTGTAAATGTACTGACCCACATTAACAGAACCAACAAACGAGATCGCTTTAATGTCCGGGTGGCGTAATAACACATCCACCTGCTCTTTGCCGCCATGTACCACCTGTAGCACACCTTTAGGTGCACCCGCCTCGGCAAACAGTTCAGCAATACGGTTCACTGTCATCGGATCCTGTTCGGATGGTTTTAACACAAAAGTGTTACCGCAAGCGATCGCCATCGGGAACATCCACAATGGGATCATCGCCGGGAAGTTAAATGGTGTGATACCGGCGCAAACGCCCAGCGGTTGAATGTAGCTGTAAGTATCAATCGAGCGGGCCACGTTCTCGACCGTTTCGCCCATCATCAACGATGGAATATTGGCAGCTTGCTCCACCACTTCAATACCACGCCAGACGTCGCCTTTAGCATCTTCCACAGTTTTACCCAGTTCGCGGCAGATAATGTCGGCGATTTCGGCCTGATGATCTTTTAACAACTGGGCAAAACGCATCATCAGTCGGGCACGCTCCGATACCGGCGTTTCTTTCCAGGTTTTGAACGCCGCTTTTGCCGAAGCAATCGCCTGTTCCATTTCATCCATTGTGGCGCACGGCACCTGCGCAATGATGTTTTGCGTGGCCGGATCGGTCACCGGGATGAGCTTGTCACTTTTTGAGTGCACAAATTCGCCGTTGATAAACAGCTGAACCTGAGTAGTCATAATTATTCCCCGTCGCGCCCGTCCGCCTTTTGAGCTGCGGGCTGCATTTATCAGTTTAATAACAGCCAGTAACCGACTGCGCCTTGCTGCTGTTGCAGCTTATTGATTTGAAATTTTTCTAAGGCGGCCAACCAATCGTTAGCCACCCGGTAAATCCGTGGGCTGAGTAATTAAACCTCAACCGCCAGCGCGACCGCCTCGCCGCCACCGATACAAAGCGTAGCGATGCCGCGTTTCAGACCGCGGGCCTTTAACGCATGAATTAATGTCACCAGAATGCGGGCACCTGATGCGCCAATGGGATGGCCCAACGCACAAGCGCCACCATTGACGTTGACTTTGGCTTCATCAAGGCCAAGCTCGTTGATTGCCAGCATAGTCACCATGGCAAACGCTTCGTTGATCTCCCACAAATCGACATCGGCTGCCGTCCAGTTCAGCTTAGAAAGCAGTTTTTGCACAGCGCCCACCGGGGCTAACGTAAACAGGGCCGGTTCAATCGAATTGGTGGCATGCCCTACCACAGTCGCCAGCACGGTTTTATCTTGTGCGGCAGCGTCGCTTGCCCGCATCAGCACCAACGCGGCAGCGCCGTCTGAAATGGATGACGAGTTCGCCGCCGTGATAGTGCCATCTTTAGCAAAAGCCGGCCGCAAGGTTGGAATTTTGTCGACTTTGGCGTTACCAGGTTGTTCGTCAATCGCAAACACCACTTCGCCTTTGCGGCTTTGGATGGTGACCGGCGTGATTTCAGTGACAAATGCACCTGAACTGATCGCTTGTTGCGCGCGGGTCAAGCTTTGCACCGCAAAGCGGTCCATATTATCGCGGGTGATACCTTTCTCATCAGCGGTGTTTTGCGCAAAACAACCCATAGCTTTGCCATCGTAGGCGTTTTCCAAACCATCAAGCATCATATGGTCTTTAATTTCACCATGCCCCATCCGGTAGCCACCGCGCGCTTTTGCCAGCAAATATGGCGCATTGGTCATTGATTCCATACCACCGGCGACGACGACATCAGCACTGCCTGCTTTTAACAAATCATGGGCCAGCATCACAGTTTTCAAGCCAGAGCCGCAAACTTTATTCAGGGTGGTAGCGCCGGCAGAGAGCGGCAAGCCCGCTTTTAACACCGCCTGGCGGGCTGGTGCCTGACCAAGGCCGGCCGGTAAGACACAGCCCATCAGCACTTCGCTGACCGCGCTGCCAGCGACACCGGATTGTTCCAGTGCGGCCTTGATAGCGACCGCGCCTAAATCAGTGGCAGCCACATCCGACAAGCCGCCCATAAAACCACCCATTGCAGTGCGTTTTGCACCAATGATGACGATTTGCTCTGACATAAAAATACCCCACTCAAGCCGAATCATTTAATTGGGCAGGAGCCTACACCAAATTTACGTTTACGCCAACGTCAACCAAGCAGTTCTTTGGTCTTATCAGTACAGCAGTATTTACTGATACAGTGCTATTCACTTGCCATTTTGGCAGCAAGAATTTACAGCTGGCTACATCCGCCTGGCAGTAAAACAACAGTGAGCCAAACATTCAGCATCTAGCATCGCTCTGTTTTTATTAATTAATTTCATTTTTTTCACACGCCACACATCACGCAACGGTTCGCAGATGACCACAGCAAACCGAGTCATCAGCTTTACCTTTACGTAAACTTCACTTATAGTACCGCTCAATTCCAATGGGTGGACTTATGAGCGAAAAAGAACAACAAACATACAGTATCAGCGAGCTGGCAAAAGAGTTTGATATCACCACCCGCAGCATTCGTTTTTACGAAGATCAGGGTCTGATTACGCCACAACGGCAAGGCCAGACGCGGATATACAGTAAACGTGACCGTGTGCGCTTAAAACTGATTTTACGTGGTAAACGGCTGGGTTTTAGCCTGGCAGAAACTGGGCAGTTATTTGAACTGTACGATGCTGATAAAACCAGCGTGACGCAGCTAACAACAATGCTAAAGCTGATTGAGCTGAAAAAAGCCGAATTACATCAGCAGATGGACGACATCAAGGTGGTTTTGATGGAACTGATCACGGTGGAAAAACGCTGCCGTGAAACGCTGTCCGATGCCAGAAATAGCAAGATAGTTGATTAAATTGCATCGACCAGATTAATCACAAAACAAAATAAACAGACCGAATCAATCAACAGAATACGCTGGCCACAGAGCCGCAAACGGGGATTAGCATGATCAGTACCTACAAAAGCCTAAACTTCGACCTCGGTGAAACCGTTGAGATGATCCGCGAGCAGGTCAATGCCTTTGCCCGCGATGAAATCGCTCCACGCGCCGCGCAGATTGACCATGACAACGCTTTCCCAAACGACCTGTGGCGTAAATTTGGTGACCTTGGTTTATTGGGTATCACAGTTGATGAACAATACGGCGGCTCAGGCCTCGGTTACCTCGAGCACATCGTCGCGATGGAAGAGATCAGCCGCGCTTCTGCCTCAGTGGCGCTGTCGTACGGTGCGCATTCAAACCTGTGTGTGAACCAAATTTTCCGTAACGGTAACGAAGCACAAAAACAAAAATATCTGCCTAAACTGTGCTCAGGTGAACATATCGGCGCCTTAGCAATGTCAGAGCCGAACGCCGGTTCTGATGTGGTTTCGATGAAACTGCGTGCCGACAAACAAGGCGATCGTTACATTTTAAACGGTAATAAAATGTGGATCACCAATGGCCCAGATGCGCACACCTACGTGGTGTATGCCAAGACCGATATCAACGGCGGCAGTAAAGGCATTACTGCATTTATCGTCGAGCGCGGTTTTAAAGGTTTTAGCCAGGCACAGAAACTCGACAAACTCGGCATGCGCGGCTCCAACACCTGTGAGCTGGTGTTTGAAGACTGTGAAGTACCGGCGGAGAACGTATTAGGCAGCGTGGGCAGTGGCGTCAAAGTGCTGATGTCCGGTCTTGATTATGAACGTGTAGTGTTATCCGGCGGCCCGCTGGGTATTATGCAAGCCTGTATGGACATCGTGGTGCCATATATCCATGACCGTAAGCAATTTGGTCAGGCGATTGGCGAGTTCCAGCTGATCCAGGGCAAAATTGCTGATATGTACACCCGGATGAATGCCGCCCGCGCTTATGTTTACACCGTTGGCAAAGCCTGTGACCGGCGTGAAACGGCCCGCAAGGACGCCGCCGGCGCCATTCTATACAGTGCAGAGCTTGCTACCCAAATGGCACTCGATGCGATTCAGATTTTAGGCGGCAACGGTTATATCAACGAATACCCGACCGGCCGCCTGCTGCGGGATGCCAAATTGTACGAAATCGGCGCCGGCACATCAGAAATTCGCCGGATGCTGATTGGCCGCGAGCTGTTCAACGAATCCAACTAACACAGAACAGACAGCGGCAGCATCAGCTGCCGTTGTTGTATCTGCGACTGTCATTGCCGCAACAGGGTGACTACTGTGACCAGATTAACAAGCAAAATTAACGTAAAATCAGCGGAGTTTGTGCAAAACGCCGCGCAAATGCAGCTGCTGGTCGATGACCTGCAAGCCAAAGTACAACAAATTAAATTAGGTGGCGGCGAAAGCCTGATCGCCCGCCATGTCAGCCGTGGCAAATTGTTTGTGCGTGACCGGGTGCAGAAGTTACTAGACCCCGGTTCACCCTTTTTAGAAATTGGTCAGTTTGCCGGCTGGGAATGTTATGACGACTACGTCCCAGCCGCCGGTGTAGTCGCCGGCATCGGCCGGGTCAGCGGCGTTGAGTGCATGATTGTCGCCAACGACGCGACAGTAAAAGGCGGTACTTATTATCCGCTGACAGTAAAAAAACATTTACGTGCGCAGGAAATCGCCGAGCGCTGCCATCTGCCTTGTATTTATCTGGTCGACTCCGGCGGTGCTAACCTGCCGCGCCAGGACGAAGTGTTTCCGGACAAATTGCATTTTGGGCGGATTTTCTTTAATCAGGCGAATATGTCCGCCAAAGGTATTCCGCAAATCGCCGTGGTGATGGGCTTATGCACGGCCGGCGGCGCTTATGTGCCGGCGATGGCCGACGAATCTATTATCGTCAAAGAACAAGGCACTATTTTCCTGGCCGGGCCACCACTGGTAAAAGCGGCCACCGGTGAGGAAGTCAGCGCCGAAGATTTAGGCGGTGCCGATGTCCATACCCGCATTTCCGGCGTAGCTGATCACTATGCGGTAAACGACGAGCATGCGCTGCAGCTAGCGCGGAATGCCGTCTCGCGGTTAAACCGCCCAGTCGCCACGCAACAAGATGTTAAACCGGTCGAAGCGCCGTTATTTGACGCCCGGGAGATCTACGGCATTGTTGGCACCGATTTGAAAAAACCATTTGATGTGCGCGAAGTAATTGCTCGACTGGTTGATGGCTCTGATTTTGACGAATTTAAGCAGCTGTACGGCCCAACGCTGGTGTGTGGTTTTGCCCGCATTTTTGGTAATCCGATTGGTATTGTGGCGAACAATGGCATTTTGTTCAGTGAGTCGGCGCAAAAAGGCGCGCATTTTATTGAGTTGTGCTGTCAGCGCAAAATCCCGTTGCTGTTTTTACAAAACATCACCGGCTTTATGGTCGGCCAAAAATACGAGCATGAAGGCATCGCTAAACATGGCGCTAAGATGGTTACCGCGGTCAGCTGTGCCAAAGTGCCTAAATTTACCGTATTAATTGGTGGCTCTTATGGTGCCGGTAACTACGGCATGTGTGGCCGCGCGTACGATCCCACCATGATGTGGATGTGGCCAAATGCCCGCATCTCCGTGATGGGCGGTGAACAGGCTGCTGGCGTGATGGCCACCGTCACCAAAGACGGTTTAGCCCGCAAAGGCGAGACGATGTCTTTGGACGCCGAAGCGGCCCTGAAAAAGCCGATCATCGAGCAATATGATAAACAAGGCCACCCGTATTATGCGTCCGCTCGGTTATGGGATGACGGCGTGATTGACCCGGCGCAAACCCGCACTGTGGTTGGCCTGGCGCTGGCTGCTGCCTTAAACGCCCCGATTGAAGAGACACGCTTTGGCGTGTTCCGGATGTAAGGAGCGCCATTTTGAAAACGACTGAGTTTTTAAGTTACGGCATGGAAAG
>Ga0169931_10007989_pt1 | contig 15563 bp, 7 predicted proteins | sample Kivu_15m_20L_FD_129675 | JGI IMG/M metagenome (GOLD analysis project Ga0169931, IMG submission 129675) | Freshwater microbial communities from Lake Kivu, Western Province, Rwanda to study Microbial Dark Matter (Phase II) - Kivu_15m_20L... | ecosystem: Environmental > Aquatic > Freshwater > Lake ... | reverse complement strand
TATAGATAATGTTCTTGCGGCGAGCACAGGCGATGGAGGAGTGCAGCAGTTTCCATCAACAAATTACGAAAACTATGATGAAACGAATTCCCCACCTGCTGATACCAGTGGTTATAAATCAGCAACGAACCCAGAAGGGATATGATAAATATGTGTCTAACGATTGCTGATGTTAAAGAATATCAATCCATAGTGGCGAAAATGTCAAGAGCAATGCCGCTTTCTGAGAAGGATGAACGTTTTTTGGTGACGCATAATTTAAATGATAAATTCATGGGATACAAAAGTTATCTTTCTGCGCTTTCTATTTTAGAACAAAAAAATGAAGAAGTTCGTAAGTTGGAAGAATCAATCAAGAGGAGTGCCGTGTCTTCATAGGTAAAATTATAGGAAAAATTATCAAGATCATTCTCTGTTTGATCGGAGGGTTGCCATTGCTTCAGACTTTGGCGATCGTGTTCTCATGCACACCTATTCCTTTCGCTAAGAATGGTGGATTCAATTTCAAAGATAGTAAATTCGGCAAATTCCTTGAGAAACTTAAGAATTTTAAAAAGGATATTAAATCTTTCTTTGCAGAAAATTTCACTAACCCTCTACGCGATGCATATCAAAAGAATGTATTGGATCCATTAAACTCAACATTTGGTTCTCCTCTAGACAACTTTAATGACTGGATGGATCGATATACAGGAGATAACTATGCTGGGCTGCAAGCAGCACTACCAGGATTGTTTAGCAATACAGATCCAAGCATCGTAACAGCAAGAAATAATTTGCTAAACACCATCGGCAAAGTTCAGCAAAACGCAGACACATTTAAACTCGGTCCATTTTCTTTAGGTGAATTAATAAACATTGCTGAAGAATCAGACTCTCTAGCCAGAACAATGAGAGAAATGGAACAGCACACTGACAATCTCTCTGGTCTCGGTGGGGCTGGAGTAGTATTTGAATTTGAGCGACTTTATGGTAATGTTTTGGTGACTGGCGCCACTGCAAATATTGCATCGAGCAATCAAGTTAGCCCAAACCTCAGTGCAACTGTTTATCCTATAGTTGATATTGGTGATACTGTTGTAATCAATTCACTAGAGAAGATTATAGTAGGAAAAAATTTCACAGCTGCACCAGCTGGCACTGTTTCAATTGATGTAACAACAGACAATGTTCGTGTGACAACAGCCTCTGTTGCCACATTAAATTTGGCTAACTGTTTGTTAGGAACAGGTGGGGCGATTACACTAAACAATAGAATGTTTATCTCTGTAAATAATGAAGTTCGACAAGTAAATGTTATTAATGCATTGGGTGATTATCTAACTGTTTATAATCCATTTTATGAGTCTGCTTCTGCGCAAACTCTATACAAGGAAACATCATTTAATGTAAACACTGCATTCGCCACAACCAGCACTGACTTAACGATTAAAGTTAAGTCTTCATTCGTATGTAATTCAGTGTGTTTGGACAATGTAATTACTGGTAATGGTACTTCGTTTACCACACATCTACAAGCAAATAACAAAATTTATTACGATAGTAAAGAATATTTCGTAATTTCTGTAACAGATACTACTATTGTTGTTGACGATTACCTCAGAAAAACTGGAAATTATCCAATATTCAAAGTCACAAATGAGACACCTCTTTTGGGATTAGATGAAGATTTGGTCGACCCAGATGGCATTGTAAATGCATTTACTCTTCCAGGAACAATTAGTGGTGATGCAAACTTCTTAAATGGCATGACTGTGCAAGTGCGTAGAGCAAATGGAATCTATCAAACTGTAAACGCATCCAAACCAACCGATGCAGCACAGTCTTTGTTCCAACAAGAACTATTGCGCAGAACTAGGCGCGAGTTAGATCAATTAAAATATGATTTGCGAGATGATGCAATCAGAGCATTAGCACCCAATGATTTAATTGGTAAAATCGGCATCACAAATAATCGACTCACATCTGTTAAACAAGAAGTTAAAAACATAATCGAACAAGATCTTGCAGTCTTAAATCAGGCTAAGAATCTTGTTAAGGGTATGATTAAACTCTTCTCATTGTCATGTTCTAAGAAAAAACGTAAGGATAAGGGTCAAAACGATTCCGATGAATATTTAGATTTAATCCTTATTCCTAACCCAGAACGTCAAGGCTGCGATGCAACTGTCAGCGACTTTATTGAAATTTTAGATGATTTTGATTCTGATTATAACGATCCTGGGTTCACAAATAATCCAATTACTGCTAATACATCTATTATTCCTAACGAATCGTTGGATAATATTGATGATATTGCAGGTCCATTCCCAAGACAAGGAACTGGAACAGTTGATAGTGGTAATGTTGGTGCTGGTGTTGACGATCAAAATCCTGACGTTAATGTACCTGAAGATCCTTGCGCTAAACCTTGCTAAATATAGAAAAAGGTGTGTAGATGGCATTAACGACCAGAGAATATAAAGATTTAGATCTAAACTTTAGAGCGCATCCAGTCACAAAAGACGTGGTAAAGCGAACTGGCAACGCAGCCATTATCGGTGCATTGCGAAATCTAATCCTCACAAACCTCTTTGAAAAGCCATTTCAACCTAGTTTTGGATCTAGAGTTCGTGGTTTGTTATTTGAAGATGTTTCGTTTATTACTGCAAACATTCTTCAAACTGAAATTAGTAATGTAATCGCCAATTTCGAACCTCGTGTTGGTGTTGATGCGATCCGTGTGCAGGCAAATCCAGAACAAAATCGTTATGATATTACTATTCGTTTCTTCATAAATAACCTCGAAGCACCAGTCACAATCAACTTCTTCCTAGAGAAGGTCCGTTAATGGCAAATACCGACCAAAAACTCGTAGTCTCTGAGTTAGACTTCGCGCAAATTAAAAATAATTTAAAGAATTTTCTTCGCGATCAGCAAGAATTTTCTGACTTTGATTTCGAAGCAGCAGGCATTAATGTCTTATTAGACATTCTTGCATACAATACGCATTACATGGCATTCTATAATAATATGATTGCCAATGAGATGTTTTTAGACACTGCGTTGCTTCGAGATTCAGTGGTATCTCATGCCAAAATGCTAGGGTATACACCTGTATCCTCGGTTGCACCTAGAGCAACAGTAAATCTACAAATCACACGTCCACAAGACGACACAACAACATCATTGACGCTTCCAAGATTTACTCGTTTACAATCAACACCACTTAATGGTGTGTCATACACATTCGTAAACACAGAAGCAAGAACAGTGGACTACGATCCAACCTGTAATCGTTTTTGTTTTGACGATTTGTATATTTACCAAGGTCAGCCATTAACCTATACGTTTACATATAATTCTACAAATAATCCAACACAGTCATTTGAATTGCCAGATGCTGGTGTTGATACTTCTACGCTAGAAATTTTAATCCAAGAATCATCAACTAGTTTAAAGACTGAACGATTTACATTAGCAACAGATGCAACAACAGTCGCGTCTAACTCTGCTGTGTATTTCATCGATGAGACACGCAATGGTAAATATAAGATTTACTTTGGTGATGGCGTTATTGGTAAAAGTCTAACAAACGGTAATATTGTTGTCGCTAACTATATTAAAACAGATGGTGCTGCAGCAAATAAATCGAACGCATTTAGTTTGGTAGACTCAGTTGGTGGATTTACGAATTCTATCGTTTATCCAATTACAGCAGCCTCTGGCGGTAATGGACAAGAGTCTGTAAGCAAAATTCGATTCAGCGCACCAAAAGCATATGTCTCCAACAATCGCGGTGTTACGAAAGACGATCTTGTTGCGTTAATTAATAAAAATTATCCATACTTCGAAGCGGTCAACGTATGGGGTGGTGAAGAAAACGATCCACCAATCTACGGTAAAGTATTCATTGCTGCAAAACCAACATTAGGATTTGAGATTACAGAATCTGAGAAACTTGATGTCATTAATAACATCATCAAACCAGTTTCAGTTGTAACTGTATTGCCTGAATTTATTGATGTCGATTATAACTATCTTCAAGTATTTGCTGAAGTTTATTACGATAAAACAAAAACAATAAGATCAGCAGATGCAATTAAATCTATCGTCAGAACAGCAATTACAAATTTTAAAGATACTGAGTTAGACAACTTTAACAGCAGATTTAAATTGTCAAGAATGTTGCGTGCGATTGACGACGCAGAAACCTCAATCTCTTATTCTGATGCTGTTACTGTTATTGAAAAGCGCATTGTACCACAAGTTGGTGCTGCTCGAAACTACACATTTGATTTCGGCACACGTATTTCACGTGAAGATCCATCGTATCGAATCTACTCAACACCAGCATTTAGACAATATGATGCTGATGGTGTTCTTCGTAAATGTTTCTTTGAAGAAACTCCAGGATCTTCATCTGGAATTGAATCTATCGAAATTATAAATGCTCCAGGAAATTATTTAACAGCACCAACTATTTCAATTAACGGTGACGGTGTTGGCGCAAATGCATATCCTGTTATTGTAAATGGTAAGATTACGCAAATTATTGTCGACAAACCAGGTGTTAACTATACCACGGCAACTGCTATCAGCACATATCAGGATGAAGTTGACACATCTATCGATTTAACAGTTAATGTTCAAGGTCGTTATGGTGTTCTTCGCAGCTATTTCTTTGATGACAACAATATTAAAACAACGCTAAATGGCGAAGCAGGTACAATTGACTATCAAATGGGTAAAGTAATTCTACAACAATTTGATCCCGTCTCAATTGAAGATCCACTAAAGATTTTCCGTGTCATTGCTAAACCAGAAACCAATAACTTCGAATCTGCTCGTAGTAGAATTATCACTATTGACGACGAAGATACAAACGCAATCAACATTACTGTTAAGTCAATTGAATAATGTTTGCAAATAACTATATTTCAACAATTGTTGAGAACCAGTTACCTGAGTTCATTAGAGCAGATCATCCTACATTTGTTACATTGCTTAAAAAATATTATGAGTATATGGAACAAACCAACAAAACTTTAAATGTTGGTAAAGATCTTTATGATTATATGGATGTTGATACGACCAAAGATGATTTGGTCAAATACTTCAAAAGCAAAATTATTCCCAATTTTCCAGAAGAAACTGAGTTATCTACTGAAAAATTAATTAAAGCAGCAAAATTTTATTATTCTAAAAAAGGTTCTGCAGATTCTTTTAAATTTTTGTTTAGAACGCTCTATGGGCAAGAAGTCGATGTTTATTTTCCAAAAGAAGATATCCTAAAGGCATCTGATGGTAAATGGAAACTGCCACAAGCAATTCGATTAGCATTTACCGATACTAGCGCATTAGTTGTTGGAGGCAATGTAAATGTGTTCGCTATTACTGCAAATACAGTTAACGCAAATGGTTTTAATCTCTTATCAAAAGGAATCACTGCTAATTCTTATGTTCGTATTGGAGACAATCGCCGACAGGTTGTGTCTATTAACACAGCAGGTGACTTTTTAACGGTCAATATTCCATTTGCAAATACAAAAGATGCGAATGGCGATTTAATATTACAAACGCATGACTCATCTAAATTTTATAAAGTTGAATTAAATGAATATACTAATTTTAATATTAAGTTACTAGAAAAAAAACTTGGTATTGGTGAAATTTCCAGAACTAGTTGTGTTATTGAGAAAGCAGTTTTAACTGTTGATGGTGAAACAGGTCGTGAGTTCGTAGAACTATATGTCTCCAATGTAAGACGATTATTTGAACCAGGCGAAAATCTTGTTATTGATTATATTGACGAAAACGATCAACCACAAGTATTTAAATCTAAAATTGTTTCTCTTATTTCTAATATTAGTTTGTTTAGAAATAGATTCGGTGTTGTACAAACAGGTAGAAAATATAAAAAAGGCGACCCAGTTGTATTAAACGGTGGTCTTGTTGACTCGCCAGATGCTGTAAAAGCAATTGCTGTTGTTAATAATGTTTCTACAGGTTCTATTGAATCAGTTGAGGTTGTCCAACCAGGATATTTTTTTAGAGCAGACCCTAACTCACTGATTCGTATTTTATCCACATCAGGTATTGGCGCAAATTTGTTAATTTCTGGTATTTGGGATGATGGTGGATCAAATAGTGATGTTATTCAATTTAATACTGATGCGATTGTATATAAAGGAGATATTTTATTAAACGGTTTAGAATATGATTTTGATAATGTTACAACATTTGCAAATCTAACAACTGGTGCTGGGAATACAACATCAACGATTAATTTAAATACTGCCACACATATGGCAAGTAGCACAACTGATTTTTACAAATCATTTGTGGTTAGAGTGTTGAGTGGAACAGGATCAGGTGGATCACCGAATACATCACAAATTATTTCATATAATGGAACTACTAAAATTGCTACTCTATCTCCTGCTTTGGGTACAGCAGTTGATGGCACTAGTAATGTAAAGATTTTTGCAAATGCTCAGACTGAGATCGGTAGAGCGTTAACATTTGATAGTATAACACTAGGTAAAGTTCGTGCATTGGATCTTAAAGATGGTGGATCATTCTTCGAAGAACCACCAGTATTTGAAGCAATATCTTTATACGAATCAGATTACTCAGTTGACCAAGGATTTTTAAGAATTCCGTCAGGTCAATTTTCTCAGTATAATCCATTAGCATCACCACCAACGATTCGTTTGAGTTCATCTAATTCATCATACAGTTTAGCAAATGGATTCTATACAGGTACTCGTTTATTCCTAGATGTTGGTGATACTGCACATTATGCAGAAGTTCTAGATTATGTTGTTGAAAATCCAGGTAGTTCTGCAAATACTAAAACACTATATCTAGACAGAGTATTTGAAAATAATATTAATCCAATTAATATTTTAAACTTTGCATTGTTCTTAGATTTTCGTCCAAATGTCCAGGGTCCAGGTAAACTTGGACTTGTGTCAGTAAAGACTGCTGGTTCTGGATACAATGTGACGAACAATGTGATTGAGTTTGTCGGAACAGGTTACGGTGCAAACGCATACCATACTGTCGATGCTAATGGAGCAATCACCAGCGTTGTTATCGATAATCGTGGGGAAGGTTATCCAGTTGCACCATCAATCATTATTCGGGATACGAATACTGGAAATCTTGCTACTGGTACAGGCGCGTCATTCGACATTTACTTGTTAAGCGATGGCGAGGAATTTTCTGCAGAAACCTCAGACATCGGTCGTATTCAAGATTTCCGTATTATTAATCGTGGATTCGAATATGCCAATACACCAGTTACTTCGCTCAAGGTCGTTGACATTCTAACAGATAATCTCGCCAGCGGACTGATTGTTCTCAGTGGAGATTCGGTCTGGCAGGGTGGTGTTACAAATACTGGCGCAACCTTTAGAGGAACGATTGACGACGCTTATCGTTCAGATTCAACCAACACTGTTCTTCGCATCTTTAATTATTCTGGTGCAATAGACACTGCTCAGGCATTGCGCATCACAACATCAGCAGGCAATGTATCGCTTAATATCTCCACTGCAAACGCTGTTATTTCGTTTAATGATATTAATGATGCAGTTGAGCGTAAATACCCATTCTTCTATGGCGATGGGTTGGCGAAGGCGAATTCAGAGTTCTTAAACGGTTTGATCAAGTACAATGGGTTCTATCTAAACACAGACGGATTCTTGAGCGCAGACAAGAAACTACAAAACGACAATTATTACCACAACTTCTCATATGAAATCTCGTCTGAGAAGTCATTGGATGACTATAGCGATTCAGTATATCGCGTCGGTCACCCAGCAGGTATGCAGTTATTGTCGAAATACTTGATGAAGGATTTAATTGTAGAAGAAGTATCAATTTCATCTAATTTACACACATCTAATGCCTCTCAGTCTACCAACGCCAATACATCATACGCAAGCAATGTTCTATTTGGAAATAACTCTAGTTTTACAACCAGAACCAGTGTGGGTGATTTAATTGTAATAAATACAACTGAGACGGCATCACTAAAACAATATACAAGAGTCATTACCAATGTTGTCGACGCCGATACCCTATGGTTAGAAAGTTCAATTGGTGGTGCAGGCGACGGATTAATCAGAACAGTCAGCGGTAATGCGAATGTGATTGTGTTTGCTAACTCAACTGCTGTATCGGAAAGTTTGGAAACAGGAGATAACATTGAATTCAATGTGTCTGGAACGGTTTATGACAGATACATTGTTTCAACACCTACATCCAATGTTGTCCTATTGAACTCCTCGGTGACTGCAACAGGAAATGTTGTTTATAAGAAAAACCCAACTTATAATGTTGTCTCTTATAAAATTATTCGAATTTAAGGTAACAAATGAAGTCATTAATTACTAAAGATTTTGGTATTACAAACGCAAAAAACTTCGAGAAGATGGTTTCCGTGCCATTGGCGAATGTGTATGTTTTCCTTGGTCGTTCGTTACCTTGGGCAAATACATCTAACTCTGCAGTGTTGGACGATGTTACAATCACAACACCATACGATACCACAGAATATAAAAACAATGTGTTCAAAGAAGGACAAATCCTCAAACGAATCACAAGTAATGACATTCAACCTGTTATTCCTAGAGTAGACTGGGCAGCAAATACGGTTTATGTTGCATATAATCAAACAGCAAATCTATATTTAAAAGTATTAGCGACGCAGGTTACTGGTGGAAATGTAAATGTTAAATCGGGTCAGGCTAATACTGTAAACGCCAACGGAATTAATTTTACAACATCAACACCAGCTATTTCCGCTGGTGATATCATTCGTATTGGTGAAGAAACAAAAGAAGTTATTTCTGCTAATGCAACAGCGTTGGTTGTAAATTCAGTGTTTACTAGCACATACACTTCTGCGAATATATTCGAAGTTGTAACCTCTACAACTCAATACTCTAACAAATTTTATGTTAGAAATTCAAACGATCAAGTGTTTAAATGTTTGTTTAATAACAGCGATGTAGCCTCTAACACAGAACCACAAATTTCTATCGGCGGTGAGTTACCAGAGAATCCATACATTGAAACTGTTGATGGATATAAGTGGAAATATATGTATTCAATTCCAACTGGATTGAAAAACAAATTCTTCACTGACAAGTATATGCCAGTCTTGCGCGACACAATCGTGTTTGATAACGCAGTTGACGGTCGCATTGACATCATTAAAATTGAAGACGGTGGATCAGGTTATTATGCAGGTAGTTCAGTAAACAACTATGCTATTGTTTCTGTGACTGGTGATGGTACGCTTGCTAATGTTACTGTAGATGTTGTCAGCGGCGTAATAACTGACATTAACATTCTAAGCGGCGGCAACAACTATACAACTGCTACGATTACATTGGACGACCCACTACAACAAACTATTGGTAACACAGCAAACCTTCAAGCCATCATTAGTCCACAATACGGTCATGGATTTGATCCACAAAGAGAATTGGGTGGATCTAATTTAATGGTTTCGGTAGATTTTATTGGTGATGTAGAAGGTAATCTACCTGTTGAGGATGATGGTAGCGATACATTTCGCCAAATTTGTATCGTTAAAGATGTACAAACGAGCAATGGATCTTTTGCGACTGCTGCTTACTATCCTATGTACACAGAAATTTACACATCTAATCCTCCTGTAGATTTCGGGCATAACGAAACGGTATTCGTCGGTTCTAGTTTTGCGTCGGCGACATTTACTGCAAAAGTGGTTCATTTTGATAATAATACTAATATATTGTATGTTAACAATATAACTGGAAATATTGATAATATCGAAAACGAAACAATCTATCAAAAAGACGCTCCATCGGTATTCGCCAAAGTGTTTAATGTAGTGGAACCAGATATAAATATTTTTTCTGGAGAGATTTTGTATATCGAAAACCGAGCAAAAATTACTCGAAACAGCAACCAAACTGAAACAACCAAACTGGTTGTAGAATTTTAAGGTGTAATCAATGGATTTTAACGCATCACCATATTGGGACGATTTTGAGGCAACTAATGGCGCATTAGAAAATAACTATATGCGCATTCTATTCCGTCCTGGATATTCAGTCCAGGCTCGTGAATTGACTCAAATTCAGTCTATTCTACAAAACCAAATTAAACAGTTTGGTAATCATATCTTTCAAGATGGTTCCCCAGTTGTTGGCGGTCATCTAACACTAGACACCTCCATTAATTTCGTAAAACTAGATGCTCAATTTAACAATATCGACATTGACCTTGAAGATTTTTTGGGTTTGGTTGTATTCAATTCAGGTACACCTAAAACTCGCGCTAAAGTTATTCAAACTTATTCTACCACTGCAGATCGCGCGGTATTAGTGAAGTATCTTCGTGGTAGCGGATTTACTTCTTCGCAGACAATTTCAACAGCCGCTGGTAACTCAGCCAATGTTGCAGTTGGAGCAAACACAACAGGTTCTGGTTCTGTCGTTTCAATTAATCAGGGTGTGTTTTATGTTGATGGTTATTTCGTAACGGTTGCTCCGCAAACAATTGTCCTAGATCCATATTCAACAACGCCAACATATCGTGTCGGTCTAGAAATTGACGAAGAAATTGTTACAGAATCTGTTGATAATGCTCTGCTCGACCCAGCACAAGAAGCATTTAACTATCAGGCTCCAGGTGGTCATAGATATCAATTTGATTTAGTTCTTGCGAAAAGAACATTAGATTCTGTTGACGATAGTCGTTTCTTTGAATTGCTGCGTGTAGAAAATGGAGTTATTACACGTCAAGTCAGTTATCCAATTTATTCTGAACTTGAAAAAACATTCGCTCGTAGAACTTATGACGAGTCTGGTAATTATGCTGTTAAACCATTTCGCGTAAATCTTAGCGCAAATACACCAGCTGGACAATCAGAAAACACTAGCACATTTATCATTAATGTTGAGCCAGGAAAAGCATACGTTAAAGGATTTGAATTTGAAACGATCGGAACTCGTAAGGTTTCAGCTGATCGTGCAAGAACATTCAAATCAAACAAAGATTATGATCTTTCAGTCTATTATGGAAATAGAATTCAACTTGCAAATGTTGTCGGTAGTGAAACCAATGGTATTGTGTTCTCAGATAACTTAGATGAAGTGGATTTTCACTGCGTTGCCAATAATCTTGTGGATTTATCATCAGGCGAGAGCTCTAAACACTTTTCGACACGCATCGGCACTGCAAAATTAAGAAACATTGAACGAACTTCTAGTGCTACTGTTTATTATGCGTATCTAACTGATATTAACTTTACGCCTATAGTTTCAGTAACAGGTGGCGTGGGATCAAACGTCCGCACAGCAAATCTTGGATCTAACTTCTCCAGTACGACTGATGCTTATGTCGGCGGCACGTTGACAATGATCGATCAAGTTGCTGGTGAGGCAGGTAAAATCCTTGCATACAATGGCACAACTAAAATCGCAACACTTGATCGTGATTTAACACAAACGCTATTAGGTTCTCAGCGATTCTCACTTTCTATGCCTGTTAGCAGCACAGAGTCTGTGATGATTGCCAACACAACATCATTAACATCAGCAAATCTACAGGCTAATGTTGCGCCTACTGGTAAAGATCTTATCGGTAACGCTATCTTAGAAGATTCTCTATTCAATAAAATGGTGTTTGATTTACCAAACTATTATATCCGTTATGATAGCGATGTCAATGTTGATTTATACAGAAAATACATTGCTAAAAATCAAAGTTTTGTCACCAATGGTGCATTAACTCTTGCGCTAACAGGTTCTGAAACATATGATTTCGGTACAGTTGGTCAAGTCGTATCTAATGCTGATGTTATAGAAAATGTTATTGTTGTCCCAACAACAGGTACAACTCCAGGACAAATTGTTGATCTAACAACTTCTAGCAGAAGCGTGAAAAAAACGACAACGCAATCGATTACAATTCACACGGAGAGCGCATCAGGTGCAACATTTACTGGTGATGTGTATGTAACAACAAAAGTTACTAATGCCAACGGTGGATTCCGTCGTACCAAGACGCTAGTTCAATCTAATTCAGCATTAACAGCTGATGATACTCTAGCAACAGCAACCAGCGTTTCTGGTTATGCTAATGTTAAAATTACCACATCAAATGGTATTGCTTGGTTTACTTCCTCAGATGTAATAATTAAAAATCCTGGTGAACGTCAATCATTGTTTGTTGCTGATGTTGTAAAGATTAAGAAAATCTATGACTCTGGTAATACAAGTCATGCACCAAACACAACAAACATGACAGATATTACTGACCGATATTCATTTGATAGCGGTCAAACCGATAACTATTATGACCATGCCGCTATTATTCTAAAACCAGGTTCTTCTGCACCGACAGGTCAGACTGCAGTTTTATTTGATTATTACACGCATACTGGTTCTGGTTATCTATCTGCCAAGTCTTACGCAAGTACAATTTACGACACAGAACAGATTCCAATTTATCAAAGTATCTCAGGCAAAAAATATAATTTACGCGATTGTATTGATCTTCGCCCAATCCGTGAACCAGGAACAATTGTTGCACCATACAAAACGCTGCCCATAGACGCTAGAGTTAATGTGGCATCAGGTAGTGTGGTTGTAACTGCTAATACAAATTTAGCGCAAAATGTATTAACTCCTCCGATTATAACAGGAACTGTGATTAAAATCGGTAACGATTATAGAACAGTTAATGCTATTTCAAGTTTAACACAACTAACAGTAACTTCTGGTTTTAGTGCAACATCAACAAATGCTGCAATAGATGTTGTGGTACAAAATTTAGATTTTAGTGGTGGTTTAATTCAACGTCCTACAGATCCTTTAGAATTAGATTATGACTATTATCTACCACGTATTGATAAACTTATTGTCACAAAAGATAAAGAATTTAAAGTTCTTAGTGGTGTCCCAACATTAACTCCTAAAGAACCGATTGAAAGTGAAGATTCAATGGCAATTTACACATTGTATATTCCGCCATATACAGCTTCGCTACAATCTATTGATTTGAGATATATTGATAATCGTCGTTATACGATGAAAGATATATCTAGGATTGACAATCGTCTAAAAGAGGTAGAATCTTTTATTGCACTCAAAGAATCTGAAAAACAAATTATTCAAGATCCGCCTAAATCTCCAACAACTCCAACAATTAACAAACCAATTTATGGAACGTTGGTAGATGAGTTTGATGATTTAACTATTGCTGACACGTACAACGATTTTGCTGCCTCTATCGAAAAAGGTAAATTATCGCCATATAAACATATTACACAATTTAATTTAAAAACAACATCTACTGGTAATAATGTTCGCGACAAGTTTATCACAATCCCATATGCTGAAACTTCTTTCGCTGAACAAAAGTTAGCAACATCAGATGGCACTGAGCCAGTACAGTCTACAATGATTGCTAAGTTCGAAGGATTTGTGACGCTCACGCCAGAAAGCGATTTCTTCTATTCACTAGAGCATCAACCTTTAGTGACTGATTCAATGGGTAGAGTATTTGAATTACGTCAATCAGTAAGAACATCGCACGCATCACTAAATGATAATTATATTGAACAGATTGGTGGTGGTGGATATAACGAAGAAACCTATAACAATGTTATTATTTCTACGCAAAATTTCCCAATAGATACAAACCCAGTTGTGCAGGGTCCAGCGTTTGCTTCTTCTGTAGCATCGATTAATCCAACAGTTTGGCAATCATTTGATATCAATATTGCTGGTGTTGCGCCTGAAACATTCTTAAATGAAACTTGGACTGGGAAAAATGCTTGGGGTGAATCATCCAATCCAATGGATATCTATTCACCAGATTGGAACAGAACTGGCTTATTAACTGCTGAGAATTTTACGGGCAAATTTGACTGGAACCCATAATTGAGGAATAAAAATGGCTTGGAATAAAAACAGAAACGCAAAAAATCAAGGTTGGCGCGAGGATACTGTAAGAACCGCCAGAGAAGATTTCTTTGCTTCGCAGGAATATAGTGATGAGCCACTAGTTACTGTTGGATTGAGTCCATTTGTCCGCGAGAACGACATCAATTTTGCTTCCAGAAATCTCAAACCAGACGCTGTCGCTAACTTTTTCTTTGATGAAATCAAAGTTAATGATTTTACTCAAAAAGGCTCCAGAATTAATGTTTCTTCTACTGGTGCTTTATCGAATGTAAAGATTAATATGGGTCTTTATGGTGCAACATCTAAAGCCTATGCTGAAGTTCTTGGAACATCATATACAAAAACTCAAAACCTAATCTATGTTAACGAAAACTTTATTACAATTAAAGTTAACAAAGGTGCTGGTGCTGGTGATCTAAGTTCATCAAATTTTACTGCTGATGATCTGGTATATCAAACTGCTACTGGAGCAGCACTCACTTACTTCTTAAATTTTCAACCACAACCTAATTTTTCTTTTGTGGGTAAAGTTAAGAAGTGGGAAGTCATTGATGCTTCCACTGGATATTTGGTTGTAGATCCTATTCTAGGATCATTGAATACAACATTAACTCATCCAGATGCATATAAATTGTGGAATCTGACGAATTTTGTTGCCGATATTCGTGAAGCAACAGTTAACGCAGCAAATAATCGATTCCAAGCAGGTGAATCGCTAACATACGCTGCTAATGGAACTGTACTCACAACAATTAGTACAGCAAATTCATACCTTGCATTGTCTTCTGTTGTAACAGGAGCAAATACAGGAAATACGCCTATACGTTCTATCGTCATTTCCTCTAATAATATCACACGTGATGGACTCTCTACAATTGTTGGCAATACAATTACCATCGTCTCTGGTACCAACATGGGATTCAGAGCGAATGTGGTTGCCGTTGTTGCGAATACAGCAAATGGTATTAACGAAGCAATTATCGATGCAACTCTACCAGCACATTGCACATCAAATTCAATTTATTCTATTGGCACTCACACTGTGGATGATGTTGGTGCACTATATGGCATTTTCCATATCCCATCTGAATCGAACCTAAAGTGGTTAACTGGTGAGCGTGTATTTACTGTTACTGATACTGCAACATTTAATGATAATAATTATAAAATGCGTGCTATCGGTAAATATAGTGCAGTTGGTAAAACTAACACTGCAGAAAATGCTCGTAATTTTGTTCTTCGCGAACAAACGCCAAACACATTACAAGCAGCACCAAAGGTTATTAACGAAACACAAAAAATTAATGACCGTAAATATATGGCGCAAACATTCTTTACACCAAAGGGCAGTTCTATTGTCAACGGTGAAGTGAAAAATGCATATGGTGTGTTTATGACGTCAGTTGATTTGTTCTTTAAGAGCAAACCAACAAATGCTGAAGAACAATTACCATTTACAGTTGCTATTTCTAAAGTCGACAGCGGATTGCCGTCAAACGATATTATCGCTGAACGCACACTAGAACCTACATATGTTAACACATCAAATACCCCAAGTATTGCAAACACATCAACTACCACTAAATTTACATTTACTGACCCAGTTTA
>Ga0169931_10007987_pt1 | contig 15568 bp, 18 predicted proteins | sample Kivu_15m_20L_FD_129675 | JGI IMG/M metagenome (GOLD analysis project Ga0169931, IMG submission 129675) | Freshwater microbial communities from Lake Kivu, Western Province, Rwanda to study Microbial Dark Matter (Phase II) - Kivu_15m_20L... | ecosystem: Environmental > Aquatic > Freshwater > Lake... | reverse complement strand
ATGATGTCCTATATAACCCGCTGCACGGCTCTCCCGCTGTCTCATGGACAACTAATATTCACCCCTCTATTCTCTGGCATTTTGTCAAGTACAATTTATACCAAATTAGATGCGATTACCCTGCTGCTCGACCAAAAGATCTAAGTTGGTAAACATGTACTTCACGTCTTTATAAGCATCGTCTAGCAAGGCAAGTAAGCATTTATGATCGCCCGCAATCTCGTTGTGCGATGGGGCGCGAGCCCGTTGGAGTAATGAGTCCGCAGAACTGGACTGGGTAGGCAAAGGATCGAGTTGAGGAGAAGGATTGGAGGGCGATCGCTCAGCCTCTAGCTGTTGAATCGTTTGTTGTAAATTTTCAATCACCCCATACATTTCCATCGGGTCAAAAACCCGTAATAGACTGGTTTGTGTGACAATGCCTAACCCTTGCCCCCAGTTCCAAGACACCACCAAACGCCCCACCCGTCTTTTCTGCATTTCCTGATGAGCCGTCCACAGCGAATCCTCAGGACTGAGGAGAAATAGCGGCGTGCTCATCACCGTTTGGGCCTGAGTTTTGCGCAGATCAATTTGAACTGCTTGAAACTGCACAATATCTCGCTCTGTCACAATGCCAACGGGGCAGTCATTGTCTTCTGAATTTCGTTGTGTAATCACCACACAACTCACGCGATGTTCAGCCATTAACTGTGCCAATTGCAAGACCGTGGTGGTGAGTGGGGCATGCACGACCTGAGTGGTCATCACATCCGATACGCGACGAAACCGCAGCAGATTGGCTGGACGCAAAATTTGGCGAATACTTTCATGGGAGATAACCCCGACCAAGTGCCCTTGGTCATCCACAATCGGCAAATGGCGAATCCGGTAGCGGCGAAACAAAAACAGGGCGGCAAAAATGTCTTGAACGGATTGCCGGGGCAATGTGATCAGGGGATGCACCATCACATCGGCAACGGTTGTCTCAGCCAGGTTAATCGCTTGAGCGGTGAGTCGCACCACATCGCGTTCTGTCAAAATTCCCAATAGCTCTTGCCCTTGCATCACCAGCACGCAGCTAGCACGCACCTCTCTGGCTGGAGGGGCTAAATAGGATAGGTCATCTGTGAGCATACACAGATGGCTATGGGCCTGACTGATCAAGGCGATCGCCTTTACCAGAGGAGTCGTTGGCGGTACCGTCAACGGCTGCCGCTCGATGGCCTCTTCTAGATCGGGGGCCCAACTCAGAGGCGTATCGAGTGGCATCAGCACCATCCTGCAACCCGAAAAGCCAAGATAGGCAGGCGAGCCACCCTGCAGGCAAGAACCCACCCTGTCATAGTAGCCAGAACCATTCCCAAAACTATCCCAAAATGTAGCGTCATCAAACTTCTCCTGGAGGGATGTAACGTCTTATTTCAATCCGTGTTAGATCCATAAAGGTTTTAGGCTGACTTCGGTGTATTATAGAGGGATGTTACGGACTAAATCCTGTAGTCCTTTATTTAGGCGGCATTGAGCCTCTAATGGTTTCAGGAAGGGCGTCGCTAGACGCTGAGGGGAATAATTCCGGGTTTTGCTCAGCCTGAGATGTTACTCCAGAAATTCTGGACACCTTTCCATAAAGTCGATCGAGCACTCGCTTTACGGAAATACGCTGCCACGGTTGGCCTCGTTTGGTGGTGTACCCCTGTTCATTGAGCCAATCGGCGATCTTCTGCAACGATTTCCCACATTTGTGATGGCGGCGAATCAGTTCAATGACCTGGCACTCTTCCGGATCATCCACTAATTCACCATCCACCGATCGTTGTCCAAAGGCGGGCGAACCGTAGCCCGCATAGCCACCGTTGCTTGCTTTTGCTTGCCTGCCTTGTTCTAGCCGCTCCCAGGCAGATACATCATTTGAAGGGGTCGCTGTCATGGGGGTGTCAATTCAATGACTTGCAAAACCATCCTATCGCAACTTAACGCCGTAAATTTGTTTTGATTTGGAGTACCGCATGGCAACTTACAAAGTAAAACTTGTGAATGACGAGGGATTAGATGTCACCATTGATGTCCCAGACGATCAAACTGTGTACGATGCCGCAGACGAAGCGGGCATTGATTTACCAATTTCCTGCCGAGCAGGGTCTTGTTCTAGCTGTACTGGCCAACTGATTTCTGGCGAAGTGGATCAGTCGGATCAAACATTTCTAGACGAGGATCAGCTAAAGGCTGGGTTTGTATTGACCTGTGTTGCTTATCCCCGCTCCAATTGCACGATTAAAACGCACCAAGAAGAAAATTTGTACTAAGGTCACACATCATCAATCTGGAGGTATAGATATGGGTACGGCTACATTTATTCAAGATGAAACTGAATTTGATTCCCTCTTGAGCAGTGAATCAATGTTGGTTGTAGATTGCACGGCAACTTGGTGTGGTCCTTGCAAACTGGTTGCGCCGTTAATGGATCGACTGGCCGATGACTATAGCGATCGCATCAAGGTCTTCAAACTCGACCTAGACAATAACAAACCCGTGGCCAAACGCTTTGGAATTAGAAGTATTCCAGCCGTCATGGTGTTTAAAAAGGGTGAATTGATGGAAACGCTAATTGGGGTTAAGCCCTATGAAGAATTTACAGCTGCGGTAGAACGACAACTATAGCCAAATGGCACTGGAATAAGCATTTTGCAATCGCCGAAAGCCTTGATTTAGCGTAGAGTGGGCACTGCCCACTGGTCTTAATTCAGTGACATTCAACTATAGTCTTCCACTGTGAGCAAACGCCCTGTGTTGACCCTTTCTTTCTCACATCATTATTTAATATTCAATTTTGAGGTACGGCGATGGATACGTCCATGGAAATTCGATGTCCCAACTGCGGCAGCTTGGCTCAACGGCTCTTTAGCAATCGCTTAACCATTGGGTGCAAATGTCCAAGACTACAAGTGACCCAGACCGAATGTCCAACTTGCGACTATTTCATAACAACGTGTTCACAAAACGGTGCCGTGCTTGAAGCCTATGCACCTGGCATTCAGTGGGCCACTGCTGCTGCCATAAGACGATCGGCTCTCTTGCCTGTGTTCCGTGACGACATTAGCACCCAGCACATTGCTCTCGGGCACCACTAGCCAATTTTTGAGTATATTCCAGTCCTCTCGTTCAATAGAAAATTAAAGTCCTATGATGCAAGCCAATGAAATCATGACCTCAAACGTTGTCACCATTCCTGGTTCGGCAATGGTCGCAGATGCCGTGAAATTGATGAAAGACAAACAACTGCGGGGATTGATTGTCGAACCACGCCATGAGCAAGATCCTTACGGGATTGTGACCGAAACTGACATTATCTACAAAGTGGCGGCATTTGGCCATGATCCCAAGGCCATGCGGGTCTACGAAATTATGGTTAAGCCCTGTGTGACCGTCAATCCCGATCTGGGTGTGGAATATGTGGCTTGGTTATTTGCTCAAACCCACATTCGCCGAGCGCCTGTGATTCAGGGGAAAACCTTGCTGGGCATTATTTCCGTCGGTGATATTCTCTTCAAGAGCGATTTTGTAGAAAAGCCCAAGCGGTTGTTCATCGAAGATGAAATTGAAGTTGCCCGCGAAGATACGCGGACTATTTGTGCAGCCAAGGGTGAGACCTCTCCGGAGTGTGCTGCGGCTTGGGATGTAGTTGAGGAACTCCAGGCGGAAGCCGCCCATCAACAGGTCAAAAAACAGGGGCAGGATTCACTCCAGGTCTACTGCGAAGCCAATCCTGATGCCTTGGAGTGCCGCATTTATGAAGATTAAATCCTTCTCCCCCAAAAGTGGTTATGAAGTTTTGCGATAAGTTGAGCGAGGCTATGACTCGCAATCAGAGTTTGCTCTCTGTTGAACTCGCTCCAAATCCTCAAATATGGCCCAGACACTTAGGTAGCTGGGAAGGTGCCAATGCTAATATCTGGGGATTACAGGAATGGTTGCAATTTTTGATTGCAGAAACGGCTGATTTAGTTTGCGCTTACACGCTAACGTTGGAGTTCTATCGCACGCTAGGGGCTTCGGGGCTAGGATTATTGCAGCAGAGCCTGGCGGCCATCCCACCTCACATCCCAGTTATTCTGGATGCTCAGCATAGTGACGGTCACACTAGCAGCATTTTTGCCCAGATGATCTTTGCAATTTGGCAGGTGGATGCGGTTACCCTCAATCCATACATTGGGCAAGATGGAGTGACCCCCTTTCTCATCTATCCAGACAAGGCTGTATTTATCTTGTGTGCGACGGGTAACCCTTCGACAGCACTATTACAGGAATATCCGACCCGTCAATCGCCGTTCTATCTAAATTTAGTAGAGCAAGTCAAAAATTGGGGTATCGCAGAGCAGTTGGGGTTAGAAGTGGGTGGGAGTGCTGATGTCTTTGCCCGCATCCGGGCGATCGCGCCTGAGCACTTGATCTTAGCGAATGACCTTTCGCCAGAGCCAACGGAGTTGGAAGCCTTTCTGAAGGCAGGGTTGACTTCTAATGGTGACGGGCTGATTATTTCTGCTCCTGAGGAGATGTTAGGCCATGAATCTCCCAGAAATGCCATCCGATTGCTACGGAATGACATCAACCAGATGAGAGCAGCCATGACTCAGGGAAATCCAACCTGTTCAGTTTGGTTCCCAAATGTGTGCCTGCTGCAAGAACATCCCTATAAAGATTTAATTTTGCAGCTTTATGACATTGGCTGCATCCAGTTTGGGGAATTTATCCAGGCATCAGGTGCAACGTTCCCCTATTATATTGACCTGCGCACCATCATTTCCCATCCTCAAGTATTCGAGCAAGTCCTCAACGCCTATGCCGATATTCTCCAAACTCTAACCTTCGATCGCATTGCAGGCATTCCCTACGGCTCATTGCCCACGGCAACGGGTTTGGGGTTGCGCCTCAACTACCCCATGATTTTTCCTCGCAAAGAGGTCAAAGCCCACGGAACCCGTCGGTTAGTGGAAGGGCAATTTTGGGACGGTGAAACGGTTGTGTTAATTGATGACGTTCTGATCACAGGTAAGAGTGTGTTAGAAGGCATCGAAAAACTGCAATCGGTGGGTTTAGTGGTGAAGGATGTGGTTGTATTGATCGATCACGAAGGGGATGTGAACCAGAAACTAGAGTGTCAGGGCTATCAAGCCCATGCCGTGTTGAAATTTTCTGAAATTGCCCAAACGTTATACGAAGCCGGTCGTTTAGACTCAGCACAACTCGATATTTTATTGAAGACGTCCACTTGATTTTAAGGAGTAAAAGCCATGATGCAAGCAGAAGAAATCATGACCAAAGACGTGGTGACCCTTAGTGGTGCAGAAAACTCCTAAAAGTCTCGATATACATGGAATCTCATGAGAACAGCGATTTCTGCGATTTACCCATATTTGGGCGCTGACTCAACGAATCTAGGGCGTTTCAGCGTTCACTTCTGCATATCGGACGGACGAAAACCACGGGCCGACGGCCCAAATCCCTGCCATCGGTAAATTCTGCCGTTTTAATATCCATTGATCACCCCCTGGATCAAGATGGGAGACTGATTGTGCCGATTCCTTCCGCACCTGCCCCAGGTGTGGGCGATAATACCTTCGGTTTCTCTGCCCCACCACCCATGCTGAACTACGTGCGATCGCGCCTGCTGCCCTACCTGCGCACCCAGATCCTCCCCTCCAAACCCGCCCAGCTGCTAATTCAGACCTGGCTCAAGTGGGATCGCGACAACGCCCCCGGCATGGCGGCGGAGCTGTCCTACTTCGCACTGTTTTCGCTGTTTCCGCTGCTGCTGGTCATTCTCAGCATTATTGGAGCGCTGGTGGGACCCAATAGTGAGGCCTTTGACGCCATTCAAGATGTGATTGTGCGCTTTTTGCCCTCCGAGGTTCACGCCCTGATCAAAGACACCATTATTGCCCTCAACGAAAACAGCGTCGGGGCTGGCTTGGTGGGCACCGGCATCCTGCTGCTGGCGGCCAGCACGATCTTTGTCATTCTGAAGCGATCGGTGAACAAAATTTGGGAGTCTCCCAGCCGCGTTAGCGAGGCCGGGTCGCCAACCCGAATGGCGCTCTTTTTTGTGGTCAACAAACTATCATCCTTTGTGCTGGTGCTGGGGACGGCCCTGCTGCTGTTGGCCTCTCTGCTGTCTGAAATCTTCATTCAGATCATTCTCACCCTGGTCAATACCTTTCAAGAGACCTTTGCTTTCTTGAATATTGACCAGGCCTCACTCAGCGAGGGTTTGCAGGCGGGCTGGTCATTTTTTGTGCTGGGCTTGGCGATCGCCGCCTTGTTTAGAGTTTTGCCCTCGATCAAGCTCTCCTGGCGCGATATTTGGCCCGGTGCCCTGCTGACAACCCTGTTGCTAGCGGGGCTGCAATGGCTGACCAGCAATAGCATTATCAGTCTGGGCAGCCGCTTTGTCTCCTACGGCGTCATCGGCAGCGTCATGATTCTGATGCTGTGGGTCTTTCTGTCCTGCCAGATTTTCTTTGCAGGCTGCGAGTTTTCCTTTGTGTACGCCCACATGTTTGGCTCCAAACGACGGGCGGCGCGATTTGGTCATGAAGAAATGGGGTGAGGAAATTTTGAACGTTGAATTTTGAACGTTGAACTTTGAATTCTTCTCCCCCTTCCGCCTGACAACCCGCACAAGTAGATAATTAACAGGAGCGTCCGATGGCAAGACTGGAAGTGCTACTACTGGGCCTAGGGCTGAGCCTAAGTCTGGGCCTGCTGTCGGCCTGTGCCACGCAGGCTCCAACGACGAGCCCGACGCCGGATCTGTCTGCCCAGCAGCGGTTTGGCGATCGCCCCGGCGTGACGGTGCTAGCCCCGGTGCCAACGGCCCCGATCCAGGGGCAAACCGTCTACGTGCCGGTGTATTCTGAGATTTTTGACTCTGACCAAAACCGGGCCTTTCAGCTCACGGTGACCCTCAGTCTGCGCAACACCGATCGCAGCCAGCCGATCGTGATCGACACCTTGAACTACTACAACTCGGGGGGCGATCGCATTAGGGTCTACCTCGACCAGCCGATTCAGCTCGGCCCCCTGGCCTCCATGCTAGGCACCTTTGCCAACTTTGACCTGGGCACCACCGGCCTGAGCTAGGTCGAGGGGCTGCTGCTGGGCATTGCCGGGGTGGGGCTGGCGATCGCCCTGTTTCTCATGGTGGTCGCCCGCCCGGTGAGCGTATTTCTCCGCCTGGCCCCGGTGTCGATGCCCCTAGCCGAAAAGGGATTTCTGGCCTGGGTCGGGCTGCGGGAGGCGGTACCCATTGTGCTGGCTACGGTGCCCCTCACGGCGGGCATTAGCGGTGGCCAGCAAATTTTTAACGTGGTGTTTTTTACGGTGCCGGTGTCGGTGCTGGTGCAGGGCCTGTCGCTGGCCGGGGTAGCGAAACGGCTAGGGCTCGTCGAGACAGGATCCTAGCATCCCAGTCGCTCCAGGTTAGGTATGACCTGGAGTGACTGGGGCGATCGCTACTTGAGCGTAATCGTGTAGTCGGGGCTGATCACATCTGCCGCTTCGGCCACCCGCTGCCGTACAGGGTCAGGCAGGCGCACATAGCCCAGGGGCTCGGCCTGGTCTTGGCCTTCGTTGAGGCCAAACTCAATCCACCGCTCCAGGGCGATCGCCTTGGGTTCATCGGGGTTTTCCTTGTACATCATCATCCAAGAGTAGGTGACGATGGGGTACGAGTCTGGCCCCTCCGGGTCGGTGATAAAAGCCCGCAGGTTATCGGGTAGCTCCACCGCCTCCAGGGTAGCCCTAGCGCTTTCGTCACTGGGCACAATAAAGTTGCCCGATTGATTCTCCAGGGCCGCCACCGCCAGGCCGTTGTTGGTGGCAAAGCCATATTCCACGTAGCCAAAGGCCCCATTCACGTTTTGAATCTGGGCGGTTACCCCCTCATTGCCCCGCGCCCCCACAAAGTTGCCGGTGGTGGGCCACTCGACCGCGTTACCCTGGCCAATGGAGCTTTCCCACTCGGGGCTAATGGCGCTCAGGTGTTTGGTCAACACGCCCGTGGTGCCGCTACCGTCGGAGCGATGCACTGCAGTAATGCGCTGATCCGGCAGGGTGACACCGGGATTAGCGGCGGCGATCGCCGGATCGTTCCAGGTCGTAATTTTGCCGCTCAGAATGCCCACGTAGGCGTCGCGGGTCAGCTTCAGGCCAGTCTCTACCCCCGCTAGGTTGTAGGCCATGACAATGCTGCCCGCCGTCATCGGCAGCAGCAGGGTTCCCCGAGTGACCGCCGCCATCTGGGCGTCGGTCATGGCAGTGTCGCTGGCCCCAAAGTCTATGGTGCCAGCCGTAAACTGCTCAATGCCCGCCCCGCTGCCGATAGACTGATAGTTCACCTGCAAATTTCGCTCGACCTGAGCCAGCTGAATCGCCCAGTTTTGGTACAGTGGCGCTGGGAACGAGGCTCCGGCTCCGGTGAGGGCAATGGACTGGGTAATGACAGAATCACTACCATCGGGGGAACCGGCTGGACGGCAGCTGGCCAACCCGGTCAGGGCCACAGCGGCCGCCACCGACAACAGCCTAAATGTAGAGGGTGACTTTAGAGTCGTTATGGACATTGCGTTCTCCGCAGAGGGGTTAACCCGGTGTCAACGTTCAAGTTTGCTCGAATCGGCGATCTTATCAGTCGTATCGTCACACGCAGTACTTATCCCGAGCTCAAGCTTCGGTTAATGTCGGATTAAATCGGATTAATACAGTACTCCCCTATGGCCACCATCCACCCCTCCATCGACTTTCGCTCCGACACCGTCACCTGGCCTACCCCCGCCATGGTTGAGGCCATGGCCACCGCAGAACTGGGCGATGACGACTACGGCGAAGACCCCACCGTCAACGAGCTGGAGGCCCTGGCCGCCAACCTGCTGGGCAAGGAGGCCGGACTGTTTGTCACCAGCGGCACCCAGGGCAACCTGATCGCCGCCCTCACCCACGCCCAGCGGGGCGACGAAGCCATTCTTGGCGAAGACGCCCACACCTTCTGCTGGGAGGCCGGGGGCATTGCGGTGCTGGGGGGGATTACCCCTCGACCCCTCCCCACCGATAGCCGAGGACAGATGGACTTGGCTCGCATCAAAGCCGCTCTGCGGGTCGATAACCCCCACCTGCCCCACAGCCGGTTGATTCTGCTCGAAAACAGCTCCGGTGGCAACAACGGCGCGGCGATCGCGCCCGACTATTTTGCCGCGATCAGCGCCCTGGCGCAGCAACACCAGCTCAGGGTGCATCTGGATGGAGCGCGGCTGTTTAATGCGGTAACGGCCCTAGGCGTCGACCCCACCGCCATTACTACCGCCGTCGACTCGGTCAGCGTGTGCCTCAGCAAGGGGCTGTGCGCCCCCGTGGGCTCGGTGCTGGTGGGTAGTGAGGCGTTTATTCACCAAGCTCGCCGTCACCGCAAGCTGCTGGGGGGTGGCATGCGTCAAGCGGGAGGCCTGGCGGCGGCGGGCATTCTTGCCCTCAAGACCATGACCCAGCGGTTGCAGACCGACCACGACAATGCCCAGGCCCTGGCCCAGGGGTTAGCGACTATCCCCGGCATTGAACTCGACCCCCAGGTGGTGGAGACCAATATGGTGTTCTTTGACCTGGCGGATGGGGTGGCGATCGCCCCCGAACAGCTAATCCAAGCCCTGAAGGTCGACTACGGGCTGTACCTGGGCGGTTACGGCAATCGCACCCTGCGGGCCGTCACCCACTACTGGATTGATCCCCCCCAGGTCAAGCGCCTAGTCGATGCCATCCGCACCCTCCTCAAAGCGGCCTAGTTATACCCACCCAGCCACTACCCACCCACCACCACCACCCCTCGCCCCATTGCGCTACTACCCAGACCTGGCTACACTTAGCCCAGCCATCTCAATCCCCACTTCCCCCGCTGCTATGGAATGGCACGTCAGCGATGCCCAAAGCCTACGAATCATTGACTCCGAAATTGGCGACCACAGTTTTTCGCCCTCGGAGTACGAAATTGTGCGCCGGGTCATCTATGCCACCGCAGACTTCGACTTTAAAGACCATATCCACTTTTCCGACCAGGCCCTGCAATCGGGGGCGGCTGCCCTGGCGGCCCGTACCACCTTCATGGTAGATACGCCCATGGTCCAGGTGGGCATTACCCCCAGCATTCAGAGCACCTTTGCCAACCCGGTCTACTGTAGTATGGATGCTCTGACCCGGCCCCAAAAGGGTAAAAGCCAGGCGTCATGGGGAATCGAAACCCTAGCCCAGCGCTACCCCGAAGGCATTTTTGTGATCGGGGCCTCCGAGGCGGCCCTGGCCACCCTTGTCGATCTGATAGAAGCTGAGCAGGTGCGGCCTGCCCTGGTGGTGGCGACCCCCGCCGGGTTTATTGACACGGCTATTATTAAAGATCGCCTGCAAGACACCATGGTGCCCCACGTGTCCATTGGTGGCCGTAAGGGCAGTGCCGTAGTCGCCGCCGCCATCGTCAACGGCCTCGTCGATCTGGCCTGGCAAGCCTACGGCAAAGATAGTCCCTAACGCCCCAGTCTCAGGAAATTTTGGAGCAAAAAGATACCTCCGTAGGGGCGCAGGCCCTGTGCCCTCTCGGGAAACATTGGCCCTAGGATTTTCCTAGGAAAGAAAACATCCCTGTGGGAGCGCAGAGCCTGCGCCCTAGAGAGGAGCAGATTTCTCAGGTATTTTCGTAGCCAGAATTGCCCTAGCAGTCGCGGTTCTCGATCGCACCGTCGGGCATGGTGGTGTTACAAAACAGCACCAGACTGCGGTTGGTGCCGCGTAGATTGGCCCCTGTCAGGTTGGCTCCCTTCAGGTTGGCGGTGCCCAGGGTGACACTGAGCATGACCGCCCCGCTCAAATTAGCATTCGACAGGTCAGCATTGTCTAGGTTCGCCTGGGTCATCTCAGCGTTCGAGAGGTCGGCTCCTGTGAGGTTGGCCCCGGGCAAGTTTGCGCCGTTCATCTGAGCGTTAGTCAAAATAGCTCCGCTCAAATTGGCCCCTTCCATATCGCTGAGCATGAGATTGGTCTCGCTGAGGTCGGCCCCCACCAGGTTAGCCCCGGTCAGCACCGCAATTTTGAGGTTGGCACCGTGCAGGTCGGTGTGGTTGAGGTCGGCGTCATTGAGAATGCAAACCTGGCACTTTTTAGTGTCGAGCAACTTTTGCACATCGTCAGGGATAGCGGCTTCGGCAGGGGCAAAGCTCACACCCCACAGCATGAGGGCGAGTGCCAGCATGGCCAGTAGGCGTTTCATAGTCTGCAAAAATCCTGTCTTTAAAGATAATGAGTTGTCGAGGGTGTTTGAAAAGCCAGAGCGCATTGGAGGTTATGGGGCAAAAGCAAGTCTAGCTGGCTCGTGGCTTCGGGCATTGACGGGCCCTAGGGGTCATAGCAACGGGTCTCAGAACACCAGGACGATGTCCTTTTCAACCATCCTCATCATTATTCTCCCATTCAATGGAGTCACCCGATCGCCCAAACCAGGCCGCTAACTCCAGATCAGCGGCGGCAATTGCCCCAGCCAAAATGCCTCGGGCTTAGGGCTATGGCGGCAGGGGGGCCAGTAGCTCAAGGCTTCGGCATCCAGGTGAGGGGGCGGCAGCGGCAGGTCTTGGGCCAGGCACAGGTGGGCGATCGCGCGGCGAAATTCGACCCCGTGGCCCGTCGATCTCGCCACCCCGTGGGCCAACTCGTGGGCCACCACCCCCGGCCAATCGGCGGGCACAATGCGACCGGGGTCAACCATCAGGGTCATGGGGGCGGTACAAAGGTCTGGGCCGGGCCAAAAACCATCGTTACAAAACCCATCTACCCCCGCTTGGGGGGCAATGGGGGCCGCCAAGATCTGCACCCTGGGTCGCTGAGCGACCTCAAAGCAATCCAGCCCGTCGGTCAAAATGGCCTGGAGCCGCTGATTTACCTGGTGAATGTGCTGCCCAATCCAGGTCACCGTCTCCCCCGGTGGGTCGGCAATGTGGGCCAGGCTAATCCAGCTGGGCTGTACGGCCAAATCTCGCAGTACCCCCAGATACTGACTGCCGCGTTGGGCTAAATCGGTGTTGGGCCCAGGCGGTTGCTGCCAACGGTCGGCCTGGTAAAAGGTGGCTTGATCGAGGGGGGGCGGAAACGAGGGGCGATCGCGATCCATAAGAGGGTCAAGGTGCCCCTAGGGGCGGTGGCAGTGATCCAAATCTTCCCACACTATCTCTGCGATCGGTCAGCACCGAACACTTTAGCCCCTGGGTTTTCGATAGACTAGGGCTAGTTAATCACGGCTCCCTAGGCCGTTTTCCCGGCGATCACCAGCGCTGGTTCTGCTTACCCGCCTCAGAGGGTGTTTGAAAAGGGTTGTCCCAGGTCTGATTTGCCACCAAGAGACAGCAAAAACGCTGATTTTTGAGGACATTAGCCTATGGCCCAGGTATAACCTGAGACGCTCTTTGACTTTTCAAACACCCTCTCCGCCATGGCCCATCGCTGGGCCCCTTGATCACCAGAATTAATGAATTCAAGAGATAAATCTAGCCCCTATCAACCGTTCTAGGCATAGATTTCTCCTCAGTCAACCGTTCAAAGATATATATTTAATAAAGAACATTCAGAGAAGCGCAGAATTCACCGTCAAGATTCATGGTTGCTACCCCAAGCCTCAGCTCCCTTATTCAGCGCCCCTGCTCCGGGGACGCCAAAACGCTGAGGAAAATTTTTGCGACCGTAGATGCAACCAGCTGCCCCCATACCTACAACTTTCACATGCACACCGCTTGCTCCGACGGCAAGCTGTCCCCGGCAGGCCTCATGGAGCAGGTGGTCGACATCGGCCTCCACGCCTTTGCCATTACCGACCACCACACCGTCAGGGGCTATCAGCAGGCCAAAGCCTGGCTCGAAGACTGGCAATGGCGCAACCCTACCTCCCTGCGGAGTCGGCGACGGGGCACCGGTGGGGCCTCGCCTCGCCTGTTTACCGGCGTAGAAATCACCGCCATTTTGGCCGAGACCGAGGTTCACATTTTGGGCTATGGGTTTTCGCCTAGCCACGGTGCGATCGAGCCTTACCTACAGGGTCAGGCCCCTCGGGGCGACGACAAAATGGCCGCCGCCGTCATTGCGGCTATCCAGGCGGCGGGGGGCATTGCGGTGCTGGCCCACCCCGCCCGCTACCGGGTATCCGCCAGTGGGTTAGTGCCCATTGCAGCCGCCCTCGGCATCGACGGCGTCGAAACCTACTACGCCTACGCTAACCCCGAAGACTGGGTGCCCTGTCCCCGCCACACCCCCACGGTGGAGCAGCTAGCCCAAGACTTTGGGTTACTCACCACCTGCGGTACCGATACCCACGGGCCCAGCCTGCTGCGGCGGCTTTAGCCCCTCTATGACCGACTACCCTACCCTCAAGCGTGTCCTCGAGCAGGATCTCAAGCAGCAGGAAGTCCGTTACGGCCTTATGCACGAGGCGCTCTATAGCCGGGCCTGGCTCCATCCCCAGCCCACCGACCGGGTGTGTTTGTTTTTCCATGGCTTTACCGCTGGCCCCTACCAGATGCAGCCCATCGGCCAGCATTTTTACCGGGCCGGGTACAACGTGCTGGCCCCGCTCCTGCCCGGCCACGGCCGCGCTGGCCAGTGGGATAAAGACAACCCACCGCCGCTGCCCACCGATCCCGAGGTCTACCAAAAATTTGTCACCCAGTGGCTGACCCTGGCCGGTCTCCTGGGCCAGCGGGTGGTGGTGGGTGGGCTATCGGGCGGAGGCACCCTAGCGGCTTGGCTGGCCCTCGAAAAGTCGGCCCAGATTGACCGGACCATTTTGTGTGCCCCCTACCTGAGCGGCAGCAACAAAGTGATCGACCTGTTTGTCAAAAAAATTGACACCTACTTTGCCTGGGCCGCCCCCTCCCAGGGCTCCGTGCTCAACAACCCACCCCCTGCCCTCGGCTACCCAGGATTTGCGACCCCCGCCCTGCGGGCGGTGCTAGACCTAGGGCAGTATTGCCAAAAGCGGGTTAAGCAGGCCCCGATCGCCCCCACCTTTACTATTTCGAGCGAGAGCGACAAGGCCGTCAACAATTTCGACCACCAGCACTTCTTTGAGGCCGCCCTCAAGCATCAGCCCCTCAGTTGGCACATTTGCTTTAACAAGGTTCTCGACATTCCCCACACCATGATGACCGAGCTGGAGGGCAACCGCTACCAGAACCTGCTCAATGTCATGATTCAAGCCTTTGTAGAAAGCAACCTGACCTGGGCCGAGGTCGAAGAAATCGCCTACCGCATGACCCAAAACCGCACCTTCAACGCCGTCGTCGCCGAACTGGGCTGGCAGGCCAAATGCTCAAAAGACATGCCCGCCATGATCACGATGGTCGATAAATGGTCGATCGCCGTCAAGCGCGGCCAAGCCGGACAGTCCTCTGGCCATCGCCCCCGCCCCCCCCGCGATCGCTAATACCAAAAACCCCATTACCCGTAGCGTGGGTCACCGCCACCTTCCCCAGCCTACGCCGTAGCCAACCACCCCCGACATGGCCCCCGATAATGAGAAATCCAATTATCAACCCGCCCTACCGCCGAAACACAAATAAATTGCCCGTGGCCCCGCGCCCAAACCGCAGATCCTCGTCCAGGTACGACGTAATCCACAGCGCTTCCTGCCGCAGAAGTTCCAGCACCGGCACCGTAATTTGAGGCAGATGCAGTCCAGCGATGCCCAGCAGGCGGGTAGCCTGTACGCTAAAGGCCCCAAAACTAACCCGGGCACTCTCCCCTTCGTCGTAGGGTTGCCAGATGCCCTGGGCAGTAGCCGTGAGTTCGCCAAAGAACGGTAGAGACAGCACCGCACCGTTTTCAGTGGCGATCGCCCCGGTAGCCCCCTGCTCCTCAATCCCCGTGAGCCGTTGCCACACCCGCTGAATGCTGACCGGCAGCGGCAACTGCCGACTCCGGCGCGTCACCACCGTGCCCCGCGAGGCATACACCAAGGCCCAGGAGCCCAGCAGCAGCGGCCAATGCTCTTCCCGCAGCGGTTGGTCAATCGGCGTCAGCGTCTCAAGCTCACAGATAACTTGATCAATGACAGGGTGCTCACTGGGAAGAATGGCATCCCCTGGTTCCAGGGCATTAATCTGCTGGAGCAGTTGGGTCTTGAGCTGGGTGCGACGGTGATACGTGGGGGTCATTGCAGCGAAAAACTGAGATCAGGTGACTTGAGGCCAAAGTTCTAGCATACCCACAGAGCACGATTCCATTACCGCTGGGCACCGCCGGGGGCGATCGCCGTTCCGTTAGTGCCGATCCATGGATACGAACGCCCACCTTAGGACAATTCTGGCCACAAAAATACCGCAGAATTTTGATTCCCGGTAGGGGCGCAGGGCTCTGCGCTCCTACCGGGGGTATCTTCCTTCCCAGAAATTTCCTTAACAGGGGTACTCCTGACTCCTGGCTCCTGACTCCTGGCTCCTGACTCCTGACTCCTGACTCCTGGCTCCTGACTCCTGGCTCCTGACTCCTGACTCCTGACTCCTGACTCCTGACTCCT
>Ga0169931_10007986_pt1 | contig 15570 bp, 19 predicted proteins | sample Kivu_15m_20L_FD_129675 | JGI IMG/M metagenome (GOLD analysis project Ga0169931, IMG submission 129675) | Freshwater microbial communities from Lake Kivu, Western Province, Rwanda to study Microbial Dark Matter (Phase II) - Kivu_15m_20L... | ecosystem: Environmental > Aquatic > Freshwater > Lake... | reverse complement strand
CCTGCACCTGCACCTGCACCTGCACCTGCACCTGCACCTGCACCTGCACCAGTAGCGGCGGCACCTGCCTCTCCGTTCTAAGTGCGTTTAGTCGTCACCTATGTATATTATGCGTAGGTGACGCGCTAAACACACTTAGCACGAGAGGAGTACTATGAAAAAGTTATCTGTCTTAATGACAGGGTTTACTGCACTGCAGATAAACACTGAAAAAAGAACGATACAAAAAATTGACGTGCCTGCGTCTATTGCACAGGCGTTGCGTGAGTTAGGTCATGAAGTTGATTGGCGTAAGGTAACTCCCGGCGAGGATCTGTCTTCATATGATGTTGCCTGGGTTAATCTTGCACCATTAAACTCGCTTAACGGCAGACAAGGTGCGATGGGTGCACTTTACACATTGTCATCTGGACTACCTTGTGTTGGATTTTTTGATGATTGGCAGTTTAATACTGTGTTCAACGGAGCAAAGGCGTTAGTTCGCAAACCTGAGATGTTGTACAAACATCTGCTTGTTGGAACTGAACATCGCGGTGACGAAGGCGCAACGTATTTTAGTCGCGCAGACATTGAGGCTGCACTTGAAAGAGTGCGTGCAGTAAGTCCAGACGCGGCAAAGAAGTGTTACATTGAACGCTATTACATGATGGATAACGATGAAACAATTAAACCCTGGGAGAAAAGACTTGTTCAAGCTGCCAAAGATCTTTTAATTGAGCGTTGGTCCGCTGGTATGGTTCCAGTTTGTCCTATGTACTCGTTTGGCGATAGGTCTATTGTGCGTAAGCGTATGCCAAAGGAACTTGGTCCAATTGAGGCATTAGACCCGACATCAACAATAGTCCCAACGCTGAGTCCTGTAGTTCCGCTAAATCAGTCACTTAAGAAACGCGCATGGGTTTTAGGTGCGTTAATGCCGCATGATACCTGGCTTGAAAAGAGAAATCTAACTTGGCCAGTTGAAATTGTCGGCAGTCGCAAGTTAATACGTAAGCTTGGCGGACAAAGATTTGATACAGAGAAGGACGTGTTGGAGTTTTACAATCAACATTGGGGAATTCTTTCTCCACCATATCCGCACGCTGGATCTGGCTGGTGGCGCAGTCGCTTTCTTTACACCGCGCACATAGGATCAATTCTTGTAACTGACAAAGGTGAAGGTGATCCATTAGGTGACGCGTATAAACTTAAAATTGCAGATGTTGAAAAGATGAGTGACGCTCAACTTATTGAGGCAGCTCAGGCGCAACGCGATGCGTTTACTCCGTTTGTTCCTCAATACTCATCGTTCGTAGAACACTGCAGTCGCATCATAAATCGCGCACTACAAGAGGACAAAGGACTAAAAAGAAATGCTGATGGTACACTTGCATGAGTAAGATACTTATTACAGGAATGAGTGCGCCTCACGCATCAGCCGAGGCTAATAAGCGCTCGCTGTCTTTTGCTGGACTTATTTGTAATGTTCTTTCTCAGCTTGGGCACGAGGTAGTTCAAGATGATCCTGATATTTCATGGAACATAAATGACCTTGATCAATACGATCTTGTGCTTATTGGACTTAGCCCATTAACTAGTTTAAGCGCAAATCGTGTGTACGGTGCACTTAACTTAATAGATCTTTTACAAGAGTCGTCTAAACTACGCTTTTTAATCGACGCGCCAGAGCCAACGCGCATCACTGCAAGCTTACGTGCAATCGTAAAAACTCCAGATAACTTAACAAAGCCTTTTTATTCCTACCGTAAAGGTTTTATGTATGCAACAGTTCCAGGTATGGCATCAAACTTACTTGCGGTTGTAAATCGACTTCTTAACGATGAGTGGCCAACTACCTTGTATCCAGCACTTCCTTGGTCTGGAACAGGCAAGATAATTTCTCAATTACCTGCAGGTGCAGCTGAGTCTTTGTGTGCAATAAACCTGGACTCATACATACTATCTACGCAGGATTCAATTGAAGTTGAAAAGCGCGATAAATGGGTAGTAGAAAACTACAACACGAGTTGGATAAAGGAAGTTACTGGAATGCTTACTTATCAGTCAGTTCCAATGAAGTGGCATAAAGGTTGGAACGACGAGCAGGTATTCTCACAAATAAGCTCTGGCATTGGCTCCTTAATTAGTCCGTATCAAACAGGAGGTACTTGGTGGTCATATCGACTAATACAGTCGCTTAATGCATCTACTCCCGTAGCCACAGATTGGCGAGAGAGTCAAGCCATTGGAGATTCATGGACGTATCTTGCATCTCACATTGAAACTCTTCCCATTGACAAACGCGTGGAAGTCGCTCGCGCACAAAGAGAAGAATATGCTAAGTCAATTCCGTCTCGTAGAGACGCTGCGGTGATCATATCTGACGCATTAAACCTATACGCAACGAGAGGAAAATAGTAGTCATGGGAATGTTGTTTAACAACTGGATTAAACGCACAAAGGATCTACAAACAAACGTTTATTACATAAACTTTGAGGATATGTCAGGCGACAAGGACGCTAATATTCGTCGTCTTGTCGAATACATGCGCTGGAACATGCTTGCCATTGACGATGAACTTGCAGAGATGCGCCAGGCAATATCATGGAAGCCTTGGCAACACGATAAGCCATACGCAGATCGCGAGGAAATTGTCAAGGAGGCGGTTGACGTTTTACACTTTGTTGCAAATATCATTGTTGCAGCTGGTGGGACAGATGAAATGCTTGATAAGTTTTACATTGAAAAGATGGAACGAAACAAGCAAAGACAGTTAGATGGATACAAGGTTAAAGAGATTGGCGTCAAATGTGCGCTCTGCGCCCGTGCAATTGACGACGTTGGTCGAGGCGCATCACCAGATATGTGTGCAAAATGTCTTCCAAAGGAGGTAGACGGAAATGCCTGAGGTAAATTATGACTGGGTGCGCCAACAAATGCAAGGTGCACGTGTAAAGGTTGGTGTTGGAAACGCCATCTTAAAGCTACTAAAGACGTGGGAAACGCTTGATCTTTCTGGTCCACAAGTAAAGGAAGTTATTGCGTTGTTTCCACAACTTGCGCTTACGCACTCGATTATTCCTGAGCCGCCAACTGAAAAATGGATTGATGCTCAACCAGGATCAATTACCGTAGGTGATGAGGTTCGCGTAAAGGCTGATGCCTATGACGGTAATACAGGAGTGATTCACAATGGAAGAAGAGGACGCGTTGTCGCTGTGCGCTACGGAGATATTGTGTTTAAGTCAACTGATGACAAGGAACCAATTCTTGATGGCGCTCACTACGCTCCCTATCAACTACAGAAACGAATTCAATGAGATCATCTATTGAATTTTATGTGTCTGGTGAAACCATTTCACAGGTAAAGGAAAAAGTACTAACTGAGTGGAAGAGAATAAACGAAGATGAAGACGCAACACTTCCGCTAGGCGCTGAGGTGCGCATGCTTGCATCTACAGAAAATGATAAAAGATACATGGCATATGTAATCGTAAAGACAAAGATAGAGGAATAATATGAGTGATGAGAAATCTTTATATCGAGTAGAGGCATTGCGTGAAGCTGCACGCATCATTGCAGGTGACCGCGACATTCAATATGGAGGTCCTGAGGAAAACTTTGATCGCATCGCAAGAATATGGTCAGTAATTCTTGGGATAAATGTTAGCCAGGAGGACGTGGGAATGTTGATGATTGGGTTAAAGATCGCGCGATATGCAAATAAGTCTGGGTTTCAACCTGATACCTGGATTGATATTGCAGGATACGCTGGTTGTGGGTATGAGGTAGGAAGAACCCAGGCGGAAAAAACTAGCTAAATAAAGTGATTTAGACAGGTCGCATCTTTCCTCTCAGTATACAGTCCATCCGTAGGACTTAGTTACGAGAGGGAAAAATGTCACAAATGACGTTTGTTGACTGCAATGGTCTTGCTGGCTTTATGAGTCTTGGTTTTGTGCAAAATGGAATGGAAATGATTCATCGCACAGGGACGCTAAACTTTGGAAACCAGGTAGTTGAAAACAACAGAACTCATATGGGAAACAATTGGGTAGCAAACTTCTCAGATGATGCAAGCGAGTGGGAAACAAAGAAGACAGACATAGTTCTTGGTTGTCCGCCATGCTCAGGATGGTCGGTGTGGTCAGGACCAAGTAATAGAGGAATTGATGCAAAGGCGCACGAACACACACGGGCATTTATGAAATACGCAGGACGCGTAAAACCTCAAGCGATAGTCTTTGAGTGTGTTCAACAAGCTTATACTCAAGGTAGAGATGTAATGCTTAAATACCGCGACCTGGTTGAGGAAGTTTCTGGTAAAAAGTATGATCTTTACCACGTTAAACACAATAACCTACAACTTGGCGGATTTTCTTATCGTCCAAGATACTTTTGGGTTGCGGTAAGAAAAGGACTTAAATTTGACGTTACAACGACAAAGACTAAAGAGCTTCCAAGAATTATGGACATCATTGGCGATCTTGCAGAAATGCCACAGAGTTGGAATAAACAACCTTACACTGAGCCTGCGCCATCAAAGCATGTTAAACATCTTAGATCTAAAAGTCAAAAGGTAGATGGGCACATTGGAAAAAACAACATACATGTTCAAAGAATAAAAGATGTATTCGACATAATAGGAAACGAAAACTGGCCAGGAAACGGAGATCTTGGAAAGGCTATAAAGCTTGCAGTGGAAATGAACGACAATACGTTTCCTCAAACGTGGATTGACGTGGCTCCACGTGTTAAGCGTAGAGAATTTAAGTTAGGCTTTAGTCAACCTTATCGATGGAAGGAAGATCACTGGTGTAACGTGTTAACTGGCTCTGCGTTAGAGCATGTTATTCACCCAACGCAACCAAGACTTATAACTCATAGAGAGTGCGCACGCATGCAGGGACTTCCTGATGACTGGGACATTGAAGGATCAAAGGATTACTCTGCGCTCGCCGCAACGTGGGGAAAGGCAGTTCCAGTGCAAGCAGCCTCATGGATTGCAAAGGCACTTAAGGAATCACTAGAGGGAAATCCACAACAAGGTGATGCACAAAAAATTGGTGATAGAGAATTTTTAGTTGATACAGATCGCGGCTTCTCACGTCAAGCTGCAAAGAAGATGTACACATGAGTATTCGCGGCGGCGAGGAGGAACTCGTTCCGATATGTGAGCGTTGTTGGATTGACGAAAACTCAGTTTGGGAGCCAGACAGCGTTGATGAAAGAGGTAATATCATCACGCGCCTGGTAAGTGTAAACGTGCCAATTCAACTATCTCCAGGCGCTGTAAATGAGTGTACCGCCTGTGGACGTGTAACGGTGGTAGGTATATATGTCCCAATTGACCAAATTGATGAATATGAGGACCCAGGCAATCAGGAGGACTACGACCAAGGTTCCTGATATAATAAACCCCTAATGACAAAGGACGACCATGCAAACATTCTTACCTCATACTGATTCGTTTGAGCGCATTGCTCGCGAGCTCGATAACAAGCGCCTAAACAAGCAAGTACTTGAGGCATGGCAACTACTGTTAACCATTAGCCGTCTTGACCCTAACAATAACAACCGTGACCCAAAAGGCTGGGCAAATCACCCTGCGGCAAATATGTGGCGCGGTTACGAAACTGCTCTAGTCGCATACACGCTTGCCTGTTACAACGAGTGGGTTAGCCGCGGCTTTAACTCGACAATGCTACCTAAGATATTTTCTACCTATGACCATGCGGTAAAGATAGGCCGTATAGACGACGATCTTAAGTTTCCATCCTGGATGCAAGATACGGAAAAGTATGAACAGCTTGCGTCAACTCACCGTATAGCGCTTCTACGTAAGGAATATACTTGGTACTCACAGTTTGGCTGGCCAGAGGATAAAGGTTATCGCCCAAAGTACTATCAATACCTGTGGCCTAATGCCCAGGGCGAACTCTATCTTGGCACTTATAACGCCGCTTAATAGTCACTCACTGCCTCTTTAAGACCCTATCTCTACAGGTCTAGGGTAATCTCACGTGTAAAAATAATCGGTGATTCTTATCGCGAGAATACTCCACTCGATATATGATCTATTCATCTCCCCAGATGAGGAATATCGTGAAGGACTCACGCGTAGGCGAACTTTTATGGAAAGAGTGGACAGGTGACGGCTTTGATCCGCTACTTGATGAAAGTATAGTTTTCTTTACCGATGAGCACGTTGACCTCGAAAATGAGTTAATACGCCGCGCACTTGCATCCGCACTACAGCGTGATGGAATATCAATTTCATTAGGAAATGGTTTTCAATCTTTAGAAAATGCAAAGATCTCGATTGGATACGCTGGAGAGGTAGACGGAGACATCGATCTTTCAGTTTGCGATGAAAATGGAGAAACACCATACGGAGATGTAGTTGATAATGTAACTCCGGTTACCTGGGTTGAGGTACTGCTTGCATGAGTGTAGCTCCTAAAAGTTTAGACTGGCAAAAGGAAGCCTTGTGCGCTAAGTCAGAAAATCAAAAGATACGCGAATATTTTTTCTCAACACAACCTTCTGAGAAGTATCAAGCAAAAAATCTTTGTTTTCTTTGTCCTGCAAGACAGGAATGCTTAAGGTGGGCGTTAGAGCATAGACAGATCTGGGGTATCTGGGGTGGAAAAGACGAAGGTGAGATAAGAAGAACATTGTCTGTCTCATGGAATGGTCAGGAATCACGACGTCAACGTTTTCCACAGTGTCCATATTGCAACGCTCGACCTAATAAATTACATACGTTGGTAGTTGATGTTCCTGGCGGTGGACGTTGGAGCACGATGAAGCTTGTTAAGTGTGAGGCCTGTGACTTTACCTGGCGCTCGCGAACGAGCGCTAATGCGGTAGACGCATATCATGCTCAGAAAAAGGAAAAGAAAGTAAAGCCACGTAAGAAAAAGACAAAGAAGAAAAAGGAAAAGGAATGACAACTCATATTGAATCAACTGCTGAGGTTCACGATACCGCATTTATTGATCAAGGTGCAAAGATATGGCATCATGCTCAAGTACGAGATAATGCACGTATTGGAAAAAACGTCATAGTTGGAAAAGGCGCATACGTTGGATCCGGAGTTGAGATTGGTGACAACTCAAAGATACAAAATGGCGCAATGATCTATGAGCCAGCAAAGTTAGGCAATGGAGTTTTTATTGGACCTGGTGTAATTCTTACTAATGATCACTATCCTCGAGCAATTAACGAGGACAAGACGCAAAAAAGTACAGATGATTGGCATGCAGTTGGAGTTGAAATAGAGGAAGGAGCTTCAATTGGAGCAGGAGCAATTTGTGTGGCACCAGTTAAAATTGGAAGATGGGCAGTCGTTGCTGCAGGTGCAATTGTGACAAAGGATGTCGCACCATTTGCTTTAGTTATGGGAATTCCAGCGCGCGTCGTTGGGCAGGTAGACTATAAGGGAAAGCCGATATATGTCTAAGAAAATGATAAACGTTGCAAGTCCAGATATTGGACGAAAGGAAATTCGTGCAGTTAAGCGGGTTATGAAATCAGGTAACCTTGCACAAGGAGGCGAGGTACTTGCCTTTGAAAATGAATTTTCACAAAAACTAGTTTCTAACTTAATGTCAATTGCAGTAAACTCTGGAACGTCAGCTCTTCACATTCTTCTTCTTGCACACAAGATTGGTCGCGGTGACGAGGTCATAGTTCCGTCATTTTCATTTGCCGCGACTGCAAACGCGGTTGAGCTTACAGGAGCCAAGGCGGTATTTGCGGATATTGATCCTCACACATTTTGTGTTGATCCAAAACACATTGAGTCCTTAATTACAAAGAAAACACGTGTAATAATGGCAGTTCATCTTTACGGCATGCCTGCAAATATGCCTCAACTTGTTGCAATTGCTAAGAAGCACGATCTTCTTTTACTTGAAGACGCCGCCCAGGCACATGGCGCAATGATAGATGGAACATACGTTGGAACGTTTGCAGATGGAGCCGCATTTTCATTTTATCCTACTAAAAATATGACAAGTGGTGAAGGTGGAATGATAGTCACATATGACAAGAATATTGAAAGACTATCACGCATGCTACGCAACCAAGGTATGGAAAAACGCTATCAAAATGAGGTAGTTGGATTAAATAATCGCATGACTGACGTTCATGCGGCAATTGGTCGAGTTCAATTACAAAAAATTGATAAGTATAACAACTATAGAATTGAAAATGCAAAGTTCTTAAATGAAAATATAAACGGAGTTGTAGTGCCAACCGCTCCTAAAGGCTACAAGCACGTGTATCATCAATACACCATTCGCGTAGTTGGTCATGATAGAGATAAGTTTATATCTGAGCTAGAAAAACGAAACATTGGCTCAGGTGTGTATTACCCAACTCCAATACACCGACTTCCTTCATATAATAAGGATCTTGATCTGCCTGAAACAGAGAAGGCGTGTCGCGAGGTTGTCTCGCTGCCAGTTCATCCTAAACTTTCACCAGGGCAACTTCATAGAATCATTATTGCGGTAAACGAAGTTGCCAAGGCTGGAAGCTGATGTCAGCTGACTTAAAGGTAGGTCTTATTGGGCTTGGAGTTATGGGACGTAACCATGCGCGCGTTCTCAATAACTTACCTGGAATTGATCTCGTCGCGGTTCACGACACCGCCGGAGACCCTACGAAGGCGGTCAAAGCAAAGATACTGCTTGAGTCTATATCCAAATTTATACCAAAAAACCTTGATTACTGTGTTGTTGCCGTTCCTACAATCTATCATGAGGACGTTGCCCTTGAGATAATTGACATGGGAGCTCACGTTCTTATCGAGAAGCCTGTAGCTCACAGTGTATCATCCGCGATAAAGATTCAAGCCGCATTGGTAAATGCCCACCTGGTCGGAGCGGTCGGGCAAATTGAAAGATACAACCCCGCGCTCGCAAAGGCACGTGAGCTTATCGCGCAAGGTTTACTTGGAAATATCTACGAGGTCTTTACAAGAAGACAAGGCTGGCACCCAACGCGTATCGCGGACGTCGGTGTAGTTAAGGATCTTGCAACGCATGACATCGACTTAACCGCATGGATTACGCAACGCAAGTACGAAAAGGTTGCCGCATTTACAGGGCATCACTCAGGAAAGGAACACGAGGACATTGTTTCCATCACTGCAATGATGCAAGGTGGCGTTGTGACAAATCACATCATTGACTGGTTAAGTCCAAACAAGATTCGTGAAACGCGTATTCTTGGCGAGAAGGGTTGTCTTATCGCGGATACGTTAAACGTTAAACTTGCCTTTTATCCTAACGATCTTTATGACGCTGACACGTTTTGCGGCGTGGTAGACGGAGATATTACATACTACAAGTTAGATAAAAAGGAACCGCTTATCTCGGAGCACGAGGCATTTCGTGACTTTATCCTTGGCGAGTCCAATAACGTTGCAACCGTCGAGTCAGGTATCGAGGTTCTTAAGGTTTGCGAGGCCGTGTTAAAAAGCGCTAAGACAGGAAACTCAGCTGACTTAGTCAGTTAATATGACTGCATTAGACGGCGTGTAAAATATATCCTGTGGGTTGTGTTTTTCATAGCGCTCGTCGCGCGTTGCCGGATCCTTTAGGTGATCAAATAGCCACTCGCAGACTCTAGCATTTTCAGTAAGTGTAAGTATTCCATAGATCTTGCGATTATCGAGATACTGATTTATTCTCACCTTACGCGCGGACTCCGAGAATACCATGTATTCCCAGCGGTCCGAGTCCTCAAGGTATGTAAGCTTATCAACGTATTCTTTTTTAATTAGATATGTGCAGTGAACGCAGTCAACGTCCCAAATCCCTTTATATCCGTCTACACGGTGAAGTAGCTGGTAGTACACAGGCTCGTTTAGTATCGAGCCGTAGTCATCTACCATGTAATGGTAGTTCGAGTAGTATCTGCACTTATGACTTCCCACGCGCTCTTGGTCCTCAGGTGTATCGGGAAACTCGTCATTTGCAACCGCGTATCGTAGTAACGGCGCGACGATTGGTTTATTTGCCTCAATAAGATCCTTAAGGGTTTCAGGAAACAGGAAGTTATCAACGTCAATGACAAAATAATAATCGCAATCACTTTTTAGAAATACGTCAAGACTTGCCTGACGTATTTTTGCAAGCGCGCGAAAACGTATGCCGTTCCACTCATGAACTCCGTATTGCTCAACGTTATCCGTAATCTTACCTGCGTCATAGTGTACGTAGTAATACTCCGCGCGGTGATCCTTAAGCCAGCTATCTAAAATTTCCTGCGTCTTATCCGTGTTGTTATTTGTTCTCACATATAGCGAGATATCCTGTTTAGGGTAATCAAGCTCGTATAGCGAGCGCAAAAATAAAGGTAGTACGTTTTCCTTTTGCTTTGCAAGGACGGCAATAAAAATCTTACTTGCCACTATTTGCCTCTATCTGAGCAAGGATTCCCTTTCGATACCATTCCATGTTATTTTTAAGACGTTGATCCGTTGGGCTTCCCTCTACCGCAAGTTCTCCATACTTGATTGCCTTACGTTGATCTCCAAGGTAGTGCGCGGCAAGCGCCCGCATGTCATCAAGTTGCCAGCTCCATAGAGCATCATTTGACAGGTAGTGCTTTGTCTTTTCACACGCGGCAACCTTTTTACAGGTTTCCCACATGCCGCCCCAGTCTGATTGCGCGTAGTAACATCTTACCTTTTCAAAGTAATTTTCACCGCAGGGATCGATTTCAACTGCCTTATCGGCCCAACGATGCGCCTCGTCTATCTTGTTAAGCGCACGGTTAGCCTCGCTTGCCCAACGACACACTGCCGCTCTTTCAACGTACCAGTCATCGCTATATTTTGTAACCTGCTCCGCTGCCTCAATAACAAGATCCCACATGCGATTAAACGTGTATTCACGACAGAGATAGACCCAGATGCGGTGATCCTTTGGAAATTCCTTACTTGCGTTAATCAACATTGATAGGTATTGACTGCGCGATTTTGTGTTGTCTGGCTTGTGATACATCTTTGCAGGAATTGTCACGCTGCGAAGTGGTGTGTTGAGTGATGGCACAAACGCCTCATGAACTGGCCAACGCCAATAGATGCCGTTTCGTGCGTGCAGGCGGGCTCCCATCCACACGTGACCCGTGTCAAACTCGTGCCAACCCTTGTTTGCGCCGTCCTGCCAATTTGCGCGTACCTTGTCATAAAAATCAGTATCAACTGTCTCATCCATGTCAATCACGTGACATACGTCAATATCATCTGGCAGCAGCGCTAACGCCGCATTACGGGCAACGTCAAAACGCCAGGGTCTAACTCGTATCTCGAATACAGCTACACCTAGCGAGCGTAATTTTTCAACCGTGCCGTCCGTTGATCCGGTGTCACACACCAAACGATAGTCCGCGCCTGCGGTGGTTTCAACCCACCTATCGACGTGTTTTTCCTCGTTAAGGGCAACACAATAGGCAGCAACTTTCATGAGGATACTGTATCACAGAATTTAGCTACAGGGACAAAAGCCGTACCTTCGTCCATAGACGTGGTTTAAAGTCTATTTTAAAGCGCCCCTGTACTTTGGAGCCTCTCATTATAAGCCGCCGTGCGCAGAAGAGGTTGCTACTGCAGGATACGGGTTAGTAGTATCTGACAAAGTCAGAAAACTTGTTGTATCTCCAGTAGAAGCAATTGTTACATAACTAATTACTCTAGAAAATCCAATGTATCCATAGATATTATTTGAAGTTGCCTGACCACCGTAATTTGCTGAAGATAAACTTCCAAAACTTGCAGCATTACCTGTGGTTGCAATAGTTACATAGTCAATTACAGTAGATGCACCGCTGTCTATTCCACCAAAAAATAATGACCTTGTGTTAGAAGAGCAAGAAGCAACGCCACGTCTAGAAGTAGTTAACCCTCCAAAACTTATAGCATTACCAGTAGAGGCTATTGTAATGTAATCGATAGTGTTTTGGTTTGTTGCTGAATATCCAGGAGTACCGGTATCTCCTCCTCCAAACACAGCACGAGTTTGAGAACCGCTTCCCCCACCTTGATGACGTGCAAGAGTCAAAGTTCCAAAACTAGTTCCATTTCCAGCAGAGGCTATGGTTATGTACTCAATATTGCTTTGGACAGTTCCGTTAGGAGTAGCGGAGCCGCTATATCCACCAGCAATAATTCCTCTAGTTGAGGAAGAATGAAACATCGGTAAAAATCTACCTATTGAAAGATTTCCAAAATTTACAGCATTTTGTCGCCCATCAAATCCTACGTAATCGATAGTATTAACGTTAGTTCCATAAGTCGATAAAGAAGTTCCACCAGAAAATACCGCTCTTGTTGAAGATGCTGCTGACGCTAAGTAGTTTCTAGCAACTGTTAAATCTCCAAAATCATATGCGGTTCCTGATGTAGACATTTGAAACCATTGAATTGTATTTTGTTTTATAGAAGAGTTATTTTCGCCTCCAGCCCAAAGAGCACGATTACTGCCATCTCCCCAAAAAACATTACCAACAAGTAATTTTCTACCAGAGGTCTTATTCTTTATACTACTGATAGCCATTTATAGACCTCCATGTGCGTTAGATAGTCCTGCGTTAGCCAGTCCAGCAGATATTATGTCACCAAAGTCGGTGGCATTTCCTGTAGTAGCAATTGTTACGTAATCGATAGTATCACGGTTACCGCTTCCATAAACAGTTCCTCCAGCAAAAATACCGCGAGTACTACTAGAAGCACCAGACAAGTAATTTCTTGCAACAGTCAAGTCACCAAAATCGGTAGCATTACCTGTTGAGGCGATTGTTATGTAGTCAATAACATTGAAGTTTGAGTCACTACTGTTAGTTCCTCCAGCCCAAATACCGCGAGTGCTGCTAGAACAACTTCCAGGATTGTAACGAGTAACTGAAGCATCGCCAAAATCAATAGCGTTACCTGTAGAGGCGATTGTTATGTAGTCGATTACGTTAGAATCTGTGTTGCTTCCTAAGAATCTAGGACCAACAACTCCGCGTGTTGTGCTAGCACAAGCAGAGGAAAATCCATGATTTTGCGTAGAGTCACCGAAATCGGTGCTATTTCCTGTGGTTGCTATTGTTACATATTCAATAATATTTGAATAACCAGAAGCACTAAGACCTAAAGTAATTATTCCTCGTGTGCTGTTTGAACATGTGGATGGTTTTTGTGAAACATTTAGAAGGTCACCAAAATCTAAAGCACTTCCTGTAGCAGCAAGTGTTATGTAATCAATAGTGTTTACGTTTGAACCGTTGTTTCCTCCAGCAAATATTCCTCTGGTGCTTGAACCAAGCCCACTGACAGAGTTTCGTGCTTGAGTTAAATCACCAAAATAAACAGTGTTACCAAGAGTAGAAATGTCAACAGTTTCTATAAGGTTTGAATATGAACCGCCTCCAGCAAAGTAAGCCTGTGCTGCTGCAATAGAAAATTCAGGTAAAATTCCACCATGAGCATTTGATGTAGATGTAACTCCATATTTTACTACACTTAAACTTCCAAAACTTGTAGCATTTCCCGTTGATGCGATTGTTACATAATCGATGGTGTTTGCTGAAGAAGAAGTGTATCCTCCACTAAATACTCCTCTTGTAAGTGAAGAGGTTCCTCCTCCACCTCTTCTTGCTGAGGTTAAATCACCAAAATCAACAGCATTACCTGTTGATGCGATTGTTATGTAGTCGATAACATTACTTACAGACCCTGCATCGCCTCCTGCAAACAGCCCTCTTGTATTGCTAGACGCTCCTCCATTAAAAGGCAACCTTGCAACTGTTAAATCACCAAAGTCGGTGGCATTTCCTGTCGTGGTGATTGTTACATAGTCGAGAACGTTCGACAAAGCACCGCTGTAACCTCCAGCCCACACTGCTCTTGTAGGAGATGCGATAGACCCCGGAGTGTATCTTGAAACTGTCAAATCGCCAAAGTCTGTGGCATTTCCAGTAGTAGCAATTGTTATGTATTCAATAATATTTACAGAAGCACTTCCTGAATTACCCCCACCAAATATTCCTCTGGTTTCTGATGAACAGCCAGATAATATATATCTGACTGCAGATAAATCACCAAAGTCTGAGGCGTTTCCTGTAGTTCCAATAGTTATGTAATCAATTGTATTAACATTTGTTGGACCGTTACGTTGACCTCCAGCAAAGACAGCCCTTGTAGAAGATGCGCAAGAACCAAGTTCATATCTTGCTGAGGTTAAATCTCCAAAATCACTAGAATTTCCTGTAGAGGCTATTTTAAAGTACTCAATTACATTTGATTCATCAATATAACCGTTTCCTCCAGCAACTATTCCTCTACCAGCAGGATTAAAAGTGTTATTGTTCCATAGAGTATTAGCAACGAGCGCACTGCGAAGTTTGGTACGTCTTTTCAGACTGAGGATAGCCAAGATGCGCTCTCTTTCTAACTAATTATTTTTTACAGTTTTGCAAACAAAAACGCAGCAGCATCTGCTTGTGACCAAGGACCCAAATCTTCTCTTGTTATGGGGTCGTTTTTTCTCCACTCTGAAGTGTATGTATCTAGATAGGTAACTACTGCCGCCTCATCTGCATACTCTGTAACTCCTGCTGGAAGCGTTGGGTTATCTACAGAGACTCCAAGGCAGACCATGTTTGGTGTGTCATTTGGGTCTTTGGCGAAATAACCACCATCAGAGACATAGGCTGGTATTGAGCCATTGTCTAACTTATAACTAATTACTTTCTTTGCCACTGGTAATCTCCTTTGCTAGTGACTTTTTGTCGAGTGATACGAATCCACGGCTTTCCGCAAATTTACGACCACAATCGGCAAACTTATCGGCGCATGCCTCGAGCCATTTTATCGTCATTTCATGCGTAGGCTCTATACCTTTACGCATTAACTCGTTCTCCATTTCAAGATAAGCAAAGACCTCTGCTTGGGCCGATGCACCGTTGATACCCATATCAAAGAGGTAGATGTGGTTACCCTCATCAATGAGTCCCCCGCGTGTGCGTGCGGCATTGAGAGCCTGCTTCATCGCTGTCATAACATGATGGCGAGATTCATTTAATTCGTAATCTTCTTCAGTTATTTCTTCTTTGCCGAGTTTTTCCATGATGGCTTCATACTGGGTAGTAAAGAAGGACATCTTTCTAATTGCGCCCCTAATTGAATTCTCAGTATTAGCAATCTGTACAGCAAGTTCAACGATATCTACATTTAATAACTGTTTTTTGTAGTCATCGGTCTCCTCGTCATACTCTTCCTGCTTCTGCTTCATCTGAATCTGCTTGCGCCTTAAAGCAATGTGAGCCTCTTCAAGAGCCATACGAGTACGGTCAAGAACCGCCAAGATATGCTTGAGAGAGCCCATAGGAGTCAAGTCAGTGACATCCAGTGTGACGCCCTTGAATTGAGATGCAGACTTATAGAAGTTCTCTGAATCTCTCTTGATTGCTGGCAGAGTGTTACTGATATGTTGAAGCATGCCCTTGTATTCAGGGGAGATTGCAAGTTGATTACTTACCTCAACTAGAGCAATGTCACCGCCAACTACGACTGGGTCATGTAGTTCGAT
>Ga0169931_10007982_pt1 | contig 15573 bp, 10 predicted proteins | sample Kivu_15m_20L_FD_129675 | JGI IMG/M metagenome (GOLD analysis project Ga0169931, IMG submission 129675) | Freshwater microbial communities from Lake Kivu, Western Province, Rwanda to study Microbial Dark Matter (Phase II) - Kivu_15m_20L... | ecosystem: Environmental > Aquatic > Freshwater > Lake... | reverse complement strand
AGAGGGCAGGGGGAGTGGCGTGGAATCGCTCTCGATCCCCCCTTCCTCGTCTGCGATCTTGCAGAGAAGAGCGGAGCATCTGCTCTCCCCTCTTCTTCACTACTCTGATAGGCAATCGCCGTGCCAATGCCTGTCAGGGGCTCCGGAGGCCCTGACAACGCCCTTCAGCGCCCATTCAGGAGGCTCGGCGACGCAAGGTGACGCGAAAGGTTGACAGGGGGAGGTCGACAGCGCTCCCCCGCTGTCAGAAATTGGCGACAGGGCTTTGCCGCGGCACTACTCGTGGAGAAGAAGATTGGAACTTGGGCCGGGCCTACCGGCGACTCAGGGCAATCGCACGATAACCTCAATTCAATCAGAGGAGATCGGGTAGCAGCGGAGCCAAGGTAGAAGCGGCTTCCCGCCGCTTCGAGGAGCGTGGCGACGTCAGGGTAGATGTTATCGTACGACTGCGCTGCGGGGGGCCTCCCCCCGGCGGCGGTGGAGGAAGATCTACTCTGCCTGGTCAGTCCCTGCCTCTGATTCCTCTATGGCCTGATCCAGCCAGCCTGTCCAATCCTGATTGGCGTGGAGCCTCCCAGCCCGCGTAAGCGATAAAAGAATGTCACGACCTCGATGGAGATCGTCCTTGCAGGGCTTTTGCAAAGTCAGGGACAGGCACTCTGAATGACCTGACATGACTTGATGAGGTTGGCGCTGGAGTGGCGGTGATTGGGAGAGCATGATCGGCTCCTGGTGTCCCAACGGGACACCGCATACCAGCCCAGGGCAACGCCCTGGGACCCGTCAACGGCATCCCCCGGCGTTCTGAAGGAACGCCGCATATTCTTGATATGGATGGCGTCTGCCCAATCCTACCCGTTGCGGCGTTCCTTCAGAACGCCTGACTGGGGGGCTTTGCATACCCAGGGTTGCACCCTGGGCTGGTATGCGCCGCCCCTTCAGGGCGGAAGCTGACGAGCCCCTCCTGCTTGTCTCTGGCGCACACAGACCGTGGTCCAACAATGAGAGGCTTATGTCAGGGGTTGCCCAGATGTCGGTCTCCTCTCTGTTTTGTCAACCCGAATCGAATATGGTCGACTTTGCAAAAGCCCCGTGCAGAAAATCGACCCAGAAACTCTCGCTTGTCAAGCCGACTCCCATGTAGTAGGTTTCGATGCTGACCTTGATCGTCCCCCTCGGGATGATATCCGGATCCGTAGAATTATTTGTTATGCGGATTAGCCCTCTTGGGTTGTAAGTTTGAGCAATGGCACTGACGTTCGAGTGGGACCCCGCCAAGGCCGCCGCAAACCTCAAGAAGCACGGGGTTAAGTTCAAGGAAGCGACGACCGTCTTCGGCGACCCGCTCGGCTGATTCCAGGAAGACAAGGAGCACTCCACGGAGGAACGTCGGCTCCGCCTGTTGGGTAGGTCGTCATGGAACCGACTGCTCGCGGTTCTCTTCACCGAGCGCGGCGACGCGGTGATTCGTATCATCAGCGCACGCCTCGCCACTCCGCGTGAACGACGCAAATATGAAGAAGACTTCCGCTAAGCCGACGCGCCGCACCCGCACCGCCGCCGCCAACTCCGACGAAATCCGTCCGGAGTACGACTGGAGCGAGGCGACGCGCAATCCGTACGCGAGCCAGTTCGCCCAAGGCTCCAACATTGTCGTCCTCGAGCCTGACGTCGCGGCCCTGTTCCCGAACTCCGCATCCGTGAACGAGGCACTACGCTCGCTCGCCAACGTCATCGGCGGCACGAAGCGAAAGAGCTCAGCGAGGCGACGCACCACATAACGAAGCTTGCTGCCGACGAGCGCAGGGGCGGTAGCGGTTGTGGGGACACGGCTTCACTTTATGTGAAGGATTGCCGCGGTCCCCCAACCGCCTTTTATGGGAGCGCTCGCAGCAGAAGCACACGTGAGGCATCACGCGAAGCCACTCCCGACCTTAGAACAGCATGCACAAACGCCGCCGCACTCTGACCGCGTTCATGCTCGCAGGGGTTTTCCTTCTGGCAGCTGCAACGAGCGCAGAGGAACCTTGAGATCCCAACCGCCGCTCTGTTGAGTTGACGTTCCTGAAGTCTCTGCCAGGCCAGAGGGGGAACTTGAAGCAGTTCATTGTTCTGAACTGGTTTGCGATGGACAAGAAGGCAAAGGAGCAGGGCTTGATGGACGCGTTTACGGTGGTCGACACGGGGACGGAAGAGGGCCCGTGGAATGTGCTGGTCACAGTCTGTCCGCGATCACGAAAAAGTGAGTAAATTTGGACATCGCCGAGAACGGACATTATCTTCGCCGAAGGCGCTACTCGCCTGATGCCGAATCTCGCGCCAATTCCAATGCCCCTTCTCCCACCTGATTTTTCTCGGCGATGGTCGGGGGGGGGCGTCGGACTCTTCGCCATCAACTCATCGGACCCATCGGGCCAACCTACCCGAGCCTCTTCACTCGTGATCGCCACGCCTGGGTGCGCGGGCCTCCGGCCCGCATGCCTTCCCTCCCGCGGGAGACACCCCCTGGGCAGGCAACCCTTAAGACCAGCCGCTCCGCCGCCACCAGAGAACGGGCCTGCCAAGGTACGCCAGAAGAGCGGGCCGGAGGCCCGCGCACCCAGGGAGCCTCGCCTTACCTGTCGGGGCGCTTCGCGAACTACCCCGTCGAACCTTGTCGACGACGCACCTCAATCGACTCAGGGCCTGGGATGGGTAATGGCTTCACCGCCCCGTTGGGACACGGGGGATTTCACGCATCTCCTCCGGCGGTGTCCAGATCTACTCAGTTTTACGTGATTGCTGACAGGCGTCAGGTGTCAACCTTAATAGTAGAAGCGGCTTCCAGCCGCTTCTACCCTGCCAATGCCATGAGTCGTTCCACTACCGTGGAGGGGGCGTCCGGGGGAGGAGGGCAGTCCCGGGGCGGAGTTCATCGGTGCCGCGAAGAGCGAGGGTCTCCCCGCTGACGAGGGGTCCGAAGACCTCGATCAGGTCGGTTCCATCGAGGCGGTGGGCGATTCCCTTGCGGACATCGACCCATTCGGCCTTACCGTCCCGGAGCCGGACGACGAAGGACCGTTCCGTCGTCACCGCGACGGCGGAAGGGGGGACGAGCAGCGATGGTTGCGTGCGGCTGGCTGGCCAGGAGACCTGCGGGAACATGCCAGGGGCGAGTCGGCGGTCTGGGTTGAGCACATCGAGCTCGACGGGCATGGTGCGAGTCGTCGGATTGACGGCGGAGGCGGGACGGGCGATTGTCCCCGTGAACGTCTCACCGGGGAATGCCGGGACAGAGAAGCGGACGGACTGGCCGATCGGAACGCGCGCGACCTCTCCTTCGGGAACGGCGACGGTCAGCCGCAGGCGGGTGACCTGCTGCAGTCGCAGCAGGGCATCGGTCGGATGGACGAGTCGTCCGGGGTGGGCGAGTCGCTCGGTGATGATTCCGTCGAAGGGGGCGACGATCCGCAGGTAGTCCTCGGTGACGCGCGCCGCTTTGGCGGTGGCGCTGGCGCCCGTCTCGCCTTCCGCGGCGGCGGCCCGTTGCGCGGCGGCGGCCTCTTCGAGGGCGCGCAGGGCGGCGACGCGCGCCGTTTCCGCCTCCACCTGGTAGCGGGCCTGCTCCAGTTCATTGCCGGCGATGACGCCCGGGACCTGCGCGGCCCCGCGCAGCCGTCGATAGGTCGCCTCGGCGGCGGCGAGCTGGGCCTCGGCTGCGAGCCGTTGCGCGCGCGCGCTGCCGACGCGGGCCTCGGCCTCGACACGACGCGCCCGGGCACCCTCGGTATCGGCCTCCTCTCCGACGCGGCGCAGGCCCAGCTCGGGAGCGCTCAATTGCGCGAGGAGCGCCCCTCGGCGCACGACCGAGCCGCGGTCGACCTCGATCCGCTCCAGAAAACCGGAGACCTTCGGAGAGAGCATCACCTCCTGATAGGCGGTCAATTCGCCCGGCAGCATCAGCTCCCGTGAGATCCTCGCCGAGACGACGGTCGTCACGGCGACAGTCTGGGGGCCCGGGGAGGGGCTCGGCGAGGAGCCAGGTGAGGAAGAGGATGGCACAGGTTGACCACACGCCGTCGCCAGCAGGAGGAGGAAGCAGAGCCGGGGATGCCAGGAGCGTCGATTCGTCATTGAGTACCTCGGGAAGTCGGCGGGTCACCGTGGAAAAGGGAGGGGGAGCCAACCCTCGCGCGGCGCAGGCCGATGGCGAAGAGGAACGGGAGGATCAGGAGGACCGCGACGATCGACCCCGAGAGTCCGCCAATGACGGCGCGACCGAGCGGAGCGGTCTGCTCGCCTCCCTCGCCGATGGCCAGCGCCATCGGGACCATTCCCGCGATCATGGCCAGCGTCGTCATACAGATGGGGCGAAGGCGGCTGATCCCGCTGCGCAGGGCGGCCTCCAGCGACGAGAGCCCTTCCTGCCGCGCCTGCTCGGCAAAGCTGACAAGGAGGATGGCGTTCGCCGTCGAGACGCCTATCGCCATGATCGTTCCCATAAACGATTGCAGGTTGAGCGTCGTGCCGGTCAAGCGGAGCGACACGGCGACTCCGGCGAGCACCGCCGGCAGGACTCCGAGCACTAGCAGCGGGATGCGCACCGACTGGAAGTAGGCGGCGAGGAGCAGAAGGATCGCCACGATCGAGAGCAGCAGGCCGCTGCCCAGCCCGGTCAGTGTCTGATCGAGCGCCGGGGCCTGTCCGCGAATGGCGACCGAGACGCCCCGCGGCGGGCTTCCGACCCGCGCGATCGCCTGTTCCACTTGCGTGACGGCGCTGCCGAGATCGCTCCCCGCGAGATTCCCGAGAATCGTGATCATCCGCTGCTGATTGTAGCGGTCGACCTCCCCGGGCATCGTTCCGTAACTGAGTCGCGCCAGATCTCCGACGAGGGTCGCGCGTTGGGGATCCCGTCGGCTCCCTCCGCCGCCGACCGGAAGGGTCAGCAGATCCTCGATCGAACGCATCCGGTGCTGGGGAATCTCGACCTGCACCTGGTAGGCGGTGCCGCTCGCTGGATCGCGCCAGTAGGTCGGTTGCGTGAAGCGCGAGGAGGAGGTCGCCGCGACCAGTGAGCGCCCCACCTCGGCGACGGTCAGCCCGAGCTGCCCGGCCCGTTCGCGGTCGATGTCGATGTTGACCGTCGGGTAGTCGAGGGGCTGGCCAAACTGCAGATCCCGCAGCACGGGAATCTGGCGCATTTCAACGAGAATCTTCTCGGCGAAGGCGCGATTGGCGGCGAGATTGGGCCCGCTCATCGCCACTTCGATCGGGGTTGGCGCGCCGAAGTTCATGATCTGGCTGACGAGGTCTCCGGCTTCCAGCGAGAAGGTCGCGCCGGGAATCCGTTGCGGGAGGACTTGTCGCAGCCGCTCCTTGAACTCTGAAAGGTCGATGTCGGCTTCCTGTCGCAGCTTGATCTGGAGGACCGCCTCCTGCGGGCCGTTGGTCCAGAGGTGGATGGTGTTGACCGGGTAGCTCGCCGGTTGCGTTCCGACATAGCCGAGCGTCAGTTCGACCCCGTCCGGTCCGGCCTGCTCCCGGACGACCCGGAGAGCCTCGATCGCCATCTGCTCGGTCCGCTCGACCCGGGTTCCCGTCGGCGCCCGCAGCCGCAACTGCAGCAGGCCGGACGCCGCTTCCGGAAAGAGGTCGAGCCCCAACTGGCGCCCCACCACGACGAACGTCCCAATGCTCAGGAGGGCATAGAGGCCAAGAAGCAGGCCCTGGCGCCGCGGCCGTTCCCCAATCCAGTGGAGCAGCGCCGCGTAGCGCTCCTGCCAGTGCCCAAGGCGCCCAGGACCCGCTGGGGCATCACTGGCGTGCGACCCGCCCTCGCGCAGGAGCCAGACCGAGAGGACTGGCACGAGGGTATTCGAGAGCAGGTAGGACGCCATCATCGCCAGCCCCACAGCCAGCGACAGGGGCACGAAGAGCGCTTTTGGCACTCCCACCATGAGGAAGGAGGGGACGAAGACGGCGAGGATCGAGAGCATCGCCAGCAATCGCGGGGTGATCGTTTCGCGAGTCGCGGCGTAGACCGCCTCGCGCAGCGGCTCTCCCCGGGCGAGGTGGACGTGGACATTCTCGATCGCGACGGTCGCCTCGTCGACGAGGATCCCGATCGCCAGCGCCAGTCCGCCGAGCGTCATGAGATTGATCGTCTCCCCCAGCAGCCAGAGCCCGATGATCGCCGTCAGCAGGGCGATCGGGATGGTGACGATGACGATCAGCGCGCTGCGCAGGTCCCGCAGAAAGAGCAGCACCATCAGCCCCGTCAGGAGCGCTCCGAGCAGCCCCTCAATCCCGAGTGAGCGGACGCTGTTGCGAACCAGCGTCGACTGGTCGAACTCAAAGCGGACGGCGATGTCCTCTGGGATGAGCGCCTGCATCCGCGGCAGCTCAGCCCGAACCCGGTCGACGACCTCGACCGTCGAGGCGTCGGCGCGCTTCGTCACCGGGATGTAGACGGTTCGCTTCTCGTTGAAGAGGCCGTAGCCCGTCAGAATGTCCGCGCCATTTTCGACTGTCCCGATATCGCGGACGTAGACGGTCGGGCCGCTCCCGGAACGCACCGGAAGGGCCGCCAGCTCGTCGATCCGGCTGACGACGGTATTGACCGGCGCCAACCGATTGAGATCCCCCGTGCGGATGTTGCCGGCGGGCAGGATGGTGTTGCCGGCCGCGACCGCCTGGATCACCTCTTCGGGCGAGAGACCGTAGCCCCGCAGGCGGTCCGGATCGGCGCGAATGACGACCGTCCGCTGATTTCCGCCGAAGGGGGGCGGGGCCGAGACTCCCGGCAGCGTCGAGAAGTAGGGGCGCACCCGGAAGAGCGCCAGATCCTGGATCTCGCTCAAGGTCCGCGTCTCGCTCGAAAAGACGAGCTGTCCGACCGGAACACTCCCGGCGTCGTAGCGAACGACGAATGGCGCGACCGTCCCCGGCGGCATGAAGGCCCGCGACCGCTCGACATACGAAACGACCTGCGCCAGCGCCTGGCTCATGTCCGTCCCCGGATGGAAGAAGAGCTTGACGAGGCCGACATTCTGGATCGAACGGGACTCGACGTGCTCGATCCCGGTGACATAGAGGAAGTGGTACTCGTAGTAGGAGACGAGGTAGCTCTCCATCTGCGAGGGATCCATCCCCCCGTACGGTTGCGCGACATAGATGACCGGCAGGTTGAGGTTCGGGAAGAGGTCGACGGACATCCGTTGCAGCGCGAGGCTCGCCCCCAGGCAGAGGGCGAGAACCACCACCAGGAGGGTGACCGGATACCGTAGCCCAAGAATGATCAGGTTCATCGGGTGCCTCCGTTGGGCGAGAGGAGGATCGACAAGTCCCCCCGGGCGCGTGATTCGGCGACGCGGGCCCGCCAGCCAGCCAGCTGGGCGAGGGCGGCGTCGACTTCCGCCTGGGCGACCAGCCGCATCGCCTCGGCCACCTCGCTGACCGTTCCCAGCTCGGCCTCGTAGCGTTTGCGGACGCGGAGTTCTGTCTCCCGTGCCGCGCTCAATTGGCGGGGGGCGAGCGATCGATAGGCCTCGGCCGAGGTGTAGAGCGCTCGCGCCCGGGCCTCGTCCGCCTGGAGCGACTGCCGGGCCGCGGCGACGCGGGCCTCTTCCGCGGCGCGCAGACGTTCCTCTTCGCGTCGCGCCGCCCGCCAGCGAAAGAGGTCTGTCGGCGCGAAGCTGATCAGCAATCCCGTTGCCCAGTTCGGCGTGTCTGGAAAGAGGCCTCGTGTTCCGAGGATGCGCCCGTCGATCCGCGCGCCCGTCCCGCGTGCGAAGAGCGCGGTCTGCCATTGGAAGCGCGGTCGGAACGACTTCTCCACCAGCTCTTGTCGCGCGAGGGAGATCGCCGCCGACGATTGCCGCAGGAGCAGCAGCGGGTGGACCTGGCCGCTCCCGGCTGCGGCTTCACTAGGCGGCCCCCCCGTTCGATCCGCCTCGAGTTCAGCGACGTCGATGCGCACGGCCTGTCCGGCGAGCCCGATCGAGCTCGCGAGGGTCACCAGCGCCAGCTCCGCCCGCTCCCGCGCGTCGATCAGGCGGTTCCGGGCCGTTGCCAGCTCGACCTCGACCCGCGATCCATCCGCCCCCGGGCGCAGCTCGTTGCTGACCAGCGTCTGGACCATCTGCGCGAACGCCTCCATCCGGGCGACGTTGGCCTCGGCGGCCCGCACGACCTGAGCCGCTGCCGCCGCTCGCAGAAACGCGTCGGCCGCTCCGAGCGCCGCCTCCATCTCGGTGAGGGCCAGGCTGGCCTGCGCCTCGGCGACGACCCGCCCCGCCAGCGCCCGCTCGGCCTGCCGCTGCCCGAAGTCGAACGGCTCCCAGGTGACGATCAGTCCGCCGCCGCTCCCCCACGCACTCTCGCCGAACGAAGGCTCTCCGATGACCGGCCCGGAGATCGGCGGGATCGCCGATTGCGGAAAGAACTGCCCGAAGATGTTGTTGCGCGTCCCACGCGTCTGTTGCCAGTCGAGCTCCGCCTTCGGCAGGTACGAGAGCCGGGCGATCTCTTCCCGGGCGCTCGCCGCTCCGACCCTCGCGCGCGCCTCCTCGATCGCCGGCAGGTTCTTCCTCGCCAGCGCGATCGCCTCGCTCAGGCGAAGGGCCTCCTGGGCCACGGCTCTCCCCGTCCCCCCCACCATCAGCGTCAACATCCCCAGCGCCAGGACGAGCGCCTGCCGGCGCCGCACCGCACTCAAGGGTTCCCAACTCCACCTCTTCGACATGTGATTCTCGTCTCCATCCGTCGTCGCTTGTCTGGCGTCGGGATGCGTCTCTCCCTCCGCAGCCGGCAGCAGGATCCCTCTCCCTCTCCGCAGAGGTCCCGTTGGCTGGTCGACGACACGGGCCCCCCGAGAGCCTCTCCGGGCGTGGCTCTCTTGGTCCATCCGTCGATCCCGATTGCTGTGCGAACTCTGTTTTAACCTTGTTTTAAGGCTATTTTAACGTTCGTCTATCTGTTGGTTAGGTGCGAAGAGGAAGGGATCATTCATAGCGCATCGCTTCGACCGGTGCAAGCCGTGAAGCCGCGCGCGCGGGAAAAATCGTCGCGAGCAGGGTGATGACGATAGCCAGCAGGGCGACCCAGAGGCAGTCGAGTGGGCGCACCTGGAGCGTGACACTCGAGATCGAGTAGATCTCGGCCGGCAGAGAGATGAGCGAGAAGGCGTTGGCCAGCCAGCTGAGCAGGACGCCGAGCCCGAGCCCGAGACTGGCCCCGATCAGCCCGATCATTCCTCCCTGGAGCAGGAAGATCCAGCCGATCGAGCGGGGGGTCGCTCCCTGTGCGCGAAGAATGGCGATGTCCCGGTTCTTTTCGATGACCATCATCGTCAGGGCGGTGATGATGTTGAGGGCCGCCACCGCGATCAGCAACGAGAAGAAGATGACGATCAGTCGATGCTGCAATTGCAGGGCGGCGAAGAGGGGCCGGTTGAGCTCCTGCCAGCTGGTGGTGAGATAGCCGCTTCCGGCCGCTTCACGCACCCGGGTGGCGACCGTCTCGACCTCGTTGAGATCGACGACCTTCATCTGGATGACGCTCGCGCTGCCCAGGCCGGCGCCCTCCGTCGGAGTCAGCGCCAGCGCGTCCCCCAGCGCGACATAGCCCCATTTGGCATCGTACTCGAAGAGGCCGGAGGAGAACCGGCCAATGACGGCGAGAGGCGTGTAGCGCGGGCGGCTCTGCAGCCCCGCCGGCGTCAGCCGCGTCCCGACCGAGAGCGCCGTCACGACATCCCCGCGCGCCGCTCCCAGCAGCCGCGCCAGTTCCGTGCCGAGGATCAGCCCCGGCGGGTCTGTCTGACGACCCAGCTCGGACGGGTCGCCCTCGACCATCGTCGTCGTCAATTCGTTCGCTTCCGGCGGGGCCGTCAGATCGACCCCCTTGAGGATGACCTGCTCCTGCCTGTCTCCCAGGCTGAGCAGCACCGGGACGTAGCTCGTCGCGGCGACGGCCCGAACCCCGGGGAGCTTCGCCAGCCGGCGCGCCAGCGCGGCCGAGTCCTCGATCGGTCCGTTGTCCTCCCGCAGCAGGTTGAGGTGGGCGGTCCCCTGCAGGATCCGGTCCTGGACCTCTCCCCGAAAGCCTGTCACTACCGCCTGGGCGATGATGAGGGCCGCCACCCCGACGCCAATCCCGAGGATGGCGATCCCGGTGATGACCGAGACGGCCGTCTGTCGTCGCCGCGCCCGCAGGTAGCGCCAGGCAATGAAGAGTTCGTAGCCCATCAGCTTCTCAGTGCTTCCGGTCGCATGTGCGGGAAGAGGATCACGTCCCGGATCGAGTGTTGGTTGGTCAGGAGCATGACCAGGCGGTCGATCCCGATCCCTTCGCCGGCGGTCGGAGGCAGTCCGTAGGCCAGGGCCCGCAGGTAGTCCTCGTCCATCATCATCGCCTCTTCGTCGCCGCTGGCGCGCTGCTGGACCTGCTCCTCGAAGCGCCGTCGCTGCTCGGCCGGGTCGTTGAGCTCCGAGAAGCCGTTGGCGACCTCCATGCCGGCGATGATCAACTCGAAGCGGTCGACAAATCGCGGGTCTCCCGCCTTCTGCTTCGAGAGCGGGGAGAGGTCGGTCGGGAACTCGGTGATGAAGGTCGGGTGGATCAGGTGCGGCTCGACGATCTTGCCGAAGATCTCGCCGAGCAGCTGCCCGTTGTTGAGCCGCGGATCGAAGGTCAGGTCGATCGCCGCCGCCGCCTCTTCGAGCGTCGCCCGCTCCATCAACCCTTCGAGCGTCGGACGCGTCGCCTCGTCGACCCAGTAATGCAGGACCGCCTCCCGCATCGTCCAGCGCTGCCAGCGGTCGAAGTCGATGACGTGGTCCTGGTAGAGCACTTGCCGCGTGCCGCAGACCTTGTCGACCAACCCCTTGATCAACCGCTCGGTCATCTCCATCAGATCCTCGTAGTCGGAGTAGACCTGATACCACTCCAACATCGTGAACTCCGGGTTGTGCTTGTAGGAGATTCCCTCGTTGCGGAAGTTGCGATTGATCTCGTAGACGCGCTCGAAGCCGCCGACGACCAGCCGCTTGAGGTAGAGCTCCGGGGCGATTCGCGCGTAGAGCGTGATGTCGAGGGCGTGATGATGGGTGACGAAGGGCCGCGCCGCGGCGCCTGTCGCCAGGGGGGAGAGCATCGGGGTCTCGACCTCGACGTAGCCCCGCTCATCGAAGAAGCGGCGAATCTCGCGGATGATCGTCGCCCGTCGCTCGAAGACCTCGCGCGTCGTCAGCTCCCCGGCGAGGCGCTCGTGGCCCGCGCCGCTGGCGATCAGGTCGACATAGCGCTGCCGGTAGCGGATCTCCTTGTCCTGCACGCCGTGATACTTGTCCGGCATCGGCAGGTGGGCCTTGGCCAGGAACTGGAGCGCGGTGACGTGCAGCGAGAGCTCCCCTGTCCGGGTGATGAAGAGGTAGCCGGCGACTCCGATCCAGTCTCCGAGGTCGAGCTTCTGGCTCAGCTCCCACCCTGCCTCCCCCAGATCGTTCCGACGCAGGTAGATCTGCAGGGAGGCGCGGCCATCCGAGAGGTGCGCGAAGAGCGCCTTGCCCATCAGCCGCATCGTCTGCAGCCGCCCGGCAAGGCGAATCTCGCCTCCCTCCGCCTCCCGCAATTGCTGGTTGAGCGACTCCAGCTCCTCCCCCTCTTTTCGACCCGCGATGGGAAGATACCGCCCGACCAGTTCGCTGATCGGGTGCGTGCGGTCGAAGCGATGCGGATAGGCGGCCTGGCCCAGCTCGACGATCTGTTCGAGGTGAAGGCGGCGCTGCAGGATCTGGTCGTTCTCTTGTTCAGCCAATGGAGTGCTCCTGTCGATCTGGTCCGGGGTGGGACGGCGTCCTCTTCTCCCACTGCCCCTCGGGGACCACCTGGTATACCCAACGGGGGATTATAGAAACCGCCCGAAAAGTCTGTCAATTTTCCTGGATCTCGCGGGAGAAGGGAACCTCGCCGGCCTCTTGCCCGTATAGCTCACCGTCTCCCTGTTGCAAAAGTCCGGGAGCGGCTCTGGATCTGGCTCATATCGAGAGGGAGATCGCCCGGCGCCGCTACCGTTGTCGTCTTACTACCATCCTGGAGGTCATTGATGGGACGAACGATTGCCATTGTCCTGCTGGTCATTGTCGGAGCCGTGCTGCTGGTCGCGGTTCTCTCGACAATCTTCTCCATCTTCGGATTCATCCTCTCACTGGTGCCGCTGCTCTTGAAGCTGGCCGTGCTCGGGCTGCTCGCCTTCTTCGTCTGGCAGATCTACCAGAAAGTCGCTGGCAAGCGAGTCCTCTAAGCGGGAGGGCTCCGCGGCTCTCCGCGGGGAGAGGGGCTGGCTCAGCAGAGACACCAGCTCCGGGAACGTCTCGAAGAGGAGATCGGCGCCGGCCTCGACCAGTTCGTCGCGGCCGCGAAACCCTCCGAGGTAGCCGAAGGTGGTCATCCCGGCGGCCTGTCCCGCGAGGATGTCGATCCGCGAATCGCCGATCATCTGGCAATCGCCCGGCGCGACCCCGCAGCGGCGGGCGGCTTCGAGGAGCATCGCCGGCGAGGGCTTGCGCTCCGCCAGGCTGTCCCCTCCGAGAACGACCGGGAAGTGGGTTCGTATACGCAGGCCGTCGAGGATGGCGATCGTCAGGTCATAAGGTTTGTTGGTGACGATCGCCTTGGGGTGATCCCGCAACTGGTCGAGCGCCGCCGCGGCTCCCGGGTAGAGGCGGGTCTGATCGAGAAGGTGGGCGCGATAGTGGACCCGAAAGGCGTTCAGTCCGTCGTCGATCTCTCCGCCCGCCGGCTCCCGGCCCATCACCGCGCGGAGACTCCGCTCGACGAGCAGCCTCGCCCCCTCTCCCACAAACCCGATGACCCGGGCCGCACTCAGACCGGGCCAGCCTAACTCCGCGAGCATCAGGTTGACTCCTGTCACCAGATCCGCGCGGGAGTCGATCAAGGTTCCATCCAGATCGAACAGCAGACCAACCATCTTGCTTCTCCTCTTCCCACCGCCGCCGACCGGGCGGCCCTCCCGGTTCCGGACTCTTTGGGCCCGCCCGGATTGGATTGATTTCGGATCTTCCTGGTAGGTACGAGGTCTCCTCCCGCTGGCCGATCGAAACAGAATAGTAGCCTCTTTGCCACGAATCGGAAACAGTTCTCTCCCACCATCCCGATTCTTTTCCCGCACCGTCGCGGGAAGCGCGGGGGAACCCCGTCCAGACGAACACCTCCACCAAAGGAGGAAGGAGTGGCCATGCAGAAGGTTGGGGATACGGTTGGAGAGCGCCAGCATACCAATCGACTGATCAACGAGACGAGCCCATACCTGCTGCAGCACGCCCATAACCCTGTCGACTGGTACCCGTGGGGAGAGGAGGCGCTCGGCCGGGCGCGGGCGGAGAATCGCCCGATCCTCTTGAGCATCGGCTACTCGGCCTGCCACTGGTGCCACGTCATGGAGCACGAGTCGTTCGAGAACGAGCCGATCGCCCGCCTGATGAACGAGCACTTCATCAACATCAAGGTCGATCGGGAGGAGCGCCCAGACCTCGACACCATCTACATGAACGCGGTCCAGATGATGACGGGCCACGGCGGATGGCCGATGACCATCTTTCTGACGCCGGATGGGCGCCCCTTCTACGGCGGCACCTACTATCCACCCGTCGATCGCCACGGGATGCCGGGATTCCCGCGTGTCCTCATCTCCCTCGCGGAGGCCTGGCAGAATCGTCGGGAGGAGATCGAGAAGAACGCCGGAGGACTGCTCCAGGAGCTGCAACGGATCGACCGCTTCAAGGGCGCCGGGGAGGAGGCGACGATGGCCGTTCTCGATCAGAGCGCCACCCGGCTGCTGCAGTCGCTCGACCGCACCCACGGGGGCTTTGGGACGCGACCCAAGTTCCCTCCGGCGATGGCCCTCTCCTTCCTTCTTCGCCAGGACCTGCGGCAGCCGGATCGGGGCTATCGCGACGCCGTCACCCTGACGCTCGACCGGATGGCGCGCGGCGGCATCTACGACCAGCTCGGCGGCGGCTTCCATCGCTACTCGGTCGATGAGCGCTGGCTCGTCCCCCACTTCGAGAAGATGCTCTACGACAACGCGCTACTCTCCCGCGCCTACCTCGAAGCCTGGCTGGTGACCGGCAATCCGTTCTATCGCCAGATCGTCGAGGAGACTCTCGACTACGTCCGACGCGAGATGACGGACCCCTCCGGCGGCTTCTACTCGACGCAGGACGCCGACAGCGAAGGGGTCGAGGGCAAGTTCTTTGTCTGGCGACCCGCCGAGGTCCTCTCCCTCCTCGGGCCGGAAGACGGCGAGATCTTCTGCCGCTTCTACGACATTACCGAAGAGGGCAACTTCGAGGAAGAGAACATCCTCCACGTTGGGCTTGTCGAGGGGACCGTCGAAGAGGCGGCCCCCCGGCTCGGGCTGACCCCCGAGACCCTCGAAAAGCTCCTCGCCCGCGGCCGGCGGATCCTCTTTGACGCGCGCGAGGCCCGCGTCAAGCCCGCTCGCGACGAGAAGATCCTCACCGCCTGGAACGGGCTGATGCTGCGCAGTTTCGCCGAGGCCGCCCGCGCCCTCCACCGGCAGGACTACCTCGACATCGCCGTCCGCAACGCCCACTTTCTGACGACGCAGATGTGCGAGGGCGATCGCCTGCGGCGGACCCGCCACCGCGGCCAGACCCGGCTCAACGGCTACCTCGAAGACTATGCCAACACCATCGATGGCCTGCTCGCCCTCTACCAGGCCAGTTTCGATCCCCGCTGGTACCACCAGGCCCACCGGCTGACCGAGGCGATGATCGAGCACTTCCATGACGCGGAGAGCGGCGGCTTCTTCTTCACCAGCCACGATCACGAAACGCTGATCGCCCGATCCAAGGACTTCTACGACAACGCGACGCCGAGCGGCAACGCCGTCGCCGCCGAAGTCCTCCTCCGCCTGGCGCTCTACACGGGCGAGTCGCGCTATCGCGACCTCGCCGAGGAGATCTTCCAGCAGGTCGCCGCGGTGATTCCCCGCATGCCGACCGGGTTTGGCCACCTGCTCTGCGCCATCGACTTCGCGCTCGCCTCCCCCTATGAGATCGCGCTGGTCGGACCGCTCTCCTCCCCGGCGATGGCGGAGTTCCGGGCGGTACTCGAGCGGCAGTTCCTCCCCCATCTGGTGGTGGCCCTCGCCGATTCGGATCGGTCGCCCGTCGCGCCCTCAGATTCCCTTGCTGGGGACTTGATCGAGATCCCCTTGCTCGCCAATCGCCCTGCCGTCGAGGGGCAACCGACGGTCTATCTCTGCCGCCACCACACCTGCGAGCGCCCGATCACCGATCCCGAGCTCTTGCGCCAACAGCTGGCCTCTCCCACGTCGTCCTGATGACGGACCCCGGTTTTCTGAGCCAGGGCTTTTGCAAAGTCAGGGACAGGTGCACTGAATGACCTGACATAATTTCACAAGGTGGGCGCTGGGGTGGCTGTGATCAGGAGAACGGGATCGGCTCCTGGTGTCCCAACGGGACACCGCATACCAGCCCAGGGCAACGCCCTGGGTACCGTCACGGCATCCTCCGGCGT
>Ga0169931_10007981_pt1 | contig 15574 bp, 13 predicted proteins | sample Kivu_15m_20L_FD_129675 | JGI IMG/M metagenome (GOLD analysis project Ga0169931, IMG submission 129675) | Freshwater microbial communities from Lake Kivu, Western Province, Rwanda to study Microbial Dark Matter (Phase II) - Kivu_15m_20L... | ecosystem: Environmental > Aquatic > Freshwater > Lake... | reverse complement strand
GGAGGGCACCGTGCCCGAGCGCCGACGTTTCTGCCAGGCGGGTAGGCCATGCACGGATGGTGTCCGATACGGGCGGGCGTCAAGACCGCGCTGGCCGCCCCTCATAATGCGGTAGCCCTGGTGTCAACGACGGTTCCTTGGACAGATGTAGTCTGGTGAGGTAAAGTTGCGCAGAAATCGTTATCCCTTGATTCAGGCAGTCTCAGGAAGTTTCTTCAATCGCTTCTCGTTGAAATGTTTTGCGTAGAGCAGCATGTGCCAGCGCAACATGTCCATACGCTTTGAATTGCACCACGTTTTTCGAATCAGCCTTGCGACGCCATCGCGAAACATGGCGGCCGTGTGATTGACTGCGAACAATGGGTCAAAGCCAATCTTCTTGAGTTCTCCTTGTCCACCGATGCGTGCCTTTCTGCTCCTGAATGCAATGAGGCCCACATCCGGGAGAATACGAGCGATTGGTTCGAAGTATCGTGTGGCCCGATCAGTAGTGATCTGACCGCCCTTGGCGATCATTGACTTGATCCTCTGCAGAGCACGTTCTACGGCGAATGGACGGTCATCTGGCCGCGGTCCGTACTTGGCATTTGCGATTTCCTTGAGCGGATATTGAGCCGACATGACGCATACGTCTACATGAAGAATCATGCGTGTCTCAGCGCAGACAACGATCGGCATCGAGACGGGTTTGCACTTTGTGTGCACGCTCGACTGCATTTCGTCGAGTTGGACGTGACGGAGCCCTCGCACTCTCAGATTGTCGAAATACGTCTCAGCGCGCATTCCGTACATTCTTGTTCGATGTGCAACCATGGATCGGTGAATACCTAGCGCTCGCGCGATCCCTCTTTGTGATCCCTTGTCGGCGAGGCGTGATTCGATTGTCGCGTTGTACCGTCGCCGGTGCTGCCGCCACGTGTCGGTCCCGGTGGTAGAACAAAAGCTGCGCCGACACAGCTTGCAATGAAACCGCTGGACCCACCGCGAATCATCTTTTCGCCAGAATTTCCCGATACGAATGATGGCTGAGCGATTGATCTTCAGTGTCGATGCAATGTTTTTGTCTCGAGCGCCTTGCTGGGTTTTGGCTGCTGGGCAGCCGAGACTTGGGCAGGGTGGAAGTTTTCGAAATGAGCGAAGCATGCCAAGACAGTTAATCTTGTCGATGTCGATAAAGCAGTGACATCTGCGGGACTTGCCAACGTGTCCTGACGTGACTCGGGCGTGTTGCCTTTGGCAGAAATTCTCGATGTATTCCGAATCAACAACAATCAAACCAACCAGTTCAGTTGAGCCACGGCTGGGCAACCGACGTGACCGCTGTTGATTTCGTTCCCGTCTTGACGAAGGCCGCTTCCCACATCTGCGACCACGGCGTGTTGTAGACAAGGTTCTTGTCGAACGGCAGTTCGAACCACGCGCCGCTGCGCAGCTCTTCCGTGAGTTGCCCTGGACCCCAGCCAGCGTAACCGACGATGAAGCGCCACGGGTAGAGCAGTGCTGACTCGTCTCCACCTGAAGCAGACTCTGCGCCTTTCGCGATGAGCTCCATTGCGGGCGCGAGCTCACCGGCCTTGAAACGCGCAATGCGAGCCGACATTTCCGCAATCATGCGGAGCAGTGCGGCCTCGCTCGTCGCAAGACTGCAATGCGGTCCAACCCGCCGGTCGCCTTCGAGCGGCGGCGCGGCGTGGAGAACGATGCCGCTGTCGTGCCGCACAGGACCGCCGAGCCAGGTCGGGACCTCTTCGGGGATGTCCTGCTGAACGGAAGGCACGAGTTTGCGGAGACTGAGCGCGGTCGGACGATTGATGATCACACCAAACGCACCATCGTCAGCATGATCGATCAGGAGAAGCACTGACCTGGAAAAATTCTCGTCCACCATGGCCGGCATCGCCACGAGAATGGAGGGCAGCGTCAGTTCCTCATCGCTGGTCTTGGGCTGGATCATGCGGACTCCTTTGGGATTTGGGCGCTGATCTCTCGTATTGCCGAAGGACTTGGTTTTCAGGCATAATATCAGCTGTAGATCCCCCGCCTGCAAGTTTGATCCACCACGCGCCGTGTTGTGTTTTGCCGATTTTTCGCGCATTGCGTGAAAAGGGTTGCGTCGTTGCGTCCGCAGCCGTGCAGAACGGACCGCGGTCCTGGCGGGCACCCCCTGATGCTGGAGCAAGCATGAAACATACATCTCTTTCCACTGTGATGACGGGCGCTTTGGTGACTTGCGTATTCGGTGCGAGTTCACCGGTTCATGCGGACACGTTTCGGCAGCGTGCCGGTGCCTACGCGGACAATCAGGGAACCCAGCGCGAGCGTCTGCAGCTGGATGGTTCCGTTGATGCCGGTGGATTTGCCCCGGCGATGACCGCCAGTTCGCTTGCAGCAACCTGGACGCGTGAATTCACCCGCCTTGGTGAAGATGCCATCACCCAGTACGACTCCGATGTTTATGGGACCGAGCGGCGCACGGATGATGGTGTGAACCTGACGTTTGGCCAGGTCTGGAATCGTCTCTCGGATTCGAGGGTCGGTGTGGGCTGGCGCTCGGACGGAGTGGTCACGTCGCGCACCGCCGGAATTGGCGGTGGGTCCTGGTTTTTTGGTGAAACATTCCAGGCGAGCATTGATCTGACGCGCAGTCTGACCGATCGTCCGCGCTACCCGATTCTCGACTACGATTTCGCCGTGGTCGATCCACCAACTCGGGTTGATTCAACTGGCGTTTCGCTGGCCTTGCGCCAACTCGTTTCGCCGACGCTGGTCGTCCTTGCTGGCGGATCGAATTTCACAACAAGCGATCGTCCCCCGCTGCGAACCTTGTCCCTCGGTGCCCGGCAGTATTTTCCATCGTTGCATGGGGCCCTGCACCCAACCGTGGTTCGCGCCATCAATCGCGGTCGCGTGACGACCGATACGAATTATGGCGAGGTGGACGCATGGCAGGTTGATCTCGCCTGGCTCCAGCAGATCTCGCGGCAGACTCGCGGCAAGGTCAGCTGGCGTTGGTATCGCGAGGACGAGACAACGCGTGCGTACGGTGACGAGCTCACGTTTGGGTCAGATCTGGTTTCGGTTGGACTCGCACGCGCACTGCCAAAGGGTTTTCGTGGCGGGGCACCGGGCAAGGGAATCGATGCGCCGCTGACAGTTGAAGTGAACGCGTCGCGCTACCGCACGAATGCGAACATCCTCGCGCAGGTGATCGAAGCTGGCGTGAGTACGAGTTTCTGAAGATGGGGGAGGCTGTGTTGACACTGAATTCTCAAGGACTTCTGCGCGTCGTGCGAGGTGCGGTTGCGCTCGCCGTTGTTGCGGTTGCGCTCACGGCATGCAAGACGATTCGCCCCTACGAAAAGGAGTATCTCCTTGGTCCGTTGATGGATGACGCGGCCTTGCCGGCGCTGGATGCGCGCTTTGCTCGTGATGGACTGCAGCGTTTTGAGCGTCTGGCTGGCACGGGTGGCGGCGGCGCAGGAAGTGCGTGCCCAACATGTGGTGGGTGAAATGATGAAGCCTGTGAAGATGACGAAGATGAAGCGAAGAGATCTGCGGCGGGTGTTGCTCGGTGCTCTGACGTGTACGCTCGCGGCGTGTGCGTCGGATCTGCCGCAGGAACGAGAGATTCGCAGACCGGTGGGCATCGAGGTCAATCTTGATCTGACGAAGATCAACCTGTTTGATCTCGCAACCGAGCAGTCCGTGAATCTGGCGGACTATATGGAAACAAGCGGTCGTGACTACCTGCTTCTTGCCTTCGGCTCGCGCGGCTGCACGGCCTGCAACGAGAAATCGATCGGTCTCAGGGATCAGGTGATCGGCAAGCATCCGCTTTACGACACGGCGCCCGGCAAGCGCTTCGAGATCGTTGGGGTGAATACAGATCCCGATCCGCCGCAGGTCATTCGCACGTTTCTGGCACAGGCGCGGTTTTCTTTCGTGAAGTGGTCGGATCCACGCGGCCTCACGATGATGGAATACTTCATGCCTGCGGGCAGCGGTGTCGGTGTTCCACTGACGGTGATGATCACGCGAACGGGAATCAGCTGGCGCCTGACCAAGGACGACAAGGTCGATCTGCCGGATCTTGTGGCAAAGATCGAATCGACGCTTGGAATCGCTGGTGATGGTCGTGGGATTCCGCCCGTGACGCAGCCGCCGGTCAGGCCGCCCGTGGTTCTGCCGCCGCCGTCTGCGCTCGCACGGGAAACCCCGGGCCGTCTGCGCAGCGTGTATGCGGAAGACTGCAGCGGCGAGAAGTCGGACCTTGGAGCCCTGCTCGGCGATCCTGGTTTTTCGGTGATTCAGGCCGTGCGCGGATCCTGCGCGGAAAGTGGTGCGTGCAGGGGCAATGCTACTGAGATTCAGGCTGTATGTCCACCGCGACGGACGGAACTCCTCGATGCGGCGCCGACATGTCAGAGCATTTCGCTGCAGGCTGCAGCTCTTCCGCAGGGCAGCTGCAGTGCCGAACTGGAAAGTGGAGTGCGCACTGGTGGGACGGAGTTCTTTGCTGAGTTTTCGACCCACTTCAACTGGAATGACACGGTGCTTCAGGATGCCGATGGGCAGACTCGCCTCGCGTCAGTTGCGGGACCGTTGGTGATGGTGTTTGCACGCGATGGACGCCTCGTCTTTTCGCGCGAAGGCAGTGTGACGCGCGATGAGCTCGCGGCTGTGCTCGCAGATGCGAGTACGACAACGCGGGCCCGCGGACCGGATTTCCGGTTTCATGGCATCGGTCGCGGCGAGTTTCGGTTTGGCGACGTGCGTCCGCTGGCGCGATACACGGTCGTCTCTGCGTTCGGGAAGCTCTGCACGAGTTGCATGAGTGAACTCAAGCACTGGAGCAAGACCGGTGAGCTGGTCGACTATTGCGCGGCGAGCAACGGGGGTTGTCAGGTCTTCGGCGTCGAGAACGGTCTCCCGGAAGATGGACAGTCCATCGACGAATATCTTGGTGCTCTGCAAAACGGTGATGATTTCTTCGACGGCTTTGCGCGCATGGGGATTCGCGTTCCCTATGCGATCGATCCGCAACCCATGGATGATGCGGATGGGCTCGGCTATCTTCGCCGGTTTTTTGATGGTTATCTGATGGCACAGTTTCCTGGATTCGGACTCGATTTCCGGACCGTGATCTACGATCGCGACGGACGGATCGTGGCGGTCTTCAAGGCAGAGGGAGTCACTGGGGATGACCCGGTGCTGACCAGGTTAAAGTCGCTTCTGAGCGAGCCGATCCAGTAGGGGTAGACAGGTTTTGGACCGGAATTGTGCAGGCAGAGGTGTGGGGCCTTGGGCTTGCGCCGCCGGGGATAAGGGTTTGACGTGCGTTTCTTTCTGAACATGAGGCGAGGCCTGAGCCGGGCAGTTTTTGCCGGGTTCGCATTGTTTGTGGGTGCGTTGTCGGTCGACTCCCTCGCGGTTGCCGTGACGGTCGGTCAGGCCTTTCCAGCCGTTGCTGCAAAAGGTCTCAAGGTCGAGGACCGGGTTGGACTGACGACTCCGGGTAAAGTGACCATCGTCAACTTCTGGGCCACATGGTGTGAGGCCTGCAAGATCGAACTCGCCGAGTTCGAAACAAAATTCAAACCGCTCGTGGCCAATTCTGATTTTCAGGTGACCCTTGTGTCCCTCGACAAGGACCCGGCCAAGGCGAAGGACTGGTTCAAGAGCAATATCCGCGATCAGGCGATGTTTGAGCGCACCTCACTCGTTGATCCGGAGTTTCAGATCGCCGATCAACTTGCAGTCGATGCGTTTCCCATGACGTTCGTCGTTGGACGCGATGGGAAAGTTGCGCACATCCAGCGCGGCTACAAGCCTGAGCTCAAGCAGACCGAAGAGCTCGTGAAGATTGCCACTGGACTTCTTGGTGCCGGCAGCGCGGCTCCAGCAACCGCTGCAGCCTCAGGTAAGGCAACGCCAGCGCCACCAATTGCGGGTGAATGATCTGACCCCGGCGTCATTGACAGGTTTACCCGGCCGAACAGCGCGGCTCTTTTTTGTCGCGTTCATGTGCTGTTCAGCGCGAGTCATTGCCGGCGATGGCGGCATGCCACGTCCGTCTCCCGCGCAGCTGAAGCACTGTCAGTCTGCGGCAGAAGAGATGCGTGTTGCCCGCGAGGATTTTCTCCGCAAGTTTCCGGAAGCGATGACTTGCAGCACAGACTCAGATTGTGTGTTGGTTCAGGGGGCTGATGTTGACTGGCTCGGTTTCAAGAACCCGGAAGCTGTCGCAAAAAAATTCCGGACCCAGTTTGTTGCCCTGCTCAATTCCAGTCCCCTCCGTAAGATGAATGCCGCCCAACAGGTCTGTCGGCGCGGCGGAAACACGGTTGCAGATCATTACCGGATCAGCTCTGTGCATGCGGCGGTCTGTGACGCGTTGCTCGGGCGCTGCACGGTGAAGTTCTCAAGTCCTGCAGTGCAGTGACTGCCTTGCAGGGGTGTAGTGGCGACAAGTAAAGCTGAGCACTCGCTGCAATCTTTTTATCGGCAGTGGGTCGACCGGGCAGCGTGCAATCATGATGAGTGTTCGTGCAGCACCCATGAGCCCAACTCCGAGGTTTCGTCGTTCATGAAAAATCCGTTTGGTCGAAACTCCATGTTGATCTCCAAGGTCGGAGAACCTTCCGCTGTAAGTCACGGACCGGTCAGGAATCAAATCATGACCACAAATTCTTTCCAGACCTCAAGACTCGGGATCAAGGGTCACAGCCCATCGACTCTTGACGCGAACGGATACTGCGAAGTCCCAGTGACGGAGCTTGGCAGCTTGCCGGCCTCCGACATCAGCAGACTTCGTGGCAGGGTCGTCATCTTATGTGGTTTGCGTGAGCTCAGGAATGACTGTTGGGCGGAAATCGAGGAATGGACCCAGCACCTGACGCCCCTGGCCATTGTATGGAACCTTCCGCCGCAGTTTCCGCTTTGGGGTGATCCCGGTGAGCTTCTTGCGATGATCCGCGAGAAGAAACTCTCACCTGAGATCCACCACTTCGACGCACCATTCCCTCTGAAAGGAATTTGGTCGCGACCACAGAATCTAGTTCACGACCCGCTGGCGCCGGAGGCCATGGCGCTCGATCAGACTCTGGCCCACTCAAACTACTGGCGAATCCATGGGTGGCATCCCGACCGTTGGGTGAGACTTTACGGTCCCTCCCAAATCCACGATCTGGCAATGTCGATCAAACACTACAGACCAGCGTTTGTGACTCTGGCGCATTCACAACGGGAGAAGCAGTTTTTCGAGTTGTGCGAGGCACTTGGGTCTGACATCGAGCCTGGGGCCTGAAGAGCCCTTGTTTCGGTGAGTTTTGGGGTGCGCGTGATGCAGGGACTGGGGTCTTTGAGAGCTCGAAATGCCTACTGGCCAATCGCGGCAATCGAGATCTTCGAGGAGATCGCCTCAAAGAATGTGACCCGCATTGCCGTCGATAAGACCCAGTAGCCTGACCCGGTGCAGAAGCTCTGCAAGGTGAAGTTCGAAAAGCCGAAGTTCATCAACCCGAAGCGCAACTGATCGCGCACGTCTCAAAGCAGCTCAAACACCCCAGCTGCGCCCATCCCTGTGCCGATGCACATCGTCACCATGCCCCACTTCTGTTTGTCGCGGCGCATGCCGTGAATGAGCGTTGCTGTGAGTTTTGCACCCGTTGCGCCAAGCGGATGCCCAAGGGCAATTGCGCCGCCGGTCGGGTTGATGCGCGCTGGATCGAGTCCGAGTGTTCGAACAACCGCAAGGCCCTGCGCGGCAAATGCCTCGTTGAGTTCAATGCGCTGAATGTCGGTCGGCTTGATGCCAGCTTTTGCTGCGGCCTTCGGAACGGCAGCGATTGGTCCGATGCCCATGACTCGTGGCGGCACACCGGCGACAGAGTAGCCGGCAAGACGCGCGACCGGTTTGAGATTGTGGTTTGCAGCAAAGCGCTCGGAGACGACAAGACACATCGCAGCCCCATCGGACATCTGTGACGAGTTGCCGGCGGTCACGCTGCCGCCCTGCATGAACACTGGCTTCAGTTTGGCGAGGGCTTCGACGGTTGTGTCCGGACGCGGTCCCTCGTCGATGGCAAAGCTCGACTGGTCCACGCGAACCGTCCCATCAGGACCGGGAGTGCGCGTCGTCACGGGAACCGGAGTAATCTCGGCGCGAAAGTGTCCCATTTCGATCGCCTGTGCGGCCTTGAGGTTGGACTCGCAGGCAAATCGGTCCTGATCCTCGCGCGAAATCTTGTAGTCCTTCGCCACATTCTCAGCCGTCATTCCCATGCCGAGATAAAAATCCGGATGCCCGTCCATCACCGTCCGGGAGCCAACGACCTTGTGACCCATCATCGGAATGAGCGTCATGCTTTCCGTACCGCCAGCGAGAAGACAGTCCGCATCACCGGAACGAATGCGGTCCGCCGCCATGGCAATCGTTTGGAGTCCGGACGAGCAGAAGCGGTTGACGGTCACGCCCGGGACCGTGTCGGGCAGCCCCGCGAGCAGCAGGGCAAAGCGCGCGACATTCATCCCCTGTTCCGCCTCAGGCATCGCACAACCGATGATGACGTCCTCGATCAATGCGGGGTCGAACGTCGGGGTCGCTGCGAGCACAGCGCGAATGACATCCGCACAGAGATCATCCGGGCGTTTGGCCCGCAGTGAGCCGCGAAAGGCCTTTCCCACTGCCGAGCGAAGTGGTGACACGATGAGGGCAGCGCTTTGGGTTTGGTTCGACATGATGTCCGGTCTCCGCAGTTCGGGTTGGTTCGCCTCAGATATTGCCTCTCAGTTCCTGAGGGGCGATCCGGTCTTGAGCATGTGCTCAATGCGCGCAAAGGTTTTTTCCTGATGACACAGTTCGACGAACGTCGTGCGCTCGAGTTCGAGGAGATACTGTTCGCTCACCGTTTGTCCGCCGTCGATGGCGCCGCCGCACAGGACCGTTGCGACGCGCTCGGCAATGAATGAATCGTAGGCCGAGATCTGGCGACCCTCGACCATGTTGTAGAGGGCGAGACGGAACGTCTGGATTCCCGGATCACCGACGACGTTGATGGCCGCGCGGGGGAGGGCCGGGACATAGCCTTGCCCCGCCATGTGCAGGATCTCGCGCTTGGCCTTGAGAATCTGGTGATCGCGCGAGAGGGTGACCGTGCTCGTGGCGCGTGGGAGAAGTCCCATGTCGAGCGCCTCGTGTCCGGACGTCGAGGTCTTCGCCATGCCGATGAGGAAGAACATCCGCTGGAGAAATGGCATCGGATCAGCCTTCTCGCCCTCGGCAGCAAGATCGTAGGCGCGCAGGGCGAGTTCCTTCGTGCCGCCGCCACCAGGGAGAAGCCCCACGCCGATCTCAACGAGGCCGGCATAGGTCTCACCGTGCAGGAGTCTGCGCGTGGTGTGCAGGGCCACTTCGCAGCCGCCGCCGAGGGTGAGTCCCTGCGGACACGATACCGTCGGGAAGCCAGCAAACTTGATGAGCTGCATCGTGCCCTGGAAATCGCGCAGGAATCGGTCAATCTGGGCAAAGTCTTTCCGGGTGATGAGTTCTGCGATGAGTTTCAGATTGGCGCCGGCAGAAAAATGCTCACCGTCGTTGGCGATGATCATGCCAGCAAATCCAGCCGATGTTGCCGCGATCGCCTTCTGTGTCGTCTCGATGATCTCGGCATCGATGGCATTCATCTTCGAGTGAAAGACAAGACAGCTCACCCCATCGCCAACATCCACGAGGCTTGCGCTGCGGTTGCCAAGGACAAGACGCGGGTCGCCCGTCGGCTGGCGTTTTGGCAGATGGAACTGCCATGTGTGCCGGGGAATCTCGACCGCCTTGTTCTTGACGACCGACGTCTGCGCACGTGCACCGCTGAGGGCAAACTCGGCGCTGCCCGGTACGGGGTCGTAGAACGCCACGCCAGGTTTTGCCCAGCCGGGCAGAGGAACTTTTTCGGCCTGCATCCGCGCAAGAACTGAGTCGTAGCCAAGACGCTGCCAGAGTTCAAAGGGACCTGCCTCCCAGTTGAAGCCCCACTTGATCGCTTCATCGAGCGGTTTTGGCAGTCCTCCGGCAATCTCCTCGACCAGAAGCGCCGAGTAGCTGAAGACATCGCGCAGGACACGCCACACGAGTTCTGCGCCCTTGTCCTTCTGCGCGATCACCGCCGAGAGACGCTTGCCGAGATCACCCTCGCGGAGTGCTGCTTCCATCCACGGGAAAATTTCTGGTGTCTGCTCGACATAATCCTGACCGGCCGGGGCACCCGGACGATGAACGAGGATGACGCGTTTGCCCTTTGCGTCGCTTGCCTTCTTGTAGCAGCCCGTGTCGCCGGTCTTCTGGCCAAGACGCCCGCTGGTGATCAGGGCGGTGATCCAATCGGGCATCTTGAAGAGATCGCGGTACGGATCTTTCGTGGCGCGATCGTAGGTGTTGCGCGCGACGTGGGCGAAGGTGTCGAGACCAACGACGTCCATCGTGCGAAAGCTTGCCGAGGCAGGTCTGCCCATGAGTTTGCCCGTGAGGGCGTCAACCGTCTCGATATTGAGCCCGAGTTCCTGCATCGCGCGCAGGGTTGCCTGGTTGGCAAAAACCCCGATGCGGTTGGCGATGAAGTTGACCGTATCGAAGGCATCAACGATGCCCTTGCCGAGGGTTTCTGCGATCCAGTCGGAGAGTCTCGTGACGAGAGCCGTGTCCACGTTGTCATGTGGAATGATTTCGAGAAGACGCATGTAGCGCGGCGGATTGAAGAAGTGCGTACCGAAGAAGTTTGCCTGATAATGCTCCGGCAGGCCGCTGCAGATGTCGCGGAGTGAAATCCCGGAAGTGTTTGTCGTGACCGGAATTCCGGGGCGTACGACATCAGCAAGACGCTTGTGAATCGATTGTTTGATCTCAAGCTTTTCGATGACCGCCTCGAGCACCCAGTCGGCATCGGCGCAGACACTCAGATCATCGTCGAAGTTGCCTGGAATGATCGCCCGCTCATGGGCGGCGGAATAATACGGTGCGGGCTTGAGGCTCTTGAGCCCTTCGATCGCCATGAGGGCGCGTGCGTTGCGAATGTTCTTGCCGATCAGCTTCTTCTCCTTAATATCCTTGTCGATGTGCTGCGGCAGCGCGGTCATGGCAAGATCGAGAAGATGGACGCGCACGCCTGCAGCGGCAAGGGCGGCAGCAATCTGAGCCCCCATGACACCGGCACCGAGAACGACGGCGCGCCGGATCGTGAGTTTGTCGGTGGAGGCAGTCTTGTGGCCAGCGGACGATTTCGGGCTGAGGGTTGCGTGCTTCATGGCGGCTCCAGTGTCGACGTGCGGGAAACGGCGAAAGTGATTGCGACATTCTCCCATACGCCGGTGTTTTTGCATCCGGGGGTTATTCTCGCACATGTGACACAAAGTCCGGAGCTTCTTGACAAAATACATCGTTCACAGGGATAGATCAGGGTTGCACTGAGCGTGTCGTTGGCCGGCCTCGCCCCGGAAATCGGGAGCCGAGCGATCTTTCCGTGACGAGAGCAGAGGGTGAACCGTGGGACGAATTTTTGAGACCAGAAAATCGACGATGTTTGCGCGCTGGGACAAGATGGCCAAAGCCTTCTCCCGCGTGGCCCGCGACATCTCGGTTGCCGTCAAGACGGGTGGACCCAATCCGGAAACCAATCCCGCCCTGCGTCGGGCCATTCAGAACGGCCGCGCCGTGAACATGCCAAAGGACAAGGTTGATGCAGCGATCAAGCGTGCCAGTGGTCAGGACCAGGCCGCTTACGAAGTCCTTGTGTACGAGGGCTACGCGCCACACGGCACACCGGTCATCATTGAGACGGCAACCGACAACGGCACGCGCACGGTGGCCAATCTCCGCGCCATCCTGAAGAAGCATGGCGGCAGTCTTGGGACGACCGGCAGTGTCTCCTTTCTGTTTCGGCACATGGGTGTCATCCGACTCGCACCGGCTGGGATCGATCAGGAGAGCCTTGAGATGGATCTGATCGATCACGGTCTTGAGGAGATGGGTGAGGGAACCGGGGAGAAGGGCGAGCCGCAGATCGTGCTGCGCTGTGCCATTCAGGATTTTGGCAAGCTACAGTCTGCCCTCGAGGCGCGCTCCATCACGCCGATTTCGGCTGAGGCTGCCTGGGTTCCGGAAAATCTCGTCGAGCAGCCCGAAGACAAGGCGACCGAAATTCTCAAGATGGTCGACGCGCTGGAACAGGATGACGATGTTCAGCGAATTTTCCACAACTTGAAGTAGACTTGCCTCTCCGTATTCCACCTCATCTGGATCGGAGAGTCGAATGTCAACGATCGTTCGTGCAAACGGTTTGCACCGTGGCTTGATCTGCCTCGTCAGCGCGGCGCTGCTCATCCCAGTCCTCAGTTCCTGCAAGACGCAGGGCGACCAGGAAGGAAGAAGATGCCCCGTTCTACAAGGTGGCGCATGTGATGATTCCGCAGCAGGAGTTCGATTCGCCGGCGCAACGGGAATTCTGCGACAACCTGTCCATGACACCGTGGCATGCCTTGCCCGAGCATCGCCCGCTGGGTGGAGTAAACCGGGTGCGAAGAACCGTGTACACGACGATCTCAAAGCTGAGGCATGAGGCGAACAACGCGCCGCGCCGCGAGCCAACTGGCGACGAGACATTCTGAGCAGTGATGCTGAGGTTTCTGAGGCCTCAGAACGAATGCGTCGCGATTCTTGCCGCGACCTTCGCAACCGTCAGACCGAATTCTTCGGCAAGGGCTTCCATCGGCGCCGACGCGCCAAACGTGTCGATACCGATGGTGAGCCCGTGACTGCCGACAAAGCGTTCCCAGCCCAGAGTTGCCCCGGCCTCAATCGACACGCGGCGGGTGCATGCCCGCGGCAGTACCGACTCGCGCCACTCGGCGGTGTCGGCAAGAAAGAGTTCCCAGCAGGGCATTGAGACCACGCGAATCTCGCAGGCCGCAGGGTCAAGATGTGCGGCCGTGCGCAGCGCGAGATCGACCTCGCTTCCGGTCGCCATGATGATCATCTTCGGTGCGCCGCCCGACGTGTCGCGCACGACGTAACCACCGCGCGCAGCCTCGGAGAGTTTTCGCGAATCCAGCTGCAGCATCGGCAACTTCTGGCGCGAGAGACAGATCGCTGAAGGTGCGCTGAGCGCGAGAGCTTTGCGGAAGAGGACATCGGTCTCCTGCGCATCGGCCGGGCGCATGAGATAAAAGTCGGGAATCATTCTGAGCGACATCAGGTGCTCGACGGGCTGGTGGGTTGGGCCGTCTTCACCGAGAAAAATCGAATCATGCGTGAATTCATGGATGACGCGCACGCGCTGGATGGCGCCGAGGCGCAGGGCTGGTCGCGAGTAGTCGGCAAATGACAGGAAGGTCGCATCAAATGGCACGAGTCCACCGTGAAGAGCCATGCCGTTGGCGATGGCCGACATCGGGAACTCACGCACGCCGAAGGCAAGATTGCGGCCCTTCTTGGTCTTTGCCTGAAAGTCCCCGACAATCTTTGCGAACGCGCCCGTCATGTTTGACGGCTCGAGATCGGCACTTCCGCCCATGAGGCCCGGGAGCTTTTCTGCCCACGCCTGCAGGAGATCGCCGAATGCGTTGCGCGTTGCCAGCGGCTTGTCCTTCGGCCACGGCACGCCCGGGAGGTCTGCGATCGGCTCTGCCGTGAAGCACTGGTGAAACGTGCGTGCGAAGGTGTCGTCAGATTTCTGCAGCTTCTGCAATCTGTCGCGCCAGCTCTGCGCGGTGGCTGCGTTCGACGCGAATTTTCGCCGGAAGTGTTTCAGGGCGCGATCGTCGGTGAAGAACTCCGCGCCGTCGGGAATGCCGAGCTTGGCCTTGGTTTTCACGCGCTCATCTGCCGGCAGCGGTTCGCCGTGTGTCTTGTGGCTGTTTTCGAGGGTTGCGGCACCCTTTGCCATGACGCTCGTGCCGATGATCAGCAGCGGCTTCTCCTGCGTCCTGGCCTTTGCAATCGCCCCGCGCAGAGCCGCGTGATCGTGTCCATCGACCTCGATCACGTCCCAGCCGAAGCCGCGGAATATCATCGCCTCGTTGTCCGAGGTCGCGCGGTCGATGGCGCCGGAGATCTGCTGGCGATTCTTGTCGTAGTACCAGACGAGACTCTTGAGGCCGAGGTGTCCGGCGAGCGACGCGGCACCAAGGGTGACATCTTCCTGCATGCAGCCGTCGCCCAGCAGGACCCACGTGCGGTGACCGAACAGCTCGGCATCGAGGCGTGCCGCAAAATGTTCGGCGGCGATGGCAAACCCGACGGACATGGCGGCACCCTGACCCAGAGGACCGGTGGTGCATTCGACGCCGGGAGTCAGAATGTTTTCCGGGTGTCCCGGGGTCTTCGAATGCAGCTGGCGGAAATTCTTCAGTTCATCGAGTGCAAGCCAGCCCGTCATGTGCAGCAGAGCATAGAGCAGCATCGACTCATGTCCGGCGCTCAGGATGAAGCGATCCCGGCCGAGCCACTTGGGATCCGCAGGATCGAGGCGCAGGGTCTCCGACCACAGGAGATACGCGAAATCCATGCTGGACATGGCGCCACCCGGGTGACCGGACTTGGCGCGATTGACGCCGTCGATGACGAGCCCCTTCAGGGCGTTGATCACATGCTGGTCGAGCTCTGCCTGAGATCCGGATTGGTTGATCGTCACAGTCGAAACTCCATTTTCCTTCAGGGTGGTCGAGGCGCGGCGGAATTTGCAGCGAGTCTAGGAAGCAGGGAACAAGAAGCCAACTGCCATTTCGGCCGGAAGCACTTTTTTTCTGCGACAGGTGCCGGAAATGGGTGCGCAAATGGTTGCCGCCCGACCGAGATCGTGGTTACGTTTGCCGCTTGCGGTTATGGAATTTGTCGAACACGAGATTGATTCATCCATGTGATGAATACAGGGGAAGTTGAGCATGCGAACGACGTTCAATGCATTTGTGCAGGTTGGTCTTGTCGGGCTGTGCCTCGCGAGCGCGTCCAGTGCTGGTTTGGCGAACACCAGTGAGCCAGCCGATTTTGTTTACAACGGTTATATGCGTTCCGGCATCGGAGCATCGCGCGGCGGTGCAGATCAGACGTGTTTCTCGCTGCCAGGTGCATCTGCCAAGTTCCGTCTCGGTAACGAGTGCGAGACGTATATCGAAGCAACGTTCCGCAAGCATCACACGGTTGCCAAAGGCGCGCCGAAGTTCTCAACGAATCTGAATCTGGCTCTCGTGTCCGGCGCACGCAAGGACTGGGAATCCACGGATGCGCGCGTCGAAAGCGCGGGCACGCAGAGAGCGGATGGTTCGATCGCTGAGACGACGACCGCCGAGCAGGACCTCACACTCTCCCTGCGCGAAGCCTATGTCCTTGGCGAAGGTGCACTGCTTGGTGCAAATCCTTGGATCGGCAAGCGCTTCTATCGACGCCACGACATTCACATTCTTGACTACTACATCATCAACAACTCCGGCCCTGGTGCCGGTCTTGAGAATATCGATCTTGGCGGCGGCAAGCTGCATGTTGCGGTCACCCGCAACTCGGCAACCGGCCCGCGCAGCGCAGTGCCGGCGC
>Ga0169931_10007980_pt1 | contig 15575 bp, 15 predicted proteins | sample Kivu_15m_20L_FD_129675 | JGI IMG/M metagenome (GOLD analysis project Ga0169931, IMG submission 129675) | Freshwater microbial communities from Lake Kivu, Western Province, Rwanda to study Microbial Dark Matter (Phase II) - Kivu_15m_20L... | ecosystem: Environmental > Aquatic > Freshwater > Lake... | reverse complement strand
TGCGAGCTCGGCTCGCCCGTCATCGAAAAGCTGTATGCCGAGCACGGATCGATCGTAGATCACAGTCGAACAACCGATGACGCTTCCCGTCAACATCTGAGCAAAGCGGACGCTCTCTGGCACACCGAAGAGGCATCCGGTCTGCGCACCCTCCTCAAAGATCACGTAACTCGAGTAACAAAACACCGCACCGGATCGCTGCATTCTCTCCAACTGACACTGCAACTTATCCGGGCGCCAATAATCATCCGCATCGAGGAATGCAACGAACTGGCCGCGCGCGTCGCTGAGCGCACGATTACGCGTGGCCGCGGGGCCTGAAGGATGTGAGCCGGACGATTGCAGTGGGAGCACGCGGATGCGCGGCTCATCGCGCCCAAACTTTTCGATGATCGATAACGTGGTATCGGTCGACGCGTCATCGACGATCAATAGCTCCCAATTTTCGAATGTCTGCGCGCACACACTCGAAATGGCGGCGCCGATCGTCTTCTCCGCGTTTCGAGCGGGCATGACCACCGACACCAACGGCGATACGGAGCTCTGGCTCATACTGACAACTCAGCGTAGAGATCTGTCAGGGAGCGCAGAGCCATGGCAGCGGTATGGTGGCGTTCGAGGTGGGCTCGTCCGGCTGCCGCCAAGTGGCGGCATCTCGGCTCATCGGTCCACAGGCGACGAACCTGCTCCGCCAGGGCACGGGCGTCTCCCGGAGGGAACCCCAGACCGCGTTCGTCATGCCCGATCATCTCTTCGAGGCCACCGATCGCACTCGCGATCACGGGGGTGCCCGCAGCCCACGCCTCGAGTACCACCATCGGCATGCCCTCGAACCACTCCGATGGCACCACCTGAAGCGTGGCGCCGGCGACGATACGCCGCGTGTGCTCACGCGACTGCAAGCCCATCAGGGTGACGTGATGAATCGCGCGATGATGAAGCTCCGCTTCCAACTGCGGTCGGGATGGTCCGTCGCCGACGATGCGCAGCGGAATATCAGGTAGGGTCTGCCACGCAGCGAGCAAGGTCGACCACCCTTTCTCGGGCGACAGCTTCCCGGCAAACACGGCGTAGCGCTCACGCGGTCCTTCGCTTCTCGGCAGATCGATAAAGTTAGGCCGGATTCGGATCCGGGCGGGGTCGATACCGGCCGCCACCATCCGTGCCGCAGCGAACCGGGTCAAGGCCAGATAACGCGTGGCTCCGCCTCCGCGGCGCCGCTGGGAAAACTCCCGACGGATGGCATGGGTCACCGCGACGGAGCCCGGCAATGATCCTCGGTAACAACGATGTTGGATTGCGGGCGATAAACGTTGCGGCTGACAGTCGGTGCAGAGGCGACCCTCACGAAGATGCGTCGCCGCTGCGCAGATCCATCGATAGTTGTGGATCGTCTGCACAGAGGGGATGTCAAACCGATCGCAGACGTCGAAAACAGCTCTACCGATCAGCGGAAAAAGGTTATGAACGTGGACGACATCCGGCCGCCATGTTTTAAACAGCGCGGTCAAATCGTCCTGTGTGCGACTCCACCCAAACAAAGACGCGGCCGTTTTGAGTCGATCGACGAGCGCATGCTCATCCATTTCGTCGTTACGCCGAGTGTAAACCTTTACCTCGACACCCGCAGACTCGAGCAATTCGCGCTCGCTATCAAAAACAATGTCTTCACCACCCGGAGCGCCACCCCGGTAGTAGTTGTGCACGAGGAGGATCCGCATGTCGCAGAGAAATCAGAGGCCGACGTCTGCGACGGATGTAATGCTCAACATCATGATGACCACGACGCCACCGACGATCAAACCCATGATGAGAATGAGCAGAGGCTCAAGCAGCGTGGTCAATCGCAACGCCCACGAGGAGAACGCATCGCGACTTCGCCGCGCAATCTCGACGAATACTCTGGCGAGTTCACCGCTTTCCTCGCCCACTTCGAGCAACGAGGCAAAATAATCGGGAAAAAGACGGGTTTGCCGCAGCGCACCCGATAACTGCTCGCCACGTCTTACTTTCTCGACCGCAGCAGACATCTCCCGACGAAGCGTGCCATGACGAATGTTGCCCGTCGCCAACGCCAGGGCGCGATCTACCGGCAGACCCGCATCCAACATCATCCCCAAACCGCCCGAGAAACGTATGCGCTCGACCATTGCTGTGGCGTTTCGGAGGCCTGGCGTATCGAGAAGCAAGCGCTCACGAAAATCGATGACCGAGGGTCGATTTCGTGATCGATAAATCGCGATGACGAGCGCCAGCAACGCTCCGCCCACAAGCCACTGCCACTGCTGCATGAACTCGCTCGAGCTCAGAAGCGCGGTGGTGTACCACGGCAGTTCCGCAGCATCGGCAAACAGCCCTTGAAGATTAGGCACCACGAAATTGAAGATGAACAATACGGCAATCACACAAACGCCCGCGACGACGATCGGATACGTCGCGGCTGAGAGCACCTTCTGGCGTAACTCTCTTTGAAAACGAAGATCTTCCGCGAGACCGCGAAAAACTTCGGGCAAACGCCCACTGGCCTCACCCAAAGAAACCAGATTAACGTACAAGGAATCGAATATCTCAGGATGCTGCGCCAGCGCTTCGGAGAGTTGTTTGCCTTGCTTCAGTTCGTTGTTCAGTTGACCCAACAGGCGGGTCATTGCAGGGGTTTTACCCGCCCGCTGCAGGATGCCGATCGCCCGATCGATACGAACCCCGCTATCGAGCAGCAACGAGAGCTCTGCCGTCAGGAACTCCGTGTCGGCAAGCGAGACATTCGATTCGCCAAGACCGAGCGTAACCCGCCAATCCACCGCTTGATCAGCCGATTGGATATCGCTGATTGAGATGCCCTGTTCACGAAGCCGTTGCTTAGCCGTTGCAAGGTCGGGCGAGTCGATTGAACTTGATACTCGACCCCCAGAAACATCGAAACCGGAGTAACGGTACAGACCCATCAACCGGCAACCCGAAGAACTTCTTCGACGGTCGTGACGCCGCGCAAGGCTTTGGCGAACCCATCTTGAAGCAGGGTGCGCCATCCCTGCTCGAAGGCGTGTTGGCGGGCAAGCGGAAGAAAGTCAGGGCCCTTCGACAAAGCCCTGATGTGATCGTCGCAACGCAGGTATTCCGCGACGGCCACCCGACCTCGATAGCCTGTTCCGCCACAGGCGTCACATCCTCGCGCATCGAGCAAGCGCGGCTCTGAAACACCGATACGCGCGGCCAACGGAGCGAGGTTGAAATCGGTCATCAGTCGATTCGCATCGGGATGAGGAACGGCGCACTGAGCGCACAAACGCCTCGCCAATCTTTGTCCGATGATCGAACGCAGTGCGGCGTTGAGCAGAAACTCTTCTACGCCGAGGTCGAGCAATCGAGTGTATGCACTCGGGGAGTCGTTGGTGTGCACCGTGGAGAATACCAAGTGACCCGTCAGGGCCGACTGCATCGCCACACCCGCCGTTTCGCGGTCACGAATCTCACCCACCATGATGATGTCCGGGTCTTGGCGGACGATGCTTCGCAGTCCATGAGCAAAATCGAACCCGATCGAATTTTGGACTTGAACCTGGTTGATACCCGCCAACTGATACTCGACCGGATCTTCCAAGGTCACGATCTTGACCTGAGGCTTGTTGAGACGACTCAGGAAGGTATACAGAGTCGTGGTTTTTCCCGATCCGGTCGGGCCGGTCAACAAAATAACGCCAGAGGTGATCGCCAGGTCCTGCAAGACGAGTCGCTCGATATCCTCGGAGAGACCTAACTCCTTCATGTCGTACACGAGAGAAGACTGTCTCAAAAAACGCAGAACGGCGCTCTCGCCATCGGTCACCGGCAGCACGGACGCACGAATGTCGATGTCCTCACCGGCGACACGCAGCTCGATTTTTCCGTCCTGAGGTCGGCGGCGTTCACCGATATCCATTCCAGCCAGAATCTTCAGTCGCGTGATGACGGGCAGAACCATATTCGCCGGGACGATGTCCACCTCGTGCAGGACACCATCGATACGATAACGGACTCGCGCGGGACCGCCTTGCGGCTCGAAGTGCAAATCCGAAGCACCTTGCCGCAACGCACGAGCCAGCAAGGAGTTGAGGAGGTTGACCGTCGGAGCTTCGGATGCCAGCTCACGCAATCGCCCCTCTTCAACGGAGTCGAGGCCTGAAACGATATTCGGACCGTCGAACCGACCCAAACGACTTTTGAGGAGACCGAATGTCTCTTCGCTGACCAAGGCCATCTCGAAGGCATCGAGATGCCGTCTCAACCAATCGTTGACTTCTAGGTCGAGCGGCGCGCGAGTCGCAAATGTTGGGACACCGGCGCTATCGAAAGAAAAAGGGATCCATCCGCGCGGCACCAAGAAATCTAATGGGAGCTCGTCCACCTTCTCTGAAGGCGCCCATTTTTGAAGACGAGCGGTTTCTAGGGTTTTGCATCCAAGGAGTTTTGCGTAAATGTCAGGCAGGGCCTCCGACGAAAGACTCCCCATGTTGACGAGAATCTGCTCGAGACGACCGCCATATTTCTCTTGATAGGCCTTGGCCTTGTCGAGGTCGAGTTCCGAGACCCCGGACTCCGTCAAGAGATCAGCAAAAGCGTTCATTGGAAAACGATATCGGCATTTTCGCCATCGCCACCCTCGCGTCCGTCTTTACCGAAACTCTTCAGCAGATAGGGCTGAAGCGGATCGGCCGATTGAGGCGAGTAGACGTAGGGGTTACCCCAGGGATCGAGGGGAACATCCCGCGGTAAGTAGGGGCCATCCCAGCCGGGCTGAGAACCCACCCGCAACTCGTTGAGGTTCGAGGGATAAGTGCCCGTATCCAAACGATAGGTGTCGAGCGCGGTTGAAATCATCTGCATCTGGGCAGCCGACGTCTTGCGCTGCGAGGATCCCACCTTCGAAAACATCGTCGGCGCGACGAGAGAAAGCAGCAGCCCGAGAATGACAATCACGATCAAGAGTTCGATGAGGGTAAACCCCCATTCGCGACGCTTACGGCGCATGGATCCGACCTGCGGGTTTCGGGGCATTTCCGGGATTATAGCCCGAGCAGCGGCTTTTTTGCCTCAGTCCGAAGCGGGCTCGGGCGTCCCCGCTCCGACCCGCCATACCGCCACGGAGAGCACCAAAACGACGACGATCGAGATCGCGACGGCAAAATCCGGCCGAAAATGAATCCAGAGTGCCAAGGGGGTGATGACCGCCACCTGCAGCCCGAGCAACAGCAAGGTGACACGCCGGTGATTACCCCAACGTAACACCAACTTCTGGTACGCGTGTTGCCGATGCGCCTCGTACCAACGCTCGCGACGCAACATGCGTCGCAGCAAGGTGAATCCGGTATCCACCCAAAACGGGGAAGCAAGAACCAGCATCGACCAGATCGTGATAGCGCCCCGTTGAATACTCACGACTGCGAGTAGCGCCGTCACATATCCGAGATATCCGCTTCCCACATCGCCCATGAATATCCGAGCGGGCGGCCAGTTCCAACGCAAAAACCCCACGCAGGCACCCGCCAAAATCACCCAGGCGATCGACAGGTCGAGCTGTCCACCGATCGCGGTCAATATCGCAGCGGTCAATCCGATACATGCAACGCCTGTCGCCACCAGACCATCGATGCCATCCATGAAGTTGAAGAGGTTCACGGTCCACACCCAAGCGATGACGAGAATCAATGCCGCGAGTGACATCGGGATGGGGCTCAAGACCCACACCGCCAATGCGACCATCGCGAACTGCGTTCCGAGTCTCGGCAAGATCGGCAGCGGATGAGCATCGTCGATAAAGCCCATCAGAGCGATGCACAAGCCGGCCGCCATGAGCAACGTGACCTGCCACACCTCGAGCGCACCGATCGAAAGCACGAAAGTCAGGGCGATCGCAGAAAAAACGACGAAACCGACACCGCCGCGAGAAAGCGTGACCTCCCGGTGCAATCCCCGAATAGAAGGCTGCTCTAACCAACCAAAACGACGGGCACAATCGACGACCAGCGCCGTCGCCAGCAGAGACAACGCAATGCTGACGAGGAAACCCAGGATCACCGTTAAAAAAGTCATGGGCGGTCGGAAATATTTTCGATTAACGACCGACGTTGCGCCTCGGATAACTGCGCGGCCGACATCTTCCCTGCCAACTCAGTTTTTCGTATCGCCGCCTGCGCACTGCCCCCGCTTGCCGCCAGATTGAACCACTTGTAGGCCTCGACTAAATCGATCTCAGCCCCCCGCCCTGATTGGTACATCAGGCCGAGATTAAGCTGAGCGGCAACCTCTCCGCTGCGCGCGGCTTTTGTGAACCACACGATCGCCTCTTCCGAATTACGCTCGATACCGCGACCGTTATCGAGCATGGCCCCGTAATTACTTTGAGCTTCGGGATGACCCCGCTCCGCCGCCTGCTTGAACCAGCGAACGGCCTCCGCCTCGTTTTTAGAGACGCCCACGCCTCGTTCGTACACCAACCCCAAGTTGTTTTGTGCCTGCAGGCTGCCGCGGATGGCCGCTTCTCTAAATAGCCTCGCGGCCTCTCCGTCATTTTCTGGAACGCCTTGTCCGTGATCGAACATCACGGCGAGATTATTCATGGCATCGAGGTGTCCAGCGGCCACTGCTTTCTTGAACCATTCGACCGCCTTTCGATGGTCCTGCAAGACGCCAGCGCCCTTTTTGTACATCAAGCCAAGGTTGTTGCAGGCGGGCGCAAAGCCAGTCTCTGCCGCAATGCGAAAATAACGAACCGCCTGCTCGTCGTCCTCGGCGACGCCCAGCCCGTGATCGAACAAAACCCCCAGATGGTTCTGAGCGGCGGGATCGCCAAACTCGGACAGCACCTGCCATCGCTCAAACGCCTGACGATAATCGCCTCGTTCATAGGCGAGGAGACCATCCTCGAAGCGCACGCACGCGCTCAGCGCCAGCGCTGCGCCCGTGATGACGATTCTTGAAACAGTTTTATGCATCCGCCTCATCCCTGACTGAGGTCATCCAGTCGAAACTGTGCAACGTAGGCGTGTATTCCGGCACGAGAGCGCAGAGTAGATCGCGACAACGATCCGGATCTCCTGACTCGCACGCGCGCTCCAAATCAGTCAAGCGCACGGTCAGGACCGACATCGACAAGTGTTGTTCAACAGCTCGACGAATTTTTGGATGCATCGTGCTTTGCGCCTCGGCATCAATCAACAATTCTTCATAGAGTTTTTCGCCGGGGCGTAAATCGGTGTATCGAATCTCGATATCCCCATTCGGATTTTTCTCGTCCCGGACCGACTTGCCCAGTAGCTCGATCACCTGGACCGCGAGGTCACGAATACGCACGGGCTTGCCCATATCGAGTAAAAAGACCTCTCCGCCCTGCGCGATTCCGCTCGCCTGAAGGACCAGTTGTGCTGCCTCAGGAATCGTCATGAAGTAACGGGTGACGTCAGGATGAGTCACCGTGACGGGGCCGCCACGGCGTACCTGCTCGCGAAAAAGCGGGACAACAGATCCTGATGACGCAAGAACATTACCGAATCGAACCATCGACAGGCGTGTGGTCGACCTCTCGGCTGCATAAGCCTGGACGACAAGCTCTGCGCAACGTTTCGAGGCACCCATGACGTTCGTCGGGTTCACGGCTTTATCTGTCGAAACCAATACGAAATCTTTGACTCCGCCTGCCACTGCTGCTTCGACAATCGTTCGAGTGCCAAAGACGTTATTGAGTACTCCCGCCACCACATTGGTTTCAACGAGAGGGACGTGCTTGTAGGCTGCCGCGTGATAAATCGTTTCGACACCAAAGGCGGAAATCGCTTTGTCTAACGCTTTGCGATCTCGGACGTCGCCAAGCAATGCGACCAGGGAAACCTCCCCGCTCGTCACGGTCGGCACCGCGCGTAACTCACGTTCGATCTGATAGAGCGCCGCTTCCGATAAATCAAGGAGCAACAGTCGAGCGGCTCCGGCCGCCAAACATTGACGGCAAATCTCCGACCCGATCGAACCTCCCGCGCCCGACACCAGAACTGTTTTTCCCAGGACGCAGCGCCGAAATAAATCTGGGACGGGGACAACCAGATCGCGAATCAACAAGTCGTTGACGTCGAGGTCGAGAAACTGATCGAGCCTTCCACGCCCTGTCAGCACGGCATCGAGCGGAGGAATCGACACCACATGCACGCCTAGGCCCGCGAGCTTGGCGATGATTTCGCGACGACGAAGTGGATCGGCGGACGGTATCGCCAAAATAATCCGACGAAAACCCACGCCCGGAGACCAGGTAGACAACGAGAATGGCGACTCGACCTTCATCCCATTGATGCTTTGCCCCCACAGCCGCCGGTTGTCATCGACGAAACAAATCGGTCGATACTCACGACTTGAGCGAATGATCGAGAGAACTTGCTGACCGGCCGAGCCGGCACCATAAATCACTACAGGCTCGGCGGAGCTCTCGACACTGACCCGTAACGAAGCAGCAAGAGCGGCTCGACTCGCCGAGGTTGCAAGAACAATCAGTACCGCAGCCAGCAAGAAAAATCCGGCGCCGAGTACACCCGGAAACATCCAATGGGCGAACACATAACCCGCGACACCCGCAAACACACCGCCTATCAGCGATCTCGCGAGGACGCTACCGCCCCAGTAACGAAGGTAACTTCGGTAAATGCCTGACACCCACAGGCCGACGCTTCCTCCGGCCACGGTGGCAAGAAGAGTCAACCAAAGGCCTGATGGATACGGCGGAAACCAGTTTTTGACCCAATTGGCGGCCAAGATGAAGCTCATCGTCATCAGCGTCAGGTCAGCCGCGAACATCACAAACTGTTTCACCCGGCGCGGAGCTTCCAGCCCCGCTAGAAGCGCTTTCAGCAAGAACGACGGTAGACTGACCTCGATCACTCGGACGCCTCGGTCATCACTGCATCGATCACGTCGCAGGTGAGTTTGATTTCCGACTCCGTCAGCGTCGGATGAATCAGGAACGCCAAAGAATCCTCTCCCAATGCGCGCGCAGCAGGTAAGGGAGCATCAGGACGCCAGCCTGTGTTGTCGAAAGCCTTCTCGAGATACACCTCGGAGCAAGACCCGATGAAGCAGGGCACCCCGCGAGAGCTGATTGATTCTTGGATACGATCGCGCGACCAACCGGGCCTGAGTTTCTCAGGCACCACATACAAATAGGCCCGATAGCCGGCATGCGCGCACCCTGAGGCGCTGGCACACGCATCGCCGGCCGCTGCACATGATTGATTGCAGCGGAAGATCGGCGCCCTCAATCCTGCGTGGCGTCGAGCCGTCGCCCAGATGCGCGCGAGATAGTCCTGACGAATTCGAGTCCATTCGGACATTCGGCGTAACTGAATACGACCGATCACGGCCTGAACTTCGAGCATGCGCCAATTGGTGCCGAAGGTTTCATGTAACCAACGAAACCCCGGCGGGTGCTCGCGCTCATAAGCCGCAGCGAAACTTTTGCCGTGATCTTTGAAGGCCCACATGGCACGCCACAGCGACTCGTCCCGAGTCGTGACCATGCCGCCCTCGCCGCCCGTGGTCATGATTTTGTCTTGACAGAAACTCCACGCGCCAACGTGACCTATGCTGCCGACGCTGCGACTCTTGTAACGAGCGCCATGTGCCTGCGCGCAATCTTCGATTACTTTGAACCCATGGCGCTCGGCAAGCTCCATGATTCCGTCCATATCGCAGGGCCAGCCGCCCAAGTGAACACAGATCACCGCTCGGGTACGCGGCGTGATGACTTTGGCGATCGTGGCCGGAGAGATATTTCCACTGTCAGGATCGACATCGGCAAACACGGGAATGGCACCCGCGTTCACGACGCAGGACACGCTCGCGATGAACGTCCTCGGCGTGACGATGACCTCATCCCCCGGGCCGATACCTAGCACCTTCAGCGCGACATCGAGAGCGACCGTGCCGTTGGCCAGGGCAATGGCATGCGGTACGCCCACCCAGGCGGCGAACTCACGCTCAAATTGGCGAGCCTCCTGGCCGGTCCAATAGTTGACCTTGTTCGACCGAACAACATCGGCGACGGCCTGTACTTCCTCGTCGGAGAAAGATGGCCAGACGGAAAATGGGGTGCTCAACATTCCGCGGCAATGATATCCCCGCGGCCCCGTCTAGGGGTAACTCAGCGACCCTCCGAAGGCGGAATCTGGTTGCCGCTGAAGGCTGGCATCGTCGCCTCCCCGGTGGCACTGATGCCTTCACGGCGCAGAACACTGCGGACCGTCAGCCAAAGGATGCGCAGATCCAGCCAGAGGCTCTGGTTCTCCACGTACCAGACATCGAGTTCGAACTTTTGAGGCCAACTCAGGGCATTGCGACCGTTCACCTGTGCCCAACCCGTGATACCGGGTCGAACCTCATGCCTGCGGGCCTGCCGAGGCGAATAAAGTGGCAAATATTGCATCAAGAGCGGACGCGGCCCGACGAGACTCATGTCACCGCGCAGAACGTTCCAAAGCTCAGGTAACTCATCGAGGCTGGTCGCACGCAGCCATCGGCCGAAGTCGGTCAAACGATCGCTATCAGGCCGAAGCTCGCCGTCCGCATCGCGCGCATCGGTCATCGTACGAAACTTCAGCATCTCGAAAGGTTGACCTCCGAGACCTGGACGAACTTGCTTGAAGAGAACGGGAGATCCGAGTCGGACGCGGACCAGGATCGCAATAACCATCAACGGTAATGCCAAGAGCAGCAAGGAGAACCCTGCAGCGATGGCATCTAAGAGACGTTTCATATCTTTGAGACGAGCACCCGGTCGCGCTGCGGCACGGTCGTCGCGCCATGGGGTATTGATCGAAGAACGACCGTGCCCACGGACACGATGCTGTGATCGCCCACCGTGAGTCCTTGCATGATCTGCGCCCCGGGTCCAACGAGCACACGATGGCCGACGGTCACATCGCCGCCGATGAAGGCGCCCGGTGCGATGATCGATTGATCACCGATCGCTGCATCATGGCCTACGATGGCGTTTGAATTCAGGATGACGTGTCGTCCGAGAGAGGCATCGACACTGACGGTGACACCGTGAGCAACGAAGACACCGGGCGCAACCGATACACCCTTGGCTAAGGTCGCAGCAGGCGAAACGACGCTCGCAAAAACATAAGACTGCGCTTCGAGCATGTCAACGATGCGCGCACGTGTTTCGAAGCTACGACGGTCGACTGCCGCGATGGCCAGCGCCACTTCATCAAACTCGGCTCGGTGCTGCGCGAGCGATTTGAGCTCACCCCAGTGAGGAAAAGGGGCTTTGATCGATAGGGCATCATCGACGCAGCCAACGATACGATAACCGCAAAGTTCGGCTACCTCGGCGACTTCCTTCGCGAAACCGCCCCCGCCTACCAACGCCAGACGTTTCACAGCAAGAACTCCAAGATAGCCTTTTGACGTGTCAGGGCGAACACGACGTCGCGCCCGAACAGCACTGCGGGCATGGGCCCTCGCAGTTTGAGCATTTTGTGATGGCGAATTGTCTGCTCGACCTCCGAAAGCGCGAGGCCTTCGTAACAGACGTGATGCAAACCAGGACCGCTACGGTGCAAAAACCCCCACGTGAAGGAGCTCGAGCCCTCCGGTTGGATGAACTCGAGCCGCGCACCCTCGCCAACGGTATAGACCGCGAGCTTCGCCTCCTGCAACGGATCGAACACGGCGTTCTCGAGAACCGCACCGGGGAAGCCACTGGCGTATGCGTCGATATCATCGACGACATAACCGATATGGTGAACTCTGGAACTCAAAGAATTGCCCCGCCATCGATAGTGATCACCTCACCGGTGACATGACGAGCCTTGTTGGACAGCAGAAACTCGATAACGTCGACAACGGAATCGACTGTTGCCACACCGGCAGGCGAACGCTTCGCTAGGGCCGCCTGAAACTCTTCGTTGTAGATGTGCTTGTAGCCCTGCGTCATCTCCGTGTCGAGCCAACCCGGCGCGACACCGACCGCGCGCCGAGGACCAAGCTCTTTCGCCATGCCTTTGATCAGCGCATCCAGACCGGCTTTGGCGACCGAGTAAGCGACAATACCGGGTTCCGGACGCTGGGCGGCAACGGATGACACTACGCAAAACACCGCATCCGGCATTGATACCCGCTGACTCGCAAAACACTTTGCGAGCCAGAGCGGTGCCAGCAGATTGACTGACAAAACACTGTTGAGGTCATCCGCTTTGAGACTCCGTAGCGGCTTGATCATTTGCAGTCCGGCGCAGTACACGAGCGCATTGAGTTTGCCAAAGCGCTCTACGGCTTGAGTGACCGCGGACTCGAGCGCTTCGAAATTCGTGACGTCACAGGGTAAGACGTTTATACCTTGGTCACTCAGTGTGGCCAATCGATCGGCACGACGAGCGACCGCAGTAACCGTGGAATTTCTACGGCAACGCTCGGCGACGGCTCGACCGATGCCGCTTGAAGCGCCGACGACAAGAATGTGATCGCTCAAGCATCCTCCAGGACCGATGCGGCCAAGCGCAGCAGATCGTCTGTGCTCTGGGCGGAGCGTAGCGCTTCGAGATCGACCTTCACGCCTTCGCTCTCAAACAAATCGAGGATGGAGAGAATGCCGAGTGAGTCCCAACCCTCTACCGAGTCTAGTGACTGGCCGCGGACCAAAGTCACACCACTGTCGAGCGCCTCCGCAACCTTGTTTAGAAACTGTTCGACCTTCATCGATCAACCCTCTCCCCCCACGCCGACGAAGGTCGGCGGCGCATAGATGTTATCGGTCCGAACGACCGCTGCGGCCCAACTGAGGCCGATTCCGAAGCCAGCGAACACCGACAGCAAGGTCGATGATGAGTAGGCCTCGCTCAAAAAACCGTTGATGGTGCCGGGGATCGACGCCGAGTTCTGGTTTCCGAAAACACCCTGTGTTGCCATCGGGACTTTCTCTTCCGGCAATTGCAGCCGCTTCTGCAGGTTTTTCAGGATGTACTTGTTCGGCTGGTGCAACACGAAGTAGTCCGGCTGCATGGGTGTCAGCCCGGCGAGGGCAAGGATGTCGCTGATGAGACCCGGGACGCGCTGAAGCGTGAAATTGAACACCGCCGCGCCGTCCATGCGCATGTAGGGCGCGAGCCCTTCGTCGGCCGGGCTATGACGCAAGCCGCTGTTGGGAATAATGAGCGCACGAGACCCTGAACCGTCGGAATAAAGCTGAAAGCAACTTTCCGAGGGTGCGCGCTCGAGAAGAACGGCGGAACCCGCATCACCCATCAGAGGCGCAATTGTGTGATCGGTTGGATCAACAAAACGACTGGCGACATCACCGACACAGAGCAAAACTTTTTGCAAACCTGATTCAATCAGACTCGAAGCCACAGCCAGACCATAGACGAAGCCGCTACAACCCAAGCGCATATCAAACGCCATGGAGGTGATCGGGAGCCCTAACTCATGCTGGAGGGTGGTTGCCGATGACGGCGCGGAATAGTCGGGGGTTTGCGTCACCAAGATGACCGCCGAAATGTCGGTGGGCGCCACACTCAACCCCGACAAAAGTCGATGCGATGACGCCAAACACAGATCGACCGTCGTTTCATCGCCTTCGACGACATGACGCGATCCCAGACCGATCGCTCGTTGAAGTCGCGACGCCTCGGCGTCGGACAGACCCATCGAAGCGGCTTCCGTGGTGAACTCGCGCCGCTCAGCACCGACCGTCGTCGAAATGCCGGCAATGCGAGCGCGACTGAAGCGCAACTCAGCTGGCATACTTCGCCTCGACATAAGCCACCCAGACGGACCAACTGCGTAGCGGCGACTTTGAAGCGTCAAAGATTGTTTCGTCTGCCAAGGTGACGTATCGCCCAGTTACCTGTTCGAGTTGCGTCTCCGCATCGAGCAGCATGTCGACGACGGTGAGTGAGTCGAGGTTTTCATACAGGTTGCTGTCGACTTTCAACGGGCTCAGCCCAGGCGCTTCGACCGAGAGCAAAGTCTTCTCGAGCACCGCTCGCAGGACTTGTTCAATTGTCATCACTCAACCTCGTCAATCGGCACTGGAATCAAATTTCCGGGATGCTCGGCAAATTGGTAATACTTTGCGCCATGGTCGGTATGCTGCAGTCTGAACCCGTTACGATCGTAAAATTCGGCGACCATCGCATTCTTGGCCGTCGGAAGATAAGAGGCTCGCAAGGCTAGATCAGGGTGTCGCGCGCACACGAACGCGAGCATATTACCCTCGATTTCACGGCCCAAAGCACGGCAGCTCATCAAAAAAGTCTCTATTTCGCCATCCCGAACAATCACGACTCCCACGATCCCCATGTCGCCGAGACGATCAACGACACGGAAGTCGTAAACCGCCCCTTCTGACATCGCGTGCTGCATTTCAGCCTCGGTGTAGCGACGCGTCGTGAGATTGAACTGGTTTGTTTTATTGGTGAGCTGGACCACGCGGGCTAGGGCAGATTGGCGGTTGCAACCGACCTGTATTTTGATGTCGAGGGAACGAATGTAATCCTTGATTGAGCCGGCGCTCGCCCGGATCTCCCGACGCTGAGATTCCTCCGCGTATTGCGAGGCTTTCCGGGCATCCTCTGCCGTGACCTCCCAAGCGCTCAGCCCCGGAGTTTTAAACAGCAAACCCAGCGCTTCGGCCGGCTTCTGCCAATCGAAACGGACAACGGTGACACCCGGAAGGCTGCTCGCCACCTCTTCGAGCTCGAATGGGTTGTCATCGATCATCACGAACGAGTCGAGCCCGAGGTCCAGTTCTGTGGCAATGCTGGCGATGTTCTCGCTCTTCGGCAGCCAGTTGACGCGATGCGCCGTGAAGCTTCCCCACTTGAGCGGCATGTTGCGCTTGGCGAAAACCTCCTGAACATCCGCGAGGTTGTTTTTGCTCACCAGGGCAAGCACTAGACCACTGCTCTGAGCCGCCAGTAACTGCTGCTGAAAGAGTTGAAAAACCGTCCCGGGATACTCTTCGCCGACCACGATACCATCAACACCATCCTCGCCAACGACACCACGCCACAACGTGTTGTCAGCGTCGATTATCAATACTTTTTTTCTGGCGACGAATCTTTCGCGCAAGACCTTTGAATACTCGGCGGTGATAGCAGGAACAGCCGCTCCGGTGAACGGCATGCGCATCACCCAATCGTTCTGCAGATTAATCGCCTTCTCGATACCAATCGAGGTCAGCACCGAGGAGAGATCGGCGATCGCCACACGTCGCTCTCGTTGAGCAAGCTCGATAAATCGATTGTTGATCTCATTGACTAACGCAAGCGTATTTAAGTGGTGCAGGCCAACCAAACGTTGCGTAGGAGACAAGATCGTATTTAGAACGACTATGGCTTGACTACGTTCTAGAAAGTGCTCGATGGCTGCGAGAAGCTCATCCAACCGCAAGCGGACACTCGCCTCGCCCGCGTTGAAATCGAAGTAGCGAAACCCGACATGAACGACCAATGCATCGGCTTCAGGCGCCGAAAACAACACCTGCACATGCTGGTCGATATCGTGGTGATCGACCGAAAGCGGAAACCCCAAGTCTTCCGCTCGTAATCGAAATA
>Ga0169931_10007979_pt1 | contig 15575 bp, 15 predicted proteins | sample Kivu_15m_20L_FD_129675 | JGI IMG/M metagenome (GOLD analysis project Ga0169931, IMG submission 129675) | Freshwater microbial communities from Lake Kivu, Western Province, Rwanda to study Microbial Dark Matter (Phase II) - Kivu_15m_20L... | ecosystem: Environmental > Aquatic > Freshwater > Lake... | reverse complement strand
TCGAAGCCGTGCTGCGTCGGCAGGAACTGCGACTGCCAGCCCAGGTGCCACTTGCCGAAACACGCCGTCGCGTGGCCGGCCGAGCGCGCGAGTTCGGCCAGAGTCGTCTCGCGAGCGGCCAGCCCGTGCGTCGAGCTGGGAACCAGCGCGCCCTGGATGCCGACGCGATTGGGATAGCAGCCCGTCAGGATCGCGGCGCGCGACGCCGAACACACCGGCTGCGCCACGTAGAAGTCCGTGAAGCGCACCCCCTGCGCCGCCAACGCATCGATGTGGGGCGTGCGCCACTGGCGCTGTCCGTAGCAGCCCAGGTCGCCCCAGCCGAGGTCGTCGGCGACGATCAGCACGACGTTGGGCGCTCGCGGCGGCGCGAGCGGCGCCGTCGGGGCCGCGCAGCCGGCCAACAGGAACGCCGCGAACCACGCGCGCATCAGAGCCTCCCCGCAGCGCGACTCGCGCGCGCGCACTGCGCACGACGTAAGCTGCAGCACTCCGCCATGACGCTCGAAGTCTGGTTCGTCACCGCGTTGCTGCTCACGCTCAACCTCGTCGCCTTCGCAGCGCAAGGCATCGACAAGCGCCTGGCGCGCAGCGGCTCGCGGCGCATCTCCGAGAAGCGCCTGTTGTGGCTCGGCGTGCCGCTCGCAGCCCCGGGCATGTGGCTGGGAATGCGTGTGTTCCACCACAAGACGAACAAGCCGGGGTTCCTCGCCCTCGCGGTGCTCGTCACGCTCGCCAACTTGGCGATCCTGTGGGGCCTGTACGAGCTGTGGTCGCGCGAGTGGCTCGATTTCCACGGTTGAGCCGCGCTCAGGCGTACTTGTCGCCACGCACGACCTCGACCGTGTCGACGTAGACGATCACCGCGTAGTTGTCGAAGAACTGGCGCGCGATGTGCTCGACGATGCGCTCGGCGGTCGCCGGTTGCACCAGCGTCTCGATCTGCACGTTGGCGCCCGCGACCTGATCGGCGCGCACGCCGCGCGAGCCCGAACCACGCGCCTCGAGCACGGTCCAGCCGCGTGCGCCCAGGCGCTCGAGGTCCGCCGTCAAGTGGCGCTCGAGCACGGCTTCGGCGACGATCGTGACGCGCTTGAGGGGCACGGTGTGCATGGCGGTGGTCAAGCGTAAATGCGTTGCGCCAACTCGTGGTAGAGCGGAATGCCCACTACGAGGTTGAAGGGGAACGTCACGGCGAGCGACGCGGTCAACGAGTACGTGGGGTTGGCGCTGGGGAGCGCGATGCGCACCGCGCCGGGTGCGGCGATGTACGAGGCGCTCGCCGCCAACACGCCCTGCAACGCCGCGCCGCCCTCGCTCATGCCCGCCAGCCGTGCGACGCCTATGCCCAGGACGGCATGCACGAGCGGCATCAACACTCCGAACAGGATCAGGAACGATCCGACGCGTTTGAGATCGCCCAGGCGACGCCCGGTCACGAGCCCCATCTCGAGCAGGAACAGCACCAACGCTCCGCAGAAAAGTCCCTCGAACAGCGGGGCGACGGGCGCGACGCCCGACTTGCCGCTGACCAGCCCGATCAGCGTGCCGCCGACCAACAACACGATGCTCTTGCCGGTGAGGACCTCGCGCAACGCTTCGCGCGCCGAGCCAGACGATGCATCGCCGCGTCGCGCAAGCAACAAAGCCACCACGATGGCGGGCACCTCGAGCAGCGCGACCAACGCCGGCATGAAGCCCTCGTATTCGACCTTCGCAGCGTCCAGATAGGTCGACGCCGCCAGGAACGTAACCACCGAGACCGAGCCGTAGTGTGCGGCGATCGCGGCCGCATCCACCCGCGAGAAACGGCCCAAGTGCTGCAAGATCCAGATGCACCACAGCGGAGTCGCCGCTCCCAGGGTGAGCGTGGCGAGGGCTGGCTTCCACAACTCGCTCGCGGGCGTCACGGAGAGCGAGACGCCGCCTTTGAGCCCCACGGCGAGCAGCAAGTAGATGGCCAGTGCGCTGTACAGATCGCGCGGAAAATCCAAATCGCTGCGCAGTCGCGTCGCCGCCAGCCCCAGAACGAAGGCCAGCACGACCGGCGAGAGCAGATTGGCTTGGACGAGGTCGAAAGCGTCCACTGCGGAGCGGAGTCGGCTAGTCGCCGCCGGCGTCGAATGTGCCTTCGCGCACGGCGTGGATGAAGTCGGTGTACGGCGCTTCGTGGCCAGCCGCGCGCAAGGTCGACGCCAGTTGACCGCGGTGGTACGACGCGTGGAACAGCACGTGGCTGATCACGTCGCCGATCTGGTTCTTGAAGTGCTTGCCCTTGGTGTTGACGTAGCTGATCGAAGTCGAGAGGGCGCGCGCGTCGAGGCCGCGCAGAAAACTGCGCCAGTTCGCGCGCAGCACGTCGAGGCGCACGGCGCACTCGTCCACGCTCCAGTCAGGCCACACCGGGCAAGTCATCGGGCGGTGAGCCATGCGGTCCAGCCACAGCACTTGCGCCGCCACGACGTGCGCGAAGAGCCGCACACCCTCGGGCGAGGGGTGCGCCTGGAGCGCGCTGAGAAATTCGCGGTTGGCCCAGTCGTCGTAGTCCAAGAGCCGCACCACGTGTTCGTATCGATCCATCGCTAGCTCCTCCTACGCCTGATGATTGCCCAGAACGCTTCAGCACCCGCTGCCGCGCGCACGTTCGATGACACGCGTGGTCGAACGACCGGGAGTCAGATCCGCGAGCACGACGCGGCCGCCGTGCTGCTCGACCCACTCGCGCCCGACCACGCCCTTGTGCTCCCAGTCGCGTCCCTTGACGAGCACACCGGGGGTGATGCGTTCGATGATGTCCTTGGGCGTGTCCTCGCCAAAGCTCGTCACCGCGTCGACCATCTCGAGCGCTGCGAGTACACCCATTCGATCGGCGAGCGTGTTCACTGGTCGCGTCGGCCCCTTCAGGCGCTGCACGCTCGCGTCGTCGTTGACGCCGACGATCAGCACGTCGCCCTGCGCGCGCGCGAAGCGCAGGTAGTCGACGTGGCCCAGGTGCAAGATGTCGAAGCAGCCGTTGGTGAAAACCACACGCTTGCCTTGCGTGCGCCACATCTCGAGCAACGCCTCCAAGCGCGCACCGTCGACGACCTTGGCCGTCGAGCGCACGCCGCGGTCGTGTTGGTCGAGGCGCTCGAACAACTCGCCGCGCGTAACGCTGGCCGCGCCCGGCTTGCCGACGACGATGCCGGCCGCGTGGTTGGCAAGGTGCACGGCCGTCTCGAGCGAAAGCCCGGCGCCCAGGCCGAGAGCGAGGTTGGAGATCACCGTGTCGCCCGCGCCGGTCACGTCGAACACCTCGCGCGCGACGGTCGGCACGTGGATCGACTCGCCGGTGCGCGTGAGCATGAAGATGCCCTGCGCGCCGAGCGTGATCACCGCCGCATCGAGTTCGCTGATGCCGATCAACTCGCGCGCCGCGGCGGGCATGTCCTTGATGTCCGCAAGCTTGCGTCCGAGCGCCTCTTCCGCCTCGCGTCGATTGGGTGTGATCAGCGTCGCGCCGCGGTAGCGCGCGTAGTCGCGGCCCTTGGGGTCGACGAGCACGCTGGCGCCGCGCCGGCGCGCGCTTTCGACGGCCCCGGCGACGACCAGACGCGTCAACACGCCCTTGCCGTAGTCGGACAGGATCACCGCGTCGGCCCTCGCGATGCGCTCAGCGAGTCCCTCGACGAGTTTGCGCCCCAACTCGTCGGGAATCGGCCGCGAGACTTCCCAGTCGACGCGCAGCACCTGCTGGACGCCGCTGACCATGCGCGTCTTCTCGGTCGTCGGACGCGCGGGGTCGACCAGCACGCCGCTGGTCTCCACGCCAAGGTCCTGCAGCATGCCGATCAGGCGCCGTCCGCGGCTGTCGTCGCCGACCACGCCCACGATCTCGCACTGCGCTTCCATGGCGCGCAGGTTCGCGGCCACGTTGCCGGCGCCGCCGAGTTTGTCCTGCGCGCTCTTGGCGTTGAGCACCGGGATCGGCGCCTCGGGCGAGATGCGCTCGACTTCCCCCGAGACGTAGCGGTCGAGGATCAAGTCACCGATCACGAGCACACGCGGCCGGGCGAGCCGCTCGAGCACGTCTTGCAGGTCAGAGGCCTTCATGCGCTGGGGGTGGCGGGCCGGCGATAGTAGCCGCCGCCTTCCTTGAGAACCTTGACGTACGCCGCGACGCCGTCCGCGAGGCTCGTCATCGGACGCGTGAAACCGCTGGCGCGCAAGCGCGAGAGATCCGCGCACGTGTAGGCCTGGTACTTGCCCTTCAAATCGTCCGGGAAGGGGATCTCCGCGATCTTCGCGCCGGCGTAGTGCCGCGCGGTTTCCTCAGCGAGCTTGCGGAAACTCTCCGCGACGCCGGAGCCGCAGTTGAAGATGCCGCTGCGTTCGGGGGAATCGAAGAAGTGCTGGTTCACCGCGACCACGTCGTCGACGAACACGAAGTCGCGCAGGAACTTCTCGCTGCCCTCGAAGATGCGCAGTTCGCCCTTGCTCGTCGCCTGCTCGTGGAACTTGAGCACCACCGAAGCCATGCGGCCCTTGTGGTTCTCCTGCGGCCCGTACACGTTGAAGTAGCGCAAGCCCACGATTTGCGACTCCGCGCTCGGCAGCACGCGGCGCACGTGGCGATCGAAGAGCTGCTTGGAGAAACCGTATACGTTGAGCGGCCACTCGCAGTGCGGCGTTTCCACGAAACCGTCGTCGCCATCCCCGTACACCGCCGCCGAGGACGCGTAGAGGAACGGACAGCCGCGCACCAGCGCGACGTCGAGCAGGCGCTTGGAGTACTCGTAGTTGACGCTCAGCATGAAGCGCCCGTTCTTCTCGGTCGTGTCCGAGCAGGCGCCTTGGTGGAAGATGGCCTCCGTGCGCGCGTGCAGGAAACGCTCCGGCGCCTCGCCGAACAGGCGGTAGTCGACCAGGTCGCGGAACTCGAGGCTGTTGAGCGAGCGGTGTTTGTCGCCGTGCTCCAGGTCGTCGACGATCAGGATGTCGTCGATGCCGCGCGCGTTCAGGCCGCGCACGAGGTTGGAGCCGATGAAGCCGGCGCCGCCGGTGACGAGGTACATGCGGTCAGGTCGAGTGAGGGGGATTTGACGCGTGGGCGGCGCGCGCCGCCCGTCGGCTACGGCTCTGCGCTGCTCGGCGCGTTGCGGTAGCGCTCGTGCAGCCAGAAGTACTGCTCGGGAGCGACGAGGATCATACGTTCCATCTCGCGGTTGATCTCGCCCAGGAGTTCCTCCGGAGAGAGCCGCGCGAGGTCCGCGGGCCACAGCACCTTGGACGCCCGCAGGCGGTAGTGGAACGGACGCTCCGTGCGGTAGCAGGCGACGAACACGATCGGCCGCCGCAGGCGCTTGGCGAGCAGCGGGATCGAACGTTCGCAGTGCGCGAGGCGCCCGAAGAACGGCGCGAGCATGGTCTTCCCGCGCGCGCGCTGATCCAGCAGCAGGCCGACCAAACCCCCGCCCTGCACCACCCGCGTAAGGCTCTCGACCGCGCCGTGGCGGTGCAACACGCGGAAACCTCGCGCCTCGCGCGAAGCCTGGATGAAGCGCGACAGCGGGCGGTTGCGCGGCGGCCGCGCGACGACGTAGACCGGACCGCGGTGCAAGCGCGACCACATCGCAGGGAGCATCTCCCAGGCGCCGACGTGCGGCGTGATTCCGAGCGAACCACCGCCCTCGGCGAGCAACCGGCGCGCGTCGTCGCACAGTTCGAGTTCGAAGTGCTCAGCGAGCCGCGGACCGAGCGCCTGCGCGTTGAAGCGCACATCCTCCAAGCTGATCTCGATCAAGTGGCGCCACGCGGCGAGCACCAGCCGCTCGCGTTCGGACGCGCTGGCCTGCGGCAGCGCCTGCGCGATGAACTCTGCCGCGTAGCGCGTGCGTTTGCGGTCCAGCCGCAGCGCAAGTTCGCCGATCACCCGCGACAGCGCGCGGCGACCGCCGAGCGGCAAGCGCGCGAACAGCGCGACGGCCGCGCGGAACAGCGCGTACTGGAACCAGGCGCTCGCGCCGTTGCGGTCGCCCTCGACGACCTGGCGCTCGACGGGCCACTCCCAGGCGGACACGGCCTGCGAATTCGACTCAGCCATGCAGGCCCTCGTGCAGCGCGGCGCGCTCGCGTTCGGCCTGCGAGAAGGGCAGCGCATCGAGCGATGCCTCGAGCGGCGCCGCGCCTTCCACCAACTCGAGCTCCACATCGAGCACGACGAGGTCGAGCCCGAGCTCGAGCTCCCGCAGCTTGGTCGCGTCCTTGGCGCTGGTCACCACCGTGCGCCCCGACGCGCCGAGCCCGGCGAGGTCGGCGGCGACGTAGCGGTGGTGGTCGGGCAACCGTCGGCGCTCGCCCAGGCGTGCGCCCAAACTCTCGAGCGTGCGCTCGAAGGCCTGCGGCGAACCCAGCGCGCTCACGCAGTCGACCAACGCGCCGCGCAGCGTTGCGAGGTCGCGCAACTCGCCCGCGAGCGTGCGCAGACGCGTCGGCCGGTGCACGGCGCAGGCGAGCGGCGCCTGCGGTGCGAAACGCTCGATCTCCGAGCGCAGTTCCACCAGTGACGCGCTCGGGACCTGATCGACGCGCGTGATCACTATGGCCTCTGCTCGACGTAGGCCGCTCGGGCTCTCGCGCAGCAAACCGCGCGGCAAGAGCGGAGCGTCGTGCGCGCGGCGCCCGGCGAGTCCCCACGGGCGCGTGGCGTCGACGAGCACCAGATCGAGGTCGCGCGCGAGGCGGCGGTGCTGAAAGCCGTCGTCGAGCACGATCACGTCGGCGCCGCGCGCGATCAGCGCCAGCGCGCCGCGCACGCGGTCGCGGTCCTGCGCGGCGAGCGCCTGCGGCGCCAGCTCCGCGAGCAGCCGACCCTCGTCATTGAGTTCACCCGGCGCGGCGCCGTAACCGCGCGAGAGCAAGCCGACGCGTCGCCCGCGAGCTTCCAACTGGCGCGCGAGCCACACCGCCATGGGCGTCTTCCCCGAGCCGCCGGCGGTGAGGTTGCCGATCGAGACCACGGGCGCGGCGACACGCGCCGCGGAGAGCAGGCCCCGGTCGTAGAGCGCCCCACGCAGCGCGGCGGCGCAGCCGAACAGCCACGCCGGAGCGCGCAGCAGTTCCACGGCCCAGCCCCCGCGCTCGAGCCGCTCTTCGATCCGCGGCGCACGTCCGGCACCGGCGTTGCCGCGCGAACGCGAATCGGCCAGGACTGGGCGCGGGTCAGAAACGTGGGCCGCCATGGCGCTGAAAGTACGGCGCGGAGCTCGGGTCCGCACACGAGGTCGAGCGTCGGCGGGCGGCCGGACGGGCTCCCGCGGAGGCGGCGGCCGCACTCGGCGGAAGGTGGGCCGCGCCGCGTCGCGAGAGCATCCGCCTGCCGGGGCGCGCGAGACGAACCGAGCAGCGCCTGGGCCCAGGCGCGCAGGGCGCACTCAAGCAGGGCGCACTCAAGCAGGGCGCACTCAAGCAGGGCGCACTCAACACGCCCCGGCGCAGCCAGCGCATCACGCTCGCGCGCACCTCGCGCGTTCGCTCAGGCCTGCGGCGGCGGCGCCGACTGCGGCTCTTCGTCGGGGATCAGCTCGATCAGGCCGCGCTCCATCTCCTGGAAGGCGATCTTGATCGGGTTGCGCTCGCGGGTCTCGAACAGGGGCGAGGCGCCGCGGATCAGTTCGCGCACGCGCTTTTGGAGCAGCGCGGTCTTGTGGAAGGAGCCCGAGACGGACTTCTGCAAACGCTGCGGGAGGGTCAGTTCCATCGGTCGTGAGGGGCGTCCCTAAGTGCCTTACCTGAACAGCGCCGCGAACGGTCGTAACGGGCTCGCGGCCCTTCGGGCGAGCCGCGGAGTATAGCTCGCCCCTTGTCCGACGGTCAAGGCTGGCGCGCGTCGGGGGGCCCCAGCGAGTTCTCGACGTCGAGCACCAGATCGGCGCAGCGTTGGGGTGGGTGGCGCAGCTCGAAGGCCGCGTGCGCGGGCAAAAAATCGCGGCGCAGACGCACCAGTTCGGCCCCGCTGGAGTCGCGGGCCGCGGAGCGCCGCAGGAGCAGCTCGTCGGGCGCGCTGAGGTGGATCAAGCGCTCGAAGTTCGGGCGCAGCCGCGGGTCGGCCAGGAACAGTCCCTGCACGATCAGGAGCTCGTCCGCGGCCGCGGCGTGCCCCCACGGGCCGGCCCCGGTCGCCTCGCCGCGCCGCCGCGGCCCGAGCACCGCCGCCTCGAGCAGCTCGAGGTCGAAGGCCCGCGCGAGGTGGTCGTCCGGCGCCGCGCTGTCGTTCGGCGCCGCGCGCAAGAAGCCGTCGAGGGCCACGACGCGCGCCGTGCGGCCGGCGGCGCCCGCGACCCGCGCCACGTCGCGGGCGAAGATCGACTTGCCCGCGGCGGGCCGTCCCGTCACGCCCAAGGTGCGCCCCGGCGCGCGGGCGAGCACGTCGGCGATCCAGCGCGCGCGCCCGCCGAGCAACTCGAGCACTTCGCTCAGCGCATGCACCGTGGCCTCGCAGGTCACGCTCTCGCCACGCGGCGCAAGCCCGCTCGCCAGGTGCACATGCGGCAGCGCGTTTGCGTGCGCCGCCTCGGCGTCGGTCGCTCGATCCCCCACCATCACCGCCGCGCGCGAGCCGAAGCGCTGCACCAAATCGCGCACCATGTCGGCCTTGTTGCGCACGCGAGCCGAGTCGAGGCAACGGGCTTCGACGACGAACGCGCCCAGCGCTTCTCCGCCCTCGTGCGCGCCCAGGCGCGTGAGCATCGAATCGAGGTAGGCCTGCGAGCAGTTGCTCGCGATGCCGACGCGCACGCCGCGCGTGCGCAGTTCGCCGAGCAGTTCGAACGCACCCGGCATCGGGGCCGCGCCGCCGGCGTCGAGCGCGGCGTGCTCCTCCTCGACGCAGCGCGCTTGGATCCGCGCGCGCTGCGCAGGCTGCAGGTCGGCGAACACGCGTGCGAAGCCCAGTTCGAGCGGCAAACCGACCATCGAGAGCCACTCTTCCGGACTGGGGAGCGCGCGCGAGAGCCCCAGCTCCGCGAACGCGCGCTCTGCGCCGCGCAGCGCCGCTGCGACCCAGAAACGCTCGGTTGCGACGAGCGTGCCGTCGAGGTCGAAGATGACGGCGTCGAACAAAACCAGCGGTGCGCCCATGCGTGCATCTTTAGGCTACAGCGGCGGGGCGCGCGCCGGTCGATTTCGGCCTGCGAACACGCGGCGCGCCGCTGTGCGCTCGGCGCCCCTGCGTAACCGACGTTGGAGCGCGAACGCGGCGCGTGCCCTATCCTCTCGCGGATGAAGCAAGTCCGATCGCTCGCCGCGTGGGCCCTGGCGCTGTGCACAGGCGCAGCTGCAGCCTCCGCGCAGGAGCGCGTGCAAGTGACGGTGAAGATCGAGTTCGGCGCGGGCCGTCCCGCGCTCGAGCGCACGGTCGACGTGGACCGCGGAGCGAGTGTCGTGGTCGCCACGCGCGCGGCAGCGCCCGTCGAGCAGGATTGGCTGTGCTGCTCCAAGGAAGACGTGTGGTCGATCGATGGCGTCGGGCCCGATCCGCGCTTGGATCGCTACTGGTTTTGGACGCTGGACGGCAAGGGCGGGCCGAACCTGCCGGCGCGGCACAAACTCGAAGGCGGCGAGAAGATCGGCTGGAAGATCGGAGATGGCAAGTTGAGCGAGAACAACGAAGTGCGCGCGGTGTCGCTGCTGCCCGCGGCGACGGAGATCGCGATGGCCGTAGGCGCCGAGCGTTCCCTGGTCGCGCTGTCGCACCTGTGCCGCCAGCCTGAGGGCCGCGAGTTGCCGCGTGTGATGAGGACGAGCATCGACTCGGAGCGCTGGAGCATGAAGCGCATCGACGACGAGCTGAAGCTCGCTCTGCAGCGCGGCGACAAGCTGTACTCGCTCGACGAGGAGCGCATCCGCTCGCTCAAGCCGACGCACGTGCTGAGTCAAGGTCTGTGCCCGGTGTGCGCGGTCACGCCCGAACAAGTTGGGCCGGCGCTCGAACAACACGGTGAACGCTGCGCCGAGCTCGTCGTGCTCTCCCCGCACTCGCTCGGCGACATCGCGCAAAACATCCGCGACGTCGGGGCTGCGCTCGGTCGCGCATCGGCTGGCCAGATCGCGGCGCGCGCCTTCGAGCGCCGTTTCGAGGCGCTGCGTGCGTTGCCGCCGCTTCCCCAGCGTCCGCGCGTCGCGGTGCTTGAGTGGTTCGAGCCGCTGTGGGCTTCGGGCGAGTGGATCGCCGAGATGGTCGAGGTGGCGGGCGGCCAGCCCGTGCTCTGCAGCGCGAAGGAGGCGTCGAAACGCGTCGAGTGGAAAGATCTGGTCGCCGCCGATCCGGACGTGATCGTGCTCGCCGCGTGCTCGATGAACGTCGAGCGCACGCAGCGTGAGTTGCCCGCGCTTCAGGCGCGCCCCGAGTGGGCGCAGCTGCGCGCCGTGAAGGCCGGACGCGTGCTAGTCATGGACGGAGAGAAGCACGTCTCCACGCCCGGGCCCGGCGTGGCCGACGGAGCTGAGGTGCTAGCGCGCTGGCTGCGCGGTCGGTGACCGCGTGCGGGCGGCGAGGTAGTCCGCTCCGTGCTCGCGCTCGCCACGCTGCTTTTCGCCCCGCTCGTTTCGAGTTCGTCGCAAGCGATTCCGGCGCAGTTCGAGAGCGCGAAGCGCGCGCTGCCGGGTGAACTCACGGGAGCGGTCGTCGATGATGCGGGCCTTGCGCTGCGCGGCGCGAGTTTGACGCTCCGAGTGCGCGATGGAGAGCGCGGCTGGCTCGTCCTGGGCCGCGCGCGCAGCGACGCCAACGGCCGTTTCGCGCTGCAGCGCGCCGAGGCGCCCCTCGGGCTGGACCGCGACGGCGCGCAGCTCACGATCCACGCTCCGCCGCTCGCGCCGACGGTTGTCGAGCACGTGTTCCTGCTGCAGGACGGCTACGAACTCGGCGCGTTCACGCTGCACACGCCGGTGGAGTTGCGAGGTGAGGTGCGCTCCGATTCGGGTGAGCCGATCGCCGGCGCGCGCGTCTACGCAGTCGTCGGTCTCGTAGACGAAGAGAGCCCCGAGCACTGGGGCAGCGCGCCGCTCGCGACGACAGACGAAAACGGGCGCTACTCGCTGCGCGCCCTGCCGCCCGGGCCGGTGACGGTGAGCGTCGCGGCGTCCGGCTTCGCCGACGCGCCGAACACCGAACTGATCTTGCTCGCAGGAAGCCCGCTCGCGCGCGACTTCACGCTGCAGCGCGAGCGCGTCGTCGAGCTGCGCGTCACGGCGCCCGACGGCGCACCCGTGGCCGAATTCGAATTGGCGCCGCCCGGCGACGCCGACGGTGATGCGCCGCGCTTCTGGTACTGGTCGTTCCACACGTTCTGGCGCGCACCGCAACGCGGCGACGAGCGCGGGATCGTGCGGATCGCAGGCGTCGCGGCCGATGCACGTCTGGACGTGCGCGTGCGTGCGAAGGGCTTTCGCGATGCGTTCGTGCCGCTGCGCGGCGTCGACCTCACGCTGCGGCTCGAGCCTGTGACGTGGATCGAAGTGAACGCCGTGCGGGCGCCGGGCGAACCGCAGCCGGTGCTGAACTTGGTGAAGGTGCGCGATGGCGCCTGGCCTGCGCAGCGCGGCGACCTGGGTGAAGACGACAGTTGGCGCGTCTTCGACGCGCGCTCCACGACTGTTGAGGTGGTCTCCCCCACTCGTTGGCGCATCGCGTGGGACAGCCCGGAGAGCGGAGTGGTCCGCGGCCCGCCTGAGCACATCGAGGCGTACGTCCGCGACGGTGGACGCTGCGACGCGCAACTGCCCCCAGCAGAGCAGCACCGCGTGGCTTGCGAACTCGCGTTCGCCGGGACCTACCGCGTGGAGGGCCGCGTCGTCGGCCTAGACGAGAGCCCCGCGGTCGCCCGTGTCCACTCGCACCAGAACCTGAGCGGGTTGGAGCGGGGATTCAGCGTGGAAACCGGCCCCGGCGGACGGTTCGTGTTCGAAGCTCTGGGTAACCCGACCCCCTTCCTCTCCGCCGTCGGCGACCCAGGTTCGAGCGAGCCATGGTGGCGCAGGACCAAGGCTGAACCGGGCGCGATCTACTCCGGAATCGAGTTGCGTCTGATCCCGCACGAGCCCGAGGCGAGCGCGCCCCCGTCCACGGTTCACGGCCGCGTGACGCTCGGAGGCCGCCGCGTCGAAGCGCCGTTGCTCCTGGCGCTGTGCGGAGAAGCGGGCCGCGGGAGTCCGTTCGCACTCCTCTGGACCGACGCCGACGGCCGCTTCGAGTGGACCGCCGCACCGCGGAGAATCGCGTTCGTCGTGCCCCGCGACCCGCAGGCGAACCGGCGCGGCGGTTGGATCGACTTCCCCGCCGGATTCGCGCTCATGCCCGAACCGTGGCGCAATGGGGTCGTCACACCGGAGCTGGGCGTCAGCGAAGTCGAGTTGGCGCTGCCCGAACCAAAGTACTGAGTCGCTCCATGCGCGCGCCGGCGCTGAACGGCCCGGCGACGCCTCGCGCACAGCTTGCGTAGCCCGGCGTGCTCGGGCTTTGCCCCACGCGTTCCGGGTCGCACAATCTCGGGTCTCCATGAGCACCGAACCCGTTCTGCGCTTGGAAGCCGTGAAGAAGGCCTACGACGCGCCCGAAGGCGGCCGCGTCGAGGTGCTCGACGTCGAGCGCTTCGAAGTGGCGCGTGGCGAGCAGGTCGCGCTGCGCGGCTCGAGCGGTTCGGGCAAGACGACCTTGCTCCACATCATCGCTGGGATCGTCAAGCCCGACGCGGGCGCGGTGCACGTCGCCGGGACCGACGTCGCACGCCTGGGCGAAGCGCAACGCGACCACTGGCGCGCGAAGCACGTCGGCTACATCTACCAGTCGTTCCACTTGCTGCAGGGCTTCAGCGCGCTCGAGAACATCGCGCTGGCGATGAAGTTCGGCGGACGCGTCGACCTCGCGCGCGCGAAAAACCTGCTCGAGCAAGTCGGGCTCGGTGCGCGCCTCAACTACAAGCCGCGGCAGCTCTCGATCGGCCAACAGCAGCGTGTGGCCGTCGCGCGCGCGCTCGCCAACACGCCGGCGCTCGTGCTCGCCGACGAGCCCACCGGCAACCTCGACCGCGAACACGCCGACGCCGCGCTCGAGTTGATCCTTTCGCTGTGCAAAGCGAGCGGCGCCGCGCTGCTGGTGGTGAGCCACGACGAACGTGTGGTCGCGCGCTTCCCGCGCGTGGTCGACCTCGCGACCCTCAACCGCCGCGCCGCGGCCGGAGCGCGCGCATGAGCACGCGCACGAGTTCAGGCGGTTTCGGCCTGTGGATGCTCGCGCGCCGCAGCCTTCGGCAGCACGCAGTTTCGACCTCGATCACCGCGGCTTCGCTGGCGCTCGCCTGCGGACTCGTGATGGCCGTACTCGGCATCCGCGCGCAGAGCGAGCGCGCCTTCCTGCTCGAGGGCTCGCCCTTCGACGCGGTGCTCGGCGTGCGTTCGAGCGCGACGCAGCTCGTGCTCAACAGCGTGTTCCACCTCGAAACTTCGCCCGGCAACTTGCCGTGGACGACGTACGAGCAGGTGCGCGCGGCGCCGGGCGTGCGCGCCGCGGTTCCGTACGCGGTCGGCGACAACTGGAAGGGCTTCCGCATCGTCGGCACGACCGCCGAGCAGTTCGACGACGCCAAATTGCGCGGCCGCGCGCCGCGCGTGGCGCCCGGCGGCCGCGTGTTTGACGAGGAGTTGCGCGAGGCGCTCGTCGGCAGCTTCGTCGCGCAGAAAACCGGCGTGCGCGTGGGCGACACGATCCACCCCAGCCACGGGCCGCTCACGGGCGGCCACGACCACGACGAGGACTACGTCGTCGTCGGTGTGCTCGAACCGACCAACACGCCGTCCGACCGCGTGCTGTGGATTCCGCTCGAGGGCATGTTCCGGATGGAGGGCCACGTGCTGCGCGGCGACGGCGAGGAGTACCACGCCGAGCACCACGAGGAGATCCCGGACGACAAGAAGGAGGTGAGCGCCGTGTTGCTCGCCTTCGACGCGCCTCAGGTCGGCCTGCAGCTCGAGCAGAAGTTCAACCGCGACGGCAAAGAAGCGACGCTCGCTTGGCCGGTGTCGCGCGTGGTGCTCGAGCTGTTCGACAAGATCGGCTGGATGAGCCGCGTGCTCGAGCTGGTCGCGTACGCCACCGTGCTCGTCGCCGCCGCGTCGATCGTCGCGAGCCTCTACGACGCCATGGCGCAGCGCCGGCGCGAGCTCGCGATCCTGCGCGCGCTCGGCGCCACGCGCGCACAACTGTTCGCGAGCGTCGTGCTGCAGGCTGGCGCGATCGCCGCGCTCGGCGCGCTCGCCGGCTGCGCGATCTACGTCGCGATCTTCGCCGTGGCGCGCGAAGCGATCCGCGCGCAGACCGGCGTCGTGCTCGATCCGTTCGAGATCGAGACGAGCGTCGCGCTCGCGCCCCTGGGTATGGTCGTGCTCGGCGCGTTGTGCGGACTCCTCCCGGCCTGGAAGGCGTATTCGGTCGAAGTGGCCGATGACCTCGCGCCGCTGAGCTGAACCAACGATGAAGCGCGTCCTGGTGTGCCTGCTGCTGTGCGCCGTCGGCTGCGACGAGCCGCCGCCGCTTCCCAGCGGGCCTCCGCCGCGCGGCAAACCGATCCGCTCCGCCGCGGGCACGGGGATCATCCCCGCCAAGCCGCTGGCCCCCGATCCGGCGCCGACGAGCAGCCTGCCCGCCGAGGTGCGCGCGCTCACCGGCGCGACCCTGGCGGCCGAGGCGCCCCCCACCAAGCCGCCGCGTTTCGTCGACGGTTACCTGGAGGTGAGTTTCGAACTGCTCACCTCCTACGAGTACGAGTGGTCGACGACCAGCGGGCAGGCGAGCCAGACCGCCGCCGAGCGGATCCCCTTCGAGGTGCGCGCGCTCGACCAGGCGAAGGTCTTCGTGCACGGCTACATGCAGCCGATCGACTTCGACAAAAGCGGCGTGAAGAGCTTCCTGCTCACCAACATCCCCGGCGGCTGCTGCTTCGGGATGATCCCGCGCCTCAACGAGTGGATCGACGTCACCATGCCCGAGGGCGAGCACGCCGAGTACACCTACTTCGACAAGATCGAGATCCGCGGCAAGCTGCTGGTCGGCGAAGCGAAATCCGGCGAGGTTGTCACGGCTCTGTACCGCATGACCCCGGACGCGGTGGCGATCGTCGAGGAACAGTAGCGGCTGCTATCCTGGCGCGCTTGAAGCTGCGCCTTGTGATCCTCGCGGTCCTCTCCGCCGCACCTTTCTCCGCTCTCCACGCTCGGGCGCAAGAAACCGCCCCCGCCGGCGCCGCGCCGCGCTCGCGCGAACTGCTGCTCGAGCTGTGCAGCACCACGCGCCTTGCGGGCACGAGCGGTAGCCAAGTCGGCGCGACGCTCGTCGCGCGGCGGCTCGAACAAGCCGGTTGGAGCGTCGAATTCGACGAGCGAGAAGTGCTGCTCACCTATCCGCGCAGCACGCGTCTCGCGGGCTTTTCCAACGGGACTTCGAAGACGCCGCTGTTCGAGCGGCTCGCGAGCTTCGACGCCAACGCGATTCCGCCGGCCGATCTGCCGCCCTTCAACGCCTGGAGCGCGAGCGGCGCCGTGCG
>Ga0169931_10007978_pt1 | contig 15575 bp, 16 predicted proteins | sample Kivu_15m_20L_FD_129675 | JGI IMG/M metagenome (GOLD analysis project Ga0169931, IMG submission 129675) | Freshwater microbial communities from Lake Kivu, Western Province, Rwanda to study Microbial Dark Matter (Phase II) - Kivu_15m_20L... | ecosystem: Environmental > Aquatic > Freshwater > Lake... | reverse complement strand
TAGAAAACTCTCTCAGGAGCACGCCTCGCTCCAAGAGCTCGTAGCCGAGTTCCGCAACTTCAAGAAACTGCAAACGGATATCTCCTCGAACAAGGAGCTGGTGGGCGGAAAAGACGCTGAACTGTCCGACCTTGCCAAAGAAGAATTGAAGACTTTGGAGCCCGCACTGGAGGAGAGCCGTAAAAAGCTTCAGATCCTGCTTCTTCCAAAAGACCCTAACGACGAAAAAAATATCCTTTTTGAAATCCGAGCCGGCGCCGGCGGTGATGAAGCAGGTCTGTTTGTGGGAGAGCTCTTTCGTCTCTATCAGCGGTACTGCGAGCGTCAGGGTTGGCGCGTGGAAGTGATGTCGGCCAGTTCGACCGGGATCGGTGGATTTAAAGAAATCATTGCACTGGTTACGGGGCAGAAAGTCTACTCGCGGCTCAAGTGGGAAGGGGGCGTTCATCGCGTCCAGCGCGTGCCCGCAACCGAAGCGCAGGGACGGATTCACACTTCAACCGTAACGGTAGCGGTGCTTCCTGAAGCCGAAGAGGTGGATGTGGCCATCAACCCTCAGGACCTTCGAATTGATGTTTTTCGCTCAGGGGGAGCAGGCGGACAGGGAGTCAACACCACCGACTCTGCAGTGCGAATCACCCATCTTCCCTCAGGTCTTGTGGTGGTCTGCCAAGACGAGCGCTCTCAACTCAAGAACAAGGACAAGGCCATGCGCATCCTGCGCTCCAGACTCCTGGAGCAGGAGCAGGAAAAAGCCGCAAAAGAGCACTCCGCGCAGCGTAAGAGCATGGTGGGCACAGGGGATCGCAGTGAGAGAATTCGCACTTATAACTTTCCTCAAGGCCGGCTCACTGATCATCGAATTGGACTCACCCTCTATCAACTTCCCGAAGTGATGGAGGGCAAGATCGACGAGATCTTGGATGGACTCCAGGCCTTCTATCAGATGGAGGCCCTCAAAGAGCAGGGTCTCAGTCATGGCTAGTTTTTTCAGGGCTAATTCCCTCAGGGCTAGTTCTCTGGAACTGCTTGAAAAATATCGTAACGATCTGCCTGAGCACGAAATCGAGATGTTGCTGGAGTCAGCCTATGTGTCGGAATTTCCAAGCCAGCCTCGGCCTACGCGTGCGGACCTCCATGGTCTAGGGCGAGATCTCGCAGTGGGGCGTTGGGCTCTTCAGGCCGAGACTTGGATTGAGCAAAGGATTCGCAATCAAACGCCGGTTCAGCATCTGACCCGAGAGTCCCATTTTTACGGTAGATCTTTCGAGGTGGGCCCGGAGGCCCTGATTCCTCGTCCTGAGACCGAGATCCTGGTGCACGAGGTCCTGAGGGAACTCAAAACGGGGGACGATCGAACCCTTCGGGGGGCTGAAGTGGGCCTAGGGTCGGGAGTGATCTCGCTCACCCTGCTTGCGGAGCTGGGTCCAAAGCTCCAGATGGTAGCCACTGAGGTTGAGGAGGGGGCATCGGAACTCGCAAAGCGAAATGCACAGCGCCTTGGCGTCTCCTCGCGACTCGAGGGGGTTCTTGTTGCGGATTCACCCCGGGCTCGGGCCCAAGCCCAAGTTCTTGAGCCCTTGGTCGGGTATGGTCCATTTGATTTTTTGGTCAGTAATCCCCCTTATCTCGTGGCAGGCAGCGACGAGGCCCAGGTTGAAGTGGTGCGGAGTGAACCCCATCGGGCTTTATTTGCTCCGCCCGGCGATCCCCTCTATTTTTATCGAGAAATCGCAAGCGGTGCGGTTAACCTACTGCGACCCAAGGGGATGATCGCACTCGAGATTCCTCATGAGCGGTCTCAAGAGATCGAGCAACTTTTTAGGGCCGAGCGAGTAACGATTAGGCAGGACCTTTCGGGAAGGGACCGGGTTCTGGTAGCGTTTTTGAAGTGAACACGAGGTGAGTCATGGATCAGATGAAAATTCGAGGCGGTCGTACTCTTCGGGGTGATATCGAAGTCGGTGGAGCAAAGAATGCGGCACTTCCGATCCTAGTGTCTTCGATCGTTGCAGATGGCCCCGTTTCTTTTGAGAGAATTCCAGATCTCATGGACATTCGAACCCTCAACAAGATTCTCGCCAACCTCGGGATGAAGGTCGAATTTGACCGCAAGGCCAACCGAGTGAGTTTGGATTCTCGAACGATCCATCAATTTGAAGCTCCTTATGAGCTTGTCAAAACCATGCGGGCCTCTGTTTTTGTTTTGGGCCCTCTGGTTGCACGGTATGGAAAAGCCAAAGTGAGTTTGCCAGGAGGGTGCGCTATCGGAGCGCGGCCGATTAATTTTCACCTGACAGGACTCGAGAAGCTTGGAGCCAAAATCACTCTCGAAGAAGGTTATGTCATCGCCGAGTCCAAGCGTCTGGTGGGTAACCGAGTGGCCTTTGAGTACCCAAGTGTAGGGGCGACCGAAAATATTTTGATGGCAGCGGTGCTCGCCAAAGGCGAGTCCATCCTTGAGAACTGTGCCAAAGAGCCAGAGATCGTGGACCTCGCGCGCGCCCTCCGCGCCATGGGAGCTCAAATCGAAGGTGAGGGGACAGAAAAGATTTTAGTTCAGGGGCGGGATCGTTTGAACGGGTGTCACCACCGCGTGATTGGCGACCGAATCGAAGCAGGAACATTTTTGGCTGCCGCCCTTGCGACAGGCGGCGAAGTCAAAGTCACTGGAATCAACTCAGAGTTCTTAGAGCCGGTTTTAGTGAAGTTCGAAGAGGCCGGTGCGCTAGTGGAGCGCGGCGCTGACTTCGTGGGTCTCAAAGCGCGCGGGCGGGCTAAGGCGACCGACATCACGACTCTTCCGCATCCTGGATTTCCGACCGATATGCAGGCTCAGTTCATGGCGGTCTTGGCGCTTGCTGATGGAGCCTCCGTTGTCACTGAGACGGTTTTTGAAAATCGTTTCATGCATGTCCCAGAGCTCTCAAGACTCGGGGCTGACATCACCATTAAAGGCAAGAGCGCTTTTATCAAAGGAAAGGCAGCGCTCAAGGGGGCGCCCGTCATGGCAACGGACCTGAGAGCGAGTGCAAGCTTGATCATCGCTGGCCTTGCTGCTCAGGGAGAGACGACTGTGAGTCGCATTTATCATTTGGATCGCGGTTATGAGCGCATGGAACAAAAACTCTCTCAACTGGGGGCTGACATCCAGAGGGTGGCAGAATGAGCGGATTGGATTGCGTGTTCTGTAAGATTATTGCGGGATCGATCCCGTCTCCCCGCATTTTTGAAACGCGAGAGTTCATTGCGATTCGCGATATTCAACCTCAGGCTAAAGCGCATTTTTTGGTCATCCCAAAAAAACACATCCAGAGCTTGGCGGAAGTGAATGTGAACGAAGAGTCGACTTTGTTGTCCGGACTCCTTGCCACAGCAATTGAGGTCGCAAAGCAAGAGGGCCTTTTGGAAAAAGGCTTTAGAACCGTGGTCAATACTCGTGAGTGGGGTGGGCAATCCGTGCACCATCTTCATTTGCATGTTCTGGGGGGCCAGGCCCTCAGTGGAAGCTTTGCATGAAGCGGGTTCTTTTGGCTGATGACGAGAAGGATCTCAGGGAGATCCTGGCTGGACTCCTCGGATCCAATTTTGAGGTCATTGAGGCCGAGAACGGGCGTTTGGCGCTCCAGCTGGCTCTCGAGCTTTTGCCGGATATCCGATGAGTTGATGGCTCGAATTGAGGCGCGTCTTAGGGGCGTGCAGCAGCAAGTCGACTCTGCAGAGGCCAGAGTTTTGGGCAACTTGATCTTAGGTGTCGAAACTCGCGTAGCCCAAGTGAGCGGCAAAAAAATTAAGCTCACTGCTTTGGAGTCGGACATGCTGCAGTACTTCATGGTTCGGGGTACCGGCTCAAGTCCAAGCCTTAGCTGGCTTCGTCGACGACACTTCCCTTTTTGAAGATTCTTTCGCGGGTCCCCGTCTTGCGGGCCTTTCGGTACTTTTCCATTACCAAGGGTCTCAGTGAGGAGGTGCAGTTTTTCAGTTCGGTCAGGATGTCGAGCCAAGAGAGCTCTCTTAAGATTTTGGGGGCGTTGGACTCAGGCGCAGGCCTCTGGGGGGCCACTGGAGAGTGGGGGGCCGCCTGCCCCGGTTGATCCGACTCTTGAGCAGAGGTTTTCCACGGCTCTTCGGAGAGTTCCCGGTGGTGCGACCCGGTCTCCATCTCTCCACCTCGAGCGGGAGAGACAGCAGGAGTGGTTTGCAAGCCTGGCACAATGCCCACTGCGCGAAGCAACCCAACGGCCTTTCTGGAGCGGCACGGGCCCCGCACTCAGCGCCCTGGGTGCGTAACCTGCTACTCACCTTTAAGAGTTTACCGGAAAAAAATTACAGGAGTGAGGATTTTGCTCTGCGCGTCAAGTCATTGGAATCATGAGATTTAACCGAGTCCGTTGACCTCCCTGATCGGGAATGTTACCGATCGGCTGAATTGGGAAGAGAGGGTGCTGCCGGTGGCCATGGATCTATTTGAAAAGTGTCGTCAGTTCGAAGACGCCAAGCGCATTCAAGCTGCGGGTGTTTATCCTTTCTTTAGACCCATCGAGTCCACCTCGGGCTCCAGAGTCGTGACGCATGGTCGTCGACGCGTGATGATTGGCTCGAACAATTATTTGGGTCTCACCCATCACCCTGAAGTGCAAGCAGCCGCCAAGCGCGCCATCGATCAATATGGAACCGGGTGCACGGGCTCCCGCTTTTTGAATGGAAATCTAGCGGCGCACGAGGAACTTGAAGCGAAGCTCGCCAAGTTCCTGGGCAAAGAAGCGTGCTTGGTTTTTGCGACGGGCTTTCTCACCAACGCTGGAGTCCTTTCCTGCCTGATTGGTCGAGGAGATGTGATTTACAGCGACCGTGAGAATCACGCGTCGATTGTCGAAGGAACGCGTTTGGCGATTGGTGACACGATCCGCTTTAAGCACAACGACATGGCGGACCTCGAAAGAGTGTTGCAGACCACCCGCGGAAAATATCAGGGAGCCTTGATTGTCGTGGACGGCGTCTTTTCGATGTCGGGCGATATCGTTAATCTGCCTGAATTGGCCGATCTGGCTCGTCGTTATCAGTGCCGCCTTTATGTCGATGATGCTCACGCTTTAGGTGTTTTGGGTTCGATGGGTCAGGGCACCGAGCACCATTTTGGAATGGTGGGTGCTGCCGATCTCGTGATGGGCACCTTTTCTAAGTCCTTTGCCTCCCTTGGGGGCTATGTGGCGGGCACAGAAGAGGTCATTCACTATATCAAGCACAAGGCGAGAACCTTTATGTTCAGTGCGGCGATGCCTCCTGCAGCGGTGGGAGCCGTACTGGAGTGCCTGAAGATTGTTCAAGAGGATCCTAGTCATCTGGCCAATCTCCGACGCAACTCAGCCAAAATGCAGCGCGAGCTGACGGCCATGGGCTACAATATTCTCAACTCGAGGACGCCGATTGTTCCCCTCTTGATTGGGGATGATATGACGGCTTTTGCATTTACTCAGAGGCTCTATGAGCACGGAGTGTTCGCTACTCCCGTGGTGAAGCCTGCAGTCCCTGAAGGTTGTGCGTTGATCCGAACGAGTTATATGGCCTCTCACACCGATGAGGATCTCGATTACGCCCTCGAAGTGCTCCAAAAGCTGGGGCGTGAGTTTGGAATCATTGGCTCCGAAAGTCGCGCCGATGAACTTGCAGCTCTGGCTCGACAGCATTTTGGCCCGGCCATGGCGATCCAGCCTCCAGTGCAGATCTCCGCTACCCTTTGAGGGTCTTTGTCGTTAAAACTGAGGCATGACTCCTGGCGCCTCCTCAGTTGTGGTCCGAGAAGTTCGCTCTCCTCAAGATTGGGAGCAATTTATTGATCTTCCATGGAAGATCTATTCGAACACGCCCCACTGGGTTCCTCCGCTGAAGATCGCAGTGAGGGACATGCTGGATGTCCAAAAGAACCCTTTTTTCAAACATGCGTTCATGAACGCCTTTTTGGCGCTTCAGGGTGGAGAGGTCGTTGGACGTATTGTGGGCGTGGTGGATGAAAATCATAATCGGTTTCATCAAGAGTCCACGGCGTTTTGGGGTTTCTTTGAGTCCACGAATGACCCCCGAGTGGCTCAGGCGCTTTTTTCTTCGGTAGAGAAGTGGGCCATCCATCGGGGAGCGAGCGTGCTTCGCGGTCCGGTGAATCTCAGCACCAATCATGAGGCAGGCCTTTTGGTGGAGGGCTTTGATTCAGATCCTGCGATCATGATGATGTATAACCCCCCCTATTATTTGGGGCTCATTGAGCGCCAGGGGTTTGTCAAGGCAAAGGATCTGCTGGCCTACAACGTGGAGCAGGGGTCGCGATTTTCTGAGCGTCTATTGGCGCAAAGTGAGCGACTCAAAGCGAATGGGAGTGTTTCTTTTCGGACCATTAATCTGAAAAAATTTGAACAAGAGGTCGATACGATTCTCGAGATCTACAATGACGCTTGGGAGGATAATTGGGGTTTTGTGCCGATGAATCCTGAGGAATTCAGGCACATGGCTAAAGACATGAGAGCTATCATCGACCCCGAGCTTCTTTTGATCGCCGAAGTTCGAGGCCAGCCCGCGGGGTTTGGCTTGGCCCTACCCGATGTGAATCAGGCCTTTAAAAAAGTCTCGGATGGAAAGCTGCTGCCAACAGGGCTTTTGAAGCTTCTTTGGAATACCAAGGGTCCAGGCAGGCGAAATACAATCAATCGATGTCGAATCCTGACCTTGGGGATTAAGAAATCGTATCGGAACTTTAGTTTAGGTCCGTTGTTTTACACTGAATACCTTCGAAGGGGACCTGCCGCTGGCTATCCCACAGGAGAGGCTTCTTGGATTCTAGAGGATAATCGAGCGATGAATCGGGCTCTTGAAATGATGTGCGGTCAACGGACCAAGGTCTATCGCATCTACGACCGTCAGATCGGAGCTCCGGTTTGAGGGTTCTAGGAGTGGATCCGGGCTCCAGGCTGACGGGCTATGGGTGCGTCGAGTGGGTGGGCGGAAAGCTACGTTCCGTCGAGCATGGAACACTGAAGCTTGCTTCGACCTCCGGTAAGCAGGAAGTCGCGCTCGAAGAGCGGCTGCTGCTTTTATTCGAGGGTTTGAGCGAAGTGCTGGATCGGCTTAAGCCCGACGCCTTTGTGGTCGAGCGTGTTTTTTTTGCAAAAAATGCGGTCTCCTCTTTAAAGCTGGGGCAGGCTCGTGGAGTGGTGGTGGTTTGCGGTTCACTTCGACGGATTCCGTTTTTTGAGTACAGCGCCACAGAAGTGAAACGTGCGGTTACTGGGAGCGGTTCGGCCGATAAGGATCAAGTCGCCAAAGTGCTCAGTATGCTCTTAGGTGCCCAGGAGTTTGGTACTGCCGATGCCTCAGATGCCTTGGCGTTAGCGGTCTGTCATGCTCAACAATTTCAGGGGGTTCGCTCCAACTCAGCAGTCGCAAACCTGCATTTAAAGGCCACACCGCGCAGAAAAAAGCGCCTTTCCATGGCGGAGTCTTTGGGGCTTTCGCCTGAGCGGGTGGGAAGCTCAAGACGCGTGGACTTCTCAAAAAAATCCTGATTTCATGCCCCCATGATCGGTTTTTTGCGCGGTGAGGTTCTGGATCTTTCAGATGCGTCCAAAATCACGCTCCTGGTGGGAGGCGTGGGTTATCAAGTTCAAGTGGTGACAGGGCCCGAGGCAGCATCGCTCGCACAGGGCTCAAAACTGGATTTGCACATTCACACGCACGTTCGTGAAGACGCCTTGGATCTTTACGGTTTTTTTACCTCGGCCGAAAAAGCGCTCTTTCTCAAACTGCTCAGCGTCAGCGGAATCGGCCCCAAAGGAGCCATGTCGATCCTGAGCGGTCTGTCAGCTCAGTCCCTGGTCGAAGCGATTTTGCAAGGTGACGTGGCAACTCTTCAAAAAGCTCCGGGCGTGGGCAAGAAAACTGCGGAGCGAGTAGTTCTTGAGCTTGCCGATCACTTTAAGAAAAAGTCGGAGTGGGCAGGTTTCTCGGCAGTACCCCGAGTAAGCGCTGATGGAGTTTCGAGTTCGACCGCAGATGCGCACGAGGCTTTAGTTCAGCTCGGTTTTCGCGATGTCGATGTGGCAGCGGTGCTCAAGAGATTGGAATCTGAAAAGAAGAGTGAGAAGCCGCGCGCTGAGGATTATGTGCGTTGGGGACTGCAACAGCTCCGATAACGAGGGAACTTAAGATGGCATCAGATCAGACGGGTTCTCAGAGATTGGTGAGCGCAGTAGCTCAGGATGGGTTTTCCGAAGAGGGAGAAAAGACTCTACGGCCCCAGGTTCTTCGCGAATATGTCGGTCAAAATAAAGTGAAAGAAAACCTCCGCCTTTTCATCGAGGCGGCGCGCTTAAGGGGCGATGCTTTAGATCATGTTTTACTCGCGGGCCCTCCTGGACTCGGAAAAACAACGCTGGCGCATATCATCGCTCAGGAGATGGGTTCGCAGCTCCACACGGTCAGTGGACCCAATGTAGAAAAGAAGGGTGATCTCGCCGCGATTCTTACGAATCTTCAGCCAAAGGATGTTTTGTTTATTGATGAGGTGCATCGGCTACCCAAAGCCATTGAGGAGGTCCTCTACAGCGCTATGGAGGACTTTAAGCTGGATCTCATCATGGGGCAGGGCCCGGGGGCACGGACTCTCCGGATTGATCTCCCTCGCTTTACCTTGGTCGGAGCAACGACTCGGACGGGCCTTCTTTCAAGTCCACTGAGGGATCGTTTTGGAGTGCCCCTCAGGCTGGACTTCTACCCGCACCCAGAGCTTCAGCAGATCGTTGACCGCTCGGCGGGCCTTTTGGGTGCGCCTATTGATTCGGGTGCGTCCGCTGAGATTGCTAAAAGAAGCCGCGGAACTCCAAGAATCGCGAATCGCTTGCTTAAGCGCGTTCGAGACTTTTCACAGGTGAGGGCCAAGAGCTCCAGGATCACTCTTGAAGTCGCTCGAGATGCTCTTGGGCTTTTTGAAGTGGATGAAAAGGGCCTGGACCCTTTGGACCGTAAGTTTCTCTCAGCCTTGCTCGAAAAATTTGATGGAGGGCCTGTGGGCATCGAGACCCTGGCCGCAGCTTTAGGCGAAGAGCGCGAGACGCTAGAGGACGTCTACGAACCCTACCTGCTTCAGGAGGGTCTCATTCAGCGCACCCCGCGCGGACGGCTGGCAACACGTCTGGCTTATGAGCATCTTGGTCTACCCGGGGCAAAGACCCTGGCCGCTCAAGATCGGCTTTTTGACTGACGCCACGGCCCCGCAGTGTCTGATGAATCCCACACTTGCGGCTTTTTGATGTGTTGTGAAAATCACACACGAAATCCCTGTTTTAGGGCCGTTCCACCGACAACCCCTTGTCGGAGCGTAAGTACCTGAAAACAAATATCTTTTATGGAAAAGAAAATCTCAAAAATTTTCTCGCTTAGCTCTGTGTGGGTATGGAACTTGCGCTAGAGAGGATCAGGAGACGAGAAGCGTCATGATGAACCTTCCTCTACAAGCGACGATTGCTAGAACTCTGGAGTGGACCGGGATGGGTCTGCATTCAGGCAAGCCAGTGACCTTGAGGCTACTCCCAGCTCCCCCTCAGAGTGGGATCAGGCTCGTGCGAGTGGATCTTGCTGGGTCACCCGAGATTCCCTGTCGTGTAGAGAATGTCACTCAAACCCAGATGGCCACGACTTTGGGGCTCGGTAAGGCTTCGGTGAGCACCGTTGAGCATTTGCTGTGCGCGATTTACGCAGCAGGAATCGACAATCTCCGAATTGAGCTCGATGCGCCCGAGGTGCCGATCTCTGATGGGAGCGCGATTGAGTTTTTTCGAGCGCTTCGAGAAATCGGAGTGGAGCGCCAAGCTAAGGCGAGACGGGTACTCCGTCTTAAAAAACCGGTGCGAGTAGAGATGGGGGACAAATGGGCTGAGGCTCATCCTTCAGATGGATTTTCAGTGGAAGCAGCCATTGAATTTGCTCACCCTGTGATCGGCAAGCAGTCCTTCAGTTATGTCGAGGGTGAGACGGCTTTCGATTCGTTTCTGTCGGCCCGCACTTATGGTTTTCTGAGAGAAGTAGAAGCGCTCAAAAAGCTGGGCCTTGCCTTGGGAGGCTCGCTGGATAACGCCATTGTTCTGGATGATCAAGGCGTGCTGAATCCAGGTGGGCTTCGGTTTGCGGATGAGTTTGCCCGCCATAAAGTTTTGGATGCCATTGGGGATCTGATGCTTGCGGGTCATCGGGTTCGAGCCACCATTCGGCTGTCTCGATCTGGGCATGAGCTTCATCGGCAGTTAGTCCAAGAGATCTTGGCGCATGCCGAACTCGTTGATGTTGCCGACGCCTCTCCTGCGGCTTCGGTTCGCACTCCGCTCTTCAAAAAAGCGCGTAGAGTAGCAGTATCTTAAGGCTTTTTTAGGTTTGACTCTCCCTATGGGATTCCGTAGGTTGTCGCCTGATTGGACTCGGGGTGTAGCGCAGCCTGGCTAGCGCACTTGCATGGGGTGCAAGGGGTCGTGGGTTCAAATCCCGCCACCCCGACCATTCAAATAAAAAACCCTGGGAGGCTTTTTGGGCCTTCCAGGGTTTTTATTTTTAGCGGACTCGAGGCCTAGCGCTAGAACAGGATGGCCTTGAGCGTGTCGCCCCATCCCGTGCGTTTATGGAATTTGAGTTCCGAGTACGCCTGAGAGTGAGCGCTGTACTGGTAGGTCTCACCTGGGATCCAGAATGAGACGCCTGTCGACCGGCTATAATTCGGCGAAGTCGCGTTGGCTACCACCATGCGGTCTAGTGCTTGTTTGAGGTCATCTGCGGCTCTTCGGTCAAACTGCGTAATTCCATAGCCGGAGAGCTTCGCTGCGAAGTGCCCAGCATCTTTGTAGTCCGAGTAAAAGAAGTCCTGGGTTTCTTGGATTGCGCGTCCCACCGCTTTGATCCCCGACTTGGGCAGTGCGCGGATGGCTCTGCTGAGGCCCTGCACGGCTGCTTCGACTTCGGGCAGCTGATTGAGGTCCATCATCGAGAGCGTCAGGTCGCCTACGTTATTGTACGAGGCTACGTATTCTCGGACCATGATCTTTCCGAGATCCGCTCCATTCATCGAGGGATTGGCCACGAGCGGGCCTAGGAATCGATCATAGGGCCAGCCATCACCGGGTTCCAGCTCCTGTGAGCCGATGAAGTAGTTGGCGGATTCGGACATCTCAGCCGCAACTTCTGCCATTCCCATGAGGCAGGCGTCGCTTCCGTACACTTCGACTTTCTTGCCGATGATACGAGAGATCTCTTCCATCGCAGCGCCAAGCTCAATGGTGGTGATTTTGTTACCCGTGAGGTCATCGTTACTGATGTCCGAAATCCCAATTCCATCGCGGAGAGCTTTGAGATTGTGCCAGCCGCTCCCATGGTTCCAAACATCAACAAAGATCTTTTTGGCGGGGAAATTCTCTGCACCCCAGCGCACGAACTCAATGAGGCTACGGTAGTCCCCCATGTCTACTGGGTTGCTCTCTTCAAGGGCGAGAGAGGACACCTTGGAAGTGTCGTTGTCCCGGGTGACATACAGACGCTTGGTCTTTCGGTTGGCCAGGCTTGCCCATTGGACCACGATATTGACCTGGTCGCTGGAGCCGATTTTTTCCATCTCGTTGACGTCTTTAAAGCCGAAAGAGTCGAGATTGTTGTGGCCATTCAAGAAGACAAGAAGGGTCCACTCTTTTTCGGTAGGAGCTGCTTGAGCAGTGTTGAGTGTCGTGAGTCCCGCTACGAGAGCGGAGATAAAAAACTGGGAAATTTTTCGCATGATTCTCCTCCATGAGAACGCTCTGCAGTTAAAAAGCCTGGACCCTCAGCTCAAAATCTCGAAACCTTCCGTGGTGTCGAAATTTTCTCAAAGCCCCGACCGTTACCCAACCGTTGGTTGAATGTAAGCAAGATTAGCATGAAGCAGGCTGACGAAAAAACGGGCCGCCCGAAAAATCGAGCAGCCCGTAATGGGGATTTGCCGTCAAAAAACAGTCGGGCAAAGTCCTCTTGGATTGGAGAGCCTGCTAGATTCTGGCGCTCGCTACGAGTTTTCCGACAGCGCCGCTGAGGTCAATCAAGAGCAAGAATCCGGAGTTAGCTCCCGAGCTGTCTTGCCCGATCAGGCTCAGATTTCCGATCCGCACGCCACTGTCCGAATAGAATCGGTAGGTCGCTACGATGTCCTGGATGCCCATGCGAACAGGAAGGAAGGCGCCAAAGACCTGACCTCCAAAATAGAAGGTGATGTCTTTCCAGCGAGGCACCTGAACGGCCACTCCGGGAAGATAGCCCTCGGTAATTCCGGGCAGGGGACGGCCGCCCGGGAGAGTGAGCGGATCGAGTAAATTTACTGAGTTATTGGAGAGTCGCTTAATGTCTGCAATGTCCAGAGCGATGCTAAACAGAGTCCCATTGCTCTGAAGGTCGGGGCCCACTTCGATAAAGCTATTCTCGGCATGGGGGATTTGAAAACGAGCTCCGAGATCCAACTGCAGGGCTTGAAAGACCACCCAGAGGGTCATCTTGTTATCGACAAAGGCGACTCTGGGACCATCGACGCCAGGAATTTTGATGTTCTTGCCTGAGCCTTTTCCGCATCCGCTGAGGGAGAGGGTGAGGCTTAAGAGAATGAGGGCGCCTGCCAACATCTTTTGGGGTTTGGGGTTCTTCACGGTACTGCTCCTTAGGTTTTGGGGTTCGACGGTTGGGGTCTGAATCGAAGTGCTGGGGACAGCTTCTGTGGAGGAGCACTTCCGACCACCACAGCGAGAGCCTCAAAAGTCTTCTTAATGTTAATTATTATTTATAATTATGGCAAGAGAGCCTCTGTTAACTCCTTGAAAGGCCGACTAAATCTTTCAACTATTGGAAATTAGGAGAAAAATCCGGTCAGCCAGACGGAGGGCTCATCGGTGCTCCGAAAAAAATCTCGAATTTTTTGTGCACTTTCAGTTTCGGCGGAGCAGAGGCCTTCGAGGTCACTCTCATCCCAGAGCACGAGTGCCTCTGGCTTGGCGTGAAGGCTTCGACCGCAGCGGCCCAGCATCTGAGCGAGCGAGGCCAGGGTGTAGGGGGTCTCCCAAAGGAGGACCCAGGCAAACTGCGGAAAATTCATCCCCATCCCAAACGCGCTCGTAGCAGCTAGCCAGCGGATGCTCCCTGTCCTTGCCCGTTCCTCCATGGAAAGTCGCTCTTCGTGCGTCAGTCCCGCATGGTAGAGCCCCACCTCGTGGTGAGACTGCGCGTGAATCTCTAGGCGACGCGCCATCTCTTGGCAGCTTTTTCGAGAAGCGCAAAAGACAATCCCTGGCTCGGGATGCAAATTGAGCCAATGCGCCAAGAGCTGAGGGCGAGCGATCTTGGGTATCCGAAGTTTTCTGAGTCTCAGCTGAGGATGGAGACCGAACCTCCCCACCCAGTATTGGGGCTGTGGGAGCTCGCGGCTCAGTAAAGAACGCGCGTGTGGAGTGAGGGTGGCGGAAAGCCAGAGTGAGCGATTGAGCTCCCAGAGCTGGGGAAGCTGAGGAAGAAGAGAAAACTCGGGTCGAAAGGTTTGGCCCCACTCCTCGATGCAGTGACACTCATCGACCACAAGAAGAGTGCTTGCGGGGGGGCGCCACCCCGCTCTCATTCTGTGAGATAGGGCCTCCGGCGTGGTCACCCAGGCCACCGGGTGGCGGGGATTCGCCGCGCACTGAAGCCTTGGGTCGATCAGGATGCCCTTGGACTCGAGAGCGAGCTCTTGTTGTCGGATAAGGGCACGCAGAGGGGATACGATCAGCGTGCGTGCGTAGGGTTTTTGAGCAAGGGTCTCAAAAATCAGACTTTTCCCCATTCCTGTGGGGGCCATGCAGACCACGTGGGCTGGAGAGCTTTGGCCTAAGATTCTGAGGGCTTCAGTTTGAAAAGGTCGAAACGAGCTGAGCTTCACTCACTAGCTGTTAAGCTAGGATCATGCTGAGGAATCTCTGCCCGGTATTGGAGGTAGATCAGTCCTCCAATGGCGCCAAAGAGAAGCTGAAAGATAACAAACAAGCTAAACACGTTGGCTCCTGCTTGAGATCCCAACAGCATGAAAAGCCAACTGAAGGCTGCGTGTCCCGTCCCCACACCAGCAGGAGCGATGGGGACTGCCGTGACTAAGAGCCCCAAAGGCACTGCTACAAAGATGCCCCAGGCGCTGATGGGGCTTCCGTCTAGGACTTCAAAGAACTGCAAGCAACTGTACGACGCAAAGAAGTGAATGACACACGAGAGAGCTAGCGAGGCGAGCACCATCTTGCGGTAGGGGTGGTAGTTTCTCACACCTTCGTAAATGCGAGTGAGGGATGCGACTTTAGGGAGGGTGCGCTCAAGCTTTCGAAGGAGGGTGAGAATCGGATCCTTTGAAGTGGGGATAAAGAAAAGGCTCAAATAAAAGAGCGCTACCGAGATGAATGCAAAAAGAACCATGCTTTGTAGAGTCTGGAAAACCTGGTTCTCGTGGAGGGGCCCAAACCCAAGCAGCATAGCCACTGTTGCCACGATCACCAGTCCAGAGACTCCGACCACGCGGTCAAAGAGAATGCTACCAAAGACATGGCCGCGTTTTCCGGCATGCTCTCTGGCGATATAAAACGCTTTGACGAGATCGCCACTCACCGCTCCTGGTAGAGCCAGATTAAAAAAGCCGCCAATGAGGTTGAGGCGCGCGGTCTTGATCCACGAGAGATGGATCCCTTGAGCTTTGAGAAGAAGCTGCCAGCGAGAAATTCCGATCACGGTATTTAAGATGCTGGCACCCAGAGCAACGCTCAGAGCCTTGGGATGCGTCAGGATTTTCTTCATCTCCTCGACTGAGAGCAGTCCCTTTTTGGCGAGGAACACTAGCAGCAGGGCCACCAAAGTGAACTTCAAGAGGAGCCCGAGGTTTTTTTTGTGGTTTTTATTCAAGCTTGCGCTCTCCCGTGGGCTCTCTCATGAGCGTTAGCAGGGGAGAGGGAGTAAAAATTTTTGAGGATCTGAGCGATGACGCTGGGGTCATGAAGCTCAGGACGGTTGGCATGGAGAAGTGGAGGCTGAGGTCTCATTTTTCTTTTGGAGACAAAAGTCATCTCGGCTCCTTTGGGAGTGCGCTCGGGGTGAAACTGAACTCCAAACGCGGGAGCGTCCTTGAGCTGAAAGGCCTGGACCCCGCAAAGCTCGGAGCGGGCCAAGAGCTCTGCACCTCGGGGGAGTTCGCACACTTCGTCATAATGCATTGAAAAGCTGTAAAACGATTCAGGTAGGCCCGATAAAATGTTTACCGAAGAATGGGGCACTTTTTGGATCGAGGTCCACCCGATCTCAGGCTTTGCAGCTCGCCTGACTGTGCTTTTGCCCCCGATCGCCCGAGCTAGGCTTTGATGGCCGTAGCAGATGCCTAAAAGGGGGATTTTTTTAGAGAGCGCTGCACGGATGAAGGTGAGCAGATTTTCGATCCAAGGTGCATCTTCGTTGACCGAAGTGGCAGATCCAGAGAGCACGATGCGATCCAATCGGAGGAGTTGATCAGGAGCAGGAAGATCCTGGTGGGG
>Ga0169931_10007977_pt1 | contig 15578 bp, 14 predicted proteins | sample Kivu_15m_20L_FD_129675 | JGI IMG/M metagenome (GOLD analysis project Ga0169931, IMG submission 129675) | Freshwater microbial communities from Lake Kivu, Western Province, Rwanda to study Microbial Dark Matter (Phase II) - Kivu_15m_20L... | ecosystem: Environmental > Aquatic > Freshwater > Lake... | reverse complement strand
TGCCGATGAGTCAGTTTTTCGGTTGGAGGACTTGGTAGCAGTTCTTCGTGCAGATGCAGCTGACGTTATGAGTATTTACGTGGGCAAGAGTGGTGGACCGAATAAAGCCGTTCAGATGGGTCGGATTGCCGATGCTTTTGGGCTTGATTCCGTTATCGGATCTAATGGAGAATCAGGAGTTGGTGCGGCAGCGCAGTTACAGGTCGCAGCGGCGATGCCCGGATTATCCATGCGCTTTCCTTCAGACATCATTGGGGAGTATTACTATTCCGATGGAATCTTGGAGACACCGCTGGATAGCGATGGGAAGCTAGTGCGTTTGCCGGACGCGCCGGGTCTTGGGGTTGCTCTTAAACCAGAGATTTCTGCTAATTTCAAGTAGTCCAGCAAAGTGAACCTAGGACGTTATTTTTCCGTTATCAAAAACGCTAAAAATGTTAGTGAAAAGGTTAATTTTTTGTTCATTTGATTACTAGCTCTGGCCTATTTCCATGGCTTAAGTTCACGCCAAGTTCGCTACTAAGCAAGCCGCCCGGGCTTGTCGCGGTAGGGAGAGTTACCCAAAAGGGGGAAGCATGAAAAAAGCAACCCGAAAGGGTTTAGCGCTTGCAATAATTTCAGCGTTAGCACTTTCGCTTACATCAGTACCGGCTTTCGCTTCAAAGAAGCCGAAAAAAAAACCAACGGCCACGAAGAAAGCAGCCCCAGCAAAACCAACAGTGCTGCGCGTAACGCGTATGGGCGATACCTCACAGGCTTTCGGTCCTACACGTAATAGCTCGGGAAATGATCACTTCATTAACTTTTTACTCTTCTCGAACCTCGTGAAGATTGCGCCAGATGAGAAGACAATTCTTCCTGACTTAGCTACCAAGTGGTCGTTCTCTAAGGATGCTAAAGAAATCACTTTTGAACTTCGACAAGGCGTCACTTTCCACGATGGCTCACAATTCACAGCAGCCGACGTAGCAGACACAATTGGCCTTGCGTGTCGACTCACAACCGTGAATTACATTGGATACAAGCCTGATCGTTGGCTTGAGGTTGAAGGATGCGCAGACCTCAAGGACAAATTGACTGGAGTGCCTTCAGGCGTGACAGTTGTTGACCCGTACAAAATAAAAGTAAAATTGACAAAGGGAAATGCCCAATGGGTTCGTTATCTAACGGACGCGGTCTACTCAATTATTCCGAGTGAGGTTCACGTTGGAATAGAGAACAAAGAGTGGGCAATCTCAGACTTTGTTGTCGCAGACCCAATCGGAACTGGTCCATACAAGTTGACTAAGTTCAAGCGCAATCAATATATGGAGTTCGACGTAAATCCAAAATACTTTGGACCTAAGCCTGCGATAAGCAAGATTTTCTGGTTAGTCAATGTGAAGCCAACAAACGTGTTGCCTCTACTCCAGAAGAATGAGCTTGATTTGGCGATTGATATTGATGTCAGCAACGAAGAGCAAATTGAGAAGCTCACAAATCATAATGCCGTTTGGAACAACACTGTCGCAGCCCAATTCTTGCAATTCCGCGTGGATCATCCAGTGTTTGGCGACAAGAAAGTTCGTCAGGCAATTACGTATGCCTTTGACCGACGCTCCGTGCTCAAGAGCGTTTTCAATGGTAAGGGTGAAATTCGTTGGATGTTCCCAGGATTCGACCAAGATCGAGGAAATCTCAACAAGTTCGAGTTCAGTCCTGAGAAAGCGAAGGCGTTGTTGAAGGAGAGTGGAGTGGATTTGAAGAAAGAGTTCACCATTCTTTACTCGCCTCTAACTGATCCAGCATGGCCAAAGATTGTTCCGATTTTGAAGCAACAACTTGAAGATGTTGGCTTCAACGTAAAGCTAGATCCAGTTGACCAGGCTGCATGGTCTGCTGCAACTCGAGTCACTGATGGTGCAAAGGCTGCGTACGCGATGACGCTAAATTCGGGTGGCTCACTCGGACTTGGCTCAGCTCGTGGTTCCGGATTCTTCAACTGCAAATCTCCGACGTTCTCTTGGTACTCCAAGTGCGATATCCCTGATTTGTACGCAAAACTCTTCGAGGAAACTGATCCAAAGGAATCAGATAAAATCGAAGATCAGTTGGCAAAGATTATCCAGGAAGAAGTTCCTTTCTTTACAACCTGGACAAAGCAGACTCTCAATGCCGTAAGCAAGAATTTGGGTGGACAGTTCAAGCTCTATCCAAATGATCGCGATTCAGCAATGGGAATCACCGGCTGGACAATAAAGTAAAGATATCTGGTTGATGTTGAAGTGCATGGGAGTTGTTGCGTAAACGACCCCCATGCACTTCTTAAAAGTTTGTAAATAGGTTTTTATCCGCTTGGGATTGGGAGTGATTAAAATTGCTAAGACAGATAGTTCGGAGAATCTTTACCGGAGCCATCGTTTTATGGATTACGACGACGCTTATCTATCTAGGACTAGGACTTGCTCCAGGAGATGAACTTGATGCTCGACTTGGCCCTGAGGTAGCAGCTACTTTAACCCCCGAAGATGTCCAAGCGATGCGAGCTGAACTAGGTCTCGACAGGGCATTACCAATCAGATATGCGATCTGGCTCTCAAAAGTAGTTCAAGGTGATCTCGGGTATTCCTCTTCCGAGGATATGAATGTGACAGAGGTTCTCAGACAGCGCGTTGGCGCTACTGCGATGCTTGTAGCAGTAGCTCTCTTTTTTGGGACGATTTTTGGAATTCTGATTGGTATCTGGGCGGCCGTGCGTGAAAACACTTGGGTAGATTACATATTGGGCTCTATACCAATCTTTATTGCAGGAATTCCTGGATTTATTCTTGCTCTATTTTTTATCTACACCATAAGCGTCAAACTGGATTTGCTACCCACTAGTGACATGCACGATTTGGGTGATGAATCATTTTTAGACTTGGTAGAACACATGATTTTGCCCGGTTCTGTATTAGCAATTGGACTTGCAGCCCAACTGATCAGATATACACGCGCTAGTATGTTAGATGTCCTTAACTCAGAATTCATGGTTGCAGCAAGGTCCAAGGGAATTAGTAACCGACGGGTTATATATCGCCATGCTTTCAGAAATGCTCTGATACCAGTCATAAGTGTCGTAGGTATGCATCTGCCTGAAGTGATTGCAGGCGCAGTCATTACAGAAACAATATTTAATTGGCCAGGAATGGGCCAATTAGCAGTGCGAGCTGCAAATTATCGGGATATCACAATGGTAATGGGTATCGTACTTGTAGTGGCCGTGACTGTTGTTATCTCTAATTTATTGACAGATATTGCATACACGATCGCAGATCCCCGAGTGCGCCTTGGCTAAGACATCGAATTCCCTACTTAGAGAGGCCGTAAGACGGTTTGCTTCGTACAAACTCTCAATTGTTGGTTTAGTGATAGTTGGTGTCGTTACCATCATGGCGTTTTTTGCTTCGAAAATTGCACCGCTCGGACCTACAGAAATCAACCTTGAGGCCGTGGGTCAGGCCCCGGGAGGAGTGTATTTACTTGGTACTGATGACGTAGGCAGAGATGTTTGGGCACGAGTCATTTTTGGTGCTCGTACATCGTTGACCGTAGGAGTCGGTGCGGTCTCAATAGCCTTGCTCATTGGGATTTCAGTCGGCCTTGCCTCTGGATATTTCGGCAGATGGATAGATACGATTTTAATGCGAATCACAGATGGATTCATGAGTGTTCCACCGCTGATTCTTATCATTGTTTTCATAGCAATTGTTGGTCCAAGCCTTCTGAGCGTCATTCTTGTCATTGCACTAACAACATGGCCAACTTCGGCTCGCGTTGTGAGAGGGCAGGTGTTGACTTTGCGTGAGCAAGAATTTCTAGTTGCGGCCAAGGTTATTGGTGTAAGCGATTCAAAGGCTGTATTTGTTCACATTTTTCCAAACCTCCTTGGACCGCTCTCAGTTGTGGCTACTTTTGGAATTGCCAGTGCAATTCTGATCGAGGCCGGACTTTCATTTTTAGGTCTTGGGGTTCGGCCGCCTACATCAAGTTGGGGACAAATGGTTAACCTCGCTCAACAGCCGGACATACTTTTAGACAAGATTTGGATTTGGGTTCCTTCGGCCTGCATGATTGTGATTACAGTTCTAGCAATCAATTTCATTGGTGATGGACTTCGTAAAGCTGTTGATCCTAAGTCGGTGCGATGATGAGCAAATTACTTGAAGTCTCTGATCTACGAGTGGAATTCAATTCTCGGCAAGGTCACGTTAAGGCTGTTCGAGGCTTGAACTATTCAATTGATGAGGGTCAGGCAATGGCCCTAGTTGGCGAATCAGGGTCGGGCAAAAGCGTAAGCGCGCTTGCGCTTCTGAATTTACTGCCAAAGAAAACTTCGAAGATTAGCGCTGGAAGTATTAAGTTTCGGGGACAGGAGTTAGCCGGACTATCCGAGCGCGAGATGCGCAAATTGCGCGGTGGCTCTATTGCAATGATTTTCCAAGATCCTTTGACCAGCCTCAATCCAGTTCTCACTATCTCGCAACAGATCGTGGAGCAATTAGAGGAACATGGAAAAGCCAAAGGTCGCTTAGCTGAAAAGAGAGCAATTGAGCTCTTGGACTTAGTTGGCATTCCAGCTCCCGAGCAAAGAGTCAATCAATATCCACATCAACTTTCAGGTGGAATGAGGCAGCGAGCCATGATTGCTATGGCACTTTCTTGTGAACCAACTCTGTTGCTTGCGGACGAACCCACAACGGCTTTAGATGTCACCATTCAGGCTCAAATTCTCGAGTTAATTGCACGTCTTCAAAAGGAATTAGGAATGAGCCTTCTGCTGATAACTCATGATCTCGGTGTAGTAGCCGGGTTTACTGAAAAACTTACGGTCATGTATGCCGGCAGCGCGGTCGAACAGGGGAATACTGCTGAAGTGCTGGCAAATCCGACACACCCTTACACAGTTGGATTGTTGCGCTCGATTCCAAGGCTTGATCGACCACGTGAGGGTCTGCTTGTGCCCATTCCTGGAATGCCACCGGATATGACCAGGACATCCGAAGGGTGTCCGTTTGAGCCACGGTGTGATTTTTCGCAGGATAAATGCTCGGGCGATATTCCGGTTATGACACCTGTCTTCGAAAACCGCTCAGCGGCTTGCTTCTTTCCTCAGCTAAATAGCCACGCTGGGCAGGTGAATTCATGAATAAAGTTATTCTTAAAATAGAGAATTTATCCGTTCGATTTCCTATGGGTGGCTCACTCTTCAGAAAAGCGAAAAATTACGTCAATGCAGTAAATGACGTCTCTCTTGAAATTGCTAAGGGGGAAACCTTAGGACTTGTAGGTGAATCCGGTTCAGGTAAAACAACAGTTGGTCGGGCAATCGTAAGAGTCAACCATCCTCATAAGGGTTCCATAATTCTTGACGAAGAGGAATTACTTGGTAAATCACCGAAAGAGATGAGGCCCCTACGACGTAAAGTGCAAATGGTATTCCAAGATCCTTACTCAAGTTTGGATCCCAGACAGTCAGTCCGCCAAATCTTAACTGAGCCACTTATCACACACAATTTGCCACTGAAGAATTCGGTGGGTGAAGATCGTGTCGAGGAGCTCCTAACTTTAGTTGGATTAGATCCTGCTTTTGCCAGCCGGTACCCTCATCAATTCTCTGGAGGACAACGTCAACGTATTGGTATAGCGAGAGCACTAGCCGTAGAACCAGAATTGATTATTTGTGATGAGCCCATCAGTGCTCTTGATGTTTCCATTCAAGCTCAAGTTGTGAATCTGTTAGAGTCTTTGAAAGAAAAGCTTGGAATTGCCTATCTATTTATCGCGCATGATTTGGCGGTAGTCAAACACATTTCAGATCGAGTAGCTGTGATGTATTTGGGTGGCATAGTTGAAATAGCAGACTCAGAGGAACTTTATAGAAATCCACGCCATCCCTACACTCGTGCTCTGCTTTCCGCGGTTCCAGTGCCCGACGCAAACGTTGAAAAGTTGAGACAACGCACGATTCTCAAGGGGGATATTCCAAGTCCAACAAATATGCCACCGGGATGTGCTTTTAATACACGATGTCCACTCCGCGAAAAGTTGGGAAATCCATCGATTTGCGTGGAGCAAAGACCTCAACTAGTGAGTATTTTAAATTCAAAAAAACACGAAGTTGCTTGTCATTTCCAAGAGGAAAACAGTTAGGAAATCATCATGCCAATTATTGGGTACGTTTCAGATGAGCACTATCTTGCAGTTAGCGATGTGAGTGTTGAGTTTACAGTCGACGGCAAAGTTGTCGACAGTTGTAAGTCTTACATGAGCGGAGCGATTGAGACCGACCTAAAGCCTGGTTCTTACCGCATGACACTCGGAAAGCCAGGATTTGGTTCTAAGCACGTTGAGCTTACTCTCCCGGTTAGTGAGCCAATAAAGTTTCGGTTGCTTTCTGATAAGTTGATTGGGTACATGTGGCCCAAATGGTCCACTTCTGGAGAGCAATCAACAATCCGGATTAACTCCACTACTTCTTGCCGTGTTGAGCTGTTCAGATATGGTTTGAAGAAAGAGTCGCATGGTGTAGTCACTTGGTTAGACGAACACGGCCCTCGAGCCATGGTGCAGATGCTTCCAGATACTGATTTCACCCAGAGTGGAGTGCAATTCAATAAGGTCGGGTTCCCCAGTCCACTGATGACTTGGCGAATAAAGGCACCGGAGAAGTCGGGGCTTTATTACATTCATCTAAATAATGAGGGTGGAGAGTTCTTCTCAATGCCTTGGGTTGTCGCCCCGAAGAAGCCAAAAGCCAAGATTGCTCTGTTGGCAGCTACTAATAACTGGAATGCGTATAACAATTTTGGTGGTCGAAGTAATTACATAAACGATAACGGACTCCCTGATAAACCGACAATCAATTCACGTCAAGACCTTGCGCGCTATTTAGGTACTGCACGCACTCAGATGTATCCAAATGACACTTATCCGCCGCTCTCCTTCGAGCGCCCTGAAATTCACAATATGGTATTCGAGCATGAACAAGTTTCAGATCCGATGGTTGGTCGCATGGCCTCGACGCTCGCTCCTGGGATGTGGCGCTTACTTGGCTGGCTTGAACGTGAAGGCTATGAATATGACGTATATAGTGATGCTCACTTGCGAGACGGCACACTTGATTTAGATCAATACAAAACGCTTCTTACCGAAATGCATCCTGAATATTGGTATCGGGAGGAATACATTCGAGTTCGAGATTGGGTCTTTAACCGTGGCGGACGGTTTATGTACCTTGGCGGTAACGGTATTGATTGTGAAGTCGAATATATCGACGATACTAAAGTCCGTTATTTAACAGACCATAATGGAGCGGGAACCGATATGGATGTTTGGCTAAACGGTAAAGAGCGTAAATTCGACAATAGATTCCATAAGACGTTCGAATCACCTGCACCATTGGTCGGCGTGATCTTTGATCACGTGGGCGAGGGAACATCAGCCCCATATAAAGTGACAAACGCTAAGCACTGGATCTTTAAAGGTACTGGTCTGCGCGACGGTGATCTCTTCGGCGAGAAAACGCTCCACGAGCGTGTGCCTGGTGGGGCTTCGGGTCACGAAACCGACAAGCGAACGCCAAACACCGGAGAGGGATTTATCGGCCTTGCCATGGGGCAGAATCCAGGTGAAAATGGTGGCGCTGAAATGGTCTATAAAGATTTCCCCGGTAACGGTGGTGAAGTCTTCTCGACTGGTTCAATAACTTACATTTCAGCTCTTCTTGTCGACGAGAAAGTCTCCCGAATTACCAAGAACGTTATTAATCACTTCCTACGCGACTAAATGTAAGGAGACCATCATGATTGTTGATGTACATACCCATGGGCCAACCCATAAAGATAAGGTTCCGCCTTCTGAGATGAAAACTTACTCAGGTTGGCACTCTGGTCCACCTGTAAATACGACCAACAGTTGGGCTGATTACGAGAATGGCATGGAGGCAGCCGACGTTGCTTTTGTTTTTAACATTCACGTCCCAGATACTGATCGGTTTGTAGGCACCCCAGACGATAAGGATCGAATAAACGATTCGATTTATGATTTCTCAAAGGCGCATCCACATCGAATTGGGTTCTTTTCGGTTGACCCTAATCGCCACGATTGGATTGAAGAATTTGATCGTTGTGTTGCGTTAGGCATGAAAGGTATGAAACTTGGCGCAAACTATCAACGCTTTGATCCGCTGGGTCGAGAAGCCCTGCGGCTCTATGCCAGAGCTGAGAAACACAACCTGCCTATCGTCTTTCACACAGGAACTTCACCCGTGCGAGAGGCCCCTTTGCTCTATTCGCATCCAACAGTGACTGACGAAGTAGCAATGCGCTTTCCTGATCTCAAGATTGTGATGGCGCATATTGGCCACCCATGGGTTTGGGATACGGTGGCAGTTATCCGTAAACATCCAAATGTTTACGCGGATGTATCAGCGATCTATACCCGGCCGTGGCAGTTGTACCAAGGTCTTATTTTTGCCTCTGAGTGGGGCACGATGCATAAGTTGCTCTTTGGCTCAGACTTCCCAGTGACCACTCCGGCATACGCAATGGAGCGACTACGGGCTGTCAATGACATTCTCGAAGGAACCAAATTACCTCGCGTCTCTCTCGAACAGATTGAGAACATCATCCATGCCGACGCTTTGGGTATTTTAGGATTAGAAGACCCGCGCAAGAAGAAGTAATTAGGGTTGAACAAGATGAACGTTTCTGCAAACCAAAGTATCCGCACCTATAAAGATGGTGGGCACTATCGAATCGAAGTTCCTTCGATAGAAGGCCCAAAGGTCTTCGAGGCGTTGGTTCGCGAGACAAAGAACTTGGGTGTAACCCTTAATCGGATCTCTCAAGGTAGTGGTGGAATGCTCTTACTTAAGAGCGAGATTAAGGACATGGTCCAACTTGCCGCGTCAGAGCAGATTGAAATCTGTCTCTTTGTTGGACCAAGAGCGGGCTTTGATATCGGAGTGCTTGCGCATACCGGGAGCAAGTTCGCGGGCTACTCTTCGATTCGCGGTAATGCGCAAATCGAAGCAGCAGTAGCCGATGTAGATCGGGCCCTGGAGTTTGGGGTTCGCGGTTTCTTGATAGGCGACTTGGGTCTCCTGAAGGTCTTTCGGGAGCGTCAGGCGAAGGGAATCTGGCCTCAGAATATCCACTGGAAAGTGAGCGCTTACGTACCAGCAGCTAATCCGCCGATGGTCAAGCTTCTTCAAGAATTGGGCGCAAGCAGCGTCAATATTCCATCGGATTTAACTCTCGAACAAATCCATGAGATTCGTAGCGAAGTCGAGATTCCACTTGATATCTATGTAGAGACAATGGATGCCAGCGGTGGAACGATTCGAATTGTTGAGATGCATGACTTAATCCGCGCAGGCGCTCCATTGTGCGTCAAATTTGGGCTTGCAAATGCAAAAACACTTTATCCCGCAGGAGCCCACACGACTGATGAGGCAGTGAAGATTGCTATTGCTAAGGCGCGCAGAGCGGCAGTGGCAAAAGAGTGGCTGGAGCGGCTCACCCCAGACTTAATTCAATCGTTAAACACCGACTCAACCGCAATCCCGGAGGCCTAAATGTCATCACGCTTGTTTGCCGAACATAACAGGGAAGATATAAAAGCTTTTGCTGCAGCGGGCGGAATGGTGATTGTTCCAATCGGAGCCATAGAGCAACATGGCCCACACCTACCAGTCTGGGCTGATACTTTGCAGGTTGAACACATAACTCGTTCCGCAAGTAAACTCGTTTCGAGCTCTGTTCCAATTCTTGTTACTCCAACATTGCCCTTTGGCTCCTCCGATCATCACCTGCCATTTGGTGGCACCATCTCACTAGACACAAAAGTTTTACTCGACGTTCTGATGAATATTGGTCGTTCTCTCAACAAATCCGGTTTCAGGAAAATCATGTTCATAAATGGCCATGGTGGAAATCATGAGATTTTCCAACTTGCCGCGCGCGATATCGCTTTGCAACTAAATATCCATGCCGCGGCCGCCTCCTGGTGGTCTGTGGCCTGGAGTCGCATTAAAAAAACTGATGCTTTCAATTATGGTCGTGTTCCAGGCCATGCTGGAGCTTTTGAGACAGCTATGGTCAAAGCAATTGCGCCGCATTTAGTTGGCGGTAATCCGCCTCCATCACTCTGGCCCGACAAGGATTCGTTGACTAAACGTGATTCATGGATAGCTCCGATGCGGGTAGAACTTGCTGGTTCTTGGCAGAAAATGAATGGCTATGGCGATAATCCAGGAACTATTCCTGATGAGCTAGGCAAGGAACTGCTCCAAATGAGTATCGAAGCAGTTGCAGAGGCAATTGAAAACTTCTATTCAGCAACGGTCAACGCAGACAAGGAGTAGCCATCTGATGCATCGGGTTGAAAGAAATTTCTCTCAAAGCAATTTCACTCCAGATTTGCCACCAGTTTTTGAGATTGAATCCGGCGATCGAGTTGTCTTCTCCACCCACGACGCTCGAGGCGGAGCACTTCTGGATCATCGACCGACCGCAACAGCCTTCCCGTTACCCAAGCCAACGCCAGGTAAGGGAAATCCCGTTACGGGTCCGATTTCGATTAAAGGAGCTAAACCGGGGGATGCTCTGTTGGTCCATATCCTCTCAATCAATTGTGATGAATTTGGTTGGTGTGGTGGCCATGCCCATGCCGGAGCCGTTAATCCTGGGCGAGTGCCTGAACCACTGGGCAGAATCTGTGAAGTTTCACCAAAAGGCGTGGTGTTCTCCCCCGAAATAACAATTCCGCTCAAGCCCATGATTGGTTGTTTAGGCACTGCTCCGCTGACGAGTGCATCAACGGGAATCGCTGGACGCCATGGCGGGAATATGGATCAGACGGTGGTCCGCAGCGGTGCCTCGGTCTTATTGCCAGTCTTCGTGGACGGAGCGCTTCTATTTATCGGTGACATTCATGCAGCTCAGGGAGATGGTGAAATCTCCGGAGTAGGGCTTGAGATTCCTGCTGAAGTTACCGTAGAGGTCGAATTGATTTCCGGAGCTGCCCCAGAGTGGCCATGGCTTATTGATGAAGAGCATGTCATGGTCTTATGTGTCGACGAAACATTTGAAAAAAGTTCTTATCTAGCAATCGATCAAGCGATGAAACTTCTTGAAACCCAGTTGAATCTTCCTCCCGCGGATGCGCTTGCGCTTCTCTCGATTGCAGGAAATGTAAAAGTCGGAGCTTTTTATGGTTCACCGCACGTTACGACTCGGTGTGAGATTCCGCGACACTTGAAAGTTGCTCCACCAGGCCTACAGTTAGGAGATAAATGATTATCGATGTGCATAGCCATGTGATGTGGTACCCCGATCACGTCGCCGAAGAGTTTGCATCAGAAGCCCTCGCTTCGAAGTTGGTAAAACTAGAAATGTCTGGGGGCAAAGCTCACGTAGGGTCGCTCGATTTACACTCTTATGATTCAACCCCGGAGCAACACTGGGCAGCGTGCAAAGACACCGCTGACCGCACGGTGGTCTTCGGTCTACAAGCAAAAGCGGTAGGGGTTTGGGTGCCCAATGATGTTATCGCCAACTATGTTGCGCAACATCCAGAGAAACTTGTGGGCTGGGCCTCAGTTGATCCCTCACAGCCGGGTCACATCGAAGAGTTGCAACGTTCCGTACATGAACTAGGCCTACGCGGTCTAAAAGTGGGTCCGGCCTATCAACATTTCGACCCTCGAGATAAGAGCTATTGGCCAGTCTTTGAATTATGTGAAAAGTTAGATATTCCAGTTATCTGGCACCAAGGAACCACCTTCCCCAGCAAGGGGAATTTGGGTATTTCCAACCCGCTTAGGTTAGAACCTATTTGTATGGCTTTTCCGAAACTGCGGATGATTGTTGCGCATATCGCCCATCCCTGGGAGACCGATTTGATAGTGCTGATGCGTAAAGCGCCCAATCTTTATGCGGATATTTCAGCTGTTCACTATCGACCATGGCGATATTGGAACACGATGATTACAGCCATGGAGTATGGGGTAACACATAAGTTGCTCTTAGGTTCAGATTTTCCATCTGCTTCAGTTGACCAGGTTATCGCTGGATTGCGCAATATCAATCAGGTGGCCCAAGCCCCTGGCATGCCACAAGTTCCAGAAAAAATCATGGACATGATCATCCAAGAAAATTGGAAGCGCGCCGTACCGGAATTGGGTGAGTAATGTCGAAAATCACAGAGATCCGTACTCATCTGATCTTGATGGAACGTAAGAAGGAGATTCTGCCGAAGACTAGCCATGGCTCTACTACGCACAACGAATATGTCATCATCGAGGTAATTACTTCTGATGGCGCTGTCGGGGCTGGTGAGGTCACCGCAGCTGTTGGGTGGAATGGAGAGGAGGGAGTGGGCTCAGCCGACTTGCTCATTCGAAAAATTGGTCCAGCAATTGTGGGTATTGATGTTGATGATTGGGAGAGTATTTCTCGAGCCATTGAGCAGTGGACTCGACATCGCCCCTTCCTACGTGCTGCGGTCGAGATGGCTTGCCTTGATGCAGAAGGTAAAGAGAAGGGTAAGAATGTCTCAGATCTCTTTGGGGGTCCGTTGCGGACAGAGTTCGTGACTAAACTCGTGTTGCCCGCGCGCGAGGCAGAAGTAGTTCGTGGAATGGCGGAGATTGCCAAAAGCCGTGGCGGTAAGGCATTTAAGGTCAAAGTAGGACTAGATATAGAGGCGGATGGAGCACGGTTAGCCGCTGTGCGCGAAGTGATTGGCGCTGAGCCTCCATTGTTGGTTGATGCCAATGAAGGGTGGCGTCCACATGAAGAGAAGACCATCATCGAGTTAATCGAAAAGTTCAATATTGCTTGCGTAGAGCAGCCATACCCACGACGGTTCGTTAAGGAGAGCGCGCACTTGCAAGCAAATACTCCTGCACTCCTCATGGCTGACGAGTCAGTATGGACCTTGGATAATGTCGAGCGAATTGCAGAATCACAATCCTTTAAAGTTGTCTCGCTTTACCCTGGAAAACAAGGCGGGTTGCGCTCATGCTTGGAATCGGCGCGACGAGCTACCGAGTTGGGCCTTGGCGTATCGCTGGGTTCCAACCTTGAGACCGGGGTGGGCTCATCAGCAATGGCACATTTCCTCGCTTTGGCGCCGAAGATTGAGGCGAAGGTTCCAGGAGATCTCCTTGGTCCACTCTATTTTGTTGATGATGTGACAACTGGAACCCCTTGGATCAAATGGACCGGAGCAACTCTGCCAACAGGTCCAGGACTTGGCATAGAGATTGATCCAAAGCTCTTAGCAGCCCACAAAATCTCTGTAACGGTCTGACGTGGCGCTCTCTGCACAGGTGCGTGAAGCATTCACATTAGCGAGTACCGCCACCATTCAGAATCAACTCTTTATTCGAGGTTTCCGTAATCGGTTCCTAAATGGAGTGCTGCTACGGACGCCAAGTCATGAGAAATTTGTGGCGGAAGCATTTACGCTCCGCTTCATTCCAGCTCGCGAGGATCTGGATAAAGTCGAAGCCTTCAAAGATCCCCGCCATCCGCAACGTCTTGCAATTGAATCTGTAGCCCCTGGACAAGCGTTGATAGTCGATTCACGGAATGATCCTCGAGCTGCCTCAGCCGGAGAGATCCTCATTACTCGTTTAGCTAAGCGTGGCGGCGTGGCTTTTATCACCGATGGAGCTGTTCGCGATTCATGTGAGATGGATTCAATTGGCATACCGGTGTATACCGCGGGCGTCACTGCCAATACCAATCTCATCCATCACCATGCTATAGATTTTCAAGTGCCTATTGGCTGTGCCGGCGTGTCAGTCTTTCCGGGAGATGTATTAGTGGGCGATCGTGAGGGAGTTTTGGTTGTTCCCCATGAGATTGCTTCGGAAGTAGCAATAGCTTCACTTGAGCAACATCATTTGGAAGAGTTTGTACTTGAGAAGATTCGAGCGGGCGCTAAGTTGCCGGGAACCTATCCTCCATCAGAGGAATTGCTTGAGGAGTACCGTAAAAAAAGGCGGAAATAATGGGTTTCTTGCCGCGTGTAACAGAGGTTCAGCGTATCACAATTCTCAGCCCATTTCGAGCTGATGTTGCTAAATGGTTTTCAATTTCCGCAAATCACTGTCAAGTAATCGAAATTGTGATTGTCGAGACCGAAGATCCAAATATTATTGGATATGGCGAAACGATGATTGACTACATAGCAGTGCCACACAAGGTTACCGATGAAAGTATCGCACGTGTTAAGGGGCGCCAAGTCTCAGAATTCATATTTGACGATTCAGTTGGTGCTGGACTACAGATGGCATTGTTAGATGCGACTGGAAAGGCGCTGGAAGTCCCAGTGCACGCACTGTTCGAGAAAACTGTGGTTCGAGAATCTTGTCCTGTTTCGTGGTGGAATATGGAGGCGCCAGCGGAAGTTCTAGCAGTTGAAGCAAAACGTGCGGCTTCCATGGGGTACCTCTCGCATAAAATCAAAGCTCGGCCATGGTTTGATGTTTATGAACAGCTTCAGGCAATCGATGGTGTAACACCTGCTAACTATCAGATTGATATTGATTGGAATGGCCAACTTCTTGATGCCGAGCGCGCTATCCCCGTGATTAGGAAGCTACTTGGTAATAACAAGATTGGATTGTTCGAAGATCCGATTCCACGTGATGATGTGCAGGGACAACGAAGATTGCTCGAAATTTGCGATAAACCTCTGTTAACGCACTTTTTTGAAGAATGGGCTCACGCCCAGATGGATGCGCGTGCCGTTAGTGGATACGTCATTGACGGTGGTGTCTCACGAGTTTTGAAAATCGGAGCTGAGATGGATCGCCGGGGGATGGAGGGTTTCATCCAGCTCTGTGGGACTGGATTGACGGTAGCGCTCTCACTCCATTTGGGAGCAGTGATTACCGGGGCCAAGCATCCCTACGTCAGCATGGTTACCTCATTCACTCATGACATTCTTCTCGAGCCACTTCAGGTGGTGGCGGGATACACAAAGGTCCCACTTGGGCCAGGCCTGGGTGTTGTTGTTGATGAGGCAAAGATTGATGCGCTGATACTCCGTGAGAAGTACCCTCTTGAACTGCCACGCCGGATATATTCTTTTGATGTAGGCGATGGACGCGTTCGCATTTATACCTCTGTTGATCAGCTTTGGGTTGATACATCGTTTAGTGGGGATATGCCTGTACAGCCAGAGGGCTCCAGCCTCGGAATCAGAGACGACGATGGTTCGGATGATTTTGAAACGCTCTTTCAGCGCGCTCTAGCACACCCAGTCTGGGTGAGTTGATGCTCTTTTGCGACGAAGTTGGAGAGACTGGATGATGGAATGGAGAGCCCATGAATCTCATTACATGGTTATTTGAAACCAATCTTCAATTTGGCAGCAAATCAATACCTCTGCGAGAGGTGATTGGTGGTGCGCTGGGCATCACCAGTGCCTATCTCGGCATGAAGCGAAAAGTCGCCGCCTGGCCAGTGGGTATCTTCGCCGATGCGATGCTCTTTACTGTTTTCTTGGGAGCGGTCTTCGCCTACAGCGATAACGATGCA
>Ga0169931_10007975_pt1 | contig 15581 bp, 10 predicted proteins | sample Kivu_15m_20L_FD_129675 | JGI IMG/M metagenome (GOLD analysis project Ga0169931, IMG submission 129675) | Freshwater microbial communities from Lake Kivu, Western Province, Rwanda to study Microbial Dark Matter (Phase II) - Kivu_15m_20L... | ecosystem: Environmental > Aquatic > Freshwater > Lake... | reverse complement strand
GACGTGCCCGAGAGCCAGTGCCGCGAGTGCGGCGCCGATGCCGAGGACCAACGCGGAGACGGGACGGCAGGGCAGGGGGGGGCAGGGCATGGTCAGGGAGTCCGGCCGCCTCGCGCGGAGCGTGGCGGAGGGGGCGGTCGGGCGGGTGCGAGACGGCATGAGGGGGCGGTTTCCTGGTGGTCTGGCGGGCCTGCGACGGCACATCGCATCAGTCTAATTTGCCGGGCGGCGCGTCTCAATCATGGGGGGGGGCGGCGCGGCTTGGAGGGGGGACGGGCGCCTGGCGTCGCGGAGTCGTCTAGCTGCCCAGCAGCGGAGCCACGCCCGCGGCGATTTCCTGGTAACTGGCCTGCTCCAGGGGCGGGATGGCGGCTGCGTCGAGTCCTTCCTGCACCCCCTTTTTCCAGGTGGCGGCGGCCTCCTGCTGCTTTCCGGCCAGCCACTGGGCTTTGGCGTAGTGGAAATATTTGGACGGCGTGGCTCCGACGCGGACGGCCATCTGCATGTCTTGGACGGCCTGCTGGGGATCGCCCATGGCCATGCGGACCACGGCCCGCGTGTCGAGAATGTCCGACAGGGGTCCCAGGATTTCGGCTGCTTCTTCGACTGCTCGGAGGGCGTCGGGGAAGCGTTCGGTCTTGCCGGTGAGGGCCAGCAGGTAGGCCAGGTTGTTGAGGGCGGTCGCCCGCAACGGCTTGGGGACGTCGTCGCGTTGCAGCAACTTGTCGTAGGCGACGACGGCCTCTTCGTACTTCTCGGCGACTTCGCGCGATTCGGCGCGAAGTTCGAGGCGAGCGGCCGATTCGGGGTCGTCGCGGAGCGCGGCGGCGGTCATCTGATCGAGGAGGGCGTCGAGCTTCTCCGGGGCCTCGCTGCGGCGCTGGCGATAGACGGCCACCGCCAGTCGCAGCACGTCGTCCATTTGCTGCGGGAAGAACTTCTGCAGTTGGGCGAGTCCCTGGTCGAGGTCGCCGTACTGGGCGATGACGCTGGCGACTTCCAGCGCGTTGGCGTCGGAGCGTTCGGCGAACTGCGCGTAGTAGTCGACGGCGGTGGGAAAGTCGCGGACGCTGACCGCGAGCCGCGCGGCCTGGAGCACTTGACCGAGTTGCTGCTCGGTCGGTTCCGGACCGAGACGCGGAACGATCGTCTTCAGGAGGCGCCGCACCGCATCGAGGTCGCCCCGGCGAGCGGCGATGCGCACGCTGTATTCCAGGGCGATGCCCTGCGCGCCCTCGATGTTGCGCAGTCGCTCGACCCACCGCTCGGCGTCCTCGAATTCGCGCTGCTCGACGAGCATGGCGATATAGGAGCTGCGAAGGTCGATATCTTCGGGATGCTGCGAGATGGCGAACTCCATCTGCGAGCGGCACTGCCGCCAGTCGCCCGTCTGGTAGAGGAGCTTGCCAAGCTCGATGCCCTGGTCGGAGGAGAGGCCGCCGCGCTCGCTGGGGATCTGTCGGTACAACTCCACCGCGCGGAGGTGCGATTCGGGATCCTCGCGGCGCGCCAGCAGGGACGCGAGCATCGCCTGATCCACCGCCTGCGCCTGCTCGCTGCCGGAGCGGGTGGAGAGCAGCTTTTCGGCCTTGAGCGAATCCTGGTAGTCGCCCGTCGCCGCGAGCATTTCCGCCGCTTGCTGCCGGGCCCAGACCGCGTCGGAGTGGTCGGCCCCCAGCGTGCCGGCGTCGACGGCTTTCAGCAGGCTGTTGACGTACGGGGCCGCGGCGGCGGGGGTCTTGCCGCCGCGCGTCGCCCAATTGCGGTAGAACTCGGCCAGCCGACGGGCTGAGAAGGAATCCTGCAGTCGGTCGGCGTAGAGCGAGAGGTAGATGTCTTCCGCGGCGTCCCAGCGGCCGTAGAGCTCGTAGTACTTGGCGGTCAGCGGCGGCACGAACTCCTCGTCGAGCGCCAGGTGGGCTTCGCGCAGCACCTGCAGCAGCTTCTCCTCCTGCCGGGTTTGGATGCACAATCCCACGAGGCGGGACCAGATCGCCGGATCGGTGGAATTGATCTCCAGGGCCCGGCGGAGAGCGCCTTCGGCCGCGGCGGGATCGTCGAGCCGCTGGGCCATTTGCGCGTACCAGACCTGGGTCGCCTCGTTGTTGGCATCGGCCGCGGCGACTTGCTTGGCCAGTTGGGCGGCCTCTTCGCGGCGGCCCGACTGCAGCAGCACTTCGGGACCTCTCTCCCGGAGCAGGGAGGCCCGCATCTCGGCGGGCACGCGGTCGAGCGCCTGCACGGCCTCGGCGTACCGCCCCAGGTCGGCGAGAAGTTGGATCTGCAGGATCAGCGCGTTGACGTTCGCCCGGCCGTATTCGAGGGCCTTGCTGAAATTCTCCAGCGCCGCTACCGAATCGCGGTCCATCAGCGCGGCGAACTGTCCGCGCAGCACGTAGAGTTCGTGCCACGTCGGCCGCTCTTCGATCGCGAGGTCGAGCATCGCGCGGCCGGCGTTCGCGTCCTCCCGCGAGACCGTCCCCCGCGACAAGCCGACGAGCCGCCGCTTCACTTCCGTGAGGATGTACTCCGGAGAGCGCTCGCCGCCGGCGCTCTTGCGGATGTACTGCTGCGCCAGCGCGACGGCGGGATCGTCCTGGAGCTTGACGGCCACGTCGAACAGCAGCATCGCCGTGGGCAGGCTGTCGGGGTCGAGTTCAAGCGCCTTGACGAGCCCGTCGCGGGCGTCGACCGGCATGTTGAGTCGATTGAAGTTGGAAGCGAGCGTCTGCCACACGGCCGCCTGGTCCTTGGCGGACCAGCTCTCCATGCCGTCGGCGACGCCTTTCAACTCCGCGGCCAGCTGGTCGGAGCCCCGGGCGACCAGCAGGTCCGCCAGCAGCCGGCGCATCGAGGGGTCGTCGCCGAAATCGGGGAGCACGCGCTCGTAGTACTCCAGCGCCCGCGCGGGTCCCGTGCCGGGCTCCAAGGCGAGCAGCCGGATCGCGGCCGGAATTACCGTGCGGTCGGTCTTGTCGAGTCGGTAAGCGCGGGTGATGATCTCGCGGGCCTCGTCGAACAGGTCGCGCTGGGCTTCCGGGGCGGCGGCGCGCTGGGCCCGCTGCACCGTCACCTGCGCCCGGTAGAGCAGGGCGCGGGTCTCGGGCAGGTTGTTCTGGTCGACCATTTTGTCGATGGCCGCGTAGATCGGCTCCCAGTTCTGCTGGCTGAGCGGCTTGTCGAGTTCCTGCACGACGAGCTCGTCGAACTTCGAAGCCTGGTCCGGGGCGGCGCCGCTTTCGACGCCCATCTGGGCGGCGGCCCGCTCCAGACCGGAGCGGGCCTGCGGCAGGTCGCGCACTTTCAGCGCGTCCTCGTACGCCTCGCGGGCAAGGTCGAACCGCGCCAGACGCTCCTGGCAGAAGCCTTCGATGACGGCGGCCAGCGCCTGCTGTTCGGGGAAGGCCGAGAGGCGAATCCGCACGTCCCGCAGCTTGCGCGCGGCGTCGAACCACTTCTCCCGCGCCGCGTCAAGCCGCGCCTCGTGAAAATCGGCGAGGGCTTGCATCTCCGCGCTCTCCAGCTTCCGCATCGCGGCGATCTCGGCCTCGACGGCCGTAAAGTCGCTCATCGCGAAGAGCACGTCGATTTTCAGCTGCGTGAGGCGAATCTGGGCGGGCGACGCCATGCCCGGCGTGCCGAACCGCTGCAACGCCTTGTCGAGCGTCTCGAGCGCCGCCGGCAGGTCGCCGCGGGCCCGCTGCACCAAGGAGGTCCGTTCGTAGAAGCCCACGTTCTCGGCGTGTTGCTGCATGCCGCGGGAGAAATATCCCAGCGCGGCCTCCAGCGAGATCGCCGCCGTCAGCTGCCGGCGCGCTTCGTCCAGTCGGCGACGAGCGAGCGGTTCGTCCTGGTTGGCGACCGCGTCGTAATAGGCGGCGAGCGGCTCCAGAGCGCTGCGCAGCGAACCGTCGGCCATCTTGGAAAGGCCGCTCTTGCGGAGAGCCGGCTCGAGCGGACTCTCCGCCGCCAGGGCCTCGCGAAGCGGCGCCAACGCGGCCGCATCGCTGCGTCCCGCGAGGTCTTTCCGCAGCAACTCGACGACCTCGCTCTCCAGCGCCGCCAGATCGCCGACCGACGACGGTCGTTCGTCGTTCTTCTCCTCGACCGCGCGCGTGTACCCGTCCTGAGCCTGCAGACCCAGTCGGTAGAGCACGTCGGCGTCGTCCGGAGCCAGCTCGCTGGCTTTCGCCAGCACCGCCTCGGCGTCTTCCCGGCGCTTGAGCATGAGCAGCAGCCGATGCTGCTCGAGGCCCGCCTTGAGCTGGCTCGCGCTCTGCTCCGCGAGCCGCTCGATGAGCTTGTCGACCAACTGGGGCTCGCGATCGCCGGCAATCAGTTGGGCGGCCAGCATCGAGTAGGCCTGGGGATTGCCGGGCGTGATCGCTCGCTCGGCATCAAGCGTTCCGTCCTCGGGGCTGTAGCCGATCAGCTCGTAGCAGCGCTGCTCGCCTTCCTTGGGCCGGTCGGCGACGAACAGGCAGTTCGCTTCCAGGACCAGCAGTTCGGCCCGATCCGGATCGGAAGCCGCCCACGAACGGCAAGCCGCCAGGCGCTCGGCCGGGGCGACGTTCGTGCTGGTCCACTCCGTCGGCAGCAGCTTGCGGACGTTCTCGAGAGCGTCGAGCGGCGCGCCGCCGTACAACTGCAATTCGACGAGTTTCCGCAACAGGCCGACGTCTTTGGAGCGGGGCGCCGCTTCGTACAGCGCGCGGTACGCCAGGATCTTGTCTTCCTGATCCACCTCGCTTTTGCTCTCGATCGCGGCCAGCGCCGTCCTGCCCAACGCCAGCCAGGCCGCGTCGTTCTTGGCCGCGTCGCCGCGGGTGAGCCTCACGTACTGCGTCAGGTTCCCCAGAGCGTCGGCGAAGTCGAGCGATTCCTCGGCCCGCCGCGCACGCTCCAACAGCTTGTCGGCGTTGCGCGACACCTGAAATTTCCAGATGCCGTAGAGGGCTCCGATCGCCGCCACGCCCCCGACGGCCAGCGTGCCCAGCACCCGATAATTCACCCGATAACGCTGCATGGCAGATTGTTTCCGTGAGCCAGCGAACTTTCCCATCAGCGAACAACGACGTCACGCCCGACCTCGTTGCGCCGGCGCGCTTCCGTTTCGTCCCCGGAAGCCCCCAGGCGCCGCTTCCTTCCCCAACCGCCGCGGCTCCGCCCGACGGCCCGCCGCAGCGGGCCGTGCCGCCGCCGCGAGGGCGCGAACCGGAGGAAGGACGACCCGCGTTTGCCTGCGGACCGATCGGCTGCGCCGAGGAGCCGCGGTTCCCGACCTCGAGGCGTCGCGCCGGGAGAACTTCAACCGTCGGCTTGCCCCCTCGCTGCCGCCCGGAAGACCCCGCAACGCGGCCCCCGGCGATCCCCCGTTGCTTTTCGCCGCACGGGCTTGGCGGCGGCCCAGCGAACATGGCGCACGCACGCGGCGACAGCGATCCGCCGGCGGCGGAGGAGCCCCCCCCGGGAAACGACGGCTCCGTGCCGGGGGGATTGCCGGATCGCACGTCGGGCCAAATTTATCGTATCCCGCGCCCCCAGCGTGTCAACGATTCCCCGGCGTCACACCCGCTACAGACCGACCGCGTCGCGGCGTTCCGCGCGGCGGCCGAGGCGCACCCGTTACAGTCGTTCCCGCGAGCGGCGATTGACGACCGCGAAGGGGCAAGCGGATACTGCGCCGGGGCGGGTCGGCGAGCCAGGACGCGTCGGAAAGGTTCGATGACGGCAGCACCGGGGAGCACGACCCGTCCGCCGGTCTTCGCGGCGCGGGGGGTGTCGAAGATCTACCGCATGGGCGACGTGGAGGTCCACGCGCTGCGGGGCGTCGACCTGGACCTCCGCAAGGGCGAGTTCGTGGTGCTGCTCGGACCCTCCGGCAGCGGCAAGAGCACGTTGCTCAACATTCTCGGCGGGCTCGACGTCCCTTCCTGCGGCGCGGTGTCGTATCGGGGCATGCCGCTGACGGAGTTCGACGACGCCGCGTTGACGCGTTATCGGCGGGAGCATGTCGGTTTCGTGTTCCAGTTCTACAACCTGATCCCCAGTTTGACGGCCCGCGAGAACGTGAGCCTGATCACGGAGATCGCCCGGCGGCCTCTCGATCCTGCCGCGGCCCTGGGGATGGTGGGCCTGGCGGACCGCCTCGACCATTTTCCGGCGCAGCTTTCCGGCGGCGAGCAGCAGCGGGTGGCCATTGCCAGGGCGGTCGTCAAGCGGCCCGACGTGCTGCTGTGCGACGAGCCGACCGGCGCGCTCGACGTGCAGACGGGGATCGTCGTGCTCGAGGCCATCGAGCGAATCAATCGCGAGATCGGCGCCACGACGGCGGTGATCACGCACAACGCGGTGATCGCGGAGATGGCCGATCGCGTGATCCACATTTCGGGCGGCCAGGTGACCCACGTCGACGAGAACCGCCGGAAGCGGCCCGCCCACGAACTGGCCTGGTGATCGCCGTGGCCCGGCGGCCGCGGCGGGGAGAGTCGGCGATGCGGATGTCCTCCCTCCACCGCAAGCTGTTGCGCGACTTGTGGCAGATGCGCGCTTTGGCCGTCGCGATCGCCGTGGTGATGGCCTGCGGCGTGGCGCTGTTCGTCCTGTCGCGGAGCCTGCTGCACTCCCTGGAGATCACCCAGCAGACCTACTACGACCGCCACCGTTTCGCCGACGTGTTCGCGTCGGTCAAGCGGGCTCCCCTGGCCGTCGTCGAGCGGTTGGCGGAAATTCCCGGCGTCGCCGCGGTCGAGCCCCGGATCGTGGCCGCCGTGAACCTGCTGCTGCCGCGAAATCCCGAACCGGTGGCCGGTCGGCTGGTTTCCGTGCCCGACGGCAGGCAGCCGCAGTTGAATCGGCTTTACCTGCGCTCGGGAAGCCTGTTGAGCCCGCGCCGCGACGACCAGACTCTCGCCAGCGAGGCCTTCGCCCAGGCCAACGGATAGCAGACCGGCGACTACGTCTCGGCGGTGATCAACGGCAGGTGGAAGCGGCTGCGGATCGTCGGCATCGTGCTTTCGCCCGAGTACGTCTACGAGATCAAGCCGGGCGACGTCGTGCCCGACAACCGGCATTTCGGCGTGTTTTGGATGAACGAGGAGGCGGTGGCGACCGCCTACGACCTCGACGGGGCGTTCAACGACGTGACTTTCCAGTTGCTGCACGGCGCTTCGACCGCCGAAACGATCGCCCGCGTCGATCGCTTGCTCGACCCGTACGGCGGCTTGGGGGCCTACGACCGCACCGACCAGGCTTCGCACCAGTTCGTCGACAACGAGATCGAGCAGAATCGGAACATGGGGCTCTTCGCCCCGTCGATTTTTCCGGGCGTCTCGGCCTTCCTGCTGAACGTCGTCTTCTCCCGCGTCATCAACGGCCAGCGGGAGCAGATCGCCGCCTTGAAGGCCTTCGGCTACGCCGACTGGGAGGTCGGCTGGCACTACTTGGAGGCCGTGCTGCTGATCGTGGCCGGCGCGCTGGCGCTGGGACTGCCGCTGGGGGCCGTTTTCGGACGCAGGGTCACGGCGATGTACGCCGAACTGTTCCATTTCCGGATTTCTCCTACCGGATTCCGGGCTCGGTGCTCGTCTCGGCCGCTGCCGTCAGCGGCGCGGCCGGCGTCGTCGGCTGCCTGGCCGCCGTCGCCCGCGCGGCGCTGCTGCCCCCCGCCGAGGCGATGCGCGTCGAACCGCCCACGGGGTACGGGCCGACGCTGCTGGAGCCGCTCGGCCTGGGACGGCTCGTCTCTCCGCTCTTCCTGATGGTCGCCCGGCAACTCGAGCGGCATCCCGTCAAGACGACCCTCTCCACGTTGGCGATTGCGCTGGCCGCGGCGGTGCTGGTGGCGGGTAATTTTTTCGAAGACGCGGTCGACTCCATGATGGCCGCCCAATTCGATCGCGTGCAGCGATACGATCTCGCCGTGACGCTGGCCGATCCCCTCGACGATCGGGCGATCCGCGAACTGGCCGGCCTGCCGGGGGTGCTTCGCGCCGAGGGGGTGCGGTCGGCTTCCGTCCGCTTCCGCGCCGGTCCGCGCAGCCGGCTCGGGGCCATTCAAGGCATCGACCCCGACGCGCAACTGTTCGGGCTGGTGGACATGAGCGGCCGCGAGACGCCCTTGCCGTCCGACGGCCTGCTGCTCTCCGCCAAGCTGGCCGAGGTGCTTGAGGTGCGCCCCGGAGACCGCGTGCAGGTCGAATTCCTCCAGGGCAAGCGGCCGGTTCGCCAGATCCTCGTGGCCGCCGCCGTGGAAGACTTCGCCGGACTGTCGGCCACCATGAACCGCCAAGCGCTCCACCGCGTCCTCCAGGAGGGTCCGGTGGCGACGGGCGTGAACCTGCTGGTCGATCCGTTGGCGACCGCCGCCACGTGCGCTCGGCTGCGGGAATTGCCCAAAGCCGCCGCAATCAACGTGAAATCGTACGCGGTGGACGGCTTCCGACGGACCATCGCCGAAAACATGCAACTCATGAAGACGATCAACCTCATGTTCGCCTGCGTGATCGCCGTCGGCGTCGTCGACAATAGCGCGCGGGTGTCGCTGGCCGAGCGCGAACGCGAGTTGGCGACGCTGCGGGTCATCGGCTTCACGCGAGGCGAGATCTCGGCGATTCTGCTGGGGGAACTGGCGACGGTTACGCTGATGGCTCTGCCGCTGGGCCTCGTGATCGGACGCGGCATGGCGTGGCTGCTGATTCGCCAGTTCAACCAGGAGCTGTTCCGCTTTCCGCTGGTCATCAGCCGCTGGACGTACGCCTTCGCCGCGCTGGTCGTGCTGCTGGCCTCGCTGGTCTCGGGGCTCGTCGTCCGCCGACGCCTCGATCGCCTCGACCTCCCGGCGGCGCTGAAAGCCCGCGAGTAAACGTCCCCTTCGGCGCAGGAGTTCGCCGTTGTCGCTGTCGTGGAGAACCTGCGGACGACGCCTGGTGCTGGCGGCGCTCGCCGCGGCCGTCTGCGGCGCGATCGTCTACGGACTGCTGCCGCCGCCGGTCGAGGCCGACTTGGCCCGCGCGTCGATCGGTCCGCTCCGCGTCACCGTCGATCAGGACGGCAAGACCCGCATCCGCGAGCGGTACACCGTCTCGGCGCCGCTCGCCGGACGACTGCTGCGGATCGCGCTCGACCCGGGCGACGCCGTCCAGGCCGGCTCCAGCGTGCTGGCCACGATCGAGCCGGGCGATCCGCAGTTGCTGGACGCGCGGGCGGTGCGGCAGGCCGAGGCGGCCGTCCGCGCGGCTGAGGCCAAGCTCAAACGGATAACGCCCCTGCTGGAGGAATCGCTCGCCAACCAGGAGCAGGCCGAAAGCGAGTTGACGCGGCTCCGCGCCGCCGCCGTGGCCCGCGTCGCATCGGTGTCGGAGAGCGACATCGAGGCGAAGCTGTTCGACTTCCGCACCCGCAGCGCCCTGGTGCGTTCGGCCCGACACGCCGAAGAAATCGCGCGGTTCGAACTCGAGCAGGCCGAAGCCGCCCTGCTGCGGTCGCAGCCGGCCGAGATCGCCGAGCCGACGACCGCCCCCGAGCCGGATGCTCGCGCCGCCGACGAGCATCTGGTGATTCGCTCTCCCATCAGCGGACGCGTGCTGCGCGTGTTCCAGGAGAGCAGCGCCGTCGTGACGACCGGCACGCCCCTGCTGGAACTGGGCGACCCGACCGACCTGGAAGTCGAAGTCGACGTGCTCTCGCGCGACGCGGTCCGCATTCGCCCCGCCGCCTTGGTGCTGCTGGAGCACTGGGGCGGCGATCGCGTGCTGCAGGGGCGAGTTCGCCTGGTGGAACCCTCGGCGTTCACCAAAATCTCCACCCTCGGCGTGGAAGAACAACGCGTCAACGTGATCGTCGACCTCCAGGACCCCCCCGACGCCCGCCCCGCCCTGGGCGACGGGTTCCGCGTCGAAGCGCGGATCGTCGTCGCCGAAGCCGTCGAAGCGCTGAAGATCCCCACCAGCGCGCTGTTCCGGACCCCCGACGGCGCATGGGCCGTGTTCGCCCTCCGCGAAGGACGCGCGCGGCTCGTCGTCGTGGAGGTCGGCCTGCAAACGGGGGCCGAGTCGCAAATCCTCGCGGGGCTCTCCGCCGGCGATGCGGTCGTGGTCCACCCGGGCGACGACGTCGCCGACGGCGTGGCGGTGCGGCCGCGGTGAGGCCGCCGCCGTCGCGTTGACACCCGCCCGCGCTGGCTGCAAGATGGGGATCCTTCGCCGCTGCCCCCCCGTTCGCCCCTCCCCCGCACAGACTGCCCGCGTTATGTCCGGAACCCCCGCTCCGCTGGTCGGCGTGATCATGGGCAGCAAGAGCGATTGGGACACCCTCCGCGCGGCGGCCGAGACGCTCGAGCAATTCGACGTGCCGCACGAGTGCGCCGTCGTCTCGGCCCATCGCACGCCCCAGCGGATGGTGCAATACGCCTCGGAAGCCCAACGCCGCGGCCTTCAGGTGCTGATCGCCGGCGCCGGCGGCGCGGCGCACCTGCCCGGCATGGTCGCCTCGCTCACCGTGCTCCCGGTGCTCGGCGTCCCCGTCAAAAGTCGCGTGCTGCAGGGCGTCGATTCGCTGCTGTCGATCGTGCAGATGCCGGCCGGCGTCCCCGTCGGCACGCTCGCCATCGGCGAGTCGGGGGCCCGCAACGCGGCGCTGCTGGCCGTTCGCATTCTGGCGACCTCGCGTCCCGAACTGCAGGCGGCCCTGCAGCGCTTCGCCGACGCGCAGGCCGCTCGAGTGCTCGAGGAGGGACTCGCTTGACGCACCGCGCCGGCGCCCCCCCCGCCGACCCTTCATCTGCCGGAGCCGCGCCATGACGGCGCCCTCGACCGCCGGACCCGATTCGCGGCCGATCCTCCCTGGAGCCACGCTCGGCGTCCTCGGCGGCGGCCAGCTCGGCCGCATGTTCGCCCTCGCCGCCGCCCGGCTCGGATACCGCGTCCACGTCTACGCGCCCGAACACGAGGCGCCCGCCGCCGACGCGGCCGCCCGCCGCACCGCCGCGGCGTACGAAGACTCCGCGCAATTGGCCGCCTTCGCCAAATCGGTCGACGTCGTAACGCTCGAATTCGAGAACGTCCCCCGCGACGCGGCCGACGTCGTGCAGCGGTACGCCCCGCTGCGGCCAGGAAGCCACGTGCTGTGGCACACGCAGCACCGCCTGCGGGAGAAGCGTTTTCTCGCCGCCCACGGCATCCCGTGCACGCCGTTCGCCGAGGCCGCCGACGCCAGCCGGCTCGCGGAGGCCGTGGCGACGGTCGGTTTTCCCTGCGTGCTGAAGACCGCCGCCTGGGGCTATGACGGCAAAGGCCAGCATCGGGTGCGTTCCCTCGCGGAGGCGGCGGCCGCCCAGGCCGACGTCGGCGGCGCTCCGGTGATCGTCGAGCAATTCGTCGATTTCCAGGCCGAACTCTCGGTGCTCGTCGCCCGCAGCACGACGGGAGCCTCAGCCGCGTGCGGACCGATCGCCAATTCCCACGACCGCCACATTCTCGACGTGTCGACGCTGCCGCGTGCGGAACTGGCCCCCTACGCCGCTGCCGCCCGAGAGATGGCCCTGGCCGTCGTCGAGGCGCTGGAAGCGGTCGGACTGGTCTGCGTCGAGTTTTTTCTCGCCCGCGACGGGCGCCTGCTGGTGAATGAGATCGCCCCTCGCCCGCACAACTCGGGACACCTCACCATCGACGCGTGCGCGTGCTCCCAATTCGAACAGCAAGTCCGGGCGATCTGCGGACTTCCGCTGGGGTCGTTCGAACTGCTCGCACCCGCCGCGGCGATGGCCAATCTGCTGGGCGACCTGTGGCACGCCGGCACTCCCCGCTGGACCGCCGTGCTCGGCCAGCCCGACGTCCGCCTCCACCTCTACGGCAAAACGGAGCCGCGCGGCGGGCGGAAAATGGGCCACCTGACCGCGCTGGGCTCCTCGGCCGAACAGGCGGAACAGCGGGTCATCGCCGCCCGCAGCCTGCTTGCCAGCTTTGACTGAGTCCCGCGTCGCCGGGGCGTCTCTGCGAGACGGCAGACCCGCCGCGCGGCGCCGCCGCGAAATAGAGAGAGCGGGGGGGCCTGGGGGTCTGGGCAGCAACGCGAGAAACTGTCGACTTTTTCGAATTTTCTCGTTGTTTTGGATGCGACGACTTCGCGGCGCGTGCCGATACAACCCCCACAAGGGTCGGCGCGACCGCCTGTTGCGGGCGCCGCCGGCATCTGCTCCGCCTTTTCTGCCGTCCGGATCTCTCTCCATGCACGCCCACGTCTACAAGTTCGCACCGCCGGCATGCGTTGCGTTGGTCAGCCTGGCCCTGTGCAGTCGCGGCGCCAGCAGCGAATTGGCTGTCTCGACCGATCGGTTGGCGGCCCCGCCTCCGGCGGTCGTGGTCGTGCAGGGAGCATCGCCCCTGAGATCGGCGGCCGGCCGTCGACCGGCGCCGTCGGCGCCTGCTCCAGCGCTGGTGCTGCGTCAACCGGAGTCGCAAGTGAGGCTGGCCAGCTTCACCGAGCCGCCGCCCGAAGAGAGCCCGGCGACGGAGCAGTCGGCGACGGCCCACGGTTGGTTGATCGCCGCCCATCGCCTGTCGCTGTCGGCGGTGGCGGAGTCGCAGTTTGCCGAGATCGTCCGCTTGTGCACCGAGGCGCTCGCGCAGACGCTCGACCCCGAGTCGACCCAATTCGCTCGGGAGCTGGCCGCCTGGGCGTTGAATCGCCGCGGCCAGTTGCGGGCCGAGGAAGGGCAGGAGGAGCTTGCGCTGGCCGATTTCGAGGCCGCTGTCGCCCACCAACCCGACCACTGGCGAGCCCTGCACAACCGCGGAGTGACGCTGGCCCACCAGGGAGAATTCGCCCGAGCGTTCGACGACTTCACGCGGGTGATCGAACTCCGCCCGGAATTCCCCAAAAGCTACGCCAATCGCGCGACGCTGTACGCCCAAGCGGGGGACGGCGAGCGTGCCATGGCGGATTACGACCACGCGCTCGCGCGAGACGCCAAGCTGACGGCGGCCCACCTTGGCTGCGGTCGCGTGTGCCACTCGCTCGGCAGGCTTCCGAAGGCCGTGGAGCATCTGCAGGCCGCTAGCCGACTGGCCCCCGACGACGCGGAGACGCTGTGCGCCCTGGCCGACGCGCTGGCCGACATGGGGCGCTACGAGGAAGCGTTGCGGAACTACGCCCGGTCGATCCAGCTCGCGCCGTCGCTGGCCCAGGCCTACCGCAACGGTTCGTGGTTGCTCGCCACGTGTCCGGACGAGCGTTTCCGCGACCCGCCGAACGCGATCCGCGGAGCCGAACAGGCGATCGAGTTGAGCTACGGCCAACGGCATCTGGCCCTCGACGCACTGGCCGCCGCGCTGGCCAGCGCCGGGCGGTTCGCAGAGGCTCTGGCGACCGTCCAGCAGGCGATCGACATCGCTCCCGAGGAGGCCCGCTCCGCCCTCCAAGCGCGGCAGCAGCTCTACGAGTCGCGGCAGCCGTTCATCTCCCCGCCGGCCGACGCCGTGCAGACGGCCGGCTACGCCGAGTAGGCGCCGCGTCGAGCGTGCGGCAAGCTCGCAGCGGCGGGGTGGCGGGCTCGTCGCTGACCGGCAATCACATCAGCTGCCACGCTTCGGGCGTGCCGACCGCCACGACGTAGAGGCCCATCAGCAGGTTGGTGACGCCGTGCGCGACCACGCAGTCCCAGATGTTGCGGGTGCGGACCATCAGCCAACTGATCAGGCTGAACCAGACGCACGCCGCCAGCAGCTCCGAGGGATGCATCAGCATGGGAACCAACGTCCCGGCGATCAGAGCGGCCCTTGTCGGCGTGCCGAAGGGCACCTTGTCCCATTGGTCGTGCACCGCGACCCGCATCACGAACCCGCGGAGAAAAAACTCCTCGATCACCGGAACCACCAGCGCGAGGCCGACGAAGCGAATCGCCAGGAACACGTAGGCCCACGCAGGCGAGTCGCGCAGCTCCGTCAGCGGATTGAACGCCGGCCGCTGGCCGAGTTCCCGAAAATAATCGGCCAGGCCGAAGGGCCCGAGCAGCACCGGTTCGAGATTGAGGCGGCAGAGGCCGATCCACGCCGCAGCCCCGACCGTCCCCACGACGATCGCCGAGGGATGGACCTGCCACGGAAAGGTGCGGTAGCCGCCGCGCACCAGCCACATCGCCGCCAGCGTCAAACCGATCTTCAGGGCGTAGCGCACCGGGTACTGCCGGTACTCGGCGCGGTCGGCGGCGGCGAACGGATCCTCGGCCGTCGCTTCGCCCTCGGACGACCAGGAGGCGTCCCGCGGCGGCGGAGGCGACGGCTCCCACTCCGTCGCCGCCATGTAGACAAGGAACGGGGCCAGAAAAGTGAGCCATGGCCAGCGCCGGAGCGGCCCCTCGGGCAGCGGCGCCGGCGCGGCTTCGAGGGCTTCGGCTCGGGTCGCTTCGGCGTGGCGGTCGGATCCGGCCATGGACGGGGGGGCTCGCGAGGCAGCGGGAAACGGTCGGCAGGCGGAGCCGTCGCCGCCGCAGTCCGACAGGGTCTCTAGGCCTCCCCGCAGGGGGGCGAGGGGGCGTCTTCCGACGCAACACGTCGGCGAAAGCCGAAACAGGCGTCCGCTCTAGCTTTTTTGGTGCAACGCAGTAACAATCAAGGATCCTCCCTGGACCGGGCGGCTCCCTCCCTGCGGCGGCACGCCCGCGGCCGGTCTTCTGCTTCCGCGAAGTGACCGCCTGCGTGACGCTTCCGTGACGCGACCGCCTCCGCGAGGCGACTACATTTTTACCATTCCTTCAATTTACCGTATTTTTTCCATTCCCTGCAGTCGATCTTAACGATCTTGTTGCAGTTCGCCTTGATTTTGCGTACCGCCGAGGAGCCTTTCGGTTCCCGATCGTCCCACTTGGCGCATTTTCCGAGCTGGTCGAGACATTTCCATGGATCTCAAGAAAATACGTAACATCGGAATTTCGGCCCACATCGATTCGGGCAAGACGACGCTCAGCGAGCGGATCTTGTTCTATTCGGGGCGGATCCACAAGATCGAGGATGTCCGCGGCGGCGGCGACGGCGCCACGATGGACCACATGGAGCTGGAAAAGGAGCGGGGGATCACGATCACCAGCGCGGCGACGACCGTGGAGTGGAACAAGTACAAGATCAATCTGATCGACACGCCAGGCCACGTCGACTTCACGGTCGAGGTGGAGCGCAGCTTGCGGGTGCTGGACGGGGCCATCCTGGTGCTGTGCGCCGTGGGCGGGGTCCAGAGCCAGTCGATGACGGTCGATCGCCAGATGAAGCGGTACCACGTGCCGCGACTGGCGTTCATCAACAAGATGGACCGGACCGGCGCGAATCCCGAATCGGTCGTGAAGCAGGTCAGGGAGAAGCTCGGCGCCGACGCGGTGCTGATGCAGCTTCCGATCGGCCGCGAGGAGGCCTTCCAGGGCGTCATCGACCTCGTGGAGATGAAGGCCTACTACTTCGACGGCTCGAACGGCGAGAAAGTGCGGAGCGAGGAGATTCCGGCGGAGTTGCGCGACAAGGCCGCCGCGGCGCGGACGGAAATGCTCGAATCGCTGTCGATGTACAGCGACGATCTGATGGAAAAGCTGCTGGGCG
>Ga0169931_10007974_pt1 | contig 15582 bp, 14 predicted proteins | sample Kivu_15m_20L_FD_129675 | JGI IMG/M metagenome (GOLD analysis project Ga0169931, IMG submission 129675) | Freshwater microbial communities from Lake Kivu, Western Province, Rwanda to study Microbial Dark Matter (Phase II) - Kivu_15m_20L... | ecosystem: Environmental > Aquatic > Freshwater > Lake... | reverse complement strand
TTATATACTTACTACATAACAAGTCTTCTTATATACTTAATATATAAAATTGTTCTTAAATGCACTTATTATTTTAAAGTATATATCTTACCTTATATACTTTTCTTAATGCAAATATATTGAATAAAAATTGAAATTAATAATATATAATGTAATTTTATAGTATAAATATAATGGATTTTAATCAGCAATTTTATAATCCAGAAATAGAATTAAATGAAAAATATTCAAATGAAATTCATATGCATAGAGTTTCAAGAGGAACAAGAAAATCTGATATAATAATTCAAGGATTAATATTTAAATCAAATGATGAATCAAAAAATTTTGTTTCATTAGTATCAAAAAAGTTTGGTATTAGTGGATGTTGTAAAAGTATGCCTGATTATGATAATATAAATAATGTTTATATTTTTTCTGGAGACAAAAGAGAAGATATAAAAAATATTTTAATTAATAAATATAGTAAAGATGAAGAATTTATAAAATATCATGGTTAACTTTTTTATTTATTATTAATTTTTTTATTTATATTATTGAATTTAATAAATTATTTATTGGTTGATTAAATTTATTATTAAATGTTAAATATATCAGAGAACTTAGTAAATTATTTATTAATCTATTTTAAATTTATGTAAAGTGTTATTGATATATTTTTTATTTAAATGTTTATTTTTTTTTAATTTTAAATGTTTTTTATTTGTTGTTTCGTGACAATATTTTTTTTCACTAGAAGAACTTTTTTTACAAAAAGAACAGTTGTTAAGACTTGAACTAATTTTTCTAAACTTTTTATTTGAATTTGTATTTGTATTTTTATTTTTAATAAAAAATAATCTAGTATAATTTTTTATTAAATTTAATCCTGGTTTTGCTAAAGTAAAAATAACAATTAAGACAGATAAGTAAGTTAATATAATAAAAAGATTCTTTAAATTAATAATATTTTTGAATAAACAAAAACAAAATTTTTTATTAAATTCAAATGGATATAAACTATTTTTGAAATACATATATATATAAATTATATTATATATAAGTTATATTATATATTTTTTGTTAATGATAAAATTAATATTGTTAATTAAACGTAAAAAATATTATTTTTATACTAAAAATAATATTTTAATATTTAATTATAGATTTAATGTCTAATATAAAACAAAGTTGTATTAATGTTTATAATAAATTAATTGAATATAATATTAAAAGTGATGAAGGAAAACTATTTATTTCTAATATTTTTAATTTATATATTAATATTTTATATAATAGAATTAAAAATAGTTTTTTAAATAATAGTAATAATAAATATTTAAATCCTAAAATTGATTTTGTTATTAAAAATTTTTTGATTAATAATTTTTATCCTAAACTTACCATTAAAAATATTAAAATAATATATTTATTAAATAATTTTGTGTATATTAAAAACTAATAATTTAAAATAAATAATAAATTTAATGTTTTAGTTTCAATAATATATGTATATAATGTACTTAATAAAAATAATTATTTATTTAAAAAAATTAAAAATAAAATTTTAAATATTATAATGATTAACAGAATTTATATAGTAAATAATATAAAATAAAAAATGTTGAATTGCTTATATTAATATTATTATTTCAATTAATTAATAATTTACTATTATCATTAAAAGAAATTAAAATAAATAATAAAATAAAATAGTAAAAGTTAAATATTTATAATATAAAATAATATAATAAAAACTTTAATATTGCATAAAAATTTTAATATTATCAATATTTACATTAATTTATTTTGATTTAATTCATAATAATCATAATTATTAAAATAAATTGTATTATATAATTTTTATTATAAAATGCAAAAGTATATATATATATATAATTAATATATATAATTTACATATTTATAATAAAAATTGATTTTTTAAATTTAAAATAAATAAAAGTTATTAATATTTGGTATGAATTTTCCTTATACAGATGGATTTTTTAGCATAGATAATAAAAATGGATTTTTACCTATAAAAGCTCCTTTTAAAAAGTTACCAGATAAATATGAAAATATTCAAAATATAATAAATATATTACCAGAACTAATAAAAAATGGTTCAATGTTAAAATTTAATATAGATAAACTTAAAAATAATATTGAATTAGTAAAAGAAGAAACTGATATATTTATAATTCAAGCTTTATATAGAGCTTATACTTTTATAACATCAGCTTATTTATTACAACCATCATATGAAAATAAGATTAATAATTTATATGGTAAAGGAAGAACTATATTACCAATTCAATTAACACAATCTTTAGAATGGGTTAGCAACAAATTGGATGTTTTTCCATGGTTAGATTATCATTATGCATACAGTTTAGGTAATTATATTAAAAAAGATGAGAATAAAGATTTTGAATATAATAATTTAGAGATGGCATGTAGTTTTTCAGGAACAACAGACGAAACAGGATTTATAATGGTACATGTAGATATAAATTCTCATTCACCAAATTTAATTAAAGGAATTGAATTATTTAGTTTAGACAAAAAAGAAAGTTTAAAATTAATATTAAACACAATGGAAAAAATAAATGAAAGAAGAAAACAAATGTGGAATGCATCAAATCCTGCAAATTATAATAATTTTAGAGTATTTATAATGGGTATACAAGGAAATACAGATATTTTTGGAGAAGGTGTAGAATATGAAGGTTCAGAAAATAAAGAATTAAGAACATATAGAGGACAATCAGGTTCTCAAGATGATATAATTCCAACAGTAGATATTTTTAGTGGAATATTTAAATATTATCCAAATAATATTCTTACAAAATATTTATTAGATATGAGAAAATATAGACCTAAACCAGTACAAAAATTTTTAGAAGATTTAGAAAATAATTATATTAAATTAGAAGAATTAGATGATAACGAATTAAAACTGTTGTATATGATAATAGAACAAATATATGGTTTTAGAAATGGACATTGGATGTTTGTGCAAAAATATATTATGTCAAATACAAAATATACTATAGCAACAGGTGGAACTCCAATTACAACATGGATTCCAAATCAAATTGAAGCAGTTTTAGAATATATGAGAATAATTTTAACAAAAATTAATGATATAGAATTTAAATTAGAAAAAAATAAAGATTGGACTATAAAATATAATATATTATTACTACAAATTAAAGAACTAAAAAATAAAAATTATGATATAAATTTAGTATATAATTATTCAGATAAATCAGCAGAAAATTTAAAATAATATAATTATATTAAAACAAAATTTTAAATATAATTTTATAATATAAATCATATAAAATGAATAACCAAATATTTTTTTTAATTATTTTAAAAATAGTTTTAATATATTTATTACCAGAAAAAAAAAATTGTGATAAAAATAGTGAATCATCATTAGATATTATAAATAAATATTTAGGACAGAAATGCAATGAAAATTTTAATACAATGGGTTTTGGAATGAATATGGGAAATAATATGGATTTCAAACAAGAACAATATAAAAAAACAAAATTAAATAAAGCATTGGAAAATTCATTAGTTCCTGATTTTGAACCAAATTCATTAAATATTAATCCAGATATAAATGAATATGGTTATGCAACTAATTCTAATAATATTAATAAAAAAAGTTATTTAGATCCTACTTATTCTAATATATATGCAAATACAATAGAATATAATTTGTCTCATCCTTATCAAACCAGATATTGTAAATAAGAATAAATTAATAAAAATAAAATATTAAACAATTTAAAAATTTATTTATTACAATCATATATAGTACTATGACTGAAGAAAATTTTACATTTAAAGCAGAAATAAATGAATTAATGAATATGATAATACATAATTTTTATTCTAATAAAGATATTTTTATAAGAGAATTAATATCAAATGCATCTGATGCAATTAATAAACTTAAATATGAAAGTTTACAAAATATTTCTTTACTAGGACAATTTCATGATTTTTTAATTAAAATTAAAATTAATAAAGAAATAAATCAAATTATGATTGAAGATACAGGAATTGGTATGGATAAACATGATTTAATTAATAATTTAGGAACAATTGCAAAATCAGGAACAAAAGAATTTATGAAAAAAATTCTTAATTCTGAATCAGATGACAAATCACCAAATTCAAATTTAATTGGTCAGTTTGGTGTAGGATTTTATTCTGCTTATTTAGTTGCACAATCAGTAAAAGTTATAACAAGAAAAGCAAATTCTAATGAAATATATGAATGGATATCAAGTGGAAATGGTTCTTATACATTAAAACAAATAGATTCAACAGAATCTGATATAATAAGAGGAACAAGAATTTATTTAAATATAAGAGATGATTGTGTAGAATATCTTGAGTCAAATAAAATTACAGAAATTATTAAAAAACATTCAAGTTATATTACTTATCCAGTATTATTACATACAATTAAATCAATAGAAATTGAAGATATCCCAACAGATATTGAAGAAAATACACAAACAGTTATTGAAGAAAATACACAAACAGATATTGAAGAAAATACACAAACAAATATTCAAGAAAATATACAAACAGATATTCAAGAAGATGTTAAAATTGAAGATGTTGAAGAAGAGGAGGAAGAAGAAAATTTAAAAGATAAAAAAAATAAACATCAAAAAAAAATGAAAACAATTCAAGAAGAATCATGGGATAAAATTAATTCAGAGCCAATATGGTCAAGATTAAATTCAGAAGTTACAGAAGAAGAATATGAAAATTTTTATAAAAGTTTATCAGGAGATTGGGATAAACATTTAACATTAAAACATTTTAAAGCAGAAGGAAATGTTGAATTTTCAAGTATTATATTTATACCATCAAGAGCACCATATGATTTATTTGAAAAGAAAAAAACAAATAATATAAAATTATATGTAAAAAAAGTACTAATAACAGACGATTGTAAAGATTTATGTCCAGATTGGTTAAATTTTGTATCAGGAATTGTAGATTCATCAGATTTACCATTAAATGCATCCAGAGAATTACTTCAACAATCAAAAATTCTTAAACAAATATCAAAACATCTAGTAAAAAAATCAATTGAGATGATTGAAGAATTATCTACTGATAATGAAAAATATAAATTATTTTATGAAAATTTTGATAAAAATATTAAATTAGGAATTCATGAAGAAAGTACACAAAGAGAAAAACTAGTAGAATTTTTAAGATATACTACATCAAAAGGTGAATTTGTAAGTTTTGCAGAATATAAAGAAAGAATGGTAGAAGGTCAACCTGGAATTTATTATATAACAGGTGAATCAATAAAAACTTTAGAAAATTCACCATTTATAGATAAAATTAAAAAAAGAAACTGGGAAATAATTTATATGGGTGATCCAATAGATGAATATATAATTCAACATTTATCAAAATATGGTGATACAAAATTAATAAATATATGTAAAGATGATTTAGAAATTCCTGTAGATTTAGAAGAAAATGTTAATAAATTAAGTGAAGAAGAAACAAATAAATTATGTGATAAAATTAAATCAATTTTAGGAGATAAAGTAGAACAAGTAAAAGTATCAAATAAAGTTGAATCACAACCTGCAATAATAGTAAATCCTATGGGAATGTCTGCAAATATGGAAAGAATAATGAAAGCACAAGCATTATCAAATAAAAATCAAATAATGATGAATATGTTTAATAAAAAATCTATGGAAATTAATCCATATCATCCAATTATGAAAAAAATATTAGAATCATTAGATAATGAAACACAAACAGAATCTATTATTCAAATGGTAGAAATTGTTTATGACAGTGCAATGTTATCAAGTGGATATCAATTGGATGATATAAATGGATATTTACAAAAAGTATATTCATGTATTGAATAATTTAATGAATTCAATATTTATTAAAATTTTTACTTCCCATAAAATATCATATTTCAATATATAATATTTTATAAAAATATTATATAAACTAATTTTAAAAACTTTATTTATTTATTTATTTATTTTATACCTTTGCACATTTAAAATGCCGATTTTTTAAATGTTTTTCTTCTATTTGAAGGTTTCTTGTAATATTTTTTAGTTCTATTATAAGTTTCTTTAATTATATTTTGATACTTTTCCTTTGGTATATCTTTTATTACTTTATTTATATTGATTTTTAATTCTTTATGAGTTAATCCATCTAATTTATATAATCTTGATTTCATCATACTAAAGTAATTTTCTATTAAATTTATGAAATGTTGATAAGGAACGCTATACAATAATAAAACTATTTTAGTAGTTGATGATTATGATAAAGGTAATAATAATATGAAAGGGAAAGAACCAACAATATGTAAAAAATATTGAGATGTCAATCTATTAAGCATAAAAGCTAAATATTCTATAACAGAGATAAAAACGCTGTGCAAAATATGTTAAAAATAGTTAAATCTATATTTAACACTGGTAAAAGATTAGATATATTTTATCACAATAGTTAAAACTTTATACATATTTCATGTTGTGTTATAACCAAATTTTTACATTTTTATATATTTTTTTTGGCGTTTTAAATGTGCAAAGATGTAAAAAAGTAATTAAGTACATATTAAGGTTGTAAATTTTATATTTTTTTGCTATATATTATATATGAATTATAATATTAATTATAATTACTGAAATATATAAAATATAATTACTTTTTAATTAAATTATTATTTTATTAATTATATTTACTTTTTTGTTCTAAATTAGATTTCAGTTTTTAATTAGATTATTTTAAAAATTTATAAATAAGTATTTATTTATAAATAAGATTATTCATTAAACATAATAAACATAACTTATATATTTAAGTCCTATAATAAATTATAAAACTCTAAACAAAAACTTCATAAAATAATCCAAAATCTTCTCTTAATAATGATAATTTTTCATTATTAGTATGAGCTCTAGAATTAAAAAAAATAATAAAAAATCCTAAAATAATAATAAAGTCAAATTTTTGCAATAAATTAATTTCATTATATAATTCATTATAATTTTTATTTTCACCATTTTTTTCAACTAATATAGTAATTATTGGTTTACTATATAAATTAAGATTATATTTAATAAATAAAGATAATACAATTAATAATATCCAAACCATAATCATTTCAATATAATAAAATTTTGTTTTTTGATTAGTGTTTTTATTTGAAAATAATCTATTAAAAATTATATTAAAAATAAATGATAATAATATTATTGTTAATAAAATAATACAAAAGTAATATATAAAAATTAATATTATATTTATATTTTTTATTTAATATATAATTAAAAAAAATAATAATTATTTTATTAAATAATTATTATTAATTAAATATGATAAATTATATTTACAAGAATTTACATATTATGGAAAAATAGAATATAATAAATTATATATTTAAATAAATGTTACTCAGTAATTGTCTAAATTAATAAAAAATTATAATAAATATATAAAATAAATCAATACAAATATTAAAAATTATGAAATTTATTAATTATTATATTAAAAATTATAAATACCTGCACAATAAATAAAAACTTAAAATTATGAATATAATAATGGTAAGAATAAATATTTAAATTCTAAAAATGATTGTGATATTGAAAATTTTTTTATTAATAATTTTAATTTTAAACTTACTATTAAAAATATGAAAAATAATATTAAAATTAAATTTAATGTTATTTTATAAAGAGATTTTGTGTATAATAAAAAATCAATAATTTAAATTTAATATTTTAGTTTCAACAATATATATATGATATACTTAATAAAAATAATTACTCATTTAAAAAAATTAGAATTAATTCTTATCCATATTCAAAAAAGATACAAAAAGAATAACTTTATAAAATTAAATATTAAAAATTATGAATATTGAATTATGGAAATTGGATTTTAGATATTAAATATTAGTAATATATTTTGACTATTAAATTATAAATATAAAAAAATGTTAAATAAAATTAAAAATGTATTTTTTAATATCAGAATTTTTATCAAATTTTCTGTAAAAAAAAGATTTTGTATTTTTAATATTTAAAATATCTTGTTTAGATAATTTATCTAATGTTTTTGGATTTTTAGCAATATCATCAAAATTATTTTTTAATAATTTTATTTTATTGGTATTATTAATTTTTATATTTTTTTCTTGTTCTTCATAAAGTAATTTTATTTTATTTTTTATTTTTTTTTTTAAATATTCTACATATTCCCAATCATCATGTGTTATTGCAAAATTTTCATATTTATTTAATGGTGTTATTGATGATAAAAAAAATTCATCTCCTACCTGAATTGTACCAAAAATTTTAACTAAATCTTGATTTTTAATTAAATCTTCTACATGATATCTACTTAAACACATTCTTGCATAATGTTTAATTAAATTATTTTTAAATTTATTTTTAATTTTTTCATTTAATCTTACATTATAATCATAATTAGATATTTTCATTATTTTAATTAAAGAAATTTCAGGTTTTTTAATTATTATTGATTCATATAAATCATTAAAAGATTTAATTGGAACACATGATTCTGATACAGTAATAAATTTAATATTATCTTTATTTTTATATGCTGTTTTAAATAATTCTAAATATGCATCTACAATAAATCCCCATCCTGTTGGTTGTAAATTATCAATTATACATTCAGGTTTCCATTTATGTTCTAATGGATATTTAGGATGAATATAAATATTTATTTTATCTTCATTTCCTTTAAAATAATAGTCCCATATTTCAGAAAAATTTGGATTATCAATAATTAAAAATAAAAATGCGATTTTTTTTGACATTAATATAAAATAAAAATATGATTTAAATTTAAAATTTTATTTATTTTATATTTAAAATTTATTATTTATATTGTATATCTAAAATATATTTTTTCTCCATTAGATAACATTATTTTTTCGTCTATTAACCAATTAAATAATGAAGAACCTGCAGAATATTGTTTTCCAAAACAATTAAATTCAAACAAATATGGCTTTTCATTAGAAAGAATTGCAATATCAATAGAACAATTAAAAGGTTTTTTAATTTGATTAATATAGTTTACTAATATTTCACACCATTTAATAATAATTATTTTACTATCAGATTCATTTAAATTTGATAATAAATTATTTTTAATGTATAAATCTTGTTGTGATATACATGTAATTTTATTTTTATACACAAAAACTCTAAATTCTTTTAATTTATCAAATGTATTATTGATATTTAACCAATCAAATAAATATAATTTTATTTTATAATTATTATTATAAAGTTCATCCATAGGAGAATGTCCTGGTATAGATGTAATAAATGAAATTATTACTTGTTTAATATTAAAATAAGGTCCTATACCATATTTACCTGTTTTTAGACTACAATGTTCACTTCTAATAAAATTTCCATTTTCTTTATCAAATAAATTATCCAAGTGTTTGTATTTTTCATAAAAATAATCTAAATCTTCTTCTAATAATTTTGATATATTTCCCATAGTTTTTGATATTTTATGTCCCAATAAAAACATTTTTTTTTCATTATCATTTAATTGAATATTAATAATTTTATAACTTTCTCTAAAATCATCAATCCATTTACATGTAGAATTTGAATATATTACATCATAATAATCTATTGGTTTAATATCATTATCCCAATGATTATTTGTATTATATTTATTTGGATTATTTTTAATATCAGATAATTCAATAGGTTGTATAATTATATTCATTTTTTAAATAATACAAAAATATAATTAATATTTATGTTAATCAATTTTTATTAAAATTTTATTTGTTTTATACTGTAAATTTTATTATTAATAAATTTTTTATATGAATTTTTATCTGTGAATTCATTAAATATATAATCTTGAGGATAATTTTTAATTTCATTATTATAATCTAAATTTACAATAATATGATAATTTGTTGATTCAAAATATTTTGAATTATTTTCATATAATAATTTATAATTTAAATTTGATAAGCCATTTGATTTAAAATTTTCCCATTTCATATTTTTTTCATAAATTTGATTGTCTCTATCTGAATTAGAATTTAATTCAGATATTTTAATACTTATATCTTTTTTATATCCATTAATTTCTTCTATATCAATTATTTTTCCTTTTGAATTAATATATAAGGGTTTATTAATACCATATAATCTTAAAAGTAAATTAGTATCTTCGCCTTCCCAACCATAAAAATTATTTGGATAACCATTTAATTCTTCAAAAATATTTTTTGTACAAGATATTAAAGCTCCAACAAATGGTCTTGAAGTTTTAGAATCAATATTTTCATAACGTGTTCCATAAATTGCTAATGAATTTAATGAATCTGTTTGTTTAAAAAAGTATTCAATTAATTCTGAATCAGGAATTGAATCAATATCTGCAAATATATAATTAGAATATTTTTTTTTTGATTTTTTATTTAAATAATCAAAACCAATATTTTTTAATTTACCAATATTAAATTTATAATCTGTAGATTGTTCTACAACAATTATGTCATAATTACAAATTTGTTCCAGTAATTTATTCATCCAATATAAAAATAATCTTTTTTGTTGTAATCTTGAATTATCTGTATTATTTCTATAAATTGTTATTATTGCTATATTTTCATTATATTTTTTTAAATTTAAACTTTTTAATGATATTTTATTTAATATAAATTGCATATAATCAAACATTCCATCTTTTTCTAAATATTTTTTATAAAATTTTAAACCATTTAATGCTATTTGATAACATTTATCATCATTATTTATACACCATTTTATTTGATCAATTAAATTATCTAAATTTTCATTTATTGGAACATAATGTTCATATGGTTTTAGTAAATAACTAAACCATAAATAATATTTTGATTTTGGTATTAATAATACTGAACCTAATGATAATTCATGTCCTAATCTAAATGCAGAAACATGACCATCTAAATTTAATATATATTTATATGATATTTTTTCTTGTAATGTCATAAAATTTACTTTATTTAATTTTATATCAATAACTTTCAATGGTTTTCCTTTATTTTTTTTTAATTTTCTATTAAAAGATGTTATACCTGCATCTAAATATTCAGGATATTTATTTGATAATTCCGATGCTTTTATTCTAATATTATCTAAATCAATATTACATCCTGTTGCACTTCCTCTAAAAACAGCTTTATTAATTTTATTATTCCATTCAATATTATTAATTTCTGTTAAATATCCATTTGCACAATCATCAGGATATATTTTTTTACTTACTCTTAACCAATCATCTTGTGTACAAATGCCTATATCTGATGTTTTAAAAGAACAACCTGGAGATAATATTGGAGCATATGTATCAAATTTATATTTTATATCTAAATCTTTATCTATTATATTTGTATAGCTATCTTTTAAATCATAATTTAACATTGGATGATCTCTTAAATTTATAAAAAAAATACAATTAGATATTTTTCTTTCCTTACATAAATTTACTAAAAAATCTTGATATAAAGCTTCAGATTTATCACCTTCATAATTTTCATATCTAAAAAAACAATCATTAGCTACCCATTTAGTTCTATCATAAAGAATATTTTTAGAATTTAATTTATATTTATTTAGATAATATTTTAAAGTATTTTCTAATTTTTTTTTTAAATAATCATTTGGATTTTTTTTATATTCTTCCAAATTTTTTTTGTCATTTTCATCAAAATATAATTCTGTGTAAAAATCATTTTTATATTTACTATTTGAAAATGGTAAAAATATTAATAATTTATTATTTTTAATACCAACCATAATACCTTTTTTCATTTTAAAAAACATATAATACATTGTATTTTTAATTGATTGAAAATCAGTATCAAATTTATCCCATAATTTAATATTTGATTTTGAAAATACATTATTATCTGATATTGTTGATATTATTTTTGATTTTTCTAATTTAGAATACATTGTTCTAACATATAAAAAACCAAATCTCTCAATATCATCATAATCTCCTGCATGATAAAATAATTGATTAAAAGATGGAAATTTTAAATTTGTCTGATCCCATTTTACACTTTCTAAACATTTATCTTTTTCATCATGATTAAATATAAATTTTCTTTTTGTAAATTTTGATGTTTCATATATAGATATTTTATCATTATTAAAATTATTTTTTAACCAAATTATAAATTCATATAAATTATTTTTTTTTCTATAAATTGGTAAATTATCCAAATCTAAAATTTTAATTGTTTTCCAATAATCATCTGATTTACATAATTCATAATCATATAATGAAACAAAAAATTGCACATATTTTATTTTTTCAGTGATTTTATTTAATTTATTTTCAATATCCATTTTTATTGTTAAATTATCACATTCTAAAACTTTATTTTCATTTATTATAATTTTTATAAATGTTGAATTTTGTTTAAATTCAAATATTATGCTTCTATAATAAATATTCATGTATTATATATAATATAAATTATATATTTTTTACTTAATTAAAAAGTTTTTTATACATAATTATATAAAAACTATAATATTTTATAAATATTATAAAAACAAAAAATATTTATTAATTTTAATAAATATTTTTATATAAGTAATTTATCTAATATACTTTTTATTTAATATATATTTTAATATATATTTTAATAAATTTTTAATATTTTTATTTTATTATAAAAAAAAATATAAATCAGTTTTATATATAAATAATATTATGCAAAATTCACATATATTTATTATTATTATAGTAATAATTTTTGTATTATTATATGTTTTTAAAATGTATGAAAATTATGAAACAAACTCATTTGACATTACTCCTTCTATTACAGTTGATATGGATTGGAAAGGTTCGCAGTTATCAACTTATCCATATTATCCAAATAATTTAATTAATTCATTACCAAATATTAAAACACAAATTAAAAAATTACAATCTTATCAAGAAGAAATGGATGGTCCAACTGAAACAAAATATGTTCAAAATAATATGAAAGTTACTAATTCTATTGATAATCCAAATAATTTAGAAGGATTTACCATGATGAATCCATATATAAAATAAATAATATTAATTTTATTTCATCATAATTTCTATTGTTTCATTTAATTTCAATAAATTAAAATCTAATTCTTTTTTATTTTTCTCAATTTTATATTCACATTCTTTATATTCAAAAGAATTTATTTCATATGATTTTAATTCTTCTAATAATTTTTCATCTTCTTTTTCAAGTTTTTCTATTCTATTCTGTATTGCATCAAAATCATTTATTTTATATATATATTCTTTTTCTTCTTGAACTTTTTTTTTTTTAATTAATTCATTATTTAATATTAATTCCATATTATTATTTTTAAGTATTTTATTACCATCATTAAAAAATCTTATATTATTTATTTTTTGTTTAATTATATTTCCTACATTTTCTTCTATAGTATTTTTACAAAATATAATTTGTTGTTCACAATCTGTTTTACCCATTGCTCTATGTATACGTCCTAATACTTGTATAAGATCTTGTGCAGACCATGTTGGTGATATTATAGATATTCTTGGAAATTTACCAATAGTGTCATGAAGAGAAATACTAGCAGACCCAGATTGAATATTACAAATAATAATACGCGATTTATCAAGACAAAAATCATCAATACATTTAGTTCTTTCTTTTAAATTTTGAAAACCCCATATTATACAATTACAATTTAATCGTTTAGATAATTCTTTAATTGTATTTGTAAAATTAACAAATATTGCTACTGATTTACCTTGTGTTAAATATTTTAATGTGAGTTCATATATTGTTTCAACACGTAAAAATTCTATATCTTGTCTTAATTTTTGTATTTTGTTTATACCACGATTATATTCAATCTTAATATTATTTTTATTACTATTACTATTACTATCATTATCTTTATCTTTTTCTTCAATGACAACATCATGAATATTTTTATTTTTTTTTTTATTATTTATTTCTAATAATAAATTTAATTTATCATATTTTTTTTCTATTTTCCAATAATTATCCATGTGAATACCTTCAAAAAATATTTTATTATTAGTAAATATACCAACAGTCTCATCAATTCTCATTCTACTAGCATAATTATTAAATAATATTTTATGGATTTCTATCACTGGATTTGATGATTTATTTTTTGTTATATTACTCATCCATATAACACCTTTTTGTAAAGTATCATATAATTTTAAAACTAAACCAAAAGGTATAAAAAATAATGGCTTGTCAATTATTGTTGCAGATAATAATAATATTTTAACATTATATTTTGATAAACTTAAAAGAATTTTTGAATTTATTGTTTTGCAATTTTTACATTTGTGAGCTTCATCAAATATGAATAAAAAATTTTCTTTTTTTTTAAATCTGTTATCTGATTCAAAATCCCATTCATAATCATCTGTTTTATTATCATTTTTTATTAAATTTTTTAATAAAGCTAATTTATTATATGTTATTATATAATATTTTTTTATTTCTTTTTTTATAATACGTTCCCATGTTGAAACTACTGATTTAGGACAAATTATAAATGGCACAAGTTCTAAATCTTTACATAATTTTATAGAAACATATGTTTTTCCTGTTCCTGTATCAGATGCATCAATTGCTCTTGAATATTTATTTATTGATTTTTTTAAATTTTCATAATGTAATATTTGATAATCTAATAAATTTATTTTATCTTCATTATTATCCATCTAATTTTATAAATATATATATATATTTATTTATAATCAATTTTTTATTTTTAATTATATTTTTAATATATAAGTGAAAATTAATGGATTTTTTAAAATTATTTATACTTATTATTTTTTTAATTATTATGGGTATTGCCTATAAAAATGAATTTTATTCAAATTATTTTAATGAAAAATTTTCAAATGAAAATAATATTTATCAAGAAATATATCCTTATGGTCCTTCTCCATATTATTTTAATAATTGGGGTTGGATTCCTTATAAAGGTTTATATCCATATTATAATCCTTGGTGGTATTATCCTTATCCTTATCCTTTACCTATTAATTATAATTAAACTAAATATTATAAATTTATAAAATAATTTTTATACTAAATATTTATATAATAGATAATTTAAGAAATTCACTTTTTATTTTATATTATTTAATAAAAAAAATTTTATTAAATTACTATATATGAAATCTATTATTATTTTTATTTTAATTATACTTATAATATTTATTATTATACATTTCTTATTTACAAATTCTGATATTTATAATGAAAAATTTAGAGGTGGAGGTGGAAATAGAGGCAGTTTTTCAAGTGGTGGAAATAGAAGCTGGAATAAAGGAAGTTTTTCAAATAGTGGAAATAGAAATTGGAATAGAGGAAGTTTTACAAATGGTGGAAATAGAAATTGGAATAATGTAAATAGAAATTGGAATAATCCAAATAGAAATTGGAATAATCCAAATAGAAATTGGAATAAT
>Ga0169931_10007973_pt1 | contig 15585 bp, 10 predicted proteins | sample Kivu_15m_20L_FD_129675 | JGI IMG/M metagenome (GOLD analysis project Ga0169931, IMG submission 129675) | Freshwater microbial communities from Lake Kivu, Western Province, Rwanda to study Microbial Dark Matter (Phase II) - Kivu_15m_20L... | ecosystem: Environmental > Aquatic > Freshwater > Lake... | reverse complement strand
CTTCGGTAGTGCCAAGAGTTGAGGTGAGAGTGAAGAGCTGTCCAATGCCACCAATTCTGCCGCCACCAGGATTGGTGAGGTTGACAGCACTAGGATTTTGCCCAGTAGCAACGGGTACAGACAGGGGATCTGTAAAAACCGGAGTTGTGGGAAATGTCGGTTCGGACACTTTGCAAAACGAATATCTCGTTCAAACATACCCCACGCCGCAAGGTGCTGCATGTTGCAACGCTGACAAAATCTCGACTGGACCGTCCTGCTTGACAGGCCAGATCGCTTGGTACTACAGGGATTGCCAGAGTTGAACGGCCTCCGCCAGCACGCCCCTTCGGCAGCGCAGGGCCAGCGGGCCTGCCGGTTGGGCATAGCTGGCCGGGGCCTGGTTCAGGCTTGGCAGGGGGATGGCGGGGTGCGGGGCCTCGCCATCCACCCCGAGAAAGCCCAGGATTCGCCCCAGCGTGCCCTGCGGATTCCGGCAGAGATCCTCGAAACGCACCACCAGCAACCGATGCGCCGGTAACACCGCGTGCCAGCGCCGCAACTGGTGGGCGTAGAAGCTGCCGGCCAGGGCGTTGCTGCCCCACCAGCCGAGGCTGCGGCGCTCAGCCTCGGGCATGGCCTCCAGCCGCTCCAGCTCGTCGGTGAGCACGGCGTCCACGGCCTGGTTCAGCCCGCCCCAGCGGCGCAGGTGCTCCAGCCAGCTCACGGCCCGGCGCAGGGGCTCCCGCAACACCGCCACCACCCTCACCTCCGGCAGCAGGGCCGCCACGCGTTCGGGCACCAGGGGATCCTGCAGATAGTCAGGCGTGGCCTCCAGCAACCCCCAGCCCAGGCCGGCGGGCACCTGGGGAAACTGCAGGCGATACCACTCTTCTCCCCAGTGCCAGCGGGCCTGAAAGAAATGCAGCTCCTTGCGGCGAGGGTTTGGGAACAGCTGGGGATGGCGCTGCAGGGCGGCCGCCAGGGAGGTGGTGCCCGATTTCGGCGCACCGATCACCAGGGCCTGGGGAAGCCCCCCCAGGGGGAGCCGCGCCAGGGCCGTGTCCTGCCATTGGGCGGCGTAGTCGGCCAGTGCCAGCTGTCGATCGCCGACGCGGTAGTGCCAGTCGGCCAGCACCCGCTGCAGCAGGCCCGGTTGCGGCAGCCCCTCCAGCAGCGCCGTCAGGGCCGGCAGCCGCTCGGCCAGCACCGCATCGCTCCAGCGCTGGTAGTGGAGGGCCCGTTGCGCCTCCTGGCAGGTGGGCTCGGCGCTGAGCACCTGCAGAAACGCCGCTGCGGCCTCGCTCTGGCCCCCGGGCTGCTGCAGCAGGCGCCAGGCTCGGCCACAGCGGCTCACGGCTGCCCGGGGCCAGCGCCAGCCCACACCCCCCAGCCGCCGCCCCGCCAGTCGGGTGGTTCGGGGCTGGGCTGCACCAGCCCCAGCGGCGCCATCCAGGCCACCGAGGGATCCTCCAGCCACAGCTTGAGCTCGATCGGCAGCGCCCGGTTCGCCGGTCGAGCCAGGATCACCGCCGCGGGCCTGATCGCCTGGCACACCTCCACCAGCCCCAGCTCCTCACCCACCTCGGCGCCGGCCTGCCGCAGCTCCTGGCGCACCCGCCAGGGATCGCGGGACGCCACCGGCTGCACCGGCCGATCGGCAGGCCACAGGCCGGTGCGGATCAGCCCGATCACCGGGGAGGCGCTGCGGGCCTGCACCAGCAGCAGCGCTCCGGAGCGGTCGAGGATCGCCGCCGCCAGTCGCTTCTGCTCCTCACTGACCGCCGGGCTGGCGCTGATCGCCGAGCGCTCCGCCAGCCGGCGGGCCCGCCGCTCGCGGCGCCGGAACGCCGCCAGGTCGTGCTCCAGAGCCGCCGCCATGGCGGCATCGGCAGGCCCCAGCCCCCGCCGCAGCAGCACCTCGAGCGACCCCCAGCCCCCCAGGGCCCGCAGGGCATGCACGCGCAGCTTCAGGCCCCAGCCATGGCCGGGGTGCAGCTGCAATCCCCGCTCCGCCGCATGCAGGGCCCGATCAGCCAGACCCTGATCCAGCAGCAGCCTCGCCAGGGAGAACCAGGCCAACGGTTGCTCCGGCAGCTGCTCCAGGCTCAGGCGGAAGCGCAGCTCAGCCTGAAACGGGTCCCCCAGCTGGCGCCAGAGCCGTCCCATGCGATTGCACAGCGCTGGTGCGTTGAGGCCGAATCGGCGTTGCTCCTGCCACATCGCCTCCACCAGGCGCAGGGCGGCGCGATCGGCTCCGGCCTGCTCCAGTCGCCCCACCAGCCCATCGGCCACCTCCGCTGCAGGCAACCCCGCCGCCGTCTGCAGCGCCGCCGCCACCAGGCCATCGAGACTGTCCTCCGCGGCCTGCTGCTCCAGGGCGGCGAGCACCGGCCCCCAGGCCAGCTGGCCCTCATCCACCGGTTCACACAGCACGAAGGTGGCCTCCCCCAGGGCCAGCAGCAGCCGTTCAGGCTCGGGGGGCAGCAGGGCCCAGCTGCGCCAGCGGGCGGCGGCAGCCCCAGCGCCCGCCAGCATCAGGCGGTCGGCCAGGGCCTCACAGGGGGCCCCCGGTGGCAACTCCCCCGCCGCCAGGGGCTGGGCGATGGCGGCAAGCAGCGCCCTGTCGTCGCTCATGGTTCGCTGGCCGGAGGCGTCATCCTGCAATCCTGCAGGATCTCCTCCACGGCATCCGCTACCAGGGGTGGCTCCAGCAGGATCGGCGCATCCAGCGCCGAGCCGAACACCAGCTCCCGGTAGAGCTCCGGCACCCGCTGCCGGCAGGCCAGGCGCCGCAGCGGCAGCGCCAGGGCCGCCGCGATGCTGGCCCAGTAGGGCGGCGCGTAATCCGGGGCGTGCAGCTCCAGCACGGGGGTGCCGGGCCGGGCAAAGACCAGGTTGGCCAGGGCACCTCCATGGGGGGCCACGATCAACCGGGCGGTCGCCACCAGCTGAGCCTGCTCCGCCAGCGACAGGGCAGCCAGGTGCACCGGGGTGATCGGCACTCCCCGCCCCTGCAGCACCGCCAGGGTTTCGGCCTCCCCGAGGGCCCTGCGCCGCTGGCCCTCACCGCGGCCCAGCCAGAGCACAGGGCCGCCGCCGAGCGGAGCGGGCGCCAGCGGCAGAAACGTCTGCCGCAACCAGTGGATGGTCGCCTGGCCCGGCTCGCCGAAGGGGTGCGCAAAGGGCGGCACCAGTAGCTGATCGGCCTGGATGCAGGGGGCCGTCTCCGCCGACAGCCAGGTGGGCTGGGGCAAGCCGAGCTGGGCGATCAGCTGCTCCAGCACCCGGCGCCGCAGCTGCGACGCCGCCGCATCGGGGTCTCCACCATTGCACCAAATGGTGAGCGGCGCGCCGCCCCGGTGCCGCTGCCACCAGGCCAGGGCCTGTCCCAGGCGGGGCAGCTGGTCCAGCAACCAGTGGTAGTGCACCTCCGCCGAGAGGTCGGCCACCGCCAGCACCGCTCCCTCCAGCCGCAGGGGAGGGCCGGAATGGGGACAGTCCCAGGCGGGATCGGGCCGGTCCTGCCAGCTGGCCCGCTCGCGGCAGCCGCTCCAGGGCTGGGGGTAACGGCGACAGAGGGAGGGCTGCCGCACGCCGGCGCGATCCTGAACGGCCACCTGGGTGGTGGTTCCCCAGGGACTCCAGCGGCCCGGCCGGATCCAGGCGATCCCATCGGGCACCACGCTGAGGTGGAGGTGGAGGTCGGCCTCGACCGGTCCCGCCGCCATGGGAGCCGCCGCCGTGGGAGCCGCTGCCGAGGCGGGACCGCACTCCTGGCAGTTGGGGCCGCTGCAGCGACCGAGCGGTGGCAGGGGCTGGCGGCTCGGCCAGGGGGGAACGGCCAGGGCCGGATCCCCCAGCCGCCGGGCCAGCTGGCGCAAGGCCGCACTGCCAGTGGGCGCGCTGCTGGCGTGCAGGTCCGCCAGGGCCGCCAGCAGCCAGCCGCTGGGTTGCAGGGCGAAGGCCAGCTCCAGCCGCTGCACCGCCGGGGTGAGGCTGAGGCTCCAGAACAGCCGTCCCCAGCCGCAGAGCAGATCGTGCAACCCCCGCAGCAGGGGGGCCACGCCGGCGGGCTCGTCCTGCCAGAGCAGCAACTGCTCCAGCCAGTCCAGGGCCTGGTGGCGCAACTCCCGCAGGGAGCCCGCTGGCCCCCCCTGGCCCGCCCCGGCCCCAAACCACAACCTGAGCTCCGCTGGCGTCAGCGCCAGGCCCTCCAGGCTGCTGAGCTCTTCGGCCAGCAGGCACCGCAGGCTGCTCAGGCCCGGCTGGTGATGGCCGAACACCAGCAGTGACCAGGCGTGCTGCAGCGTTGCCGGCTGGCTGGCCGGAAGGGGCAGCGCGGGCGCAGCTGTCTGCTGGGCCAGCCAGCCCAGCACATGGCCCTCCAGGGCCAGCCAACGGGGATCCTGCAGCAGATCGCGGCTGGCGAAGGGGGCGCCGATCCGCTGGCAGTGGCTGGCGACCCCCTCGGCCAGATGCAGCCAGGTGCGTGCCGGTCCGAGCGGACTCAACGCCCAGCTGCTCTGCCATAGCCGCAGGGCCTGGTCAGAGGCCCCGGCCTGCCAGGCCTGCCAGGCCGACCAGGCCCTGGTGGCGAACACCAGTTCCCGCTTGCGGGCCGCCAGCGGATGGGAGGGCGGCAGGTCCGCCAGGCGCTGATGCATCACCCAGAGCAGGCTGCGGCCCTGGGCCGCCAGCTGCTGGCTGGCGCCGCTGTCATGCAGCCGATAGCCACACAGCACCTGCCGCACCCAGCTGCCCCGGTGGCCTGCCAACGCCAGCCGCAGCAGCAGGTCCACATCCTCCGCCTGGGCCAGGCCGGCCTGAAAGCCAGCGACGGCCTCCAGGGCGGAGCGGCGAATCATCCAGGCACTGGGCAGCACGGCCTTGAGCCGGAACGCCGCCTCCAGATCAAAGCCAGCCCCCTCGCGCCAGGGGCACACATCAACGCCGGCGCTGAGCCCCGCGGCCCCGAACCGGCGCCAGCCGACCATCACATGGGAGAGGCCAGGGTCGGCGCAGAGGGCCTCGGCCTGGAGCCGCAGCCGCCCGGCCAGGGCCAGATCGTCGGCATCGAGAAAGGCCACCAGCGGCTGGCGGGCCTGCCGCCAGCCCAGGTTGCGGGCGGCCGAGACCCCGACCGAGGCCCCGGGGGCGGTCGCCGCCAGCACCTGCAGGGGCCAGGGGGGCTGCAGGCAGGACCAGACCTGCTGGGCCAGCGTGGCTGAGTGGTCGGTCGACCCGTCATCCACCAGCAGCAGCTCCAGGGCCACCCCCTGTTGCCGGGCCAGCGAGGCAAGGCAGTCAGGCAACCAGCGGCTGCCATTGCGCACGGGCACCACCACCGAGACCGGCAGCGCCCCCGGGTCCACCAGCGCCCCCGGGTCCACATCCACCCTCACGGCGCCGGACCGGGCTGGGCCGCGGTCGCCCGGGTTGCCCCGAGGCCCTCGGCGGGGACCACTCCATGGGCCTGTCCAAGGGCGGTGGCCGTTCGATGGGGCGTGGTCAATTCATCGGTCATGGTCATTGGATAGGCCATGGCCGCGGCGAGGATCGCCACCCATGCCATATTCATGAACCAGCTGAAATGCTCCCCGGTGCAGGGTGGATGGTGGGATTCAACATGGCTCCAGGCCCGGCTTCAGGCTACGCCTATCGCGCTGACAGCCGCCGCTCCGGAGGCCTCAGGGCCCGGCTGCGCCGCTGGCTGTTCCCTCCCGCCATGCCCGAGCCCGGCCCGGTGGCCCGTGCCCCCTGGCCCGTGCCCCCGTCACCGGGAGCGGGTCAGCAGGACCAGCTGGCCCAGGCGGAGCGCTGCTACGCCTACGCCGAGGAGCTGAACAACCAGGGCGCCGCCGATCTGGCCGTCGCCTTCTACCGCCAGGCCTACGTGCAGATCCGGCCGCTGCTCGGCCTGAGCGGTGCCCCGATGGGCCAGCAGCTCGCCCTGCCCGCCCAGGTGTCCGCCCCCCGGGTGCCGGTGGCCCCCCAACCCGTCGCCACGACGCCGCTTCAGGCCCGACTGGAGCAGCTCCGCCGCGCCCTCAATGCCGACACGGCGGCCCAGGTGCAGCAGGAGTTGATGGCGCTGCAGGCCCAGGGCCAGCGCGACGCCGATCTGTTCAATCTGCTCGGGCTCGCCGCCCTGCTGCGGGATCAGTTGGCCGATGCTGAGCAGTGGTTTGCCCAAACCCTGCAGCTTGAACCCAACCACCTGCGCGCCCTGGTGAACCTCGGCGGCATCCAGCTCAAGCTGGGCCGCGCGGACCAGGCCATCGAGGTGCTGGGCCGGGCGGTGCGGCTCGCCCCCCCCCAGTCCACGGAGGGTCTCACCGCCCTCACCAACCTCACCCTGGCCCACGAAGCCGTGGGTCGCACCCTGGATGCCGCCCAGCTGGCCCTGAGGATCTTCCGGATCAAGCCCGACCACCTGCGTCCCGCCAGCCTGCAGGCCCTGGCCGACACCCTCGAGCAGATGGGCGAGGAAGGGGGCGCCATCGAGGTGCTGCGCCACCTCAGCGCCTCCAGCACCAACCCCGACCTCAAGCGTCGCCTGGCCCAGCTGCTCGAGCGGCGCGGTGAGTTCCAGCAGGCGGCCCTGGTCTACCGGGAGCTGCTGGGCCAACCGCAGCCCGCTGCCGGTGACCGTCCATGAACGCGGAGCTGCTGCCGTCCCACCTCAGCCAGTTGGGCCAGCACTGTCCCCTTCCCTCCCGGGAGCTGCTGGTGGCCCTCACCGAAACCCAGCTGCTGGATCGCTATCTGCAGCGCCATCTCTACAACGCCCTGGTGGCCAGCCAGGCCGCGGCGCTGGAAGATGGCGCGGAGCCCACCCCTGCCGAAACGCCATCCCCAGCGGGCCCGGTCGAAGGCTTCGGCAGTTGGGCGGAGTTCGCCTCCTGGTGCGACCTGCTGGAGGTGGACAGCCGGCGCCTGATCCAGTTCGGCGAGGAACTGGACTCCGTCAGTGAAACGATCTGGGGGGAGATGGTGCCCAGCCATTTCCTCAAGCACCGCAGTGATTACGACCAGGTGGTGCTCGAGGTGGTGAGGATTTCCGATCCGGATCTGGCCACCGAGCTCTTCTTTCAACTCGATGAAGGGGAGCGCAGCTTCCCCGAGCTGGTGAGTCACTATGGCCAGCCCCAGGACCGGCAGACCAACGGCCGCATCGGGCCGATCCTGGTGCGCCAGCTCAACCCCCTGCTGGAGCGGGTTGTGCGGCGCTACAGCCCGGGCGAGCTGATTCCACCCCTGGATGTGAATGGCCGGGTGCATCTGATGCGCATCGAGTCGCTCGAGCCGGCGCGGCTGGAGCCCCAGCTGCACCGCCAGATTGTGCAGCAGCTGCGCCATGACTGGCTGGAAGCCCAGCTGCGGCTGCTGCGTCAGCGGCTCCAGGAGGCCCTGGCTGAATGAGCAGCCTGATCACCCTTCTGAGGCGCTCAGCCCTGCTGGCCGAGGCCTCCGACGGCCTGGTGTCAGCCCTGGCCTCCCAGGCCCGGATCGTGCAGCTTCCCCTGGGCCAGTCCTTTCAGCGCAGTGGCCAGTTGCCGCCCGGTGCCGCCATGGTGCTGGAGGGACGGCTGCGCCGGTTGATCACGGCGCCCGGACGGCCGCCCTGTGGCCTGGGCTTTGTCGATCCCGGCCAGTGGGTGAGCTGGACAGCCCTCTGGCGCGGCGAGCCGGAGGTGACGCTCACGGCCTCCCAGGCCTCGGCGCTGCTGTTGATTCCGGCGGCGGCGGCGGTGGCCGCCCTGCAGCAGAGCAGCGAGCTGCGGGCACTGCTGGAATCCCCCAGTTTTGAGGAGCTGGCCTCGCTTCTGATCAATCGCTGGGACCAGGACGGTCTGCTGGTGTCCCAGGCCATGCCGGTGCTGCAGCACTGGTGGCCGCAGTGCACGCTGCTACCCCTGGAGCGGCCGGTGTCCTGCCAGGAGCACGAGGTGCTGCTGTTCAGCGGGCCACGCCCGCCGCAGGGTGTCGTTCCCGGGGCCCGGATCGAACCCGACTCCGCCGCGCTGCAGCAGGCCCGGTCGCGCCTGGTGAACGGGCTGCCCCAACGGGTGCTGGTGCTGCCCAGGCCAGCCCTGGAGCAGCCGACCCGGATCGATGCGGCGGCATCTGCCGCTGACAGGGCCCAGGAGCTGCCGGAGTCGTCCAGCGAACCCCCGGGGGCGATCACCGTCACCGGCCACACCGTGGATCGGGAGGCGCTGCAACCCGCCGATCCGGCTGAGCATGGCTTTGCACGGGAGGTCCAGGCGCTGGCCTCCCCCTTCACCAAGGCGGCATCGGCCTCCAATCGGGTGGAGCAGGCCCTGGCCTGTGTGCTCTACCTGGCCACTGCCAGCAAGATCGCCTATTCGGAGGAGCTGATTCGCCGCAACCTCACTGACATCGAGCAGCGGTTGGGGGCCCTGCGGCTGCCCCAGATCGGCCTGCAGCTGGAGGCGCTGGGCTTCGATACTCGGCCGCTCCGCTCCAGGCCCTGGGATCTGGCGCGACTGGAGCCCCCGGCCATGCTGGAGATCGAGGGCGGCTTTGTGCTGCTGCTCGCCGCCGGTCGGAGCGGCGGGGTGTTGATCGGCGATCCGCGTGAGGGCCTCAAGCGCATCAGCCTGCAACAGCTGGAGGCGTCCTTTCCCGATGGCCTCGACCTGCTGCTGATCCGGGAGAGTGAGCGGCAGCTGCAGGGCGAGGCCTTCGGCCTGAGTTGGTTCCTGCCCGCGTTCCAGGCCCATCCGGGGCTGATCACCACCACGCTGCTCACGGGCTTCATCAGCAAGCTGTTGGCCACCGTGCTGCCGCTGGGCTGGATGCTGGTGATCAACACGGTGGTGGGCCTGAACAACGGCTCCCTGCTGCTGCCCCTCACGGTGGTGCTGCTCGTGGCCACCGTGGCCTCATCGATCCTCAGCGCCATCCGTGGCCTGATTGCCGCTGACCTCTCCGACCGGGTGGATGTGCGGCTTGGATCATCCGTGGTGGAGCACCTGCTGCGGCTGCCGCTGCCCTACTTCGAGAGTCGCCAGGTGGGTGCCATTCTCTTCAACGTGAACCAGCTCTATTCGATCCGCAGGTTTCTGGTGGATCAACTGCTGGGGGTGGGGTTGGATCTGCTGTTCAGCGTGGTGTTTCTGGTGGTGCTGCTGGTGGTCAGTCCCCAGATCACCTTCCTCACCCTGGCAATGGTGCCTGTGTTGATCTTCATCAACCTGATCGCCACCCCCGTGCTGCAGCGCCAGATCAAGGAGAGCAACCGTCATGCCGCTGCCGCCAACTCCTACCTGGTGGAGGCGCTCTCCGGCATGCGCACCGTGAAGAGCCAGAACTTCGAAGTGGAGGCCCGCTGGGAATGGCTGAATCGCTACCGGCGCTTCACCAATGCCCGCTTCCGACTCACCCAGATCGGCACCCTGGTGCAGGAAGGTGCCGGCCTGGTCAGCGGGCTTTTTGATGTGGCGCTGCTGGTGGTTGCCGCTCTGTTGATTCTGAACAGGCAACTCTCGGTTGGTGCCCTCTTCGCCGTGCGCATCCTGGGTCAGCAAATGGTGTCTCCGCTGCTGCGGCTCTCCAGCGTGTGGCAGGGCTTTCAGGAAATGAAGATCTCCCTGGCGGCCCTCAGCGAAATCATGCTGGCCCTACCCGAATCCGGCAGCAGCGAGGAGGCCCAGGCCATCCCGCTGCCTCCGCTCAGGGGGGAGCTGCGCTTTGAGGACATCAGCTTCCGCTATGGCGATCGCGGGCCCCTGCTGATTGATGGGCTCAATCTCCAGATCGAAGCCGGGCAGTTCGTGGGCATTGCCGGCCTGAGTGGCAGCGGCAAGAGCACCCTGGTGCAGATGGTGGATCGCCTTTACAAACCCCGAACTGGCGCGGTGTTTCTCGATGGCTACGACATTGCCAAGGTGCAGCTCGCCTCGCTGCGCCGCCAGGTGGGTTACGTGCCCCAGGACAGTCTGTTGTTTGAGGGCAGTGTGCTCGACAACATCCGCCTCAACAACCCCGACGCCGACATCGAGGCCGTGATCGCCGCCGCCCGCATCGCCGGCGCCCATGAGTTCATCCTCGGCCTCGACAAGGGCTATGCCACCCGGCTGGGCGAGCGGGGTGCCGGGGTGAGCGGCGGCCAGAAGCAACGCCTCTGCATTGCCCGCACGGTGCTGCAGGAACCCTCCCTGCTGATCCTGGATGAGGCCACCTCAGCCCTCGACGCTGACATGGAACAGCAGGTGTGCCGAAATCTGTCCCGCCATTTCAAAACCTGCACCGTGCTGTTCATCACCCATCGCCTCACCACCCTGCACAACGCTGATCGGATTCTGTTCATGGACCAGGGGGTGGTGGTGGAGGACGGCAGCCACGAGGAGCTGATCCAGCGCCAGGGGGCCTACGCCACCCTCTATGCCCAGCAGGTGGGCAGCACGGCCGGCTGATCCGCCAATCCCCCGTTTCGCCAGCCAGCCAGTCTTCAACGCCGTTCCATCGCCGCAAGCCATGAGCCCCCGCAACCTCGGCCGATCCATCAATCCGTTGCAGGCCGCCCAGCGCGCCCTGCGCCTCGATCCCAGGGCCGGATCCCGCGATCGCGGCCAGCCATCCATGGCACTGACAACCCCGAACGCCCGCGAACTGCGTCTCGACAGCCGGCCGACCCCGATGTTTCCGATGCTGGCCGGCGTCGCCCTCGCCGGCCTGGTGCTCACGGGGCTGGGCGTCGCGGCCTTCGTGCGGGTCGACCAGGTGGTGAGTGTGCCGGGATCGCTGAAGCCCCTGCGCTCCACCCAGGACATCAAGACCAGTGAACCCGGGCTCATCACCAGCGTGCTGGTGAAGGAGGGCGAACAAGTGCAGGACGGAGCGCCGCTGATCACCCTCGATCCCACCGTGCTCAAGGGGCGCGAGGCGGCCCTCAGCGACCAGGGGGTGGCCTTGCGCTCCAGCACTGAAGCCGAGATCGAGCGACTGCAAGGGGCCCTGGCGGAGCTCGACTCCCTCAGCGCCGGGCTGCGCAACCAGATCGCCATCACCAGCGAGCAACTGCAGCGGGTGGCCGACCTGGAACGCCAGGGAGCGGCCTCCCGCTTCCAGCTGCTCGACTACCAGAAGCAACTGGCCGGGCTGCAGGCCCAGCTGGGCCAGAACCGCGACCAGCGCATCAAGTTGCAGGCTGAGTCCCGGCAGAAGCGCTCGGAGCTGTCGAGCCAGCAGGCCGAACTCCGGGCCAACCGGGTGGAAACCGGCCAGCGCCTGCAGCAGGTGGTGCTGCGCGCGCCGTTCGCAGGCACCGTGCTGAATCTGTCGGGCAAGCCGCGACAGGTGGTGGGTGGTGGCGAAGTCCTGCTGCAGCTCGTGCCCCACGACAGTCTGCGGGCGGAGGCCATGGTGAGCAACAAAGACCTGGCCTTTGTGCGCCCCGGCCAGACCGCCGAGATCAATGTGCTCGCCTATGACCGCACCAAGTACGGCACCGTTCCGGCAACGGTCAAAACCATCGCCACCGATGCCTTGCCCCCGGACGAAACGAACAAAGAGCCGCACTTTCCGGTCTCGCTCAAGCTCAACAAACAAACCGTCACCAGTGATGGCAAGACGTTTCCGCTCCAGGCGGGCATGGCCATCGCAGCTGAACTGAAGCTGGAAAAACGGTCCGTGCTCGAATTGTTCTTCAGCTCCTTCCTGCGATCCACTGACGCGGTTCGCACCCTGCGTTGAGCAGGGCAGGCCGATGCGACTGCTTCTGATTCATCAGAACTTTCCAGGCCAGTTTCTGCCGTTGCTCCCGACCCTGTTCGAGGCGGGGCACCAGGTGCTCGCGATCGGCTCCAGACCCTGCCCCCAAGCCCTGCAGCAGCGTTTCCCCCGGCTCCTCTACAGCTGTGCCGGGGGCGATCCGGGCGGGGAGCAGCCGCGCCTGTCGGCGTCGCGGCGCCATCAGGCCCAGTGGGAGCAGGGGGAGCGGGTGGAGCGGGCCTGCAGAGCCCTGCGGGCGGCAGCAGGGTCCCCCGAGCTGATCGTGGGTCATCCCTTCTGGGGCTGTCTGCTTCTGCTGCACCGGGTGTTCCCCGGTGTGCCGCTGGTGCCCCTGCTGGAGCTGGATCTGTTCGGGCTCACGGGGCTACCGGCCCTGGATCAGTGGGCCGAGCTGCTGGCCATCCGCCAGATGGCCCACGGCCTCTGTTCTTCCCCCTTCCAGCGCTCCACCTATCCAGCCGCGCTCCATTCCAGAATCACCGTGATTCACGAGGGCGTCGACACGGAACGGTGCTCCCCCCAGCCCCTGGCCCGTCTGGGGCTCGGCCAGGGACGCGTGATCGATGGCTCGGTGCCGGTGCTCTCGTTCGTGAGCCGCCAGCTCGAGCCCCTGCGGGGTTTCGACACTTTCATGCGGGCGCTGCCCGCCCTGCTGGCCAGCCATCCCAGCCTGGAGGTGGTGATCTGCGGGCGCGACGGTCCCGGCTACGGCGCGGCTCCCACCCAGGCGGCGACCTGGCGGGAGCAGCTGCTCGGCGAGCTCGCCGGGCGCATCGACCCGCGCCGCCTGCATCTCCTCGGGGCGATCCCCCATGGGCAGCTGCTGGCGCTGTTCCGAGTCTCCTGGGTGCATGTGTATGCCAGCGAGCCCTGGGTGCTGAGCTGGAGCCTCCTGGAGGCCATGGCCTGCGGTGCTGCGGTGGTTGCCACCGACACCGCCGCCGTGCGCGATGCGGTGGATCCAGGTCGTGAGGCCCTGCTGGTGCCACGGCGCGATCCCCAGGCCCTCGCCCAGGCGGTGTCCTCCCTGCTCCACCAACCCCACACCAGCGCCCCGCTGCGCACGGCGGCGCGGCGCCGGATTCTGGAGCGGTTTGATCAGCGCCGCTGCAGTCAGCAGCGGCTGCAGCTGCTCGAGGCCGTGGCAGCGGGGCAGCTGCGGTGAGCCACGACGCCCCCCCGGCAGCGGTGGCTCCCGGGCAGCTCTGGTGGGAGCAGGTGCAGGCGGCCTACCAGGCCCAGGACTGGCCCCTGCTGGAGGGAAGCCTGCGGCGGCTGCTGCAACTGGTGGAACCCCAGGCCTCCCTGTGGGATCTGCTCTGCCATGCCCTGCTGCAGCAGGGCCATAGCCAGGCGGCCATCGAAGCGCTGCAACGGGCCCTCGACCTTGGCTCCAGCCACTTCTGGACCCCCCACAAACTGGGGGATGCCCGCCGCGGCCTCCAGCAGCCCCAGGCGGCGGTGGAGGCCTACGAGCTGGCACTGCAGTGGGGCAGCGACAGCCCGCTGACCCCGCGCAACTTATTGGAGGTGCTCCACCTGATCGATCCCCAGCTGGCCCTGCAACGGCTGATGGACTTTGCCGCGGCAGCCGTTGCCGTCGACGCCCTGCCGTGGGATCAGCCACCACCGTGGCTGCAGGGTGCCATGGCGGCTGCCCTGCGGGTTCAGGGCTCGGAACTGGCCCAGTGGCTCTGCAGCCATGGCTGCCGCCAGGCCGATGTGCGTGGACTGCTGTTGCGGGATGCCGCCTACCGACTGGACATCGACCGGTTCGGCGCTCTGTTGGCTGATCCCTGCGATCCCCGGGAAGCCGCCCTGGCTGAGCGCCTCAGGGAACTCAGCTGTTGAGCTAACCCAGCACCACCAACCGATGCTCCGGATCCAACAGCCGCATCAGCTCAGCCCTTCCGGCCCCCAGCAGCAGCGTTCCAAGGCGCTGCCGCACCACCGCGGCCAGCTGATCGCGGCCGAGCCGGGCCTGCACGCCGCGGCGACCTGCCACGGCCAGCTCGGCATGGGCCCTGGGATTGTCCGCCAGGCGCCGCAGTGCACGCGCCGCCCACTCCGGATCCGGTTCAGCCCAGCGGCACCCGCGCGGGTAATCGCCCTGGGTGGCCTCAATCGGCACCAGGGTGTAGGGCACCAGTTCCGCCTCCGCCGGGGCCATGAAGGCGAGATTGCCCGAGTAGCCCGTGGCGATCACCGGCAGGCCCGCCGCCATCGCCTCCGCCAGGGTGAGGCCAAAGCCTTCCGCCCGGTGCAGGCTGAGCAGCACATCCGCCTCCAGCAGCAACCCGTCCATCTCCGAGGCCGTGAGGTGGCGATCCAGCAGCAGGATGCGGGGATCGCTGGCACAGTGCTCCCGCAGGGTGCCCATGGCCTGGGGAAACTGAGCCGCGCTGGAGGTCTTCAGCACCAGCCGGGCCTCCCGGCCGGGGGGGAAGGCAGCCTGAAACGCCTGGATCACGCCGTAGGGGTTCTTGCGCGCCACCGTGCTCCAGAAGTCGAAGCAGAACAGCACCGACAAGGGCCGATCGCCCCGGCGGGGCAGCCCCGCCAGCCGCTGGGCCGCGAGGCGATCGGCCCGTTCCCAGTCGATCAGATGGGGCAGGGGCGACACGGGCACCGGGCTGCGCAGGGCCAGCGCCTCGGCCGTGAAGGCCGACGGACACCACAGTTGATCCAACCCGACAAAGCCGGCTTCCCAACCCAGGGGGAACGCCTCCAGCTCCCAGGCCCAATAGCCGATGCGCAGCGGGGCGGTCAGATCCAGTCGCTCCTGCAGACCCTCGGTCTGGCGCAGCACGTTGGGGTTGGTGTGGATCAGGTCGATGGCGGCCGGTTGGCGCTCATCGGCCAGCACCGGCTGGTCATTCACATGGGTGTTGAGCGGCAGATCGCGCCATTGCACCGCCACCCCGGCCGCGGCCAGCGCCCGGACCGTGCAGCGGGCGCCCTCCCCCAGGCCAAAAGCCCCGCTGAGATGTCCCCAGAGATTCACCCGCAGCACGGTGACGCCCGACGCCAGTGGCCCCGAAACCATGGCACCTCCCGCTAGTCAGGCGCCAGCGCAGTTCTGGTATGCAGAGGGGCAGGCCGCCCTCGCCTCGGGCGAGATGCTGCGGGCCGAGCAGGCCCTCTGGGAATGCATCGCCCTGATGCCCGACCATGGCGCGGCCCTGCATCTGCTCGGCAGGATCCGGGCCCGGCAGGGTCGGCTGCGGGACGCCCTGGCACTGCAGCAGCGGAGCCTGGCGGTGGCTCCCCAACTGGGCTGGAATGCCTTTGCCGTCGGCGAACTGCATGACCAGCAGCGCCAGTGGACGGAGGCGCTCCAGGCCTTCCGGCGAGCCGCCCAATGCCTGCCCCGGGAATCCTGGATCGGCCGGCGCTGCCGCCAGGCCGAGGGGCTGGCCGTCCTCGGCGGTGGGCGGCTGGCCGATGGCCTGAGCCCGGCCGCCTACGCCTACTGGTGTCGGGAACTGGAACCTCCACCCCCCCCAGCGCTGACCCCGCCCGGGAGCACGGCGTCACCCCAGTCCCTCGCCGGATGGTGGCTTGATCCGGGCGTCGGGGTGCGGCTGCGGCCGGGCGCCGCCCGGTGGATCGGCCGGTGGTTGGAGACCCATGCTGGCCGCGGCGCTGACGACCAGGCGGATCTGCTGTACTGCGATGAAGATCTGCTGGATCCAACCGGCGTGCGGAGCCGGCCCTGGTTCAAGCCCCAGTGGCACGACGAAACCTTCTGGGCCACGCCATGGCTCGACTCCCTGGCGCTCTGGCGCCGGGACTGGCTCCAGGCCCACGGTCTGACGCCGCCACCGCCGCCGAGGTCGTCCT
>Ga0169931_10007972_pt1 | contig 15586 bp, 13 predicted proteins | sample Kivu_15m_20L_FD_129675 | JGI IMG/M metagenome (GOLD analysis project Ga0169931, IMG submission 129675) | Freshwater microbial communities from Lake Kivu, Western Province, Rwanda to study Microbial Dark Matter (Phase II) - Kivu_15m_20L... | ecosystem: Environmental > Aquatic > Freshwater > Lake... | reverse complement strand
GGATACAACTAATCTGTTGTAGTGGTAGCGGTACCAACGAGCCGTTGCTGTGGCGGATTAAAAAACGCTGGCGTGGTAGTACAGTAGCAACGCTAATGTGGCTGATGGTTTCGTTACTGATGAACTCACGATGTTGCGGCTGGCAATCAGCGCCGGCCTCCCGGAAGTCAGCATCTCCTGGCAGCACCTGTAAACGTTGCCGTAGTGCAAATATACTCGCCATCGCTTGCAAGAAACTTTGGTAACTGTAAGGCTTGAGCAAATATCCAACGGCCTGCTGTGCCAGCGCCGCTAAGCCGTATTGCGGATAAGCACTGATGATCAACAAAGGACAGGTCAAAGACAATTGCTGCAGCGCCTGAAACACCTGGCCATCCTGCAATTCAATATCGGAGATCACCAGCTGTACTGACGCCGCCTGCGCACTGTCAAAAAACTCAACCACTGCCTGTACTGACTGCAGCACAGCAATGACCTGCGCCGCAGGCTGATAACGCTGGATAAACCCATGGAGCTTTTCTACTGCAAGCGGTTCATCCTCAATAATCACAACTTGTAGACCCATGTTACTGCCATCTCTACCCTGTTTTTTTACCATTGTAACACGGCCAGTGTGACCGCTCAGCCACGCACCAAAGGAACCTTCAGCACAAATTCAGCTGCTGGCGGCGCTCCTGAATAGATAATTGCGCGACCAGTGGCAGCCTGACACCGGGCATCCAGTTGCAGCAAGCCGTAACCAGATCCATCCGGTGCCAGCGTTTTGGGTCGCAGCTCATTCGTGAACACTAACCAATCTTCCTGCAATTCAAGCTGAAGAGTGATTGGTGCGGCTGGACTTGCCAGATTGTGTTTAACCAGGTTTTCCAGCGCAAGCTGTAGCGTACCTGGCACCAGCAACCAATGCTGCGCTTGGGTTGTAGTCTGCGCTGGCATAATAAGCTGATAACTATCAGCAAAACGCTGGTTTAGCAGGTTCAGATAATCAACGGCAAACTCGAGCTCAGCCGTCAGGCTGACCAAAGCCGTCGATTTATGCTGCCAGATATAGCGATAAATTGCGGTGAAATGTTGCAAAAATTCATCGGCTTCATCGGCATCACGGTGGATCAATGCAGACAGGACATTAAGATTATTAAATAAAAAATGCGGTTCAAATTGTTGTTGTAACAACGCCAGCTGCAACGCAGCTTTGGCAGATTCAGCTTGCTGCAACTGCTGCTGGCGCTGCAGTGCCTGGTGAGCGCTCTGTTGATATAACCACCATAAGCTGACCACCACTTGCATTAAGGCATACAACAACCATTGCTTGATGAGTAGAGACAGCTGCATCTGGTGCTGCAACCAGGCATCGATCAACAGCTGTGGGAGCAGCAGCACAGTACTCAGCACCAGCACCGCTGTTATCAACTGCCAGGCTAGGGCTACCTGATACTTTGTCAGCCAGCCAAACCACTTATGGCTAAACCACAGACACAACAAAATTTGCAGGCTCAGCCACAAAGCCGCATCAGGATAAAATGGCAACGGTCCACCCGCAGGCATCTGTAACAAAGCCATATAGAAGCTCAGCAAGTGCGCAATGCCCAGCACTGTCATGCTTTGCAGTAGCCACGACCGCTGACCGCTTCCCAACCAAGGTTGCGTTTCACTCCGTTTATCCATTTTCCGCTATTCCTCCCAGCCAATACCTGTCAACTGCCATGCGCATCAGCTGTCGTTTTATCCAACGGCGTTTGCGGCAACTTCTGCAAGATGGAACCATCCTCACGATAAAACACCAGTTGCGGGTCGCCTTTGGCTCCCACCAGCAGTTCAATCCGTTTTTTGCCATTGCCATCGTTGAGCTGCAATAAGGCCTGATCATTTAAAGTGCCATAAAAAGCACGGCGCGCACCATGAATATTCTGGGCACTGCCTTTTTGTAAAACTTCAAGTTCGGCAATCGCTTGCGGATCTTTTGCTTCAGCCTGTCTGGCCAGTTGCATATATTTATCGAGCGACAATGCCGGCCGGTCAATGATGTTTAATCCGGAGATAATCTGGCCGTCTTGTTCAATGTGCTGCAACGCGACAGCCTGATCCTGGTTGTATCGGTCCATCGACAGATGCACGCCATGCCGGACCTTACCATCCACCTGTTTACCCATGAAAATCAGGCCACCGTTTTCTGTGCCCTCGTCATTAAAAAAAATCAACCCCGGCCGTGGACCCGGATCAAACAAGGTTTGACCGTTCACAACCACAGGCGGCGAATAATGACTGTTGGCTATCTGCAGCCGACGCTGTCCATCGCGCTCCAGCACGGTAATTTTTTCGGTGGTTAACTCTTTGACATGTAACTGTGCATGGCTATCGGTCTTGCTATCGACAAATTGGGTTTTTACCACCAATGCCAGCAAGGTGACACCAAAAGTAAGATTTAACAGGGTTTGTTGTTGCATGATAGTACTCCGTGGGATTCAGGAGTACAGCGTGCCAAATGCCCTGATTACTGCCGATAGCAAGTTGTTGAAGTGGCGAAAAACCAGATTAAATCAGCGAAAAAAAGCGTTAAACCAGCATTCTGACAAGCAGCGCTGCAATAAATCTGGCGCCATCGACAGCTATCGACCAGAGCCGTCTGTCAGACTCAACCCAAATTTATACAAAGCATTTTTCTTTTCATCATGGATGTCTGCGGTTAACGCTGCGGCTTTTTTCAGCGGCAATTCAGCCAGCAGCAACTGTAAAGTACGCTTTGCTGCGTCACTGATGTCATCCGGATCTTTGTCTGGCGGTGGCGCAATCATCAGCACCATCTCGCCCTGACAACGCTGCGGATCCTCTTGTAACCAATGCAAAATATCGTCGGCGCAACCGCCGGCAAAATGCTCAAAGGTCTTGGTCAGTTCTTTGGCCAGCATCAGCTCCCGTGCCGGCCCATACACAGCTTTAATATCGGCCAGCGTGTCCTCTACCCGTCTCGCTGCTTCATAACAAATCAGCGTACCGACACCCGCTGGGATGTCCCGCAGCAGTTGCTGACGCTGCGATGATTTTGCCGGTAAAAAACCGATAAAATGGAACTTATCGGTTGGCAGACCAGATGCCGATAACGCTGCGACCAAGGCGCAGGCGCCTGGTACCGGCACCACTTTAACACCAGCCTCGCGACACAAGCGGACCAGCGTATAACCCGGATCGGAAATCAGCGGCGTGCCCGCATCTGAAATCAGCGCCACACTGTCGCCGGCCTGAATTTTTTCCACTAGGCTCTGCGCGCGTTGTTTTTCGTTATGGTCATGCAGGCTGAGAAACCGCACCGAAATCCCCAGGTGGCTCAGTAACTTGCCACTATGGCGGGTATCTTCCGCGGCAACCCACTGCACACTGCGCAGCACTTCAATCGCGCGCTGGCTGATATCGTCCAGGTTGCCAATCGGCGTGGCGACTATGTATAAGGCTGCATCTTGCTGTTGCATCAGAATTCCTGTGAGTTAACGACCAGAGCGCCTGACTGTGGCGTGACCGGTGGGGACAAATGGTATAAACTACCGCCAATTCATCACTTATTGTACCTGCGCCCTGTGAAAATCAGCAAATTAAGCCTAACTCACATGACTCATCTGCCTGCAACACCAGCAAAATCGGCTATCTTGCTGCCGCTGGCATTACTTTGGCTAGCTGGCTGTGGCAGTACACCAGCACCACAACCCCCAGCAGCCAGCAATCAGGTCGTCAGCGCTGTTGTGCCTGCCGCGCAAGACCCCGATGTTGAGCTTGCTGCGCTACAAAATAATGCAACCGGCAGTGAGAATACTGCAGGCACTATCGCGCCTGAACCAGTTGAAGAGTTAGCGCCGCTCGAGATGGAGCTGGATGCAGACGAAGAAAAACAACTGGCGTTACTGGATGTCGCCAAAGCGAGCCTCACCACAGATCCAAAACGTGCACTGGCGATTAGTTATCATCTGCAACAATCACCCTACGCGGTGATTCGTAGTCAGACTATTCCAGTGTTACTGACGGCCGCCATCACGGAACGCCAGTTTGCTTTGGTGCAGCAGTTATTGTTCAACACTAAACTCACCGATTTACAGGAACAAGACCGCCAGCCATTCAGTTTGACTGCCGCCGCGTTTTATCAGTCACAAAATGACCCGCAAAGCGCCGCCCGCGTGTTACTGGCTGCAGATGCCTGGCTTGGTAACAGTGAAGATGCCACTATCCGCCAGCTGCTATGGCAACAATTAGTACAGTTATCCGATGCCGAAGTGCGTGATTTGCAGGCATTAAACCGGCCACGTTATCAGGCCTGGCTGGAACTGTTGCAACTGACGCAAACCTTTGCCGGCGACCAAAGCTCGGTCAGTCAGGGGCTGGCTGACTGGCAACTGCGTTACCCGATGATGCCGCAACTGGCGCAGCTACCAGAAGAAGTCAAAGCATTGAGTAACACACCAGCCTTTAATCCGGCAAAAATTGCGGTGCTGCTGCCCTTGTCAGGCCAATTCAAAACACTGGGTGAAGCGGTGCAACTGGGTATGGTGGCAGCGCTGGCACGTGAGCAACAAAAAGCCCCGACCAGTCAGCGTCAGCTGATTTTTATCGATGCGATGCAAGATGCTGTCGCCCTGCAATCCGCAGTGCAAGCGGCCCAGGCTGATTTTGTTGTTGGTCCGCTGCTGCGAGAGCAGATTGATGCCATCGCGCAATTACCCGACTGGCAATGGCCTACCTTGTTCCTGAATAGTAAAACCGAGCAAGCGAAAACCAACCCGAATCAGTTTTACTACTCGCTGGCCTGGGAAGACGAAGCGGCCCAGATGGTGCAAGTGTTCCGTCAGCGGCAGGTGCAACATCCGGTACTCATTTACGCCGCCAACCCGATTCATCAACGGATGGCGTTGCGTTTTCAGCAGCTATGGCAGGAAAAAACCGGCGACCAGCCGGAGACCTACCAATATGGTAGCCAGGAGCAGTTAAAAACTCTGGTCACGGATTTCCTCGATACCAGCGCCAGCGAAAGCCGGGCGAAAGAATTAAGCAAACTGGCCGGCAGCAACGTCAAAGCAGAGCTGCACAGTCGCCAGGACGTCGACGCGATTTATCTGATTGCCGATCCGGTACAAACGCGCTTCTTCAAGCCGTTTATCGACGTCACCATTAACCCGACCTCGCGGCAGGTTCCGATTTACACCAGCTCACGTAGCCATAGCTTGAAAGTCGACAAAACCGACCAACGGGATTTAGCGGGCTTAACGATGACGGAAATGCCGTGGTTATTGCCACAATCGGCGATTGCACCCGCGCTGCGTGCCGACTATGACCAGTTTTTTGCAGAGCAGGACGAGCAGCTACAGCGGCTGTTTGCCATGGGGCATGACGCGATTCAGCTAATTAGTTATCTGAAACAGCAACAAACTTTTCCAAGCATGGCGTTTCATGGCCTAACCGGCAGTTTACGGTTACTGGATGGCCAAACGGTTCAGCGTCAGTTAACACTGGCAAGATACCGTGATGGTAAACTGCAGCTGTTGGATAACCGGCAGCAGTGAGCCGGCAGACCGGTCAACAGTTTGAAATGCTGGCCTGTCAGTATTTACAGCGCCAAGGTTTGGTTTTACTGGCGCAGAACCTGAATTTTCGCTACGGCGAACTCGATTTAGTGATGCAGCATGCGGATACGCTGGTGATTGTCGAAGTCAAATACCGTCAGTCTGCTTTGTATGGTTCAGCGGCCGCAACAGTTACCGGTCCGAAGCAACAAAAGCTGCGCCTAGCCGCGCAAGGTTATTTGCAACAAACGCGCTGGCAAGGTGCGGTACGCTTTGATGTCGTGGCGATCAGCGGTGAACCGCCGTATCAGCTGGACTGGTTTAAACACGCGTTTTGAGGATCTTTGCGCATGCAGGAACATATCCGGCAGTTGTTCGCCGAAAACATCCAAATCATGATTGCCACCAGTGAAGCACTGGCCGGCCCTATTGAAAGCGCTGCGCTGACCATAGTGCAAACCCTGATTGATGACCGAAAAGTCATTTGTGCCGGTGAGGGGGCCTCACACGCGCTGGCTGCCCATTTTGCCCGTTTGTTACTCGATCAATTTGAAACAGAGCGGCCTTGTTTACCGGCCCTTGCGCTCAGTAACGACTGCAGTGGCCTGGCACAGGGCAGCGTGCAACAAGATTATCTGGCCCGTCAGGTACGCGCACTCGGCCAGGCCAGCGATATTTTACTGGTGCTGTCGTTAAGTGGCGAAGAAACGTCGTTGATCCGGGCAGTGGAAGCGGCCTTAACCAAAGATATGACAGTCATTGCGCTAACCATTGATAAAGACGGAGAATTATCCGGTTTACTCAGCAACAACGACGTTGAACTCAGAGTACCGGCTTATCGCAGTGCGCGGGTGTATGAATGTTTTGCCTTTTTATTGCATGCGGTAGTGGAGCTGATTGATAACACGCTGTTTCCACAACAAGATGATGAACATAGCTAAAGGAGATTGATATGCTTGATGCTCGTTGGAGCCGTCAACTGGCCGGTTTGGTGTTAATCACGGCACTGTTGCAAGGCTGTGCTGCCAATGACCGCCGCACACTGGGCTCACAAATTGACGATAACAGTATCGCAGTGAAAGCTGGCAATCTGATCGAAGCCAATAAAACGCTGGATGAAAAAGCCCACATTAATGTCAACAGCTATAACGGTATTGTGCTGTTAACAGGTCAGGCGCCAGACCCTGATATGGGGGTGCAGGCCGAAGAGCTGGCGCGTTCCGTGCAGGGCGTGAAAGACGTACAAAACCAAATCCGCGTCAGTAACCCAATCTCATTTGCCACCCGCAGTCGTGACAGCTGGATCACCACCCGGGTGAAATCGATGCTGCTGGCCGACAAAGAAATTAGCGGGCTGAATATCCGCGTGGTCACTGAAAACGGCGAAGTCTTTCTGATGGGCATCGTATCAGAGCTGGAAGCCAATAAAGCAGTCGAGATCGCCCGCCACGTCAACGGTGTCAGCCGGGTTGTCAAAGCCTTTGAAATACGCTACGACTAAGTTGGTGGCCAACGAGAGGGCGCCCGGCTGGCGCCCTTTTTTTATACTTGTTGCAGTGCCTTTAGCGCTTTCGAATGGAACTCACGGTGTTTCATCACCAACATTACCACCACAGTGGCGACCATCAGTAACCAGGCGTTGATAAACCAGGCGAGGAGCGCCAGCGAAAAGTAAATGGCACGCAAACCATAGTTAAAACTGTGCGCGGCCTGATCAATCACTTTGGCCGCTTTATTGGCATATTGCTGCAACTCGTCTGCGCTTAACGCACGACCATCCGGTGCCGCCCCGATTAATACCCCGCCAAATCCATACTGGCGCAGCGACCAGGTAAATTGGAAAAAAGTAAAAATGTAAATCAGCACCAATGCCAAAATTTTAAATTGCAATAAACCATCCACCTGGTGCATCCAGGGCAATACTTGCTGCAACACCACCGCTATTTTATCGCTGGAGGCCAACGCAGTTAACAAACCAGCCAAAATCAGCATCGAACTGGAAGCAAAAAAGCTGACGTTACGCTCCAGTGTTGAAATCAGCGCCACGTCTGCCATCTTGTTATCCCGCACCAGCATTTGCTCCATCCAAGCAGTCCGTTTACGCCGTAATTCATACGACAAACAACTGACCTGGCGTGCTTTGTTTTTTGCAAACAGCGTATAACCAATCCAAACCAGTAAGAACCAGCCTACTGCGATGCTATCTAAAATAGGAACTGCGGCCTGCATCCATCACTCCTGTTGCTGTGGAATACGAAACTCAACAATAAAACAGGCGCCACCAGCCGGAGCGTTTTCATAACGGATCTCTCCTTGCATCAACGCCAGTAACTGCCGGCAAATCGCCAACCCCAAACCCGAGCCGGCTTGCACCCTGCTATCCGAACTATCGGCCTGCGAAAATTTATCAAACAGGAATGGCACAAAATTGGCCGGTACACCCGGCCCCTGATCAGTCAGTGTAATACGCAGTAACGCTGGCTTGCACACGCTCGGGCATAAGCTAGCCTGCAGCGCCAGTTGACCTTGCTGCGGTGAATAGCGGATCGCATTTGCCAGCAAATTGGCCAGCACCTGTTGAAAACGCACGGCATCGAGCGATAGCCAACAATCGGTCGGCAGTGAGGATTGTAGTGTTAATTGCAACGCTTTTGCCTGTAACAACGGTGAATGCCGCGCAAGTGCCTGCTCAAGCGCAGCAAGCACCGGCACTGGTTGTAACCGCAACTGCATCTTGCCGGATTGCAGACGCTCTAAATCTAAAATGTCATTGACCAGTAACAGCAACTGATCTGCATTGGCTGTAGCCACCTGCAACAGCTGTTGTTGCGGTGCACTCAAAGTACCCGCCGACAGCGTTGGGTTTGCACCGCTGGTCAGCAGTTTTAACGCTGCACTCAGAGCGGTCAGCGGCGTGCGTAACTCATGGCTGACGGTCGAGACGAATTCTGTTTTTAACCGGTCCACCCGGTTGCGCTCAGTGACATCGCGAAATAACAGCACAACCAGTGCCGTGGAATCGAATGGCACCCGTGTTGCAATGAATTCAATATCGCGCCGCTCACCGTTCGCCCGCAGCAGCTCACCCTGGCGGACTGTGCCGTCGGGCGCCAGCGGCGGCGGCGAGACCAGCAGTTTCTGATACGGCTGTGCCAACAACTGAGCGGCAGTATAACCAGTCAATGCCAGCGCGGCCTGATTGACCGTACTGATTTGATGCCGGGCATCCAGCACCACAATAGCATCAGCAACATGCTCGAGCACCGCTTGGTAATAAGCTTCGCGCAGCGAAGAGAACCGGCTGAGCTGTTGTCTTCGTTGCTGCACATACAGCAGAACCAGCAATAAACCGCCAAGGAGCAGCGTCAGGCTGTATCCAAGCAAACGGAACCAAATATGACGGGCTGTGACTTGGACTTGCGCGCTGACCAATAATTGCCAATCCGTCCCCGCAATACTCAATGGTAAAGCCAGGGAAGGCGCTGCAATAACGCCTTCGCCAAATAACCACTGTGGCGCCGCACCGCTGGCGGCATTGGTTTGCAACAACACGTGCAGTTGCAGTTGCTGGGCGTGCTGACGCAATTGGCGCCAGATGGCGTCGACATTTAACACCGTACTGACAATGCCCCAGTAACGGCCGTCCGGCAAATACAAGGGAACCCGGTACACCAAACCCCGCCCACCCTGTGCTAAGGTTAGCGGACCTGCCAGGACTGGCTGCCGGCTGCGAATAGTCCGTTCAATCTCCGGCCACTGGCTGGCGACTTCCGGATAATACAGACCAATTGCCTGTTCATTGCCAGCGATGGGGTACAGCCAACGTAAGCGGTTATCAGGTGCCAGCCCCATATTGCGGATAAACCGGCTTTGACCGACCAGGTTAGGTAGCAAAAAATCCAGCTCAGATTGCTGTACAACCCCATTACGGGCCTGTACATATGCCACCAGCCCCTGGCTTAACTGCAGTGGGCTACTCAGCGTACTTTCCAGCACAGAACGAAGCTGTGCACCTTTTTGTGCGAGGTCTTGCTGCTGAATAGAATGCTGATAAGCCTGCTCCTGCCGGACCACAAACTCAGTCAATAAAATCAGCAACACCAGCGTGGCAGCCACCAGCGCCCATTGTCCTTTGCTACAAATCAGCTTGTTGTGTACCAAAATCTATCCTGTGGTGTCCTCACCCGCCTGCGGACACACCCTTTTATGGTTGCAGCGACAAAAGCACTGCCCGCCGTAATAGCATCAATGATACACTTGGCGCCCTGATCCTCCAGTTCTTTTTTCGCCAAGGAGCCCGCTGTGACAGAACTGATCATCCAGACCCCCGACGACTGGCATTTACATTTTCGTGACGGCGATATGCTCAGCGAAACAGTACCGGCAACTGCCCGTTGTTTCCGGCGCGCTGTTGTGATGCCGAACCTGGTGCCACCGGTCACCACGGGCGAAATGGCTAACGCTTATCGGCAACGGATTTTAGCTGCCCGCCCGGCCGGTAACCCGTTTGAACCGGTGATGACGATATATCTGACTAACCACACCACGCCTGCTGATATCGCCGCCGCCAAACAAGCCGGCGTGCTGGCCGCCAAGTTATATCCGGCCGGCGCCACCACCAATTCACATGGCGGCGTGTCCGATCCAGATACGTTGGGCCCGGTGCTGGAAGCCATGATTGAACATGACATGCTGTTTTTGGTGCATGGCGAAGTCACCGATGACGAGGTCGACATTTTTGACCGGGAAAAAGTCTTTATCGACCGCTATCTCAGCAAAATCGTCAGCAAATACCCAGAGTTAAAGGTGGTACTGGAACACATCACCACAGGCGATGCCGCCGCCTTTGTGCAGGAAGGTTCAGCAAATATCGCCGCCACTATCACACCACAACATTTGTTGTTAAACCGCAACCACCTGCTGGTCGGCGGCATCAGGCCACATAATTATTGTTTACCAGTCCTCAAGCGCCGCACTCACCAGGAAGCACTGCGGGCGGCTGTTGCCAGTGGTAGCTCGAAGTTTTTCCTTGGCACGGATTCGGCGCCGCATGCGAAGCACCGCAAAGAGACAGCCTGCGGTTGTGCCGGTTGTTACAGCGCCTGGAGTGCGATTGAACTGTATGCCCAAGTATTTGAAGAATTAGGCGCGCTGGATAAGCTGGAAGGGTTCGCCAGCCACTACGGTGCCGATTTTTACCAATTGCCACGCAACAACAGCACAATCCGCTTGGTGCGTGAACCATGGACAGTGCCGGCGGAGATTATCCTACCGGATGGTAGCCCGATTGTACCGTTTTTTGCCGGCGAAACCTTAAACTGGCAGTTAAAAGCCTGATCTGTCAAACGGGCAGGCTCAGCGGCCTGTCCGTTTTATCCTTGCCGCTAACGGGCAGCAAGGCGACGCTGTCATCACTGAAGCCAGCTTGCCCATTACAACTGTGTCAGCACCAACTGATAAAACCGCACCGCCTGCGCCAGATTGCGGCTGCTGATCCGTTCATTGGTACCGTGAAAACCGGCTAGATCTTCGTTGGTCAGCACCATAGGATTAAAGCGGTACGAGTGCTGCACGGCGCCACCATAAAAACGGCTATCAGTTGCCCCCAAGGTTAGGCCGGGCACCACCAACATCTCGCCATACACAGCTCTGGTGGCGGCGGCTAATAATGCAAAGGCATCGTTATCGCTGGCTGCTACTTTTGATGCTTCATTGCCATCAATTTGCTGAATATCCAGTGCCGGCTCGCCAGTTACATTGCGCACATGCGCGATCACATCGGCGATGCTATCGCGGGGGTGAATACGAAAATTCACCACAGCGCGCGCTTCAATCGGCAATACATTGGATTTAATACTGCCGGATAACATGGTGGGTGCAGTGGTGGTGCGCAGCATGGCATTACCGGCCGGGCTTTTACTGATTTCGCGGCTTAGCAAAGGGCCAAACAACCAGCTGTTGGCCAGCAACGCCCGCTGCGCCAGCGGCAGCACCGGGGCCAGCGACTGGTAAAAATCAGCACTAACCCCATCAAGGCCACCCGGCATCGGCGCCTGTTGCAACCGCGTCAACGCCCGCGCCAATATCGTTACGGCCGTATCGGTGGGTGGCATCGAGCTATGGCCGCCAGCCGCTTTAGCGGTAAGCTCCAGCGTCAAGTAACCTTTTTCCGCCACATTGATACTGGCAACCGGCGCAGTAGCGCCCGGGATCAAACCATCCAGTACATAAGAGCCTTCATCCAGACTCCAGCTGATGTTTACTCCTTGTTGCTGCAAATAGGCATCAACCGCTTTGGCGCCCTGTAGACTACCAACCTCTTCGTCATGCGTCAGAGCCAACCAAACGTCCTGACCGGGCACTAAACCAGCGGCTAACTGAGTCTCGATGGCCGACAACATAGTGACTACCGCACTTTTATCATCCAGCGCGCCCCGGCCCCAGACATACCCATCCGCTACTGCACCGGCAAACGGCGGATGCTGCCATTGTTTTTCGGTACCGGGGATCACCGGCACCACATCGTAATGTGCCGACCATAACACCGGTGCCGTCGCAGCTTGCCCTCGCCAATGAAACAACAAGGTGTGTTCATTTAAAAGCTGCAAAGTCAGTGACTGGTGAACCCGCGGGAAGCGGCTTGCCAGCCATTGGCGAAAACCGTTAAAGGCAGCCTGGTCACGCCGGCCATCATCAAAAGATAAAGTTTTAAAACGGATAGCCTCACTGAGTAACGTCGCCAGTGCAGCCTCATCAACCGCTGGCAAGTGTTGACTGCTTAGCGTGGCTTGCTGCCCGCTGCCAGTCTGATCTGATTGCAGCGTTAGGGTATTCCAACTCAGTATGGCCAATAGCCCCGTACTGGCGGCCAGCAGTGTCTTGATCCCGATATGCATCAGCGTGTTCCTCTGTGGTTTTCGGTACACCAGATGCTACTGGCATGCCGTATTTTTATTCTGGTCAGACCTTTATAACAGAACCAGCTGGTTGGCTGCAGCAATTTTGTGCCGGGCGTAACAGCTAAATTTAATTACAAAACAATTGGTTGGTTTTATGTGCCAAAATAAAAATTGCGCAACAATAGTTATCGCAATAACATAATAACCATACAGTGACCTCAGCTGCTGACCGCCACTGTTTTTTATTCACCAATTAATTATCGCGATAACTATTATCGCTAACGGAGATAGCCATGAACGTATTATACAAAGCTACAGTAACCAGCACCTCAGGCCGTGATGGGCGCGCAGTGTCCAGCGACGACCGGTTGGATGTCGCCCTCAGCATGCCCCGTGAATTAGGCGGCAATGGCGCAGCCGGCACCAACCCGGAACAGCTGTTTGCGGCCGGCTATTCGGCCTGTTTCCTCAGCGCATTAAAGTTTGTTGCTGCACAGCAAAAAATTGCGCTGCCAGCCGACGCCACTGTTCGTGCCGAAGTTGGCATTGGTCAGCAAGGCCAAGGTTTTGCCCTCGACGTGGAACTGTTTATCAGTTTGCCAACGATTGCCGCTGACGTTGCCCGCCAACTGGTGGACACCGCGCACCAGGTTTGTCCGTACTCGAATGCCACCCGTCATGGTTTGGCGGTGCGCCTGACGCTGCTGTGAGCTTACGCTGTGACATAACAAGCCGGCACCCGCAATTGTGGGCGCCGGTATCATCTTTTGCCCTGTATCAATAAAACTGCAATCAGCACTACATCCGGTATTACCGGCGGTTGCAGCCAAGTGGTGTGCGTCGCATAATGACGCGTCTTCGCAATGAGGTGACGTTATGACAGCACATTGTCCTGCTATCCCTGTAGTACCCACCGAGCCGATGTCTGTCGATCCGGCCGTACAGGCACAGATGCTAAAGCTAGATAACCAGCTGTGTTTTGCTTTGTATTCTGCTTCATTAGCAATGACCAAAACCTATAAACCGGCGTTGGAAAAACTTGGGCTGACTTATCCGCAGTACCTGATTATGCTGATTTTGTGGCAGCAGGATGGCATTGCGCTGAAAGACATTGCCGATCGCTTGTTCACCGAGTCCGGTGCCTTAACACCGGTATTAAAACGAATGCAGGAGATGGGTTTGCTGGTGCGCAGCCGCAGTCCGCACAGTGAACGCACGCTGGAAATTCGTCTGACCGATGCCGGTCGAGCCATGCGTCAGGATGCATTACAAGTGACTCAGAGTATTGCTACCGGCTGTGGTATGGCGCTGGATGAGATGATAGCGCTGCGCGAACAATTGATCGGCTTGCGTCAACGGCTAACCCCGCAAAACTAACACAGCTGATGGCTGTTATCTACATACCGACTGAGCCAGTATATGTTCCCAAAACGGGAATCTCGTCAGGGTAACTGCCAGCGTAAAATATCGATGCGCGGGATCGGGCTGTATTCCAGCAACAGCTGCGCCCCCGCTTCATCAATTGCCGGTGTTGCGCTCAGATTAATCTGTTCGGCCGGTAACAACACCAATTGCTGTTGTTGGCCACTTTGTGCCGACCAGAAACACAACGCAACACCGCCCTCCTGCTGACGCAGGAAATAAACCCCCTGGCTGCTGGCAGTCCAGGCGTAGGTTTCACCAAACTGTTCGCCGCTCAGTACCGGGCGGGGCTGGGCGGCACCGAGCGCTTGCCACCATAAGCCGCGTCGGCCTTTACTAAAATAAAAACCAGTATCGTCAGGCATTTGCGCATAATCAGCGCCTTGGCTGGTCAGCACTTGCGCCTGTTCCCGCACTAAATCAAACCGGACCAGCTCGCCATCATGCGGCAATAGCACCGCCGAATCATCATGCCACCAGGTTGGCCGGCCATGCATTTTGTAGCCAGTCTTCACAAAAGTCAGCTGACCGGTTTCTACATCAACTATGGTCAGCCGATCCTGCACCGACTCAGCCTTACGCGACACGAACAACACCCGCCGCCCATCGTGTGACCAGCGCGGGTACTTCAGGCCGCCCCCCAGCCGGGTTAGCTGCTTTTTGTTTTGCAGCTGTTTATCGGCCAACCACAACTCCGTCTGGCCCGATTCAGTGCTGATAAACACCAACTGCTGGCGACCGACATGATAATGCGGCGCTTCATAGGCCTGATCACCAGCGGTCAGCGGAAACACTGCGCTGGCACTATTGAGCTGTAGATATCCCAACTGTGCCATTGAGTTATCATGCTGGAAATACAGGGTGCCATCCGCTGACACCCGGCTTGGGTGACTAAAATCCTCGGTACTCAGCTCCGTTTGGCCGCCGCTCACGGTGTCCAGCAGATAGGCGACACCACGGCCATTAGTGTATGAGCTAAATAACAGAGTTTTGTTATCAGGCAACCATTCCAAGCCGCGGATATCAGCATGGCCAAACGTCAACTGCCGCTCACGACCACTGCTGATGTCGTATAAAAAGATTTCTTCCGATAGGCGGTTGGCGCGCCGGGTCAGCGCCAACGATTGGCCATCCGCCGCAGCAGCCAGATCGCGGCCCCGTTGATCGCAAAAATCGTGGCACGGCAGCGGGGATACCGGCCCACCGGGCTGTTGTAAGTCCAACCGGTAAAAACTGCTGCCAGTGCCGTTGCGACTGGCATTAAAATATAACAAGCGGCCATCCGGCGACAAATCCAGATAAACATCGTTATAGCGGTCGCAACGCCGTAGTTTGCGCTCTTGTAAGGTCTGCAGGTCAAGCGCCCTGATCTCACACTCGCCTTGTGCAGAGCGGCTGGAATAATACACGTGCAAGCCATTCGGGCTTAGCACCGGGCGGAATTTATGCTGTGGACTAAAAGTCAGTTGCCGTGGTGCCGTTTTGGTATCGGCCAGGTCCAGCGCAAACAGCTGGCGGATCTGACCATATTGCTGATGGCTGTACACCAGCAGCTGCCCATCGGCACTGACGGCCGGATACAATGACCAGCCTTGCTGGCGGCTTACCACCGTCGCGGCATGGCCTGATGGTTTGTCATTGAACAAGACCAGCACCAACCACAACAACAAGCTAAGCAGCGTCAGCGCTAAACCGGCACTGAGCAAGCGCCAGCGGCCTAACGTC
>Ga0169931_10007971_pt1 | contig 15587 bp, 8 predicted proteins | sample Kivu_15m_20L_FD_129675 | JGI IMG/M metagenome (GOLD analysis project Ga0169931, IMG submission 129675) | Freshwater microbial communities from Lake Kivu, Western Province, Rwanda to study Microbial Dark Matter (Phase II) - Kivu_15m_20L... | ecosystem: Environmental > Aquatic > Freshwater > Lake ... | reverse complement strand
TGTTACAGTAACGATGGAGAATTCATCCAACTCAACATCACCAACTGACGAGGATTCAACCGTAGTATGTGATGACGAGGGATTCCGAACCACAAGGTCTACAAAATGTCCTTGGATGATGCTTCGAGATAGCATCAGTGGTACCGTTGACCACGACCTCGGACCAAGACCTGACGGTTCTGGTACAAAGAAGCGTAAGCGTAAGCGTAAATCTAAAGGGTCGACAAAAACATCTACAGACATTCCACCCGCTAACTGTACTGAAACAACGGCTCTTCATACAACTGATCCCATCACTGAAACAACGGATCAAAATACAACTGATTTGCTACCTCATAAGCCTACTTACTTTGAGTCGTCTGAAGCCAAAAGACTATTCAGTCCAATTGATTTAGAGCAAGATGCATCAGTTGCTATTCAGAATCAAATCAAACTTTTAAAGGACGCCCAAAAGACTTCATCAAGCTACCACCTTCTCTTACCCGCACACCCCTCAAGAGTATTTACAGAGTACGACATATTCATCATTCGTCAGAAGATAATTCTACTTTCTATGTCTTTAAATAATGCAGCTAATTACATGCCAGCAAAAAATTGGCGGCAATGTTGTGAAATGGCTCTTAAAATGGCACAAGAGATAGGTATAACGGAAAGTGGGTGCCCTAGAACCATCATGAGATGGTATCATAGTTTTAAACAGACTCGGATGCTTACATTGCCACCTTTACCAGACAAGATGAAACTACATCCATTCCTCTTACATAATCATGATATTGTAATAAAGATTAAACAGTACTCTAAAGAAAATATTCATCAATTGTCGGCACAACTCATTTTAGATTATTTACATAGTAAGATAATCCCTGAAATGATAAAGGAACGGCCTAATCCTGAAAACAAGACTACGGAGGATATGACCAAGGAGCTTTTAGAAGAATACGGCTTGAGCGTACTTTCATTGGGAACAGTGTGCAGATGGATGAATCGTCTAGGATTCAAATATGATGTAAGACGCAAGAACTTTTATGTTGATGGTCATGAACGACCAGGGACTATCAAGTACAGGAAGGATTTCGTGAAACGATACCTTGCTTATGAGCGTCGGGCTCATCGGTGGATTCAGATTACTCGTCAAATTCATGATGAACTTGTGGACAAGAGTAGGTAGAGAAATATATATCTATTGAATTCAAAATTGTAATCATTGAATTCACATATTTATTTTATTACTTGATTGAACAGATAAAGTAATCAAAGACAGTGGCTACCATTACACTACAGAGGATGGTACAGAGATGGTGGAGCATCACATCGATGCATCAGAACTTTTCCCGATAATGATGAGCAATGAAGTGTTTGGAGGTAATCTAAGTGTGAGGAAGCATCCCGATGATAAGCCTTTGATCATTATCGGTCACGATGAGTGCATCTTCAAGCAGTATCTAACCACAACCAAGGCGTGGACCCTTCCAACAGGCGAGACCCAATTGATTCCAAAGGATGATGGAGCTGGTGTGATGATCTCAGCTTTTCAATCTCGTGACTTCGGGTTCGGACATCCATTAACTGAACAACAACTTCAAGCCATCAATGAATCAAGGAGAGGAAAGAACTACTATGATACTGAAGCAGCCGAAAGAATACTCGGACATACAACAAAACTCGATCTAAAGACTTCTCCATTCACTATTGAATTTGAATATGGACAAAATAATCAAGGTTATTGGTGTTACGATCATATGGTTTTGCAACTTGATGATTGCGTTGATTGCTTAAAAATAATATACCCTACTTACGATTTTATGTTCATCCTTGATCACTCGTCAGGCCACGATAAGCAAAAGGCAGATGGATTGAATGCATGTAATATGCAAGTGTATTATGGTGGAAAACAAAAGCATCTCCGAAATACCACAATCTTAGAAGAAGATGGATATCTTGGCCCGTACAATCATAATAAAAAGTTGAGAGTAGGTGACATTCAATCGTTTGTCTATACCGAAACAGATGATGGCCCTTTTTACTTCACCCAAACAAAAAGGAACGAGAAAAGGTTTGATGTTCAACATGGGACGAAATCAAGAGAGTTGACAAAAGACGAACTAAAGGATGAATTGCAGAGACGCAACATATCGAATAAAGGAACCAAGAAACAACTCCAACAAATATGTAATAATAATAACATCTCCATAAAAGTCCTGGCCCCAAAGATAAAAGAAGGATGGGTTGGAAAGGCAAAAGGTAAATTACAGATACTTTGGGAAAGAGGTTGGATTGATACAGATAACGTACCCAAGTATACAGACCAAGGAAAGGTTGATGCCTTCGGTATTTTGGACAAGAACTACTCTCTACACTTCCTTATCTCAAATTGTAAAGATTTTATCGAAGAAGAATCAATGCTCCAATCCAAAGGAAAAGATATGGGAGTGGTGATTGATCGGACACCCATCTGTCATGCGGAGTTAGCTGGTGAAGGAATTGAGTATTCCTGGGGTTGTGCGAAGAACGAGTATCGTCGGCAGCCACTGAGTAAAAAAAGAGACAAAGAGACGTATAGAGAGTTAGTAAAGAAAGTCTTATCAAGAGAAAATTTAACAACAGAACGGATTCGTAAATTTGCGAGAAGAGCAAGATCTTACATTTGTGCATATTACCAGCTCCATTATGTTGATAGCAGCGATGTTGACGCAAACGGAGCGGAGCAAGTCAAGATAGAAAGGCTTGCAAAGTCTTATAAGACACATCGGAGTGTTGTAGATTTCAATTACGGATTCATCACAAGTGTTGTGAAATCGACTCACTGATGTTTGAGTAGCTTTTGAGTAGGTTTTGAGTGAGATAATATGTACTAGACATGTACGTAGAAAAATCTTAATGTACCTGGCTACGGGGCGTCTACGATGTGGCGTCTGAGCCTGATTCCAGCTGTAAAGCAAGTTTACTCTAAATCGTGTTCTCGTGTATGGATGAGAGATGAGAGATTCAACACGGTATATTACAGCGATGAAAAGATCTATACCGCTGATTTATGGTTTGTCGTTTCTTTTCTCTCATTCACAGATCCGACGGTTGCGGTGATTATCTGTGTTAATTGCAGGAGTCGAATCTGTGAATGAGAGAAACGTCACCCCATCAGTTACGGATTCTTAGGCGCCTCTCCGAAAAATGTTCATGCTACACGATATGCACGTAATCCAATCCGAGAACACGATTTCGACTCAAACCGCTTGAACATTCGACTGATGATGGCGCTTGACGCATTTGTAGCATCACTTGATTCCTTCATAGTTTGCTTTTTGGTCCTCAAAATAGGCCAGCCTCCTTAAAATGCTTATATCTATTGTTCTGCTTTTATTATCTTTTCTTAGTCTCACAGTCGTGAGTCAAAAGATTCAGCAACACCAAACTCGCCGGACTCATACGGATGCTACCAATCATCACATTCCATCTGAAGACAGCATTAACAACGATGACATGAGGGTATTCTGGTCAAGGATTCTATCTGGAATGAGCTATCCAACTTCATCGCCGGATTGCAACTTCACAACGAGTATGACTTGCAATGTCATCGAATATGGAATGAAATCCTGTGACCACATTACATACTCTGCAAATAACTGCCTCCTGTTGAATCTTAACTTTACGGTCAAGGCATGTAATCAACAAGGGATAGGGCCAGCTATCATCAGAGATGCGACTGTAATTATTGGATCTAACAGATACACACTTGATATGTCAAGTTCTTTGCAAGCTGGAGAATGTAAACAAACCAATATTCTTACCGTGATGAATACATGTGGTCATAAGGTGGAGGGGCTCTTTGAACTTGCTGCTTTCGACCTCAACGCGAATAGTTGCTCATCTACCACCCATTACAAAACTGTCTTGACGACAAACAGTAACAATACATCAACTCCAACTAGTCGTCCAGCTCATCCCATCATGAGCTCTACGAAGCCAACGACAAAACCTACAGTGTATCGACCAGTAATCGTATCGCTGAGTTCAAAACCTTCATTCACCCCATCGTCAAGCTCCAAGCCTTCAATAAAACCCTCGCTAAAACCTAGCATACGACTTGCCTCAACTCTTCCCTCTATGAAGCCTCTTGCTCGTCCAACATTCAGTCCAACCTCAATGACCGTATATATTACAACTTCAAAACCCCAAACTCGGTCCACAAGTCGTCCGTCAATGACATCCAACACCAGACGATCATCAAAGCCATCATCTCACTCAACTACAAAAACACCAGTTAAAGGCCCAAAACGCACTTTTGCACCGAATCAAAAAGATATAGGTCCACTAAGTATTCTTCCAAGTGGTCGTCGATCTATTTCACCAAGCGGTACTCCGACGCTCGCAACGCAGACTCTTTTTCCAACTGATACATCCTTAGGTCCTCAATCTTCTGCGCCTACCCAGTCATATCATTCATCGCCTCCAATTATAACCAATCCGCCCTTTTGCACCGTTAATTACATCAAATCATCCAAACCTTTATCATTGAAGTCAATAAAGAGCATCCCAAGCTCTAGTAATAAAATCAACACATCTAAAAACGGACGAAAATCTAAGGCTTTTAGATTATTGCGCACCTACAATTATAACCCATCCAAGACACAAAAGAAATCCAGTGAGTTTATTGACTACAATAACACTTACAGCCCAAGCGAATCGTCCAAACAGAAAAAATCGAGAAAGTCTATTGATTCCAAGAGCACTTACAGCCCAAGCAAAGTGTCAAAACAGAAAAAATCGAGCAAATCTAATGACTCCAAGAACAGTTACAACCCAAGTAAAACGACCAAACTAACCAAATGCAATTACAATACTCTTAAATCAAAGTCTCCTAAGATTTCCAAATCAAAAGCTTCCACAAGTTCAAACTCAAAGTCTCCTAAAATTCCAAAATCAAAAGCAGGTAAGGATAGCCTCCCTCCAATCAACGTCCTCACCAAAGCTCCCCAGAGTAAGAAAATCACATCAATCGGGCTGAAATCTAGCAAGCGCGTTTTCCCATCAGCTGTAAATCTTTCGACAATGAACCCAACCTTGATTCGATCTTTCAAATCCATCAATACAAAGCCGAAATCAAAGAAAGGTAACCAGAGTTCTTTTGGTTATGTCAAATCGCCTTCTCCGGTGTTTCGTCCTGATTCTTATTCCAAATCTTACTCACCAACGAACTTACGTCCGCTGAAGATTTTGAAAATAATGAGTGAGAATACGGGCGTTTCATCTCCTCAACAGTTGAAAAAGCTGAAGTAATTAGCAGCCTTAGACACATACATTTATATATTAAATGCGATAATGAAAATAGATATAATAACATATCACATACGACTAACGACTCCTGTATATTTAAGAGTTTAAACAGTATTCACATCAGGTTATTCATAAGACTTCCACCGACTATCGACGAGTTGGCAAATGGGATATACTACTACTATCTATACCCTCAGAAACTAGAACAATCGTGTGAGTTACTCACCATTGTCGTGAAGAAATGACGAGAAGGCTCATCGGCTCACTCCCCCTGGCGATTTCATCTTTTTCCACTACTAGTTACACTCTTTATTTTTCTGAGGCATTCCATTGACACTGGAATTGCGTCACTCGTCAATCTCCCAATGGTCTGTGATGGCATAAGAGATGATCCCGACTCGTTCCTATAGATAAACGTACATATGAACTTTGTATACTTTACTTTAGGCACATCGATTAATTCTTATTTACATATAAAGCGTTTCCGTTATTTATCTCACTGCCTGATTGGATATTTGAACGAGAGATGATGCAATTGATTCTAATTCACTTTGCCACTCCATTAAGCTCCGCTCACATTCCGCACACTGTAATACCTTGGACTGAAGAATTTCACTCTTCTTTAATAAACTATCATCTTTTTCCTTCAGATACAATGTCATTCGTCGGATTCGGGCACATGCCGATTGTGAATCAGAGGAAGAGGTTTCATTACATGATTTCTCTTCTGTCAAACATATATTTTGTAAACGTAGAAGGGCTACATCTTTCGCCTTTGACTCCTCTTCAAGTTTATCCTTTTCCTGAATAAGGGCATGGAAACGATGTTTTTCCGTTTCAATCATTTCTTTGAGCTGAATAATCAATTTTTTTAAGTCCAGTTCCCTTGATGTCTTTTCTTTCTCTTCGCGTTCTGATACTGCTTTTTCTCTTGCTTTTAATATCTGAGCGACGTTCTTTAACTTGGATTCAGTCTCGTAGAGTTTCGCCTGACGCTGACCCAGGCTTTGCTTTTCAGATGTGAGATTTTCTTCCATAAGCCGTAGATCCTTCAACTGGCTTTTTAATGTAGCTTCTTGTCGGCGTATATCTTCCCATGTCAGTTCACTTTGCAGTTTTCGTTCATCTTCTTTCAAGGTTAGCTCTTGCTGTGTCAATTTCAGTCTTTCGGTAAGTTTGTCAATATCGGATTGAAGATCATCTCTCTGGATGGATAGCGTATCGCAATTATCCTGTAATACTCGTCTCTTATTTTCAAACTCTTGAACTTTATCCTCCTCTTCTCTGATAGTGGTGACCATTCTATCTAGATCTCTTTCTCTTTTGGATATGATTTCATCCAAGGTAGAGAATTTATGTTGTAATTCAGAGTATTTACTTTGAATTTCATCACTCTATGAGTAGAGAGGGTAATACAGATTCCATAGAAATGGGTCCAGTAATCGAAGAGAAAGACTATTGAAAAAAGGAGTCGGTATTGTATATTACTCACCCTTTTTTTGAATGTAGATAATTCCTCGGTCTTTTCATCTCGTAAAACTGTACTTTTTTCTATTTCATCTCGTAGATTCAACAATTCATTTTCCAATAAATTTTGATCTATTTTGAGATGAGATATTCTTTTTTCATGATCTAGTTTTATTTGAGTGATATTTTCAAGCCATTTTTTGTAACCTTCACGTTCCTCAAGTTGTTCCTCCATAAATTTCCTTTGTTCATGATTGATACTGATTCTTTGATTTTCGATATCCGTTTTTGCTAATGAAACTGCCTTTGCAAATTGAGTTTGAATCTTCTGTAGGTCAGAGCGATCATTATCCAATTCTCTCTCTCTCTGTTCTAATGCAGTAAGTCTTTGAAAGAAGTGGTCTTGTTCTTCTGTGAAAGTATCAAGTTGACGCTGTATTTGTGCCTCCCGATATTGTAAGTCCATAGTTTGTCGGTTCAACTCACATTGTCTGATTTCTAAATCTTCCTTTTCCTTTTGTATCTGTGATTGAATTTGTTGCACTGTTTGTTTTTCCGAGTTTAGTTTATATTCCCGCTGCTCTAATGCTTCTTCTTTTGTTCGTTGCAATACTTGTAATTCCAAAAGTTCAGTTTGAACAATCGTCATCTCCTTCCGTTTTTGATCCATAATTTCAAGTTCGACTTGAAAGCTCTTCAGATCTTGCTCAAGTTGCATCTTTTGTTGTAGAATGGTTTTTCTTTCTAGTTTAAGTTCATCCTTTTGTGAATGTAAGGAAGCTTCTAGTATGGTTAGTTGTGATTTTTTCTCTTGTGTCTTGTGTTGAAGAAGGTCAATGTCTTTGAAGCGTTGCTCATAAAGAATATCGATATCCTCACATTCCCTCTGCTTCATAGTCCATAGCGTTTCCGTCTGCTTCAGCTGTTGCACGGCCTCCTTCATTTGACTTTGCAAGGTTTCGAATTCTCGTTGACAAGCTTCCATTTCTTTCCGCCTTTGATCCGCTTCATCCATCCACTGTTGACGTTGATTAGAGCGTTTCTTTTCATCCTCTTGCTGCAAATGCTCAATATGAAGCCTCGCTTGTGAAAGTCGTTGTCGTATTATCGTTTCAAGTCCATGTATTGATTGGGGAATATCCTGCTCAAGCCCTATTAAAATATTGTGAAAGACAGCCTGGTCCTCAATTTTAACATTATTTGAAATATTGAAACTTGCGATAGAGTTGGTGTTGCCAGAGAGAGTACTGTTGTTGATAAGATGGGAGTAGGTTGGCGCTGGTGAGAGTGACTTTTGTAACCTCGAGTGACGAAGATTCGGTGAGGAGTGTTTCCCAGCAAGAGTGGGAAATTCCTCTGTGCCGATAGCGTGACAAAGTGCGGTAACCTCATCAATGCGATGTGAGATTGTATAGAAAGCTCTCTGAACAGTGATTTGCAATTCCTCCTTTTGTCTGCAGGCCGTGAGCAATTGCTGTCGAAGGGAATGTATACGCCGACCGCCCACCAGAACCGTTTCATCGAGCTCCAAGGAATGACCCTCCGAGAACAAATCTGTTTCATCCGGATCTGTCACAAGAGTGACACCCCCCTGACTGCTAGATGCCATCGTCATTGGAGACGCCCACATGGACGAGGCTCGTGTAAATGTATTGTCTACAAGGGACAAGCGTGGGTCGGTCTGATGCTGTTGATCCTTGCGCCATTGTTCTAAAATCTCACTGGCGCGACCACTCATATCACCGGTTGATAGCTCGGCCATCAATGTAGGATGTCTATAGCTTTTCTTTCTTTACCGCTCTCATCATATGGGTCCGGGTAGGAAGTTGGAGGAGGATATAACCATGATGATAATTTTGAAAAAAGGTGCATGTGCAACAGCATCTATGGCAGAGTGCTATACCGCGTGTTATAATACAGTACCGCAACGCTACTGTAATACATACACGAAGGACTGCGTACAGAGAAAAAAAAAAGCAGCGCGATAACTGTCGACCTTTATCAATGCTGAAAACCTGTTTCCTTTTCTTATGACTGATATGCAAACGAGATTCTTCCATATAAATATTTCATTCATGTCGTTGGTCATCGGAAAAAGAAAGCATAATGACAGTTTCTATCTTAAGAAAGATCCTTACCTACTTTTGGAAATGGTCATTCTATGAGTATTCTCCTCCATTGTTGAGTTATCCGATCATAATTGCCATACGTACTGACTATAGAAATGATGATACTGCTATTGTACTCAAACACAAATACAACATGAATAAATAAATTCAGTAACGCATTCAAAACGATTGCAATCTTTTTCTCTTTTAAGTTCTTTATGGATAGTTTAATTATACACTTTTGATCGATTGAGAAGTAAAATAATAACATAGACCGACCCCACATAATCTATCCTATTGAACGTGTAGTAATCTATCCAACATACATTAATCATTTGTTAATCCATTCAAATTTTTCGTTACTTGAGCTCATCAAATCGATGTTTTACTCATCCGCCCATTTTACTTGAGAGGTAAAATGGCATCTTGAGCTTTTTTTCTCTCTAGTCGCATTTTTCTAAGTACCCCGTATCGAGAATATAAGAGGGAAAAGATTTAGTTAAAAGGTTGAAAAGTAACGGAACATACAGTTTAGAATACTACGCTCACCGTCTGATGAAGAAAATAACAGAACCTGTAGTTGCGAATACTACTATGGCAATACCTATTCCGGCGGCATAAAAAGGTCCAAAAAAATCACCCATGATCTCCAATACAGTTTTGCGAGTACACTTATGATGAGAAATAAATGCGTGGTGACTTCTGTCACGATCGAAGCTAATCGTTGAACGGAAACTCGTTTCCTTTTTAAGTATACTAATGCGACTACTCTGAATTCTACTATGCTAGCACTCTCAATTACAGCAAAGCTACCAGCAGTATCCTATGTTTCAGTAAACATACAAATATTGATAAGATTGGACAAATAAAAAAAATAAAGAGTCCATTCGGTTCATTAATAATATACGGTACGCTATCATCAACACCGGAAACAAAGTAATAAGCGCAAACGAGTAAAATGAAAAAGCACCTTCAACCTTCAAGCTCTGTCTAATGGTATCACTCGAATAGGATAGCAAAGCGCTTATTTCTAAGATATGATACGAGCACAATCAAAACTTACAGAAGCGATGTATGACTATTTCTCATCACAGGTCTAGCTACTGTATCCAAATCTACAGCATCGCACTCACACAAGCATGATGGCCGTCAACTGTCAGTCAACAGTCAACCTGCAACGCATCATAACATGACGATCGTTGACCTCATCGGCGCGCCTTCGGCGCGAGGGACCCTAACCCTAGCCAATAACCGTCATTTACCTGATATGGGTGCAGTATAAGACCTACTGTACCGCAACCAGAGAGCCATGTCCTACATAATGAATTCCTTCACCGTAAATGGCCTGTATGTACATGTACGATCAGGATAACGTACACCGCGAGTATGCACACCAGTTTGTGACGTACGACATACGACATTCCATGATGTTCTACGTACTCTAAGTAACTTACATGAATGCAATCAGGCGTGCTGGTCTGCTGTCTGCTTGCGGCTTGCGGCCTTTCCTGCTCGATCGTGTATGATCATTTGCGTACGTACATATGGTACAATAAGATGTTAGAATTACAGCAGCATCTGTCTCAATAATGGCTAAATAAATTCCATCCACCCTTGTATCGTCAACATCATCGGCCTCCCCACATCCATCAATCGACCAATACTTTGAATCATGTCGATGTTGCTTCGAAAAGCGGATCTTCTCAGGGCGTCGAAGCATGGGGATGTGAACAGCGTAACGAGACTACTGAAGGAGAAATCACTGAATCCGAACGTGGCTAATAACGATGGAGAAACACCACTTATACTAGCCGCTCGACATGGGCATGTCGACATATTTAGGATTCTTTTATCTAATGGAGCTGATGTGGATAAGAAGGATAGTAATGGATGGTCACCGCTGCTCTGGGCTTGTAATTGTGGCCGACTGGACGTTGTCCGACTCCTACTTTCACGAGATGACGTCTATGTCGATGACACGTCCAATAACGGCGCCACCTCCTTAATGTGGGCTGCAAAGAGCAATCACATTGATGTCATCAAGGCTCTTTTACACAAAGGAGCAGATGTCTTCAGAAAAGATTATCACGGGTCCACGGCCATTATGTATGCCTGTCATGAAGGCCATTTACGAATCGTCCAGCTACTGCTCGAATCCTACCACAAGCCAGAAGACTTGGATCAAGGTAATGCCAACGGAACTACCCCACTTATGTGGGCTTGCAAAAGTGGACGTTTTGAAATCGCTAGAAGCTTGATTTCTAAGGGCGCGGATGTGTATAAGACTGATTCCGATGGAGAAAATGCACTCATGAGAGCTGTTCGTGCAGGTCACGAAGAGCTTGTAGATCTACTACTCACCCGATCAACGAAAGCAAATGTTGACGCACAATGCATGAATAAACTCGTAACTGCTCTAATGCTTGCTAGCGGTTATGGAAACGTTCATATCCTTACAGCGTTATTGGAGCACGGGGCTGATGTGAATCTAATCGACGACGATGGGTACACTGCTTTGATGTATGCAAGTCAAGAAGGACATTTTGATGCAATGAGGGCTCTATTGACCTACGGTGCAGATTTAAATTCCCAAGCTCGAAACAAGCTTACCGCATTCGACTTAGCTGATAAAGGAGGGTATAAGGAAGCTGCAGATATGCTTCGAACGATTACGTATGATAAAAATGTCGAAATCGGTAGGCAGCTCATGTATGACAACGTTATCCGTCCTAGTGCGCACACAGTCCCTGTTCCACGAGATTTTCCCATGGAATATATAACGTTTTGTACACAAAATTTTATCAAGGCCCGCAAGAAAGGAGAGGGAAGCTTTGGTGTTGTGTACCTCGCTCAAGATCCCAAGGATGAAGCCATAGAATTTGTAGTTAAAAGATCAAAAATTAATCTTTTGTCTGAGAAAGATCTCAAATCATTAAGAGATACCTTCGAAAAGGAGATTCGGGTACGTTTCTAGTCTTCTCATTAAGTGCTAGTTTTTATTTGGTACTCTATTGATTTTTGAATACTTTTTTCATTTTCCCTTTAAAGCTTCTTACAAAATGCCGCCACTCCAATATTGTTCGATTGTATGGTCACTCGATTAATCAACGAGAAGGGAAGGAGCAACTTTGTCTTCTTTATGAATACTGTGAGAACGGAGATTTGAGTTCTATCCTATCGAAAGAGAGTGCTCGAAAGAACTTGCCAGCCTACCGCCGCGTGCAAATTATGTACGAAATCTCTCGCGCTATCAACTTTTTACATAAGGGTGGTGTTTCTGAAGGGAAATCCAAATATACCTTCTTTCATCGTGATATCAAGTCGAGCAATATTTGCTTGACATCCGACTACACTGCAAAACTAATTGATTGTGGCCTATCCAAATTTGTTATCGATCCAGACCGTAGGAGTGAACCAGGATCTCAAACAATAGGAATGACATACTTTACCACAACTTTGTCTATTGCAGGGACTCCTGGCTACATATGCCCTCATTATGCTCAAGGTGCTCCATTTGAAGCCAAATGTGATGTGTACTCATTTGGTGTTGTCATGCTTGAGCTTATAACAGGCGTTTCCCAAGAATCCACATCGTCGGATAGATCTTTTTCCAACGACACTCTTGTGAACCATATTGGAAGAGATCCATCGAAACTAGCTCGTGATGTAGATCCGATCATCGCACAAGGCTTTAAGGACCAGCTCTTTGAACTCATGAGTTTAGCTCTATCATGTGTTGAGGTTTTTCCAGCACAAAGACCAAGTATGGACCAGGTGGTAAAAAAATTGTCGCTTCTTATGGATAATTTGTCCGGGATATTTTCTTCTGATCCTTCACATACTGGCTCCGTATTGGTGGTTGAGAATAGCACTTTACCCGAATTCGTCCCATTATCGGTCCAAGAAACGCCTACATCACCGAAAAAGACATTCTTACAATCTGAGTCATCTTCGTTTAACGAAGACGACAGACTCCGCTGCAATTTATGCACAGATAAGATAAATCATCACGAAGCGATTAGATGTCCCGTCAGGCATTGTTTCGACAAGAAATGCATGGAATATCAGGTTGTGAAACATGTCATACAATCAGACGATGCGAATGATTTTTGCTGCCCTATTTGCTATGCAACCATTGATAGTGCCGAATTATCCGCTCATATTCGTTCAGATTTTTTATCGTTGTTGAATAAAAGATCATTGGATCATCAAGCTCTTTTCAAAATGTTTAATGAATTGAGAATACAAGTTACTGAACAAAATGCAAGACAAAATCGTCAATCTCGCATCATCGAGGCCATTAAAGAGGATAGGAGAAAAGATCAAGAACTTTTGATGCAGGTGAACGAAAAGCTTATTCGTTATGGAGAAGCCTTGAAGGAACTGGCGACAGGAAAGAAATCACCCTGCCCGCGTTTAATAATCATCGAACCGGTAGCCGTGGCATCTAGAAAAAAAATACTTAGTATTTTTACACCAAAAAAATACCACTTATTTTTTGTTTGTGAGCATTCATTTCAGAAAGTTGAACCTGCCTTAACTTTTGATGTATCTCAGAAGTGGATTCGACAAGTTGCTCCATTTGCGTTGATCTGCATCCGTATTTTACCCCTCGCTCTAGGCATTCCAATCCCAACAGAGCTATTTACATCAATTTTTGCAGGATTAAGTGGATTTTTAGATCCTGAATTTACCGCTGCGATAGAAGGGATGGTGCATGATGGATTTAATGCTTGGGGGGGCAGTGATGTTGGAATGATGGGATTTATTCCAACTCATCTTGATGCAAAAGCTCGTGAACAAACTTGGGAGGATTCGGCCCGCACTTTGACAACGTTTGATTCAATGAATATTAGAAATATCGAGCTTGTAGACTCTGCCTACAAGACCTTGGCTGAATTCGCGAACAAGGACGAAAACAAGAAAATATGGAAACCAAAAATGTCCCTTGTTATGAATGAGCATGGTCATTTTATATGGGTATTTAAAAACTATGCGTGTTTATATGATGAGAGACAAAGTGAATTACCTACAATTAGTGCTTAGTATAAAAAAAAATGTCGCAAATTTTTTATTATTCATATACAGTTAATCCACCTTTCTAGAGACTTTTGTAAGAGTATTCTTGTACCAATGGTAAAATTCATTAAAATCAATAAAGCCGGAGCCATCCATATCTAATCGTTGAAATCCCTCATTCATTTCTTCTACGGAAACGTTTCTACCTAGTTCTTGCAGCAATTTTTCAACCTCTGTTCGATCTATGTAACCACTTTTATCGTGATCCAGTGAATCGTACAGCTTTTTAATTTCATCCTGCATGATAGATTCCCACTCGTCATCATCACTATCATCCTTGTTTTGTTGGGCCTCATCATCCCCAGAGACTATCTCGAATTCATTTACAGGGAAAACGCTATGTATCATATTGTCTAAATTTTTCTTCACTGATATATGGATAGCCTTGAAATCTGATTCCATAACTTTTTCCACGAAATCATTGTAGTCGATTTCTCCTGTACAAGATTCATCGTATCTTTATAAAATGCATGTGATAATGAAAAGGAAAAAAAAGGAAATATCTATTATAGAAACGAAAAAAAAAAACGTTTGTCGCTTACCTTGCGAAAAGTGCCAACTGTTGTATTTCTGAAAATTGAAATCCCATCAACTCCATAGCTCGTTGAAATTCCGAGAAATCGATCCCCCCAGATCCATCCCTATCAAAGTACTTAAATGTCTTGCGTAATTGAAATGGACCAGTCTTAGTGCGCTGTTGTAGTTTATCTCTCATCATTTGTTCCATTTCATGAATTTTTTGCTCTCCAACCACTGAATTGGCTTGTGCATATGTCTCCTTTCGTTGTTTCATACATTTTTCGGTGCTGGTAGCTCCTCCGGCTTGTTGTGACATATTATTGCTGCTGTTCATGGACAAGGCTACATGAGTAGCTCGATCTGGATCAAGATTGTACGCATCTTGGGACAAGGATTTCTTGAATGAAATTCGATCATCGCCAAGTTGTACGTTCGAATAGTTGGAAAGACCATGCTGATATTGTATTGGTTTGTCGCCCTGAGCAAATGCTCGATAATAATCATTTATCGACGGGTAATCCTTCTTCTTTCCCTTTACATTCATATCCGATACCAAGAGAGATTCACCTATTCTCGACTTGGACAAGCCAATGACATGCTTATGATCACTCGAAATCATATCTGCACTTGTGACGTGACGATAAGGAGGCACTCGTATAATCTTAATAAATAAAATCACAGGAAATCGATCGCTTATTATTCTGCTGGTGTATCGTGACATCATGCATGAGGACGTTCATACTTCTACATCTAGAGTATCGATCGAGTCGTGTGATGGTGTGATGGGAAACGAAAGATGGTATCAATACCAGTATAAATATGTTATTCTCTCATGATAGAGATATTTCTCTTTCACTCTCAGAAGCTTTTAAATGAGGAAGGAAAATATTCACTTTCCGACATAAAAATGGAGGACTCCTATTTGCACAGACGCACCTTTTTGCAGACGCACTATGGGCGATTCCTACGTCTCAGTTTTTTGCGTTTTTTGGTCAGCCGTTAGGCATTCCAGTCGATTTAGCTTAAATATAAAAACCATTGAAAACCTAAGAGCGTTTTTAGACACCGCCTTACACATGTGTTTCAGTATAATTTTACTGTAGGCCCTCGTAGAACAGTACCAAGCAGCGCGCGCTGCTCGAT
>Ga0169931_10007970_pt1 | contig 15589 bp, 10 predicted proteins | sample Kivu_15m_20L_FD_129675 | JGI IMG/M metagenome (GOLD analysis project Ga0169931, IMG submission 129675) | Freshwater microbial communities from Lake Kivu, Western Province, Rwanda to study Microbial Dark Matter (Phase II) - Kivu_15m_20L... | ecosystem: Environmental > Aquatic > Freshwater > Lake... | reverse complement strand
AGGATTGATGCCTATGGCAGTATTTCCTGGACCAGCATTGTAGTATAATGGTTCTCCAGTAACAAAAAAATGATTATCTATTACAAAAGTATCTGCACCAAGTAATACTGAAGAAGTGCTTGACCCATCAAAAACTTTATGAAAGATAGGATCTCCTTCATGCGTCAATCTAAACGAATACCTAAAGGTTTCCGTTGCAGAATTATATTGTTTGTTGACGGATCCTAACTCAAATCCCATATCGTTTTTGGAGTATTTATGGTAAGATTACGATCGTATCATCTGCAACATCATCAGGTTTATCAATTCTAATTTCAGAAGTTCTAACAATGTATGCTTTATTTGCTCTTGGAGTAAATCTTAGTAAAGCGTTTGCACCAGAAACAATCATGTCCACATTTTGAATATCTCTTCTAACGTCTACAGACGTTGAAAGATTATTATATTTGACATAGTTCACAACATCTCCATAGACATTTGCTGCTACATGGAAGAATGAATATTGATTGTCTGTTGTATTGTGTATTTCAACAAGATATTTTACAGAAACATAATTGTTAGATGAAATAATTGCTATTATTTCTGCGGATGGTGATGCAGAGGAAGAGATTGTAGTTCTAGTGCAATTCAAAGAAGCATCTCCAACTTCACGAGAGGTGCCTGGAATGCCGCTAGAAACTGTCGTTGCAACACCAACTAAGGTAGACAGCATAGCAACCGTTACACCAACTCCAGCGGCAGGTAGCCACTTTAGATGAAGTGTATTTGTTGCCGTCATATCTGCACTAAACGTTCCAAGTCCAACTCCACTGTCCATCTTACCAAACTCAACATATTGAGCAGTAGATCCTATTCCTAAGAAAGATGCTTCAACAATATTTTTTTGATTTACTCCAATAACAGAAACAACTACACTACCACTCTTGAATTCGTTCGCATCAATAGATTGAATAATTTGTTCTGTTGGAGATCCAGATGATGCAATAAAAGATGAAACTCCAACTTTTTTGATATGACCAAATGAAGTAGTTCCAACACCAACACCAGGTTCAATTTTTTCTTTGTAGAAAGTTATATCATAAATAAACGTTGTATTATATGGTGAAAATAGGACTGATACGGTTGTTCCAGAAATTGAAGTACTAAAATCTCCAAGATCAAATGCATCGGATAAATCAGAATATTGATTATTGAACGATATCGCACCATTATGAGAAACGACAAATTCTGTGTATTGTGTTTCGTTGAAAACAATTCCTAACGAAGTATCGAGTACAACTTGTGCGTAATATTTAATTGCAGATGCTTGATTGATGTCAAAACTATCAAGTTCTATGGATCTACTTATATCTGGATCAGAATAAAATTGTGGACTAATGTCATCAATTTCAAGTACTCTGTTAGAGTTACAAATTAAAGAACTACCAAATCTATTTGAATTAAATACAATTTTATCACTGATTGTTGCATCACTATTTGTTTTTTCATAAACAAGATCCCAATCGTGTTTGCAATATAATTTTGTAGCATCTGGATTAATTAATACAATTGTACTTGCTTGAGATCCAATCCCAGTTGATACACTAGTGCTACCAAGTCCAGCAAGACTATCAGATGGAACAAGTAAATCTGAATGTTTTTTGAAACCTGCAATATGTCCTAAACTATCAACAGGTTCACTCCAACTACTGATACCAACTTTACTCTTTAGAGAATATGCAAACTGTTGGTAGTAATCACTATCATGAATTCTCTGGAAAAATTCATTTAGTTTTCCAGTGTCTCTTTCCCATCCAAAATCTTTTGAAATAGTTGAATTGACATCAAAGTATCCAGAATAATTCTGCATACTTTCAATAATTCCAGATGCACCTGAAATTCTACCTTTCAACAAATCACCAGTATTAAGACCGACAAGACTATCAACTCTCAATACATCTGTTACTGAGCCTTTTCCAGTAATAACTTTTGATGATGATGTTTTAGTATAAACTTCCTCACCATTATAAAATTCACCTTCTTTTAGTGTCAAACTAAATGTAGCAATATCTTTTACATTTGATACACTTCCATATGTCAATCCATCATGAGTACCAGGATTTTCATCTACTGCATAAGAAATTGTAGCTTGATTAACTAGTCCAAATGCAGTGTTTACTCCAGTAATTGTCCAATAACGATAACCATACTGTGCAGAATTATATCCTTTACCAGTAGAAACACCAATATTTTCAACAAATACTTGATCTCCAACAGCAAATGGTAGTGGATTGGATGTAGTAAATCCTGAAGTTGGTGTTTGTAATTTTAGTGTCACATTTGGTGCAGAATACGTAGCACTGATAATTCCAACACCATTAGTATTATTGACTGCAATAAGATCGTTATCAGTGCTCTTGAGATTTCCTCCAGCATTAACGATCCTTACAGATCCAACACTACTTCCAGATAAAGAAGCAATAAGACTTGCTTCTGTATTGATAATATCAGATTTTCTATTATATACAATTAGATCAGGTGCGGATAGATATTTCGATCCAGTAGAAGTAATCGCAACAGTATCAACACTATAATTGTCTTTGAGTGTAATGACTTGAGGAACTGCAGCTTGTGGTTGTAGTGTTTTGTCTGATGGATAATCATATCCAAAATCTAAAATTTGAACACTATCAATAGATCCAATGTCTGACCCATACGCTCTCAGTGTTGCGGAAGATCCTGTTGTAGACGATGCAGATACTTTAGGTGTAGATTTGTAATTTTTTCCACCATCTAAAATATTGACTTTTGAAATAGGACCCTGTGTATTAGTAGAATTTGTTGTATAATTGATGTATGATGCACTAGTATAACCTACTCTTTCTGGTATTTCAAAAATATTATATGTAAGTGTTTGATTTGTTGTTGTTGTTAGTGAATGTGTTCCAGTAAATTTACTATTATGAACAACTATTTTTGAATACTCATCAATATCTTTATTGATTTCAACAACCTTAGACGGATTTTGAGAAGTAAATCTGTAGTATAATATTGAAGGAACTTGTTCGGTAAAATGTATTGTTGTTTTTGCCGAGGTAATTCCTGGTGCAAATTGATTTGTAATTTCTAATGCAGATACACCAGATCCAACAAATGTTTTGTTATAAGTTTGATCTAAGAAAAATTCTAATTTAGTGCTTAGTAAACTTGCATGAGAAACATCAAATTCTAAGTAATCACCAATAGTAACACCAATTCTAGGATTGATTGATGAACCAATACTTATAAATCGAGTAACAGGATCGTATAGTGCAGATACTGCACTTGTAGCAGTAGAGACAACTGTCATGTCAATGACATCATCTGGTCTCAATCGGTGAGAAGATGCAGTTGATACAACAACATTTACTGTTTTAACATTACACGATACAACATTTCTTCTGGTTGTAAAAGAATGGCTATTACCAATTCCGATGTTTCCATTGAAGAAAACTCTTGATAAATCAGAATTGATACCAGTTTTTACGTTTGTAAGTGCAATCAAATCTTTTGTAAGTTTTTGTACATACATCTTTGATGGCATTGGAGATGTTGCACTGCCATTCAATGAATATGTCAGAGAAGTACCAGCACCAGGACTATAGAAAACTTCCTCACCATGGAGTAGAGGATTGTCTGGTAGAAAAATACTTCTAGTAGGTATAAAGATTGATTTTTGACTATTTCCTGCTCCAATGTAAGAAATGGTTGTTCCAATACCAACACCGTAACTCAATCCAACGCCAACAGAAGATGATGCATCAAAAAATACAGTTTCATTTTTAGGAGTTGATAGAGAAACTACCTTATCAAGTTCGTAAGTGAATTCTTTTTCAAGACGAACAATTTCTGCACGATTGGTATGTGCAGCACCTGTTGTGCTATTATATCTTCTCAGTAAATTCAATTTATTATTTGCCTTATCAATTCCCATAACAAGGAATTGCTCACTATCAATTTTTATAATATCATTGACAGAAAACTTTGATGCAAGATCTGTTATTTGAACACTAGTTGTAAGTCCAGTTGCTAGCATAGAAGTTGCTAGACCAGATGTTATATTTTTTACATCAATTCTAAATGTTCCAGTTATATTATTGAATGATGTAGAAGATATTCCAACAATACTTACATAAGAACCATCTGACAAATTGTGTGGAGTTGTAGAAATAGCAGTTACTGATCCATTATTACATACCAAATCAATATTACTCAAAGTTGTTATTGATGAAGTTATATTTGTTACTGCAACACCAACAATTTTTGATACTTTTGCAATAGCACCAAAACCAGATGTATCTGAATTATCGAATACTATCCTATCTCCAACGTTATAATCTAAACCACTTTCTATTACATCAATTTTTTCTATACTTCCAGATTTTATTTTAGAAATCTTAGATTGTATAGTTGTATTCTTATTTGAATTTGAGATAAATTCATATCCGTCATTGATCTTATAAGCATCAGTATTTCTTACTAAACTTAGAGAAATAGGATCAATGTCTTGCGTAGAATTATAAGCATAGTTGAAGATGCTTGGAGTGAAGTTATAGTAATTACCAATTACGTATGGAAATACTGGTTGTCTTACTCCATTGAAAGGACTACCATTGTCGTTTACAACAGAGGATGAAACTGTTGTATAGTATGCATAAACCCCATTTGGATATTCTGGCGTAATTGCAAAGCGACCATTATATTCATCTAGATCACCACTACCCTGAACATACGTAAAGTCTTCGACAAAAAATCCTGCTGGATATTGTGAAATACTTGGACCATCAACTCTTGCACCAGAAATCTTTGCGTAACTTGATTGTAGATATTTTAGTGTTCCAGTTCCAGTATAGTTTGTAAATGCATATGGTCCGTAAATTGGACTTCCGTCATATGCATATCCTAAGATTGGAGAATGTTGAGATCCATTATCTCCTAAGAAAGTTCTTAGAGTTCTTGGAACATAGTAATTTACATATGGATTACCAAGTTTGGTGTTTCTTACAGTTTCATAGAAACCATCATCGGAACTTACATCACCAATTTTTGCATATTTTTCAACTTGATTGACTGTCCATTCTTTTAGATTGCATGAGAATATTGCTCCTTGTCCTGGTGTTGATGCAGTAATTGTTGTTCCATTAGTCGTATATCCTCCGCCCTGGTCAATAATATCAACACTTACAATTTGACCATTGGATATATTTGCTTTTGCCTTTGCACCAGAACCATCACCATCAATAATGATATCTGGAGCACTAAAATAATTTGAACCACCACTTTTTACAATAACACTGTCAAGTCTACCATTTACAATTAATGGTCTTAGTGATGCATTAGATCCTTCAATAATTCTGATTTCGGGTCTATAATTGTCATTGATGATTGTTGATCCAAAATCACCACCACCATCTTTTACATGAACACCAGATATAGATCCTCTTACGATTGGAGTAACAGTAGCATTTGCTGTGGTAATACCTTGAGGACCATTTAGAGTGATTATAATTGGTGGATAATTGAAGATGTGGTATCCTGATCCAACACTAGTCAATCCAACGTAATTTGTCAGACTAGTAGAAATTGATACTCTAAATTGATTGTTATCAACCTTTATGGCGTAATATTTTGTTGTTGTACTTAGTCCACCAACTGATAATCCTGCTGTAGAATACTTCAGTTCTTCACCAGAAGAATATCCATGGTTACTAATTGTGATTATATCAGTGAATGTATTGATGCCAATAGGAGTTGTTGTATTCTCCCTATTGTAAAATGTTCCATTTTCAATAATATAAACTTTATCAACTTTTAGTCTTCTTTCCTTAGTAGAGAAAGCATGAAATCCTTGACCATTAGAAATAATATCAAGAGTTGCAATGCCAACAAGAGCTTTCTGTCTTGTTTCTGCTAATGAGATAGTATAGTCGTTATTTTTGATGACAAAATAAGAAGAACCATTAGTAAGTGTTCCTGGTGTTGTTCCAAGACCAATAGGAGTTGTTCCACGAGTGTTGTAGATAATTTCCTCGCCATGTTTGAACCCATGTGCTTCTGAGAAAGTAAATTTATCAGTAACAGTATCTACAATACCACCCGTGCTAGTGCTATCAAAGTCTGCTTGATGAGCAACCAACTTCATTTTTGCTTCTGCAGTAGCAGAACCATTGCCACCACTAATATAAACTGCTGGGGTACTTGTATAATCTAGTCCTTCAGTATCGACAAGAATTTCTTGGATGGTTCCAGATACATGTGCAACAACAGATGAACCCGCACCAGTATGTCCATCTTGATAAACAGAAAGTCTAGGAGGATTGATTACATCAAAGTTTGATCCTTCATTCAGAACACCAACTGATTGAATAGGACCATAAAAAACTTTATCAGTAGATTTATAAGAATAAATTTCTACTCCATTGACAAATAATCCAACTCCACCTTGAATTGTCTCATTTTTAGTCTCACTATATTCAGAAACTACAAACTTTCTTAGTAATTTTTGTGCTCCAATTGTAGAAAAACCAACATTACTTGGAGTTAGTGAATGTGTAGTAATTCCAGATAAATCAGTAGATCCAAAAATAGTGATATATTGACCTCTACGAGCATTCTCCAGTGAATATGCAAGTGAAACAGTATTATCGTCTATTTTACGAATGTAGTAAGATTGATTAGTACTCAATCCAGATACAGAACCATTTGTGCTTGATGGTTTGTATACTACAAGTTCACCATCATTGAAATGATGATCTATAATTGAAATTTGTGTATTTGTTGAAACTCCAGATGTAGTGAAGTTTCTAATTCTCTTTTGGGGATTTATTGTCCAGTGTGGAAGACTATTTGATGCAACATATACATCATTACCAGCAGAATAAACATTTTGAATATCTGCTGTATAATTTTTATTTGTTTTTAGTTGCCTTCTAATAAAATATTTTTTAGATAAATCTAAAGCAGAGCAGTTGACTTGAATTGTTTTATTATTGATGATTTGGACTAAAGTTCCTACAATAATATTATTATCTTCATCTATAATATCGAGTGTATCACCAACATAAATAACATGATCCGAGAAGAATAAAAATTCATATACATTAGAACCTAATGAGATAATATTGTCAACAATATATTTTGTTGGAGTATTATAAATCCATGATGTAAATCTAGTGTCTTTTTGCTCAATACCTAAAGTTTTTACGTTGATACTACTTTCTTCTTGCTGATTTATTGCAAAACCATTGAAATTACTAATTGTTCCTACAACGTTTAGATAAACTGGAGCATCTAAATCTCCATCTTCATACGAGTATGCTTCAAGTCCAGAAGAAAAAACTGTTGAACCAATACCTGCAGTTGTTGTAATGCCAGAAACACCAAGGAACTGAGTATAGTTTTTATCTGTATAAGAAAGTTGAAGATCCTCATAGGATAGATCTCCTGTTGCACCAAATCCAACTGTACTATCAACATTGATAATAGTAGATCCTGCACCAGAAGATTTTGTTACAAAAGTTTTTCCAACCTGAATAAATTTGCCAATAGTAGTTCCTTTTGAGATAGCAATCTTATAATAGGTATTGCCATCTATAATTGCTTTTTCTACATTATAGATTGAACCACTAGTTTGTAGTGGTGTCGTATCTTGAAATAGAGTTTCTCCTTCAATCTTTAAAGGATTACCACTAATTGCTTCACATACTAGAACATCATTTTTGATATAATCTGCATCAGATGGTTTGATAACAAACTTTTGGGGTTGAACCATCTCAACCTTTTCAGCATATAATGCTTTGAAGAGAATTTTGAATGCTTCTTCAGTTCCTTTTGACTTATAAAAGTCTTTTGCTTGTCTAATGAAATTACTTTCATTTAAATCGCCATATAAACTTCTATCTTCAAATCCTGGAAGAACTAAAGTCTTTAATTTCTTTAAAAACTCATTTAGAAAAACATTACTTAGATTTTCAACTCTTGCATTTGATGCATGGGTTGCAATTCCACTTGAAGTAAATGTTAAATATTCTGGTTGGTTGGTTTTTGTATTTTTTTCAATACCACTAAACCCACGAACACATCCAGTAAACGATGTAGATCCAATACCAGTGTAAGTAATGATCTCATCATTAATTTTTAGTAAACCCCATTGTGCTGGCCAACCATCTGTTGACTGCACATAGATTGTTTCATCAACACCACTAATATAGGATGTTAGTGATGTAAATCCAATAAGATTTCTTGTATTAAGATAATCTAGTCCCTTATATTCAACTAAATTATCAGCAATATCAACAGGACCTCCCTGATACTCCTGAGAGTAATAATACTGCTTTAGAAATTCGCCAAAATAAGGATTTTCAACGTCAATATATTCAGGAATTTGGCTCTGAATAATTTCATTGATTTTGACTTTAGATAGGGAGGTTTCAATCATCTGTTATCTTGTTTTCTTACCGTTTTGATAGCTTGACTGAATATCAAATCTAGTTCCAGAAATATTAGCACCTGATGAAATGCTATCTTGTTTCATATAGAAATTACTCTTAGAAATATCTAATTGTAAATACAATTCTTTTCTTGCCAAAACATCATTTGACAATGGAATTGCTTGAACTTCAATAATATTATCTGGTAAACTTGTTGATATAATATTTACAGTATCTATAAGGATTTCACCAGTGTTATAATTGACTGTGCCAAACTTAGTTGATAAAATATTGAGTTCTTGATCGCTAATTTCTTGGAATAGGAATAAATTTCCAGTGTTTGATCCATTTACGACTTCATCTGAAAAATAACAAGTACCTTCTACTCCATAAACAAAAAATCCTGTGCTTTTTACGTTATAATTTTTCTTACCATTATAAAATTGATTATCAAAACATAATTCATACTGTGCAGGTTGATTTATACGTGCAACAAGATCTCTTCTAATCCTTACAGTTGTAATATTAGAAGTAATTGCAGTATTGACGTTATCGATAAGTGAACAAGTTTTACTATACTTAAATCTACCACCAAATTGGTTCATTTCTGAACTTTTGGCATAAGAAGTAATGGCAGAAATAACATCTGTCTTTAAACTATTTGGATCACCGACAAAATTAGTGTTATAATAGACATAACTATCAATTTCAACATAAAGATATTTCAAATCCTCAAACTGCGGTACAATTCCAGCAACAGAATAATTTTTTAATGACTGTAAAAGTTGCTTTTTAGTAAAATCTGATAAGAAAGATCCATTTCTAGGTTTAGCGGCAATAAAAACTCGTCCATATTGCGGTGGATTTAAGTCTTCTCCACCATATGCACTTACACTTTCGATATTTGGATACAATGTCGGAAGAATTGCCTCATAATCGCTTGCTGTTACCGCTCTATGCTGCGATGAATATAGTCTAGGAGCATAATATTTGACACTTTCGACAGGTTCTATCTCATCTCCATTCTCAGATGGGACTTGTGCAGTCAAATCTACACTAAATGAGGTAATATTTGCATTATTTTCATCAAAAATCGTTCCTGCAAACCTAAAATCAGACACTCCATTGCCTTCTTTACCGTTTGTCTTGATATAGGAAGCAGTAATTACGTTTCCTGACTGTAATTTTTTACCAAAAACACCATCACCAAATAAAATTTCGTATTTTTCGTCTGTTGTTTCTTGAATTAAGTAAATATTTGATGTAGAAGTGATACCAAGAATGTTATCTACAAGTTGATACTCAGTAGAAGTAGTATCTGTTGATGTATTTTTTACTCTAATACGTAAAGTTGACGTATCAACACTGTCATTTGGAATAATATAACGTTGATTTGGTTGAGAATTATTAACTATCCAAGAATTTTCTAGATATTGACCTTGATAAACTTCTAAACTTCCGTAAGAAGTACCGTTATCTGCTGCTACGGTAACTTTTTCTGGTAAAGAGAAGATATAATTGACATCGGAAACACTTCCATTTGCGACAACTCCTGGTTGAAATGAAATTGTGTCCGTTGTTGTTGAAATTCCACTTACAAAAAAGTCTACAGTTGCTTTTGCTGCACGTTTTGAACGAGGAACGTATCCAATATTACGTGCAAGTGAAACAACATTTTCACGTAGTGTTGCGGAATCAATAAAAGTTTCATTCACTACCATGTTTGTATTGTAGGCAGTGATATAAGAATTATATGCAAGCAAATTTATAATGACTGAAAGGTTTGAACCTTCAAAGTCATAGTCTGTAAAGTTTGTATTTGCTCTTAGATAATCTTTAATTGAGGATTTTATATCCTCAAAATTTAGATTTGTAAATTGTGTTAGTGCCATTATAGTCTAGTTGGTTCTAAAATGAATGTAACTGTCTGTGTAGGCGTTGATAAACCAACTATGTCATAAGATATTGTGATGTCTAGAGCATTATTATCAGGGTCTGGATCAACTTCAACGCTTTTTAGTACAACTCTTGGTTCAAAGTTTTTAATAACAGTTTCAATTTCCGTTTTTACTGGAGCAACAAAATCATTCGTTGCTAGTTCAAATAGTGCCCCGCTAATTCTTGTACCAATCAAATTGTTAAAAAATACCTCTCCAACTTGAATTCTTACCAAGTTTTGAACAGCACGCTTGATTGCATCCTCATTTTTTAATGGAAGGATATCATTTGTAACTGGATGACGCTTCATTGACAGTGAAATGTCCTTGAAACCCCTAGAAATTTTTTGAAGAGGCACTTTTTATATGATCTTCGTTTATTTATTCGTATTTATAGGCATTTCGTATCTGGGTTCTGTTCCATATTCCCAATCATCATAGTCTTCATCATTACGAATTTTTTCATGAAGTTTATTTTGAATGGTAAGATTGTGAGTTTTTTGTTCTTCAAAGTCCATAACTTGTCTGATTGTGTAAAATCAGAACTTTTTACAGGGTTCTATCCTGAAAATCTCCAGTGATTATTAGGTTGTTCCCACCAAAAGTGTAGGTCATGTGTTTCATCATAGTAATACATGCCCACAAAATCGGATTGGAACTTACTCCCAATATTTTCACACAGCGCCACAGTATGATAGTTATCATCCATCATTTGTGTAATCCATGTGTAATTACCACCACGAATAATACCAGCCTCAATCAACACAAAATGCTTCCATTGTTTAGACCATCGTGCATAGTTTTCACGAAAATCTTTGACATAAGATTCAATTGGTTCATCAGGAAATGGTACATTCACTGCCTCAATATGAAAGATTTCTCGATCAACAGAGAGTGCATGGGACAGATGTTGTGTCACAACACCAGAATAGTCTGGTGATACCATCAGAAAGCAAGTATCACATGGATGAATATCAAGATCTGCCATCTTGATTTTATACACCAATTGTTGAATAAGTGCTTTCTCTTGATCTTCTGATATGAATAGTAGATTTTTCATTAAAAAAAGACAGGGTTTGATCCTGTCTTATGTAGATATTATTTTTTATAGGTTGACAATAGTCTATCAATTGTTATTGACGCATCAGTTAATTTTATCACTGCTGATGTTACCATCAGAGACATTAACAATGTTGATAACCTTATTCTGTTGTCTGTATGGGTAAACTCCATCTTCGATAATAATGTGAAGTGGAATTCAAACCAAAATATTAACTATGAATTATTTTCCTTGACCTCGATAACGCTTACCAGCACCATTCCTACTTGTTGCAGAAAATTTTGTGTTCTTGGAGCGTCCCTGACGAGTATTTTTTGGAACTGATTCAATAATTTTTGAACCACCCAATGATTTTTTCACTGCCATAATTTACTCAATGTCGTAACCAAGATATTCTACCACAATATCGTCAGGATGGGGAGTACCATTTTGATAAAATTGATCAGCAAGTTCTTGCGTGATCTCCAACATATCCTCTTCCGTTACGGAAGAATAGATTTTTCTCCCCTGACAATATATATCGTATTTCTCCATGTGTAATCCGACACAAATTCTAACTTATATATTAGATAACTCGTGTCTTCTCGTGTCCTACTCGGCAGATAGGATCACACCAAATTTCAAATCCTGCCTTGATTGCATCTAGACAGAACGAAACATCTTCACCACACATATCCTGAACTTCTCCAGAATCAAAAACTTGCATCTGAGGAGCAAACCAAGGATACTTCATCTCTGGATGTTCAAATACACCATGCTTGATTAGTGTCCAACCAAACCCAGTGTAATCAACAGTAAATGGTTTACGACGCTTTTGAATACCATCAACCATTTCATGATTCATAACACCACCATTGTTCTTGAAGTCATCTTCTTCAAGCCAATGTGCAACCGATGTTGTTACGCCATCTTCAGTTGCATACCAACCACAAACAATGTCCTTATCCATCCACACTAGGCGATAGAATGATTCTGTATTGAATACGATGTCGCTATCAATCCAAAGTTGGTAATCATACTTTAGTTTACCATCCCAAGGAAGTTGATCGGGACCACGAAGAACATTAGCACCTAGACACTTACAGCGGGCAAAGTTGACCATTGAAGAATAATCTTGTGAAATCTGGATTGACGCACCATTTTGTACAAGATCAAAACAGAGTTGTACAAAATTTTTGAGATATGTATATGAAACGCCTCTACCAGGAAGACAAAAGACAATGCTTTTGTCTTTGATCATTTGTTTTGCTTCTTCCAAATTAAAATCATCAGAACCACCGCTTGATGATGTAGGCGGTTTAGTGACTACTTTAAAACCTTTTGCCATGAATATACTTCAATTTGATTTGTTTACGTAAACGGGTATCACCCAAAGGCATGATACCACGATATTTATTAATTGTCAATTTGCGTACTTTGCAACTTCTGGAAATGTTGATCTCCAATTAGTTCCTCTGGATTGATCTAATAAATCAAAATATTTTACTGCCAATTCAAATTGACGATCATCTCTTTCATGCATAAGATCATTATAATGTGGTTCTGAAATTATTTTTATATCATTTGCTATTTTTTCTTTAATTGAATTTGGTAAATTTCTAGTTCTTAAAAAACTTGGTTTAGATAAAATATTAAAAATTGGTGTTTTTTTATTCAATAAATTTCTTGTTAATATCCAATTATAAGTTTTTCTTAAAGATACTATTCCTAATAATGTTGGAGTTATTGTAGCAAGAATTTCTCCATTTTTATTTTTTTTAAAGTATGATTGTATTTCAAATACATTTTTTATTGTTTGATTCCAATTAGTAGGAAATCTTAACCAATGATTTCTTTCTTCTAGCGCATCAACGCTCCATTGAATATGTGTATATCGAAAATTTTCAAAATATTTTTTCATTTTTTCTACATTCATTAATGTCATATTTGATGTATAATTTAAAGAAATTCCAAAAGACTTATTATTTTCAATCAATTTATCCAATAGGATAAAATGCGTTTTCATAAGCATTGGTTCTCCCCCAACAATTTCTATTGCATTAATAATATCTGCATATTCTAGAACTTGATTTACTATTTTATTGAATTGGTTTTGATTGTTGGTATCAAAATGAAACCATTCTTTAGGATTAAGAAATTGTTTACTAATAACACCTGTATCATCTAAATTTTCAATTTTCTCAAATGCTTTTTGTCTTGAAGTAGATACAGTTGGTTCGCAATAGTAGCATTGTAAATTGCAAGAAATTCCATAAAAATTTAATGATAGGTATATAAATCTATTTTTAGTATCTTTTTTTAAAGAACCGTCAAGGTTAAAATTTTTAATATATTCTTTGTTATTTAAAAAACTATCTGTTCTTGGGGATCTTCCTATACTTTCTTCTAATTCAAAACAATGGTGACAATAAGATTTTAAAAAATCTGTTTTTTCACCAGCAATCATATCTCTTCTCAATTTTCTAAAATTTTCTCCATCAAAACAATCCAAGGGTAGCATTGTATTGGGATTCTCCAAATTATTGGGATCTTTTTCATGTTTAGGAAAAGACCAGCAACATGGAGTGTAATGTTTTCCTGGAATATTGCAAATTTCTGAAAATGGCTTACAGCAATAAGTTTCGTTATTAATCATTAAAATATTTGAACTCCATAAGTTTTAGAAAATTCTTCTGCATCTTTCCAAGTATTTACAATAGGCATACCACGAATATTGAGTGATGTATTAAGAAGAACTGGACAACCAGTACGCTCATACCAGCACTCAAGGACTTCTCTGAGGATGCTAGAAGACCATGTAGGCACTGTTTGAACTCTAGCGGTATTATCTACATGAACACATGCTGGAATGTAATCAGGACGCTTACAGTCGTATACGAAGGACATATAACGACTATCTGCTGGCATACGGAAATAGTCCTGACAGTGTTCCTCTAAAATAGCAGGAGCAAACGGGCGGAACTTTTGTCTCTTCTTAACGGTATTAACTAAATCCTTCATTTGTAGCGTTCTAGGATCCGCTAGAAGACTTCTATTACCCAAAGCCCGTGGTCCAAACTCAGCCTGCCCATTCGCAATCCCACACATGCCTTTGTGCAGTAATGTATCAACTACTTTCTTTGGATCAACCGTTTTTTGAATGGTTTCACCCACATATGGGGTGAAGTTGACTTTACCACCATAAGATAACAAAGCTGCCCCTAAGGAAGCTCCAGCATCTCCTGGATTGGGCATAATCCACATGTACGGGTGTTCGTTTTGTAGCTTAGTATTCACTACACAATTTAAAGCGACACCTCCTCCATAACAAATATTATTACTATACTGTCTTGCTTTATTGAAAATTTTTCTCAGTTCCTCATAGAGAACAATCTCTGCACTCTTTGAGTTGTCTTCTGGATTTCCTTCAAGAGAGGTGGAAAAGCCTTTGTGGTTATTTCTAGAGAGCATGTTACGCGCTTGTTCCACGTATAAGGGCTTACCAAACGCTGCCATACCCATAAAGATGTATTCTTCGTCTAAGGGTTTCAACCCTGCCCATTTCGTATAAGAAGAATACCACAATCCAATAGAACTTGGATATTTCTTAGACCATACTTTCTTATACTTAGCACATCCCTCCACCATCTGAGCGTGCCAGATTGAAGCCGTATCCCATTCACCAATACTGTCTACGACAACACATGCAGCATCGGAATAGGGTGATGTCTGAAATGCTGCAGCAGCATGGGAGAGATGGTGTGAATAGTAATGACTAGGAGTGAGATAGATATTCCTTTCCTTGAATGCACTCTTATACTGTCCTGCAAAGAACTGACGAGTACGTTTCAACCAGGGACGTTCATAGAATGCAATGATATCATCTTCAGTATGAAGCAATGCTTCTGCACAGACTGGTAGATTTAAATGCTTATCGTGCTTTACCCTAGAATAACGTTCTGCATGGGCAGCAAACTTAATCTTACCACCATTAATGACTGCAATAGCAGCATCATGAAATCCTTCACTTATTCCAATCATGCTCAATCATCTTCATAAATGTAAGGATCTTCTCTGCGAAGTTTCCACAATTTATATTCACCTCGGATCCATCTAATTAGTGCTGCAATAGGATTCATACTTACAATGCAATCAATTTATTTAGT